>JTFN01006904.1_pt1 | contig 12294 bp, 3 predicted proteins | sample 235401 | NCBI WGS metagenome assembly JTFN01 (sample SAMN03067589, study PRJNA260952) | activated sludge metagenome | biome: Sludge; feature: Wastewater; isolation source: CETP activated sludge from augmented bioreactor treating industrial... | place: India:Gujarat | collected 2013-04 | reverse complement strand
ATCGGTGAAAATCCAGCGAGTAGCGGCGGGAAGAAATCTGCTAATTTTGCGATTCACCGTGCAAGTTAGCCCGATTAGCAACGGACGTAACGCTGCCAATCCCCGTCATCTCGCCGCACCCAGAAGGGCTGAGCCTGGCCTGCCCTCCGGAGCGATCAAGCGCTCGATCCGAGGCAGGTAGTTCGGCAGGTGGCCGGCCCCTCAATCTCGAATGGCGATCGCGTCCATCTTCTCGCGGTGCCACGCCATGGGTGCAGCGTGGTCATGGGCCAAGGTAATGCGCGGCGCGGACATCAGACCCAAGGCCCGCGCGGCGGGTTCCGACAGTTTCGGGGATGCAATCGCCCTGCCCTCGGCGTCGAAACTGACCAGGAAGGCGTCGAAAGCGGCGTCCCAATGCGCGGCCAGCAGCAGGCCGTTGAAGACGTCGAGGCGCTGGCCGTCGCTCTTGCACTCGGCCCAGGGCACGATGTGGCTGGCGCGCAGCAGGGCGCGGTCGGTAATGCCGGTCAGTGGGCAGCGGCCACCCCAATAGTCGTCGAGGGCCGCGCGGAAGGTGTTCTGGCCGACGCGGAGGCGGACTTGGGCCTCTCGCGTGGTGGCGCAGTTGGGGTCGAGGTCTTGGGACTCCGGGCCGGACCAGGTCTGCCTCTCGCGCTTCAGGTCAGCCTCGAAGGCGGCCTCGGGAGCGTCTGGCAAGGCGCGGAACAGGTGCCAGGCGCGCAGGCAGGCGGCGCGGAGCTCGGCGAGGGTCTCGAACCACAGATGGTCGGCCTTGAGAGTGCCCAGCTCTTCCTCGGCCACGCGGCGCATGACGCGGGGGTTCGTGCGCAAAGCGTAGCCTGGCGGCGCGATGGCGAGGGCGATCTGGCCGGGGGCGTTCTGCGAACGAAGCGTCATCCAGGGCGGATCGTCGAGCGCGGCGGGGATCGTGCCCTCGGGTTGCAGCGTCCAGCCGCCGTCATAACCCGCCTTTTGCAGGATCAGCCGCGCCGGGCCGGAGGGGACGAGGTCGAAGCTCACGCGCCTTCGTCCAGATCTGGGCCCAGGCCCACGGCACCCCAGTCGGCTGAGAGCCGGTCCCACGCCTCCAGCACCAGCCGTTCGGTCCGGTATTCGCCGTAGAGCCGCATTTCCTTGTTCTTCAGCACCCGGAAGGTTTCCGAGGGGTAGTCGTCACCCATGACACTGTGCGGGTCGAGGATGTAGCGCAGCTCGTCCCGGGTCAGGCCATAGGCGCGGGCGTAGAAGGCGTCGAGCTCGGCGCGCAGATGCGCGCGGCGGTCCTCGTCCCAGGCGAAGGGCGGGCCGTCATGGCCGAGATCGCGGGCGAAGGGAGCCAGCGCGTGCGAGGTGTAGGTAAGTTCGAGGACGCGGGGGGTGATGAAAGCGAGGCGTGCTGGGGTGTAGAAGGTGGGTGGGAAGATGGGGAGTTGTTTCAAGTGGAATTGCTTGACGTGCGCACCTGAAATCTTCTGGCGAGCGCAAAAATCCAACGCCAACGAATTCAAGGAACTTAGCAGCCCGGTCTGCGTTGTTGCATTCAAGTTCGACAGCAGAAGCCCAAACTCTCCTGGAACACCGGCTCGCCGCGCGATCCCAGTGATTATTGTCCTATCGTCTGTTGATCGAGCGATGTCGCGCCAGCCCACCAGCCAGCCGCGCCGCCAGCCCTTGGCGGTGAGCCGAGTAGCGACCTCGCCCGCCGGCACCCAGTAGCGCGGCATTGGTTCCCAGCCCGGATCAGCCTTTTCCGACGGCGTCGCGTCGCGGGCGCTGTCGCCATCATAGGTGGCCCAGCGATGATCCATCTGGTGGATCATCTTCGCCTCATAGAGTGGCACCATCCGGTCCTCGGCACGAGCAAGCGGCAGGGAGCGGGTGTCGCTACCGTCGAGGTCCATCGCGGCCTGTGCAGGCCGGACTGCCTCGGGCCGGGGGGTATGGGTGCGGGGGCGGGTCCAGTCGGTGCCGCTGCGTTGCCAACCCTCGTCCTCAAGCTGGGCGGCGGTGCGGAACAGGCCGGAATCGTTGGACATGTGGAACATGCCCATGAAGCTCACATCCCACGGGTTGCCGTCGGCCTTGCCCTCCTCGATCAGCACCGGTGCGGCCTCGTAGATCTTCGCCGTAAGTTCCGCGTCCCTGCGCGAGCGGAAGACCGGTGCGGTCTTGGTGTTCGGGTTGATGCGGGCAATCTGATCATTGGTGAGCGCGAAAACCCGCCGCTTGTCCAACTGCCAAGACGGATCACGTAGATAGAATGCGAAACGCGCTTCTTCCACAGGAGCAGTTGAAATCGTAAGCAGCGCGAACTTGAAGGCATGATGGACGCCCGGGAAGATCATGCTCTCATTTTCAAAAGAGATCATGTCGGAAAGCCGCCTCTCCTCTACCAGCCAGCCGAAGAACGGCGCGGTGGTCGCGTCAGTCGCGATCCCTGTGGGCACGATGACCCCGGCGCGGCCATGCCGATTCACCGACCGCGCGAAATGCTCGGCGAACAGCGCATAGGTGTTCACGTCGCCCCGACCGGTCAGTGGATAGCGCCCGCCCGTCGCGCGCGCGAACTCGCTCGCGGCCTCGGCCGTGCGCTTGGCGTGCCAGAATGCGGCGTGAAGCTGCTGTTCGGGCGTGCCAGGCTCGGCCTCGGCCAGCGCCTTGATCATTCGCCCCCGCGCCGCGGCGTTCGGGGCCTCTGCAATATCGGGCGCACGGGACGCGAAGAATTCCTGTTCCTGCAGCTTGATCCGTTCCCACGGCGGGTTGCCCAGCATCACGTCGAACCCGCCGCGCGCCCATATCGCCGGGAAAGCGATCGGCCAGTGCAGCACATGCGCCTCGGCCGCGGTGTCGGCCACGCCTTGCACCAGCATCGGATCGCCTTTGCGGGCCAGGATGCGGCCAATGTCCGCCGTGGTCGGCACCTGCACATTCGGCTTCTTCGGCAGCAGGAACGCCGCCACCCAGGCATCCGCCGCCCGCCGCAGCCGCAGCCGCTCGGCATCCGCGCCGCGCGCCTCGAAGCTCTCGCGCAGGCGTTCGACCTCCTCCAGCGTGTCCTGGCTTGCGCCATGCAGTCGTTCGTCGAAGGCCACCAGGGCGGGCGGGAGCCCGCCGGGACAATCGAGAGCCAGATCGCCCTGTCCCTCGCGCTCGGCCTTGTTGCGCTTGCGCAGGTCCGAGGCGATGCCCTTGTCGTCCCCGGTCAGTGCCTTGTAGGCTGCGTCGGGAATGCCATTTGCCAAAACGGAGAGATCCGAGAGACCGAGGAGCGCATCCCCGTGCCGGATGTTGGCATCAAGAAAGCCCAACGGCCGCCCCGGTTCAACGCTCTCGATCCAGAGCGCAACCCGGGCCAGTTCAACAGCGAAGTCATTACGGTCAACCGCGAAGATGCAGCGCGCCACCACCTCGCGCAAAGCATGGCGGAAGGCGGCAGGGTCGAATGTCTCGCCTTCGGCCTCCGCGCGGGTGCGGGCCACGGCGTCCGCCATGCGGCGGGCGGCTGCGAGCAGGAAGTGTCCCGAGCCGCAGGCCGGGTCGCAAACGGTCATGGTCAGAATACCCTCGGCCCCGGTCTCGCCATTCGGCGTGCCGATGCCGCGCCGACGGTCGGCGATAACCGGGTCGAGAGCGCTGTCGAGCAGTGCCTGCACGAGGCTATCGGGCGTGTAATAGGATCCTGTAATCTTGCGCTGGTTGCCTCGTGTCTCTGCCCCGCCCGCATAGTCGAGCAGAGTATGGTTCTCTGCGAGACGCGGCACGAGTTCGAGGAGAGACTCGTAGACCGAGCCCAGTTCCTCGGTCTGCATGTCGCGCCAGTTGATCCGCGCCAGCGCATGGCCGTCGCGGATCCAGGCGAGGTGGAACAGCGCATCGAGGAAGTGGCGGTTGGGCAGCGTGGCAGCGTCGAGGATCGGCGTCAAACCTTCGCGGAACAGGCCCCCGAGGGCGGGAAGCCCCAGGAGCGGCTCGCCTTTCTGAAGCGCACGGAACAGAACCTTGACCCCTTCCCATGCGTCATGGTGCCGATCGCGACTGGTCCGCCTGCGGGCGCGCAGGGCGAGGCGCGAGAGGGCGTAGCCCTCGGCGTATGTCTCTCGCGCCTCGTCTGTGGCGTCGGGAGAGTGAAGGAGGTCGCGATCTTCAGTGGTGAGGACGAAAATCAGTCGGTAGACGACGCGCAGGGCTTCGGAGTGGAGAACCTCGGCCGGGTTTTCCTCGGCCTCGATCCGGGCACGGGTGTCGGGGTCCGCCAGTGCTCCCGCACCGAAGGCTCGAAGCGCCGCCTCGACGCCGTCACGCAGCCGTTCACGGGCGGCCACGCCCTGCTCGGCGGCGGCTTTTCTCCAGCGCTCCAGGGGGCCTTCCACGGCCTCGCCGCGGCCGAAGCGGGTTCTGTGGATCAACCGCCAGAGACCGGCAAAGGCGCCGAGGTCGTCGGTATCGAGGATCGCGCCGAGGTCTGCCTCGAGGAACGCAGGACGGCCGAGGCGCACGGAGTCGCGCATCAGCCGGACACGCTTGCCGTCGGTGACGAACCCCCAGAGTGCGTCGTCCGAGGCGTTGAGCGCATCCTGCAAGAGCAGCGCGGGCGAGCGGAACCGCCCGGCCGGGCCGCCCTCATGCCGCGCGCGGTCAAGGCCCCCTTCCGGCGCGATGGCCACCGGGACACGGCCATCCCCTGTCAACAGGTCGACCGGAAATTGGCGTTCGCCAGCCATCAGGGGCCCGATCTTCAAGTCGTCGAATCCGAAGGCCCGAAGTATCGCACGGACCTGGGCGGTAGCGTCGGCCGGCGGCTCGTCATTGGCGGCGCGGGCCATGCGAAAAGCCCGTTCGATTTCGTCGTTAAGGGCAAGTCCCTTCGGCACGCCATAGTCTGTCGCCGCCTGTTCGGTGGCCTGTCCGCGGGCGATCTTTGCGATCATATCTGACGGGATCAGCCCTCCTTCCAAGATCAAGCCGGCGCCAATCTCGACGGGGCGGTGCATCGTCTCGTGGCGCATCAGCTGGCCTCCGGCAGGATTACGTGGAGGGCAATGAGGTCCGGCGGCAGCACCGGCTCGACAATCGTGCGACCCCGCGTGGACGAGGCAACACGCAGACGGTCGTGATCTGCCGTCAGCATCTCGGCGCGAGACTGGGCGATTGCGGTGAGAGCGTCAGAGTCTTCGATACGGGCATTGGCGCGCAGCACCTGGGCCCTCCGCACCGGCTCGGGCAAGGTCGCACCAACCTCCTCGTCGAGCACTTTCAGCGCATCGAGGCCGATAGCGGCGTGGCCCGTGGCCGTGCCTTCCCACAGAACCGGCACAATCTCTTCGGCCAGTAGGAAATCATCTGACGCGGCCGAAGCGCGTCGGATGCGGTGGCGGACCCTTAGAAGTGCCAGCGTTCGCATCACGTTGGCAGTTTGGCTGATCCAGGCGCCGGATCGCGCAAGAGCGTCCGGCGCATCCTCCAGGGCGCCTTCGGAAAGGGCGTCGGACAGCGTTGCGACTATGGGATGCGTGCGATGCAATACCTCGACACCTGGCTGGGCGACTGGGTCGAATGAAACACGAATTCGCCCCTGCATGCCCCGCGAGGAGAGAGCTTCGCGCACCATGTGGGGTAGAGCATCGACCGGGACGGATTTTCCGTCGAACGTGACGCCGACCCGCTCCAAGGCACGGCGCAGAAACCGCCGAACATCCTCGGTATCGCCCAGCAGTTCCCGAGCACGCTGCCATTCAGGTATCACCTCATCGGGTTTGAGGCGTCTTTGAGCAAAGCGCGCCCGGGATGCCTTCTCGTTCTCCTCCGCATCGCGCCAGAGTCGTTCGATATCCGCCGCTGGATCGAGGTCGCGAAACAGGTCGCCCTGACGACCCGAGGCTGCGCCGGACTTCAATACCAGCGCATGCATCAGCGCCTCGGACACCGTCCCTCGATCGTCCAGCATGCTGACGGAGACATTCGTGGCTTTCCGGATGGCCGCAGCCTTTCTCAGGATAACGTCGAGAACGGCCCCGTCGATGGCGGAATTGCTGCCATAGATTGTCAAAGAGCGCACCTGACCGGCCGGCTGCCCGAACCGATCGACCCGGCCTTCGCGCTGTTGGTGCCGCGTCGGATTCCAAGACAGATCGTAGTGCACGACAGCGTCGAATAGGGTCTGGAGGTTGATACCCTCTGACAGGCAATCGGTTGCTACCAGTATTCGACGCTCCGCGTCCGCCATGCCTTCGACGCGGACCCTCCGCTCCGTGCCTGGAAGCCGGCCGGTGACGACCTCGATCATCCGGTCCTTGAAGAACTTATCGTTCCTGAGCGCGGCGGCCACGGCCTCGGCGGTGGCAATGTAGCGGCAGAACACGACTGGTTGGTGGCCCTTGGAACAGAGCTCTGCCAGTTCGCGCTTGAGGAGTGACAACTTGGCATCCTCTTGGGGTCTGGCTTCGAGGTCTCGTGCCATCCGTAGAAGGTCGTCGAGGCCAGCCATGTCCTCTGCCTCTGCCGCTGTCCCCGGTTCAAGATCGTCATCCGTCAGCTGGCCCTCGTCCTCATCGAAGATCGCGGCTTCCAGATCGGAATCGTCGGTCGGGCCGCGCCTGGCTTCCAGCGTGGCAATCGCAGCGGCCGGCGAGGAACCGACACAACGCATCAGGGCCAGGGTAGCCCAGATCGCCAGGCGCCGCCGGCGCGCATCATGTCCGGATTTCGCGGCGCGCTCGGTGCACCACGCCAGGACGGCCTCGTGGAACGCAAGGTGTGAAGGCGTCAGCTGAAACGCCCTCTCTCCGACATCATGCTTGGGAAAGGTCCGCTTCGCGCCGGGAACTTCCCAGCCTTCTTCCCGGACATCGATGCGTCGCCTCTGGACGAAATGCCGTGCGAGTTCTTCCCGAGCTCGGGACAAGGCGCCGTGGGAGAAGTCCGGGCGAAGCAATGCCAGAATGTCGTCAAAGGCTTCGGCGTCGCCGGAATGCGGCGTCGCAGTGAGCAGGACCATATGACGGTCCGGGTCCTTCGCCAGACCGTTCAACAGGACCTGCCTCTGGGTTGTGCCGCGTCCGCCGCCAACACAGGCATGCGCCTCGTCCACGATGACAAAGTTCGGGCAGGATCTCGCAAAGTCGGCCCGGCGGCGATCGGCCTTGATGTAGTCCAGGCTGACAACGGTCACCGGATGGGCGTCGAAAGGACTCTCGTCCAATGCGAGCCCGCGTTCGAGACGTGGCGCGGTCGTGGCGGTCACGGCGGTCGCATGCAGGTCAAATTTTTCGCGCAGTTCATCGACCCATTGCTCGACCAGGTGCGGCGGACACAGCACGCAGGCTCGCGTTGCCTCGCCTCGGTCCCACATCTCCCGGAGGATTAGGCCAGCCTCGATGGTCTTGCCAATGCCAACATCGTCGGCGATCAGCAGCCGGATCGGGTCGAGGCGCAGCGCCATGATCAACGGAACCAGCTGATAGGATCGCGGCTCGAACGCGATCCGGCCGGAGGAGCGGAACGGCCCCGCGCCGCGGCGAAGGCTGAGGCGCAACGCGTCCGACAGCAGGCGCGCGTCCGAGGAAGTGCCCATACGCGATGCGTCCGGCGCCTTGAAGATGGCCGGCTCGGGCGGAACCGGCTCGAGTGCCGGCAGAACTACGGTGGCATCGCTCTCCATGCCCGATAGCGGTCGCAAGCGCAGGCGGTCGGGTCCCGATCCGGGCAGGACGACCCATTCCCTGCCACGTGCACGGATCAGGCTGCCTGGGCTTGTCAGGGCGTTGGTAGCCGACGTCATGAAGTCACCTTATCGATATGTGCGAGTTCTTCCGGCATCTCATCGGGCGGCGCGGTCGCTCCAAGGATAATGTAACCTTCGTTCGACAGCTCGGCGGAAAGGCCTGCGTCCTCGGTCACGGCGGTGTAGAACTTGCTCCACGACGCCTGCGCGACCTGGCCGCTCCGTGCAACGGGCTCCACGTCCGGCGGTACGATTCCCCACCTGCGCGCCGCGTCTGCCCACGGCCCTTCCGAGGCCGGTGTGCGAACTGGATTGGTCTTTTCAACCGGCGCGACCGCCTCGACCTTGGCCGATAGAAGGTCAGCCAGGAAACGCCGGACCTCGCTCCGCCTTCGGTCGATCAATTCATGATCGGGCTGGTTGAAATAGGTGAGGATGCAGCGATAGCAGCCCTCGACGCAGGGGGCGTCGTCGCGGTCACGCCATTCACCTCCAGTCTCTTCCAGATGCATGATCTCGAGAGCGGCCCTGACCACCGCTTGCAGGTCCTCCTGGCGCGAGATCCGCGACAGCACACCCGCGCCACCTTCGGACGCCTCGTAGAATAGAAGCCCGTTGCGGGCGTCCCGATCAGGAACGGGATCGACGGCAATTTCTCCCTCATCAAGGCGGAACACCCGCTCGAGGCCGCGTGCAAGGGCGCTCTGCAAGGTTGCGACGTCCTCGACTTCCAGGTGTCGCGAGGGAACCAGAAGCATGGCATTCTTGCGATCCTCCACCATCGGCAGGACCGTCTGCTCGGGCTCGGCGCGTGGACGCGTATCCGGGTCGGTATCATCACCGCCTGCGGAACCGCGCCAGCGGCCACTATGGGTTCCGATCTTGAAACCGTAGAGGTCCTTGTCTCGGCGCCGCCGCAGTCCCTTGTTGATCCTGGCAATACGGGTGCGCGGTCCGTAGGAGACCGCTGCCAGGTCTTTCCCTTCACCATCGCGCAACCGAACCCTTTGTGGTTCGCCCTGGAATGCGAAAGCGGTCTGAATATCGAAGCCCTGGCGCTGGCGTTCCTCGTCATTGGCGGAAATCCGTTCCGCCGGAGCGGCCTCGACATTCTCGACGCGAAATGCACCGTCAAGGCGAATGGGTTCGGCCAGTCCGGCGCCACAAGCGTCACAGCGCTCGGGAGCATCCGAACCCTGGATAGAGCCGCAGTTTGGGCAGAGAAGCAATACATCCGTGTTGAGGCCTGCGCCGTCGCCAGCGCGCACTTGCGGAGGCAGCATGGCGCGCGTCACGCGGAACGACTGGCCTTCGTGATAGATCATGCTCCCGGGGCCGAATTCGGAAATTGCCAGGAAACGAGCCCTTGACAGAAAATCGCCGCGGCCACGACGTTCGGCACCGGGAACGAAAGCAGTGAGCGGCAGACGAGGGAAATTGTATCCAGGCAAGAAGCCTTCGGTTGCCAGATAGCGGTAGGTGAAGAAGTCCGACGAGTTTGAATCCTTGCCGCTCTTGAGCAATTCGATCTGCCGTCGTGCGCTGTTGTAAGATCGATCCCCTTGCCGTCGTTCCTCGGCGCTTGCCTGGGTGCTCTTCGACAACCGGTAGCCGCGATCTCTCTGGTCTTCGGCGGCGCTCAACCGCCGTCTCCACGAGTCGAAAGCCAGGTTAAATTTCGTGAAGGCATCGCGCGCGGTGCTTTCCGCGAGATCGTGTCCGAAGGGTCGGCCGGCAATCTGACTGAGCACGGCAACCATGCGTTCTGCCGCACGAGGAGCGAGTTCTGGGACCGACAGAGCTGCCGCCACGTCGTCGCACAGTGGATACTTGCCGTCCCCTTGGGTGAGGTCCAGCACCTCGGCGATCGCCGGTGCGAGTTCAAGACCAGATTCTGCCAGCCAGATGGCGTGACAATGGGATACGACGAGTTCCTCATTGCCGAGATCGAGGAGCGGAGGCTGCACCGTTCCCGCGACCATCTGGCCTGGGTCAGCGAAGTAGTACTGGTCATGGGGGCTTTGCGCGGCGCAATAGGTCGTGATCAGCGCCGCCTGTCCAGCGCGACCGGCACGCCCCGCCCGTTGCGTGTAGTTGGCCGGCGTAGGCGGGACGTTCCGAAGGTGCACATGTTCAAGTGTGGAGATGTCGACCCCGAGTTCCATTGTCGGCGAGCAAATTAGCAAGGGAAGACGCCGGGAGGTTTCGTTATCATGCGGCATCTCCTGCATCTGCTTCCGGTCGTCCTCTCCGAAACGGAACCGGCGCTCCCGGTGCTGGCGGAGGTCCTTGTCCACCTGTGCAGTGTGTTCCCTTGCCTCGAGGCCCCGCAGCGGCGATCGTCTCGCCAGCATGTTATCGGCAACCCTTGTATAGAGTTCGCGGAAATAGGGGTTCGGCGGAGCTTTTTCACCTTCTTCGGCCTCGGGCTCACTTGCGGCAAAGAGCTTTAGGGCGCCGGGGTCAAGTTTCCAGCCCACAGGGCCAAAGGGCGTTCGCTGAGCTCGGACATAGGCATAGTCGTCATGGGCCGTCGCCTGGAGAAGCGCTTCAATGACTTCGGTCACCTCACCCCGCCGCAGCCGACGACCCCAGAGGCGTTCATCGACGAGGGCCTTGCCCAGAGCCGACTGGGCGCTGCCGCGAAGCACGATACCTTCATCCCGAAGCGAGATGTTTGCACGGGATGTGCCTTCGAGCATCAGCCAGGCGGCTTCCCTTGGGCGTTCTTTCTCATGGATGGCCCAGGGGGCTTGCAGGTAGCGTCGCGACTCCTCGGCAATCTCCTCGAAGCGTTGCCGGTCCAGAGCTTCTACATCGATTGCGAGGCCGGTTCGCATGTGTTCCAGAAGGATCCGCAATGCCTTCAAGCGAATGTTAGACGTCGCATCGCGCAACACCTCGGGCGCACCGGCAAAGATGGCGTCTTCCTCGGCCAGTTCCGAAAGCATCGCGTATTCGACCCGAACAAGGTCGAGGTCCTCCAGATTGGGGTTCGTAAAGCGCCAGCCGCGGCGCTGATCCGTCCAGACGCGATGGGCGATGATACGCGACAGCAGCACCTCAGCCTCGGTCGCTTTGCGTCCACGAACATCATCCCGCAGCCATTCGTCAAGGCTGTCCTCGTTCGACCAGGCATAACCCAAGGCCCGCCGGACGGCGTCTCCGAAATCGCGACCGGCCAACCCGCCGCTGCCAGCCTCGCGAATGGCCGCGAATACAGCTGCGCGCAGCTTCGTGACGAAGACGTGGTCGTTGAAGTGACCTGCCTGCAAGGCTGCGTCCTGGCGGTTGTCGGTAAAGGTCAGAAGCTTGCCGCGCCCGGCTTCCGCAGCTTCCATTTCCTCGAGCGTTACCGAGTTAAGTATCGTCGTCGCCGAGGAGCGACCTTCTGCGGAGAGGCCCGATAACCTGTTGCGATCCCGACCTTGCCCTGGCGGCGTGTCTCCGCAGCGCAGACACAGGGAGAATTTTCCCTTCATGAACCACATATCGAGGCCGGAGCCTTCGACACCCTGGGAGTCGACCGAAACCTGGAATGGAACACGCTCCCGATAGTTCCGTTTGACGCGGGTCGATCCGTTTGCCGTTTCCTCCAGCCATGACGACGGTAGGTCCTGGTCGCCCTCGAAGGGCAGACCTTCCGCGCGACATAGAAAGCCTGTCTCGTCATCATCGTCGAGCGGTTCCTCGTCGATCGAGCGAGGAACATATCGCCGCCCCGCACCATCCAGAAACGCGCGGACAGGGTGATAGTCCTGCCCGCACTTCCGGCAGAAACGAACCTCGAACAGCCGCGCCTCTGCCTCCGGGTCGGTTTTCTGCTTGTCGAACCGGATCGTCCGTCCATGCTCCGGACCCAAGGTCGCATATAGGCTGTCCGGACCTGACAGATACTGGTGAAGCTTGTAGGCCAAGAAGCCTCGGTCCGATGAACCTCCCCGCAGGGTCTCCGGCGTCGAGGCGACCGACAGGGCGCGCTCAAGTGCGGTCAGGCAATCGAGCACTGGCTCGCCGGACTCTTCGGCAAGCTGGGATGCCGCCTCACTGAGGGTGCGCGGCTTGCGGCGTTGCGGTATAGGATCGTCTGTCAAGCCAATGCGGGTTTCGGCCCAAACGATGATCGGTTCGGTCTTCAGGCGGTCATCCGGCAAAGGTGCAAGCGGCGTGCGAATGGACTTCTTCAAGTCAGCTCGATCCACATGTCCTTCGGTGGCCCGAACCAGGGTTTCGCCAATCACGGCCTCAGGTTCAATTCGGTCGCCGAAGATCATCGTCGCTGTATTCGCCACTACTGTCGCCGGGTCTTCCGCGACTGCATCCGAAGAGGCCATGGTGGCGGAGGTTCCGATGCACCGAAGGTGGTCCGGTGACAGTCGATCTCGCAGGCGACGAACCAGCATCGCGACGTCGGCACCCTGGCGCCCGCGATAGGTATGCAACTCGTCGAGAACGAGCCAATCGAGCCCACGCGCGTTCTCCAGAACCTGGCGCCCTTTTCGGTCGGCCCGGGTGAGCAGAAGTTCCAGCATCATGAAGTTGGTAAGAAGAATATCCGGGGGATTGGA
>JTFN01002443.1_pt1 | contig 12339 bp, 8 predicted proteins | sample 235401 | NCBI WGS metagenome assembly JTFN01 (sample SAMN03067589, study PRJNA260952) | activated sludge metagenome | biome: Sludge; feature: Wastewater; isolation source: CETP activated sludge from augmented bioreactor treating industrial... | place: India:Gujarat | collected 2013-04 | reverse complement strand
CAAAATTAAAATTGACGCAAAAAGACCTTTCATAACTTTACCTCTCATCCTTTTTCCAGTTCACATCACTCTTTATAGCTTCTTTAATATTTCGACTATCTGAACCTATGAGCTGGAACGCTCTATTGATTACGCACCCGACAGGATTTTAACGGTTATTGACAGCACTTAGCCGTTGCTCATCTTTTTTTCTTTGATAACTATCAAACAAGTCTATTCATTCGTGCAAAAAATCTCTAAAGTGTAGCCTCAATAAAGCGCAGTAAGCACTGCCATGCACATAATAAATACAATAATAAAGAGTTGATAGCTATGACGGTAATGACTGATAACCGCGGATCTTGGGGATCAAAAATAGGATTTATCTTTGCTGCAGCGGGGTCTGCGGTGGGCCTAGGCGCCATTTGGAAGTTTCCATACATTGCCGGCCAAAATGGTGGCGGGGTGTTCTTATTGGTCTATTTGGCCTGCGTCTTTACCGTGGGTGCCGTGATGATGCTCTCGGAGATGATGATTGGCCGTCGCGCTAACAAATCAGCGACCTCAGCCTATCGAGCTTTAGGCGGCGGTTATTGGCATGTAGCAGGGTGGATCTCGGTACTCTGTGTCTTTTTGATTCTTGGCTTTTATTCAGTAGTCGGTGGTTGGACCATTGCTTACGTTTTTGAAGCCGTGCGAGGCGATGTACTGACAACTGACGGGGCTGCACTTGAAGCCGCCTTTGGACAATTTATTGGCGACCCTTTGCCTGCACTAGTTTATACCTTCTTATTCCTATCTATTACAGCTGGTATTGTTATTGCTGGGGTACAATCTGGTATCGAACGAATTTGTAAGATATTGATGCCAACGTTGTTTGTATTGATGTTGTTTTTGGTGGTGCGCAGTTTAACATTGCCCGGCGCTATTGACGGGTTACTCTATTTAATTACACCTGACTGGAGCAAACTGAGCATCCGGATGGTGTTAGATGCCCTCGGTTTGGCGGTATTCTCATTATCGGTAGGAGCTGGCTTAATGATAGCTTATGGCTCTTATTTAAATACAGAAACACGGGTGATCAACTCAGGCCTGTGGATTGCCTTTTTAGCTATCTTAGCATCGGTTTTAGCGGGCTTGATGATTTTGCCGGCGGTCTTTGCCTTTGATGTGGACCCAGCTGCGGGTCCAGGCTTGACCTTTATTACTATGCCAGCATTATTTGCACAGATGGCAGGTGGGCAGTTCCTTGCCATTATTTTCTTCTTATTGTTGTTATTTGCAGCAATCACCTCAGCTATTTCTATTCTAGAGCCGGTAGTGGCGTTTTTGATTGATGAATACAAGGTGTCGCGTAAGAAAGCCACTTTGTGGGTTGCGGCCGTTAATTTCATTTTACTTGGAGTGCCGGCGGCGTTGAGTTTCGGTGGAGCAGCAGATAACTTAAGTCTGTTTGGCAAAACACCTTTTGATTTAATGGATTTTATTGCATCGAATTTATTGATGCCTTTAGGTGGTATGTTAGCTGCAGTGTTTGTTGGCTGGCGTATTTGGCCGTTTATTCGAGCTGAGTTAGAAAAAGAATGCCCGAATTGGTGTATTAAATTATTCCGCTTTGTTGCCGGTATACTGTCGCCGGTACTCATTGCAGCTGTGGCTTATTTCTTGATTTTTTCTTAGCTTAGCAGCTAAGCGATAGCTCTATATGAGTTAACAAGGCCCTTAATCTAAATAGGTTAAGGGCCTTTTTTGTGGTGCTTTCTGTAACAACTTTTACAAATGGTTACCATGCGCACCTGTATGCCTTGTGGCCTAAATGCTACATTGTTGCGTAATCGTTAGCATCATCAGTAACCAAAAGGTTTGCTCCTATGTCTCGTGTGTTATTAGTCACCGTAAGTTCGCTAAGTATCCTAGCTAGTCAATTTTGGTTCAGTGCAGCTTCCGCTGTGCCTCGGGTTGATGGCCAAGCTGCCTCCACTGAAGCTGTTTCTATCTGCAAAAGCGGTGATTGTGATAAAGAGCTCTCGGAACTTGAGCGTTTGGCCCGAAAAGGTAGTGGCGATGCGGCAGCTGTCGTTGCTTTAGCTTATGCCAGTGGTGATGGAGTCGAGCAAGATCTCGGTAAAGCTAAAGAGTTTATCGAGCATGGTGTACGTAAACGGAATCCATTGGCGATGTTTGTGATGGCTGATTGGTATGCGCGTGGTTTTGTGTTACCACAAAATACTGAGCAAGCTCAGCTGTGGTTAGATAGAGCTGCAGAAAAAGGCTATGCACCAGCCCAATATGATAAAGCCGTTAAGCTACTGGGCAGTACTGATAATGCCGAACAATTACAGGCATTACCGCTGTTACAAGCAGCTGCCGAGGCAAATTTAGTGAGCGCTATGTATGCACTGGCAAGATTGCAGCATACTGGTACGTTGGTTGAGCAAGATCTTCCTGCAGCGGCAGAGCTCTATGCAAAATTAGCGCGCACCGGCCATACGGAAGCGCGTAACCATTTAAAACAAGTGAACCAACAGCTACAAGGCACCGAACTGATGAATTCCGCTAAAGGCAAAAGCTTATTAGCGGCAGAACAAGCTATGGAACGTATTAGCGTCACAGCCGAAGCAAATCGTTATCGGAGTCAGTTAGGTCGTTTGATTGACCAGATTGATGCTTCTGGTAGCTATGATAATCGCTCCATTGGTTCACGCATTAACGGCGTCGGTTGTGGTGACACTGGTAGCCCTTGTGGTATTAGTAAACCTAGCCGTGGCCAAGGTAGCCTCAATGATGTGTTAACGGGCGGCCAAGGTAATAATTAATGACGTGACTCGGCGCTGGTGGGTAATGCTGCCAGCGCTTTAGCTAAAGCCGGTTCAAAATTGCTAAACACCGAAGTAACTCCTACTAAAGTAACAATCCCAGCTCGTTCAAGTTTCTTAAGCACCCGTTCATTAGCGCCCGAAATGAGTACTTGGGTATGTTGACGTTGAAAGCGCTGAATGACTTCTTCTAAGGTTTGTAGTGCCGTAATATCCATAAAGGGCACCCACTTAAACCGAAGGATCAATATATGTGGGCGTGCATGAATCGCGCCAAGGGTGCGCTCAAAGGTTTCTGCTGCAGCAAAAAAGAACGGTCCTTCAAGGGTATAAACTGAAATCTCTGGGGGTAATTCGGTTAATTGATGCTGCGCCAAAGCGGGTGCCAATTCTGGTTGAGTCTCAGCTTTCACTTCCACACTGCTAGCCATGCGCCGCACAAAATGTAACATGGCAATGATGACTCCAATGTTCACAGCTACCACCAGATCTGCAAACACGGTGAGTGAGAACGTGATTAATAAAATGGCGATATCAGCGCGCGGAGCACGGCGCAGCATTTTAAGAAAGTGAGGAGCATCGCTCATGTTCCATGCCACTACAAACAAGATGGCACTGAGCGCTGCTAAAGGGATAGCATCTGCCAGTGGCGCTAACGCCAGCAAAATGATCACCAACACTAGGCCATGTACAACACCTGCAATCGGACTATTACCGCCGTTACGAATATTAGTTGCCGTACGGGCAATGGCACCCGTTGCAGCAATACCGCCAAACAAGGGGGCAATGATGTTAGCAGCACCTTGGCCCATCAATTCTTGGTTAGAGTGGTGCTTGGTTCCTGCCATGCCATCAGCTACAACCGCTGATAATAGAGATTCAATCGCACCCAACATGGCGATGGCAAATGCTGGCCCAATAAGTGTCACTATCTGGCTGAAACTTAACTGAGGCAAGCTAAATTCTGGTAACCCCTGCGGAATGCCACCAAAGGCGGAGCCAATAGTTCGTACGCTGGCAAAATTGAATATCAGCTGTAGCAGGGTAGCCAGCACCAGAGCGATTAAAGGTCCGGGAACTTTTCTTAAATATGGAATTTTGGGAGTCACCAGTACTGCTAGAAGTGCGGCAATCGCGATACCAGTGGTGGCTAGGTCAAGCTGAGGTAATTGCTGTAGCAAGCCCCAGATCTGTTGATGGAAATGTTCAGCAGATACAGCGGTCACCCCAAAAAACTCTTGCCACTGTCCTACAAAGATAATCACTGCAATGCCGCTGGTGAAACCAATAATCACTGGGTCCGGAATATAACGAATGATGCTACCGAGTTTAGCTGCTCCTAAGATGAGCAAGATCACACCAGCCATCATCGTGGCCACTTGTAAGCCAACGATGCCATGTTCAGCGACGATTCCAGCCAAAATAACAATAAAGGCCCCGGTAGGGCCTGCTATTTGTACCCGAGAACCACCGGCTAGGGAGACGATGATGCCGGCAATGATCGCGGTGTAGATACCTTGCTCGGGTTTAACTCCACTAGCGATAGCAAAGGCCATCGCTAGCGGCAACGCCACAATACCAACAATAACCCCAGCCAGAATATTCTGTGGCCAATGTCTAGCTTGCAATAATCCGGCTTGGTAGGCCTCTTTGATCGCGAACATGGGGTATTCCTTTGGTTAATTCCCTTGCTGGCCTCAACTCAGTTTAGCAGCAGCAGCTGCGCGTGCGGTATGCAGTTTTTGATAACTTTCTAGGAGGCGTAAATGACGGTCTAACCCTTCTAATTGAGAATTAGTTGGGGTGAGGCCGTAGAAACGCACGGTGCCATCGACACTACCCACAACCGCAGCCATGGTTTCTTCACCAAACATGCGTTGTAGATTTGGTAAATAATCGGCCAGCTCTAACTCATCATCTAAAGTGATATCTAACACGGCACTTACAGCGCGATAAAAGAGACCGCGGGCCACGGTGTTGTCATTGTATTGCAAAAAGGCTTCAACCAAATCATAAGCTTCTTCTGAACGGCCTAATGCTAAGTAGATCAAGATTTTTAGCTCTAAAATGGTTAATTGACCCCAGACCGTGTTTTCATCAAACTCAACCCCAATCAGGGTAATAATATCCATGTAGTTATCTAGCTGGCTGGCCTCTAAACGATCCACTAAATCGGTTAATTCAGCATCACTTAAACGATGTAGATTTAGAATATCATGACGATAATCTAGCGCTTTATTGGTGTTGTCCCAAATTAAATCTTCAATGGGGTAAACTTCAGAATAACCGGGCACTAAGATGCGACAGACTGGAGCACCAAGATCGGTATGCACCGCCATGTACGCCTCTAGTCCTAATTCAGCTAAAATACCAAATAACGCTGTAACCTCTTCGCTATTGCTGCCAGAAAAATCCCATTCAACAAACTCGTAGTCACTGCGGGCACTGAAGAAGCGCCATGAAATGACCCCAGAAGAATCGATAAAATGCTCGACATAGTTATTGGGTTCAGTTACCGCCATCGAATTGAAGGTAGGAGGCATAAAGTCATTCAGGCCCTCAAAACTACGCCCTTGCAACAACTCGGTAAGGCTGCGTTCTAATGCCACATGCAAACTAGGATGGGCGCCAAAGGAGGCAAACACACCACCAGTGCGGGGGTTCATTAAGGTGACACACATGACCGGGAATTGTCCGCCCAGCGATGCATCTTTCACCAACACAGGAAAGCCTTGTGCTTCTAATGCTTGAATACCTTCAACAATCGCTGGATATTTAGCCAGCACTTCAGCGGGCACATCAGGTAGCACAATTTCCTCTTCTATAATGTACTTTTTGACCGCCCGTTCAAAAATCTCAGATAAGCATTGTACTTGAGCTTCTGGTAACGTATTGCCGGCGCTCATACCATTACTTAGATAAAGGTTTTCAATTAAGTTTGAAGGAAAATAAACAGTCTCACCATCACTCTGGCGCACATAGGGCAGAGCACAGATACCACGATCACGACGTCCTGAGTTTGTGTCAATTAGATGAGAACCAAGGAGTTCGTCATCTAGGTTATAAATCGTTAAGCAATACTCATCAAGTAGCCCTTCTGGCAACTCATCGTTTGGTCCAGGCTGAAACCATCGTTCATTGGGATAGTGCACAAAATCTGCGTTAGCAATGGTTTCACCAAAATATTGGTCGTTGTAAAAGAAGTTGCAGTTCAGACGCTCAATAAATTCACCCAAGGCTGAGGCTAGGGCACTTTCTTTGGTGGCGCCTTTACCATTGGTAAAGCACATAGGAGAGGCTGCATCGCGAATATGTAACGACCAAACATGCGGTACTATATTGCGCCACGAGGCGATTTCTATTTTCATACCCAAATTAGCAAGGATCTGGGTCATATTCGCAATGGTTTGCTCTAAAGGTAGATCTTTACCTTCAATATAAGTCAGGCTGCCACCCTCTGGGGCACCCATTAATAAGGCTTGAGCATCTTCATCCAGATTCTCCACCACCTCAATTTGAAACTCAGGCCCAGTTTGCACTACCTTTTTGACGGTGCAACGATCGATAGAGCGTAAAATACCTTGGCGATCTTTGTCTGAGATATCTTCTGGTAGCTCAACTTGGATTTTAAAAATTTGGTTGTAGCGATTCTCAGGGTCAACAATATTGTTCTGTGATAAACGAATGTTATCGGTCGGAATATTGCGGGATAGGCAATAAACTTTCACAAAATAGGCAGCGCACATGGCTGAAGAGGCAAGAAAATAATCAAAGGGGCTAGGAGCTGAACCATCACCTTTGTACCGTATCGGTTGATCGGTCACTACGGTGAAGTCATCAAACTTCGCCTCAAGCCGTAAGTTATCGAGAAAGTTAACTTTAATTTCCATGGGTAGCCACCTAACCAACAAAAGAATGTATTTAGGTGGCTATTATCCCTTATTTAGCAAGTTTTGCTATGTTCAAGCTAGAATTAAGCTGAACTAATCAGCGTTGTTCGGATCCTTGTCGGCATAGCCGCTACCAATGGCACTGAAGGGTAACTGCAAGCCAAGCTCGGGTACTTGTTTCGCAATCCAAGCCGGAAAGGTATTACTATTAGGTCCAGGCACTGCGGTGTATTCATTGGCCCATGGATAACGCTGTGCCGCTGCGGCGATTTGCGGTATCAACTGAGCTGCATTAGCACCTCTTAGTTCTAATAATTTTTCTGGCTTAGCACCGTACCAATAACGATCTGGGGTAGGGGTTTGATAGCTGTAGAGTGCCGGTTGCCCCCTATCCACGCGCCAGCCCACCACTTCATGTACGGTATACTCACGGGCATTTTCTGGCTTCACGGCAATCCAGGTATGCACGGCAAACCAGCCGCGCCAACCAAAAGCATCAGCCGCGTAAACTTCGATCACAGCCTCTGGATGTTGAGTTGGGTCGACAGCCAATCCGGCTGGCTCACGTGATGCGGTGCGCCAATCCGACCCAGAACAGCCAGCTAATAGCACAGTCAAAACTAGTAGCGTAATACGTAACAACATGATTCACCCTTGATCTCAGCTTTAATAACAATCAATCTATCAGCTATCTTATACGGTGATAACAGCATAAAGGAGTAGGAGCCGATGAAAAAAGTTGCAGTGATACTAGCTGGTAGCGGCGTGTTTGATGGCAGTGAAATTAATGAGGTGGTATTAACCTTGCTACATTTAACGAAGGCTGGCGCCAGCTATCAATGTTTTGCTCCTGATAAACCCCAGCATCATGTATTAAACCATCTGACAGGAGCTACCGAAGCTAGCTCACGGAACGTACTACAAGAATCAGCAAGGATTGCCCGAGGCGAGGTGCAGGCACTGACAGAATTGCAGGCAGAGGAATTTGATGCATTGATTATTCCAGGAGGCTTCGGGGTGGCGAAAAACTTGTGTGATTTTGCGCTGCAAGGCGCTGCTGCAACCCTTGATACTGAGGTAAAACGCGTGTGTACTGAGTTTGCGGAGCAAGGCAAGCCGGCTGGATACATGTGTATTGCCCCTGCGCTGCTTCCTCTAGTTTATCCGGCTGGAATTAAGTTAACGATAGGTAACGATGCTGATACTGCGGCTGCCTTGCAGCAAATGGGAGCTGAACATATTGAATGCACAGTAGATGACATAGTGGTGGATGCGGAACACAAGGTAGTAACGACGCCTGCTTATATGCTGGCGCAATCGGTCGCTGAAGCTGACGTGGGCATTGGTAAATTAGTCACGCAAGTACTGGCTTGGAGCTAATGTAATAGGTCATTTATGAAGATTGATTATTTCAGCCGTACCGCGGCCGCAGCCGTGTATATCACTATTACCAGTTTGTTCTGGATCGTCGGCTTGTTGGGCTTGGTCGAAGCGCTGGTTTATCAATCGGATCTGCTCCTCCATCTTATCCCTTTACCGTTAGCAACAGCTTGTTTGTTAGTTTCCTTTGGATTTTTCTTTACGCTGCTGCAATGGCGTTGGTGGGCGCGTTTAAGTGGTATTTTATTGTTAGCAACTGGCGCTATCAGTTTCTACTTGGTGATTGCGGGAGATAATCAATTATTAGCTAGTGCCCCGATGGGGCTGATCATCAGTTTAATCATGGGGGCAGCAGTGTCCTTTGTGGTGCAAGCAACAAGTGCTAGCGGTCGTATTATTTGGCGCCTTACAGCCGTGGCGGCGATGCTTGGTGGTTGCTACATGCAACTGCAATTGTGGTTTCCTATCCTGGCGCTTAAACCAGCTAATCCAATTACTATCTCGATTCTAAGCGTGGTGGTGCTATTAGGCGGAGTAGCGCTATGGATTCATTTACGATACAAACTATCAAATAAGCAGCAGCGTTTATCCAAAACTGCATTGATAGCAGCCTTGGTGATGCAGGCCGGCTATGCCATTTGGTTTGTGTTAACGCTCTTTAATGTGCAACATGAAACGACCCAAGCCGAGCTGAAAATTGCGACTGTATCGCAAGCCATTGTGGATAGATTAGAGTCAACCACACAGATGTTCCGCCGCGCCCAAGAGCGTTGGCTACAAGCCAGTGCCACTGAATTGCCAGCTATTATCAGCCGTGATGGTGAAGCTCTTAGCAGTGATTATCCTCTAATTGATGGGGTGTTATTACTTCGTCAAAATGGTGAACTAGTGCAAGTTCATGGTTTGAGTGATAGTGCGCTCGAACTGGATATGTTTAAAACCGATATGTTTGTAGGTTGGTTGCAGGATGCTGATAATAGTGTGCAACGAACCCTTCATGGCGGTTCTCTGCAAACTCTCCAGCCGTTGTTATTAATCAAGGTTCCGTTGCCAGCAGTAGCTGCCGAACCGCTGGTGGTGGTGGCGTTGATAAACGTTCAAAGGATCACAAATTTAGATTATTTACGCGGTTTTTCTGGGTTAAATACATATATCCAATTAACTCAAGAGGTGTTGGTTCCTCTTGATGCTGCCAGCTTCAAAACTTTCACTTTAAATGAATTACAGCAACAGTTTCCTTATTATCTGAGTAGGTTAGCCCCCGTCACTTACAACGCCGAACTGAATTTTGTTGCTTTTTTAACAAGCCAAGAGAGCGTGCGTGGCTTTGCCCAACTAAACCAACTAATTTTGTGGGCTAGCTTGGCATTCTGTTTCACTTTTATTTTAGCGGCAGATAGGTCCAAACAATTACGTCATGAAAAAAGTCGGTTTTACCAGTTAGCGCGCTACGACGAAATTACGGGGCTATTGCGTCGTGATGCCCTGCGCGAAACTATGAACTCGAGTTTTGCGCAAGCCAACAATCAAAGCATGATTTTATTTATTGATCTTGATGGTTTTAAACCAGTTAATGATAGTTTAGGCCACTCGTTAGGTGATCAAGTATTAAAGATTATCGGCGCTCGGATCAGCCGGCAGTGCCCAATTAACTGTTCTATTGCTCGTTTCAGTAGTGATGAATTTATTGTATTTTCGGACCAGTTAGACGAGCAACAAACCCAATATCTAGCAGAAAATTTACTAGCCGCAGTGCGTCAACAAATTGATGTGGAAGGATTTGAATTACATCTTACCGCGAGTATTGGGATTGCTCATACAGCCATTGCCGCACAGTCGCAACAACAGCTGATTCAACTAGCCGATGTAGCTATGTCGGCAGCCAAGCAAGCTGGTGGCAACACCTATCGTTTTTTTGTGGAAGAAATGGCAGATAATTATCGCACCATAGTATCCATTCGAAATGAGCTTCAGAAAGCCCTGGATAGACGCCAGCTGAAAGTAGTTTATCAACCGATTATTGATCTCCAAACAGGAGCCATCGTTAGTGTTGAAAGTCTAGTTCGTTGGCAAACCGACACCGGTAGCCATATTTCACCCGCTGTATTTATTCCTATTGCAGAACGAACCGGTCAAATCATCCAACTAGGTGAATTAGTGGTACAGCAGGTATTAGCCGATATAGGGAGCCATAGCTGCTTACAATCATTGACTGTGGCGATAAACGTTTCATCGCAGCAATTAAAGCGTTATCCATTTGCTGATTTTTTGGAGGTTCAGCTGCAGCGCTATGGAGTTAACGCAAACAAGCTAGTGCTTGAGCTCACAGAAAGTGACTTTATTGAGCACTCGGCAGGTTCGCAAACCAGCTTAGCATCGTTAACTGAGCTGGGATGTAGTATTGCTATTGATGATTTTGGTACCGGTTATTCAAGTCTATCTTATCTGTACCAGCTACCGGCTGATTGTATTAAGTTTGATCGGTCGTTCACGCAAGATGTTCTGGTAGATGCTAAACAGGCGCGAATTGTTACCATGCTGGTTACCATTTGCCAGGAAATTGGCAAACAAGTGGTCATAGAAGGCGTTGAGACGGCGGCTATGGCTAATTACTTTCGTGAGATTGGTTGCAACCGGGCTCAAGGTTATTTTTATGCACGCCCAATGCCCATCAACGAACTTGAAGTCTTTTTGCAGAACCATTCAGCAGCAGCCGGGGGATCGTCGAGCTGATGCTGACATTCCCCTTTGCAGTCACGAGCTGAATCTTGCCTCAATGGCCTGATGCAGTGGTTTTTTTAAACCGAGCATGAAAACCACTTCAGCAACGACGAATAAAGGCCCGATAGCTAAGCCCATAATATCGTCTACGAATGCTGGTTTGCGTCCTTCGTAATAATGGCCAATGAACTGAAATACCCAGCCGATCACAAATAAGCCGATGCCCCAGCTGAGCCAAGCACTGGTAGGTAACAAGGCAACATGGCTGCCTAACCATACGGCTAAGCCTAGCAGCAACGTCATCAGTACTCCTAAAAACACATCTAATTTAAGATAGAAGAGTGCAGCTAGGGCACTGACAAGAATAGCAGGGGAGAGTGGTACCCCCATGATGATACCGCTGGGTCGCGACAGTAAGATCTCGATAGCGATAACAATCATCGGAATCCCTACCAAGTGAGTGTATATGTTTCTGCGATCGCGATGGTACGCAGCATAGCCGGCTAAATGGTCTGTTATTGTTTTCATAGCTTGCTCATCTCAAGGAATATTGCCAATATTAACTGTATTCTTTTACCCAACAAGGCGCAACCATGCGAGAAAAATTAGAATTTAGATCCTTTATTATTTTACTCATAGCAGTGACCTTCGCCTTTGGTATTATTCTCGAACCCTTTTGGTCCGCTATTTTTTGGGCTTGTGCCGTTGCTGTTATCTTTTCTCCGTTGCAGTTGCGCTTACGCGCTAAATTTGGTCATTATCCTAATACCCATGCATTTATTACCCTATTGATTTGCATGACCATAGTGGTGTTACCGTTGGTTTTTTTGGCTACTGCGTTTGTACAAGAAGGCCTCAAGTTTTACCAGCAACTAGATTCCGGTGAAATTGACCCACGTGCTATCTTGCAGCAACTGCGGGATGCTTATCCGTTTGTAGACCAAGCGCTAGAAGAGCTGGGTATTAATCCTAATGATATTCGGGAACAAGTGGTCAGTGCTATCCAAGCGGTAAGCAAGTATCTTGCCAAAGAATCGTTGGTGATTGGGCAAAACACCTTTAGCTTTTTAATCAGTACTGCCTTAATGATGTACTTGGCATTTTTCTTATTACGAGATGGCCGTAAGTTACGGCGTTTGTTAATTAAAGCCTTGCCGCTAGGGGATGAACGTGAGCATCAGTTATTTCAAAAGTTTGTTGAAGTAACGCGAGCAACGGTAAAAGGTAATCTCGTGGTGGCCATCGTACAGGGAGCACTTGGCGGCATCATCTTTTGGATTTTGGATATTCCTGGCCCCTTGTTGTGGGGCGTTATTATGGCGTTTTTATCGCTGATTCCTGCGGTAGGAGCAGCACTTATTTGGCTGCCGGTTAGCCTTTATTTATATGCCACCGGAGCTTGGATAAGCGCCACCATCTTGCTTGCCTATGGCGCCATTATTATTGGCTTAGCGGACAATGTGTTACGCCCCATTTTGGTGGGCCGAGATACCAAGTTACCCGACTACATTGTGTTGTTTTCTTCCCTAGGCGGAATTACTTTGTTTGGTATT
>JTFN01000281.1_pt1 | contig 12392 bp, 8 predicted proteins | sample 235401 | NCBI WGS metagenome assembly JTFN01 (sample SAMN03067589, study PRJNA260952) | activated sludge metagenome | biome: Sludge; feature: Wastewater; isolation source: CETP activated sludge from augmented bioreactor treating industrial... | place: India:Gujarat | collected 2013-04 | reverse complement strand
TTCAAGAGGTATTTTATGCCAACAAAAAATCAAAAGAATATCCCAGTAAACTCCTTACCAGAAACACTGCCTAAGATGTTTTCAGAAGTGGCAGCAAAATATCCAAAAATTGCTGCCCAATGTTATAAAAACAAAAATAAAAATTATACATATATTTCTTATCAAGATGTAGAGCAAATTTCTCTTGATTTTGCAGCTGGTTTATTATCATGCGGAGTTCAACGTGGCCAATTGGTTGGGCTTATTTCAGATAGTAGATTTGAATGGCAACATATTAGCATGGGTATTATGACTATTGGGGCGGTAGATGTTCCAAGAGGATCTGATGCTAATGAAAAGGATTTAACTTTTATTCTTTCTTTTGCCGAATGCGAAACAGTTATTCTCGAAAATGATGATCAGGTTAATAAAATATTAAGAATCAAAGATTCTCTAAATAATTTAAAAATAATAATTGTTATAGATTCTATAAAAGAAGAAACAGTTAAAAAATGTGAAGAAAAAAAACTTCTAGTTTTAACCTATGACACTATTCTTGCAAAAGGAAAAATTTTTCGTTCTCAAAATAATAATAAAGTAGAAGAGGAACGTTCAAAGGGTCATTCTAGCGATCTTGCTTGTGTAATTTTTACTTCTGGAACAACGGGACAACCTAAAGGCGCAATGTTAACACACGGTAATTTTATAACGCAATTAGATGAACTTCAAGAACGTATATATTTGAACCCAGGCGAGAAAGCCTTATCAGTTCTACCTGTATGGCATGCATTTGAAAGATTATGCGAGTATGTTGTAATGATTCAAGCTGCAACTCTTTGTTATTCTAAGCCTGTAGGACAAAGAATGCTAGAAGATTTTAAAAACCTAAATCCACAATTGCTTCCTGCGGTTCCTCGGGTATTTGAAGCTTTATATGAAGGTATTGTTCGTGCAATGCGAAAACAAGGAGGAGTGGTATATTTTGCTTTTAAGCTTTTTTTGTTTATTGGAAAACTTTATAGAAGAATCACACGAATCTTATTTAGAAGAAAGGCTCGTATTCAAGAAGATAATTTAATCTTAAACTGGATGATTTTATTTATTCCTTTTATTTTACTTTGGCCTTTTAATAAGCTTGGAGATAAAATAGTATTTTCGAAGATTAGAGATCGATTAGGTACTTCTTTTAGGGCCGGAATTTCAGGAGGAGGGGCTCTTCCTCCGGCTGTAGATGAGTTTTTTTGGGCTGTAGGGATTTGTGTTGTTGAAGGGTATGGATTAACAGAAACAGCACCTGTTATTTCTGTTAGACCAATTAAAAATCCCATTTTTGGTACAATTGGAGCTCCTATTCGAGGTGTTGAAGTCAGAGTTCTTGATAATAAGGGGCGTGAACTTCCTGCAGGAATACAAGGGGTTATTGAAGTTCGTGGTGGTACCGTTATGAAAGGATATTATAAGCAGCCAGAATTAACCAGTAAAGTAATTAATAAAGAGGGATGGTTTAATACCGGAGATATTGGTTTAAAAACTATAAACGGGGAATTAATTCTTAAGGGGCGAGTTAAAGACACCATCGTCTTAAGAGGTGGTGAAAATGTTGAACCTCTTCCAATCGAAATGAAATTAAATGAATCGAGATATATTTCTCAATCTATTGTTGTTGGACAGGATCAAAGACATTTAGCTGCTCTTTTAGTTCCAGACGAAATTGAAATTAAAGAATATGCAGAAAAAAACGAGATTTCGTATACGACTTATGATGAATTATTAAAGACCACTGAAATACATGATCTACTAGAAAATGAAATTATAAATCTTATTAGCGCTAAAAATGGCTTTAGGATGTTTGAAAGAATTAGTCATTTTGATTGTATAAGTAAAAAGCTTGAAATTGGGGTAGAGCTTTCAGCTAAACAAGAAATAAAAAGGTATGTTATACGAAAAATGTATGCAAATGTAATTAAAAATTTATTTTTGTAATATATTCAATAATTTTTCTTTAAATATATGTACTCGTTTGTGATATACTATAATAAGTGTTTATTAAAGGATTTTATCAATGAGTTATGATTTAAGTAGAAAATTAGTTGTGGCTATTTCTTCACGAGCTCTTTTTGATTTAGAGACAGAAAATAGAATTTTTGAAGAAAAAGGTGTCGAAGAATATGCAAAATTTCAACTAGAACATGAAGATAATGTTCTTAAAATTGGCACAGCTTTTCCATTAGTAAATGCGTTGCTTTCATTAAATGATAAATTTGAAGAACCAATTGTCGAAGTTATCGTTATGTCTCGAAATTCGCCAGAAACAGGTTTGCGTGTTTTTAATTCAATTGATTCTCACGGTCTTAATATAGTTAGAGCTGCTTTCACTGGGGGAGAAGCTATAGCAAAATATATAAGTGCCTTTGATGTTGATTTATTTTTATCAAAAAATGAAGAAGACGTTCAAGATGCAATAAATAATGGCTATGCTGCTGCATTAATTTATGATAATCCTAAACATTTTGAACCAGATAATAATCAAATACGAATAGCATTTGATGCTGATGCGGTAGTTTTTTCTCCAGAATCCGAGAAAATATTTAAAGACGAAGGGTTAGAAGCTTTTCAACAGCATGAAAAAGATAATGCATACAATGATTTGCATGAAGGACCTTTTGCTAAATTTTTACGTACAATCTCGCTTATAAAAGAAAAAGATCCAAATCTAATAAAGATTGCTATTGTAACCTCTCGTGATAGCCCTGCACATAAAAGAGTTATTTTTACTCTACGACATTGGGGTGTAAAAGTTGACGAAGCTTTTTTTTTAGGTGGAGTAAATAAAAAGGAAGTACTAAAAGCTTTTAATGCACATATATTTTTTGATGACCAGGATGTCCACGTAAAACCAGCAAGTACAGTTATACCTGCAAGTCGAGTTCCTATTCGACAAGATAGAACAAAAAACCCCTAATTACCAAAAGGTTTAGGGGTTTCTGTTTTTAATAATAAAATTTTGTAGAAAAGAACTACAATTATTTAACTAATAATTTATTCATTCTTTTTATAAAGTCAGAAGGATCTTTTAGTTCTGCTCCTCCAATTAAGAGAGCCTGGTCTAAAAGAATGGCCGAAATATCAGCAATAGTTTCTTCGTCACTTGTATCAGCGATTTGTTTTATAAGAGCATGGTCGCCGTTGACTTCTAAAATTGGTTTTAGTTCCATTCCTGGCATTCCTTGACCCATTGCTTTCATCATTCTTTCCATCTGAATAGAAGGATCATTTTCATCTACAACTATACAGCAAGGTGAATCAGAAAGTCTCTTTGATAAAACAACGTCTTTTACCTTATCTCCTAAAGCCTTTTTAATCTTTTCTACCACAGGTTTAAATTCTTCGGCTTTTTTTTCTGCTTCTTTTTTGTCTACACCGAGTTCTTCATCACTACCAGCACGATTAACTGCTTTTAAATCCCATTCTTTGTATTTTGCAAGGGCTGGAATGACAATGTCATCTACTTCATCTGACATTATAAGAACTTCAAAACCTTTTGCTTTATAGGCTTCTAAAAGAGGAGAATTACGCAATTGTGCTTCATCCGTGCCTGAAATATAATAAATTGCTTTTTGACCTGTTTTCATTCTTTCGACATAGTCAGCAAAGCTAGTCCATTTATCAACGCCAGTTCCTTCTTTATCAGTAGATTTAAATCGAATAATTTCACAGAGGTCATCTCGGTGTCCAAAATCCGAATAAAGACCTTCTTTTAGAGGACGGTTATACTCTCGAACAAATGTTTCCCATTTATTGATTTTAGCTTGATTTTTTTCATTCTTTTTCTTATCTGCATCGGATAATTCTTTACCATCTTCGACAGTTATAAGCTCGTTTTCGGCTTTTTCTGCAGCTTTGGCCATTTTCTTAAATTCACCAAGAAGTTTTTTTACAGAAGCTTCTTTTATATTGGATAGAATACGATTTTGTTGCAAAATTTCACGACTTACATTAAGAGGAAGGTCTTCTGAATCAATAATACCTCTTACAAATCGTAAATAAGATGGAAGAAGATCTTTTTCATCATCTGTAATAAATACTCGTTTAACATACAATTTCATGCCACTTTTATAGTCTGCTTGGTACATATCAAATGGAGCTTTTTCTGGAACATAAAAAAGTGTTGTGTATTCTTGTGTTCCTTCTGCATGTGTATGAACATACATAAGAGGATCGTTCATATCGTGAGAAAGAGTTTTATAAAATTCGTTATAATCTTTTGGTTTTAAAGTGCTTTTTTGTTGTTTCCATAAAGCACTAGCAGAGTTTACCTGATCGACGGTTGGTTTTTTACCAGTTTCTTTCCCTTTATCATCATATTCTGTTTTAATATAATGCAAAAATATTGGGAATCCAATATGGTCTGAATATCGTTTAATTAGTTCTTCTATCTTCCATCTAGAAGCATATTCACCACTATCTTTATTTAAATACATTATAATTGCAGAACCTGAAGATGATTCATCATCAAAACCATAGGCTTTTGCTTCTTCACTTGTTGCATCAATTTTATCTAAATCATAGTCGTTTGTACCTTCACTAGCCCATTTAAATAAATCTTTTTGATTTGCTTTACGAGAAATAACTTCAATCTTACTTGCAGCCATAAACGCGGAATAAAACCCAACCCCAAACTGTCCAATCAAATCAGAATTCTTTGCAGCATTTTCTTCGAGTTTAGCTAAAAAGTTTTTAGTACCAGAACGAGCAATTGTTCCAATATTTTCGTTTAAATCTTCCTCGTTCATACCAATTCCGTTATCACGAACAGTAATTGTTTTTTTCTCTTCATCAAAGTATAAATCAATTTTACCGTCAAACTTGATTGTTTTGTAATTATCATCAGATACAGTTAAGTATTTTAGTTTATCAAGTGCATCAGATGCATTGGAAATAATTTCTCGTAGAAAAATATCTTTGTTAGAATAAAGTGAATGAATAATAAGTTTTAGAAGTTGATTAACTTCTGTTTGAAATTGATGTTTGGCCATAATGTTTAGCAAAACTCCTGTATTTGAAATAGTTTTTTATGTGTCAGAAAAAACTGACCAAATAAAATATACTAAAAAGCAGTCTATATCGGCAATAATTTTTTACCCACAAACAAATAAAAATTAAGTTGTCAATAAAATGCAAAGCATATTTATTGACAAAACTTACTTGTTCTGTTTTAATAATATTGTAATGAATAAAGCAGTACTACATCTACACATCCATCATTCTCATAAAAGTACCCGAATGGGGGATGTGTTAGTTTTATAGCTGTAAAAGACAGCACTATAAAATGAAGCCGCTAACCTGTTCGCTTATATGCGAAATAGGGAGCGGCTTTTTTTATTAATTGCTAAAAATTAGGAGACAATTATGGACAAACTTAAAATCTTATTACCAAAAGGTAGAATTTACGAAAACGTTGTAAGCTTATTTAGTGGAGCAGGAATTAAAATTTCTCTACCAGATCGTGCATATCGACCAACTGTAAACCAAGATGATCTTGAAGCAAAGGTTATGAAACCACAAAACATTGGCAAACTTTTGGAACTCGGAGCTCATGATGTAGGGTTTACAGGACGTGATTGGGTTGAAGAAACAGGTGTAGAAGTAGAAGAAATCCTAGATTTAGGATTTGATAAAGTTCGCCTTATAGCTGCTGTCCCAAATGAAATTGATGATAGTTTTATATATAGTAAACGAGTAATTGTTGCAACTGAATATGATAAAATTGCACAAAGATGGCTTGATAAACAAAAAATAAACGCTCTTGTAGTGCACACAAATGGAGCAACAGAAGTTTTCCCACCAGATGATGCTGATATGATTATTGATAACACTTCGACAGGACGTACTCTAAAAGAAAACGGATTACGTATTGTAGATACAATTATGACAAGTTCTACACGAATGTTTGCATCTAAAGAAGCAATGAAAGATCCCGCTAAAAAACAAAAAATTATGGAACTCAAAATGCTTTTTGAAGCAGTTTTAGATGCTCGAGATAAGGTGATGCTCGAAATGAATGTTACAAAAGAAAATTTCGAGCAATTAGTCAAAGGGATTCCTGCTATGCGTAGCCCTACTGTTTCTCCATTATATGGGAATGATGGATATGCGATTAAAGTAGCTGTATCTAAGGGTGAAGTTCCTGTGTTATTGCCACAGCTTAAAAAATTAGGTGCAACAGATATTTTGGAATATGATTTACGTAAAGTGCTTGCATAGGATAAGTGCAATTACGGTAAAAAACAGGAGAAAAAGATGGCACGAATAGCAACAATAAAAAGAGATACAACAGAAACACAGATAACCCTAACCCTTAATCTTGATGGGACAGGTAAATGTTCAGTAAAAAATCCTATAGGATTTTTTAATCACATGCTTAGTGCTTTTTGTAAACACGGTATGTTCGATTTAAGTGGTGAATTAAAAGGTGATTTAGAAGTTGACCAACACCATTTAATCGAAGATACAGGAATAGTTCTTGGACAATGTTTTATTAAAGCGCTTGGAAACTGTGCAGGTATTTATAGAAGTGGCTCTTGTTTGTATCCTATGGATGAAAGTCTTTGTCGTGCTGCTGTCGATTTTGGTGGCCGTCCGTATTTAGTTTGTGAGGCAGATTTAAGTAATATACCACTTGTTTCAGATGGTAAATCATTTCAGACGGATTGTTTTGAAGATTTTTGGCAAGGGTTTGTTTCCCATGCGCAATGCAATTTGCATCTTGATATTTTACGTGGCCGAAATGATCACCATAAAATGGAAGGACTTTTTAAAGCAGCAAGTCGAGCCATTCGCGAAGCTGTGACAGTTGATGAGCGACGGAAAGGTCAAATACCTTCAACTAAAGGGATAATCGTTTAATATTTTGCTCAAAAGTAACTATATGTAGTATCTGATTTCTTTATGGACGATTAATTTTTGTTTGTATGCAATAAGATAACTACAGAACATTGCAACAAGAGCATCCATAGCTGCTGCGAATGAACAAATGATTCCAGCAGCTGGTTTTAGTAGCAAATAACCTGCTTCAAAACCACGTCCATACGAACTAAATAATAGAATAAGAGCAACATAACTTCCTCCTGTGGGAAGTGCTCCCAAGCAGAATGAAAACAGAAATCCCATAACTGCAATCCAACAAATATCAAAAAAAGAAATACTTAAACTTGAATACGATCTAAGAACAACTACAAATGATATAACAATTGTTAATGCTGAGCCTGCCCGCAAAAAAGTCGAAAAAACAGGAAGAGTAATAGTTCCACTACTACGGCGTACTCCTAGACTTTCATGAAGATGTCGTATATTTAAAGGTAGAGCAAAATTAGCATCACCAGAAAAGAATGCAGCAAAAATGGACGTTAAAGATGCATACAGAACTTTGTAAGGATGCATTTCTTTACAGGTTAGTCGAAGAATTAGTGGTAAAATCACTGTTGCTGTAATTATAAAATCTATTAAAAGCAAAATAAATAAACCGTTGTATGTTCCTGATATTATAATGTCAAAGAAATTAATTGACCATGTGCAAGTAATTGCAACCATACCTACAGCAATAATATCTGTAAAAAAACAAAGTATTTGGTAAGAAACTTTAGAAAGAGAATCAAAAACAGTAAAAGCAGCTTTTGATTTTGTTCGGTCAGAAGCAAATCCAGCGCCTGCAAAACCTGCTAACACATACAATGGAAGCAAAAAAGCACCATCAAACAAACTGCCAATTCCATTATACGGAAATATTTTTAAGATGTTATCAATCAAATTAAGACTAACCGTTCCAGAAACTTTTTCTACAGAAATTGGAATGCGTGGAAGTGTAACAAAAATAACAGAAAGAATGCCTATAATTACAAAAAGTGCTGTAACAAAAAGACTTATTAAAATTATATACAAAGAAGTACTTAATAATTTTTTAGCCTCATACAATTTACAAACTGCAACAGTCATACTAAAAAATACAAGGGGTAATACCATGTACCGTCCAGCTCGAATAGAAATTTCTGTAAAAAAACTAAGAACTTCATTCGCTTGAGTGGAATCGAATGAAAAAACAAGTGCCATTACTATACCAAGAATACAGCCAATTAAGTATTTAATCCAAATTTTCATACAAAAAAGAATACCTTATGGGACTGGTACAGTCAACTAGATTGTGTTATTCTTTTTTACATGATTAAATCTGTAATAATAAGTGGAAATGAATATCCTGCGACAGTAGCTCTAGTTCAAACTGCCATTGAAGCTGAAAAAAATGTACTTGTTTCGATATCTGAAAAAAAAGAAGCCAAAACACCAGAAAATGGAGCTCTTACTTATCCATGGTGTAAAAATTCACCTATTTCAGCTCGCTCAATGTTATTAAAAGCAGAAAGTTCATTCGAAAATTTAGACTGTGGTTTTATTTTTTTTGATTCAGAAGATTTTGTTTCAAAATTTGAAGGTTTATCGCTTGAAAATATATCTCGAGCAAATGATGAGATGTTACTTTCTATTGAATATCTCACCTATGAATTTTGTAAGCGGTTTGAAATGACAAAAAAAGGACTTCTTTGCTTTGTGCTAAATCCAATACATTCTTTTGCCGACACAATGCGAAATCCACATCTTAGTCCTAATATATCTCATTTTTCAACCTTAACATCAGTAGCGCAGGCTGGTTTTCGTTCTTTTGCAGAAAATATTTCTGCTACTGCAAGTGTATCAAAATCATATAAAGTTCTTTTACTTGAAAAAGGAATAGAATCTCGAGATGAGTTTGCAAAATGGGTAATTTCTTTTGCTGATTCTTATAGTGATTCAGAAAAAATATATACGGGAAAGGATTGTGTAAAATGGCATCATATTGGGGCTAAACTACCAGCTTCGCGTTCCTTTTTTGGACACTAAAATAATTAACGTATTGAAGAAATATCAATTGCAATCTAAAATAGTAGATTATGCAGAATCCTCAATTTAATCCATTAATGGTTCAATCAGATAAGACTCTTCTTCTTGATGTCCACGCGCCTCGAGCAGAAGAATGTCGAAATGCGCTTATTCCCTTTGCTGAATTAGAACGTTCTCCGGAACATTTACACACATATAGATTGACAGCTCTTTCTTTATGGAATGCAAGGAGTGCTGGGTTTACTGCGGATGATGCAATAAATGTTTTGCATGAATTTTCACGGTTTGAAGTTCCTCAATCTGTTTGTATGTGGATTGAAGAAACTTCAATGCGTTTTGGTAGGCTTAGACTCGTTCCAGACGAGGATTGCTCTCCTCTATCAGTGAAAGAAGAAGATAAAGCAGAATACTTAAATTTAATTACAGATAAAATGCTTATCTATAAAGAAATAAGTGCAACAAAAAATATGCAAAAATATTTAGAGCCTATTGGATGTAAAAAAAACGAGAACGGAGATCCGTGTGAATGGAGATTCAGATTACTTCTTACTAATAGGGGAACGGTAAAACAAGCTCTGCTTTCTTTGGGGTGGCCGGTAAAAGACGAAGTACCTCTAAAAGAGGGAGAGGCATTAGATGTTTCTTTGCGAACAAGAACTTTAAGTGATAATGAACCTTTAAAAATAAGATCATACCAAAAAGAGGCAGCAGAATCTCTTGTTGGGGATAAAGGTCCAGGAACTGGATTTGGCACAATAGTTTTACCTTGTGGTGCAGGAAAAACTATTGTTGGTATGGTAATTATGGATATGCTTAAAACAAATACTCTCATATTAACAACAAATATTTCTGCTGTGCACCAATGGATTGATGAGCTAATTGATAAAACGAATCTAACTGCTGATCAAATAGGAGAATATACAGGAGAACATAAGTGTATAAAACCGGTTACAGTTGCAACGTATCAGGTTTTAACTTGGTGTCCTAAGACGGAAGGACCTTATCCTCATTTTAAGATTTTTCGTGATAATCCATGGGGTCTTATTATCTATGATGAGGTTCATCTGTTGCCAGCTCCTGTGTTTAGAGTTACGGCAGAGCTTCAGGCTGTGCGACGAGTAGGCTTAACAGCGACGCTTGTAAGAGAAGATGGTTGCCAAGGTCATGTTTTTAGTCTGGTTGGACCAAAGCGATATGATGTTCCTTGGAAAGAACTTGAAGCTACAGGATGGATTGCAGAAGCTGAATGCATAGAACTTCGGCTCGATTTAGACGAAGAAAAAGAAATTGAATATGCAATATCAACTCCCCATAAAAAGCAACGCATAGCAAGTGAAAATTCACTCAAAATTGATGTAGTCGAAAAATTAGTAAATCGATATACAAAAGATAAAATATTAGTAATTGGTCAATATTTAGATCAGCTCCATAAGATTTCAGATAGATTAAAAGTACCAATAATAACCGGAAAAACACCAAATGTTAAACGAGATGAAATATTTGGTAAATTTCGTAATGGAGAATTGCGAGTTCTTGTTGTATCTAAAGTTGCAAATTTTGCAATTGATTTGCCAGATGCAAGTATGGCCATTCAGGTTTCAGGAACTTTTGGAAGCCGTCAAGAAGAAGCGCAAAGGCTTGGTCGTATCTTGCGACCAAAAGAAAGGTTGTCCAGATTTATTACGCTGATTACACGTGGTACCCTTGAAGAAGAGTTTGGAGCTAATAGGCAGAAGTTCCTAGCAGAACAAGGATACACATACAGAATGGTTAGTGCTGTAGAAGATATTCCAGATTATTTGGAGAGTGACAATGATTCCTAACCCTTATACAAATGATATATTGCAATGGCGAGATTCATTAAGTCGTATGCCAGACCATCATTTTTTTGAATTGTTGCGTATGTATTTGGGAGATATTAAGACTCCATACAATAAACAAAATTTAATTGAACAATTAAGTGCATTTTTACGGCATGAAGATAATAAAAAAAATATAGCAATGTTACTATCTCCAATAGATGTCCTTATATTGGCATCTATTGATGCTCTTCCAAATCCAACCCACGAAAAGTTAACTCAATTTTTTGAATTTGATTTTTCAATTTCTGAATTATATGAGAGATTGATGAATCTTGAAGAGCGTTTACTTATTTTTAGAGTATATAAAGATGAAGTGGCTTTTTCATTTAAGATTAATCCTTTATTGCGTTCTGTTATAAATCCTTTATTAACAAAGAATGTTCTTATTCCTTCTTCACAAGTAGTTGGTGCTAATACTTTTTCAAAATCACGATCAAATAATAATGAACCTCGATTATCACCTTCTTTGTTAGCAGGATGGATTTCTTTTATCTTTTTGCATAGAGATTTATGTAAAGCGAGTGGGGATTTTAAAAAGAAAACAGTTATTCAAATACGTGAAGTTTTTCCACAAATACACAATACAGAGTTTTTTTTATATTTGACAACGGCTTTGTATAATTTACATCTTTTAAAACTCTCTGAAGGTGAATTTAACCCAGATCTAAAAAACTTTCGTAGTTTTGCATCGATGACTGAAGAAGCTCAATTTTCGTATATTTGTGCAGCAGCTTGTGGACGATGTTCTCGAGATATTCTTCATGTTAAAGCACAACTTGTATGTGATTTATTAGCCTGTATAGGTGAAAAATCTTTCACAAAAGCAGTCTTAGTAAGAGCTGCTTATTTGCAACTACAAAAAAAAGGAACTGCACGTGAAACAAAAAGACGAAAAAGTCGTTTTTTGACTATACTAGAAAAAGAAAGTGTTAATAGTTCTAACGAAAGTAAAAAGAATTTACAAGAAGATGATGATTCAGACAATTTACAAAAATTAGTTTCTGTTATGCATATTTTTGGGTTGTTACAATGGGTTGGCAAAAATGAATCATCAAATGATGTTTATAGATGTGCTTCTTGGGTGAATGAAATACAAAAGGCAAAAAATAGTTCAATTGTACAAAATGAAACATCAAATGTTTTTCAAGGATCAATTGTGATTAATGCTGGTTTTTCTGTTACTATTTTACAAAAACTTTCTCTTTTGACTCTGTTGGATGTAACAGAATGCATGGAAATTCAGCGATTAGATGGAATTGCAGAATATAAAATTACTCGCAACGCGTGTATGAGATGTTTTGATACTGGAAAAACACCAGAAGAGATAAAAAAAAGTTTATTACCTACTTTGGCACATAAAATACCGCAAAATTTAGAATTTTCTTTAGATGATTGGTATAAAAGTTACTCTTCTGCCTCATTGTATAAAGGCTATGTATTACGAGTTGATACTGAAAAAGAAGGCGCTATAAAAAATATTCCAGAAATTTCTAAACGAATTAGAGAGGAACTAGCTCCTGGGATATATTTAATAGATTTTTTAAATGATGAAGAAGCTTCTAAAATTATAAACAAAGCAGGTCTAGATTTTGTTGGTGCTGTAAAAAAAATGCCATATGA
>JTFN01003881.1_pt1 | contig 12440 bp, 14 predicted proteins | sample 235401 | NCBI WGS metagenome assembly JTFN01 (sample SAMN03067589, study PRJNA260952) | activated sludge metagenome | biome: Sludge; feature: Wastewater; isolation source: CETP activated sludge from augmented bioreactor treating industrial... | place: India:Gujarat | collected 2013-04 | reverse complement strand
ACCTATTTCTTATGGAAGAAAGCGGGTTTCTGGTGAAAATATGATCAGTGTTTGAGGATGTAGGATGCCAAGCTGGCATCAGGGAGAAAAAGGGATATGAAGAGACTACGGAGTAGAGCACACCAGAGTGGACTATCACGCTCTAGTGATGCGTATATTCCGCAAAAAACTTTGGATGGTGTGTATAGCTTAGTTGTCAGGATTCTGCTTGATATCACGTTATCGGCCAAGAATGGTACAGCACATCGCTATCAAGCATTAGGCATGACGCAAGAACAAATTCTGCATACATCGCAGCTCTCCTCGGATGTAGTGGATGAACTTGCACATGGCTATGCACGCACGGTTGCATGCCGTGCTGCACAAGGGGGCGCCATCAGCGTCAACTACTTCGAAATCGGTGAGCTTGTATATCGACGGCAAGAAGACGAGGGTTTAGCCCTGAGATTCCTGAAGGCTGAAGCGTCTAACGAACTGATGTACAAACTGTTTGGCAAGCGCTCAACGGAATGCACGATCCTTCGCCGGGAACATAACATACAGGCCAAGAAGGGCCGGAAGTGTGACCCGAAAAATGTCGATGAAGCCCAGATGCAGATTCATCGACTATTCCAATCCGTGATGAAGGAAGCGCGATGCAGTCGTTTTGCATTGCTGATCATTCATGAAAGAACGGGCTTCCCGATTAACTATGTCCACCGCGTTGTGACGGACAACGACCAGTTTCCGCTCTAATCGAAATGACAGGACGAACCCAATGGCCAATCAAGCGAACCAAAATCGCCGTGAGCTGGCAGGCTCATTCAAATATGTAGAAAACCCCACGATTCAGCTGATCACGAATGTTGCACTGTTTCTCTGGAATGGCCGTGAGCGAACTGAGAACAAGGCGTACATCATGTCCATGCCGGAATTGCTACGTCGAGTCCGTAACATGGAATCCGCCATTCAGCAGGACGATCCATGGGCAGATAAAACGTATCTGGCGCTTCAAGAAGCCATTGATGAAGCTGAACATGCATTTCAAGCCAAAAAAGAACAACTTGAAGCTGTCGTTGAACAGGGGCATTCCCGAATCAGTTTTCCAAGCGCCGTAACCAAAAGCCCGGTGGAACGTGAAATTGTTGATCATAGCCGCCTTGGATTCAGGGTTCTGGAAGTCCTAGCGTTGGCTGATGACACGGCTCGACTAATCCTCGAGGCACAACACCGTGGCCGTATCGATGCGCGTGAGAAGGTTTTGCTCGTGAAGAGTGTTGAGTCCATATTCAGGGCGATGATGTCGCATGTGTCAAAGTGGCGCTACTTTGGTGTTACCCGTGATGATGTAGCGGCGAATACCCAGCCTGCTCAGAAAGCTAAGGCCGCGTTCGGTGAAATCGAGCAAGAGTATTTGGATGGTAGCTTGCGCAGTAAATTTGCCCCGGAGCTACCGAAAAAGCGCCAGAAGGTTTCAAAGATAGAAGTGCCGGTGACTGATGAGGAGGTTGAGGCGGAAGTTGCCAAAATGACTGCTGCAGCCCAAGGCTAGCGGTGGTCAAAAGGGCCGATACCCCCTGGTCAAACGGGCATAGAACCGGTGGTCAAAAGGCGTTTTTGGCTGATTCTTGAAGATAGACAAAAGTTCCTGGTCAATGTGTTATTTCATGGGGTGGTCACGAGAGGGTCACCCTTTTTTTTGATCAAAAAAACAATGACTTACAAGAAACACTGAATGTGGACTGGTAGATGTGAAGAAGGAAACGAAACTGAGAAACCCCAATCCATCTGAAGAGGACGAATCCCTATATAATATATATACCTTATCTTTTAATAATATTATGGGATCGGCCTCTGACGTAGTGCGAGGACGATTCATGGTGAGCCTGAAGGGACTTGAGGAAAGGGCCCGGGACCTTCTCGATGAGTACCAAGGGTTCAAGCTTGATCGGCTGTCATTGGTTCGCCGCAGCTTTGAAACTTACAGTGCATTGAGTTGGCGCGTTTCACTGGATGGATCAAAACGGCGGTTCACATCTTTGGATGATGAAGCGGTGATTGAGCTACTGGAATCGGTGCAGGCATTTGAACGGGATCAGGTCTTTTGCCTGGATCGGGAGGTTCAGCTGCTGAATGCGAATCTGAAGATCGAATGGATTACCTACCTTGAGCATTGCCGTCTCTCAAAGCTTCCTGAAGGGAAGCGGCTTTCGCCCAAGCAGATGCCCAACGTCGTGAATGCGCTGAGTTGAAATTCATAGGTGTGAAATTTATAGTAGTGCCATTGCTTGTTGATCGTTTGATCACGGCTCGGAGTAGAGGCCGAGAAGCCAAGACCTCTATAGGCGATCTGCATTCGCCCCTTACTGAACACCGCGACAACTCTCTGCACTTCACTACCTGTTCGAGCCCATCGCTCACTTCGAGGTGCCGTAAACAGGCATTCAATGAGTGTCTTTTTACAGCACCTTGACCCACGGATGTCTGTTCGTCTCAAGCTGTGAGAGCGAAAGGCAACATGATCGTTCCGATTCCAAAACCGCATCTAGCCCGTGCCCTGGATGGTGAAAGCCGATTGAAAAACTGAGAATAGGCACGTTCCTTTGTTGGGCGAAGCCCAGCCTATCCTTGCCGGATTCCGGTGAGGGTCACGGATGAAAAAAGCCGTATTCAGAGAATCGCTCATAGTTCTCGATAGGAGCTGCTAACGGGTCTCCTAGAGCATTTGGCTGTGCTGGCCACCTGGTTAAGCCCCCGCTCGCGGGGGCAAACCATTTTCAACAATTGGGTCAGTTTCGATGACCTAATTACCCCATATTCAGGTTCGGATTTTGGATAAGGTTGCCGCGTAGTTCGACGCGTGTACCTACGAGGAAAATCCGATGCATCTGAAACCTTTGATCGGGGCGGTATTGCTGACAGCTTCTGGCACCAGTGTTGCTGGCTTAGCTGCACCAGAGCAGAACCCAGTTACCACTCCAGATCCGACTATCCCCCAGGATTACATTGAGACCGGTCGTTACTCCCGAACCGTCAATGAGCCTTATTTGTCCCAGCGGAACCCTTTGAAAATCATCGTGAATACCCGGATTCCCAACTCTGTGGACACGGTCGAGCAAGCGGCGCAGTTCCTGTTATTGCGCTCTGGCTATCGTTTGGCCGATGCATCCGTTCGGACTCATGAGGCCAAGGTACTGCTGCGCCATCCTCTGCCTCAGGTTCACCGTCAGCTTGGCCCTATTACCCTGGATAAAGCGTTACAGACTCTGGCAGGTGATGCGTTTGAGTTGGTGGTAGATCCGATTAACCGCAAGGTCACCTATGTGGCGTCACGCGACCTGGTTGGAGGGTAGGCATGAGTACCCAGAACACAGACGTAGATCCATTTGAACAGGCCGCCAATGCAGAAGGGGCCGATCGGGGAAAAGGGGCACAAAACTCAAGTATGCCAGACCCTGTCCTGGTCGAGCCAGTTGATGACGCGCTAGATGCTACGCTGGAGGTTGAGGACACGAATCAGCCTGATCGAGAGTCTTTGTCTCAGGCATCCACGGCTCAACCACGTAGCGGCTTCACTGTTGCAGGGTTAGTCGCGTCCGTCGCTTTGGTGCTATCGATGGGTATCGCTGCAGGTGTGGTGTATGCCCTTAATCAAACGGGTCAGTTGCGTGCTGATACCAACGTTGCGCTCACTGATGTCGATGACAACATTGCTGCATTGGGTAACCGCCAATCTGAATCGGAAGTCTCGATCAGCCAGCTTCGTGAAACGGCTGGCCAAAACACCATTCGGATTCGGCAGCTCGATACTGACCGGTTGGCTGAAGAGCTGGCATTGATTAAGCGCGATGTGGATCAGTTCAAATCTTCGCTTTCGAATTCCAAAGTGGAATCAGAGGAAACCATGCAGGCACTTCTGCAGCGGGTCTCAGACCTTGAGTCCGTCACACAGTCGCTGCAGCAATCATCAGCCAGTCGTAATTCCTCACCGGAACCCAAGCGCGTCGTTCGAGCGCCTAAGCCACAACCAAGGGTTTTCGACACGTTAGAAGGTAATACGGTCGTGTCAGTCGATCAGTGGGGATATGACTCCAGTGTCGTGCTCCATGATCCCGTCACTGATGAATTTGTGTCCGTTGCAAAGGGTGGGGTTGTGAAAGGCTGGCGATATGAAGGTGCAAACGCCAAGGCCGAGACCGCCACGTTTGTTCGGGGTGGCAAGACCATCAATGTCAGAATCAAGGGGTAACGTATGGAGTACCTGATCATCGTGTTGTTCGGCGCTTTGATTATCAACGAGTCCTCCAAGGAAAGTAGCACTGCCCCCGAGCCGGTCGCTATTGGAACTCCTAAACCGATAGTGGAAGAGGGGCCCGTTTACAAGCCCAACCATTACTTCCTTGATCAAGACACCGGTTACTACACCAGTGACCTTTCTGCACGACCCGCCACCGCCTCCAACAGCTCCAGCACCACTATCCAAGAACAGGAGAAATAATCATGCGTAGAGCGCTTCTCTGGTTAGCCATGAGCGTAACACTATCATCGCCAGTTGTAGTTGCGGATAGCAGTCGCGTTGAAGCCGCCGACTCAACAGCCGCGCCGTCAACATTCTCGGATAGTCGTGTTAAAGAGGCCCTGGATCGCCTGAGTGAAGACGAAAAGTCACTGGCAAAGCAGTGGATGCTGACTGAAAAAGACTGGGTTAAGTACAAGCGCATTATGGCTGGTCCACGGGGTATATGGTCGCCTGGTCTGGACCCGATCACAGCCCTTGGTGTGATGGAAACGGACCCGGCTGAACGCCGTCGCTACGCAGAAATTTGGATGAAGATGGAAGCGAAGCGTGCGGAGCTGGAGTTGGCTTTTGAAGTGGAGCGTATGGCCGCCAGCCAGCAGGTCCTGGGTGGGCGTCCGGTGGTCAACAATGAAAAATGGGTTCAAGAATGGAATGCTGAGCAAAGTCGTCGTACCCATGACGTGATGCTGTTTGTAGAGCCTGATTGCCTAGATGGCTGCGGCCAACTGTTTGGGGAGGTGTTAGCCTCCACCGGTGAAGGTGACAGAACCCGTCTGAATGTATATTTCCCGGCCGGCACATCAGCCGAGGAAATTGGTGCTTGGGCGCAAGCCTTGAGTATCGATCCGGAGGTCGTGAAGTCACGCAAAGTCACCTTGAACTTCGATCGTGGTGAGTTTTCGAGCTACGACATTGTGCGTTCAGAACTGCCTGAAGTACGTGTATTGAACCGCAAAACGGGTGACGTAAAACGGACCTTCAAGCGCTGGTAATCCTTTATGGAATTCAGGAAGCAACTATGGAAGCTGGTTGTTGGCCTGTCGTGCCTGCTGGAGACAGCTACCGTGTGTGCGTCTGTACCGCCCATGGTGGAACGGGTAGCGGCTGAGCAAGGCGTCCCCGCACAGATCTTTTATGCCATCGTGCTGGCCGAATCCCGGTCACCTACACAGCAAGGCTCAAAGGCATGGCCATGGACGATCAACCTACAGGGACATCCGCACTTTTTTGCGACACGTGAGGAAGCCTACAGCTTTGCATCCACCTTGGTGGAACAGGGGACCAAGAACTTCGATGTCGGTATTGCGCAGGTGAACTGGTATTGGCATGGCGAACGGTTCGATTACAACCTCTGGTCAGCATTTGATCCCTACACCAACCTCACGGCCGCGGCAAAACACCTCCGAGAGCAGTATGCCCGTTCCGAATGTAACACCTGGGAATTGGCAGTTGGGTGCTACCACAGGCCTGCCAGACGGAAGTCCGATCGTGTAATCGCTGATGCCTACGCAAAGAGAGTATTCAAAATATGGTTCGACCTATAGCAACGCTGGCCGGTGTGATGCTGGCAGCGTCCGTGTATGCGCAACAGCCTCCTGTGGTGATTGCGGATCGGGGGGGCATACCCTTGGCTGATGTCATTAACGAAGGCGATGCGCACAAGCCTCAATTAGGTCAGTCCGTAGAAAGAGCCAGCGCAAACGCTCTGAGTCGAGGACTACTGTCTGAATCCCTTTATCCGGTGATCAGCCGAAACCTGAGTGTGGGGCCTGTAGGGGCCGATGAAGCGCGCAACATACCGGCACACCTGCTGACCCAACCCATGTTTATTGTGGGCTATGACCGGGTAAGCGCTAACTGGCTTCAATCCAACGTGGATGTGCTTGAGGAAAAACGTGCGGTTGGCCTGGTCGTGAACGTTGATACACCGCAGCAGATGGAACGGCTGCTTGAGCTCACCGGCAGACGCCTTGCGCTGACACCCATGTCGGGCGACCAATTGGCCAAGGCCATTAACCTGAGGCATTACCCGGTCTTCATTGATCGCTCGGGGGTGGTGCGATGAGCTTGATCGAAGCCAAACTCAGGCCTGCGGTTGAGGTCTGGTCTGGCCTGGTGGCTTTGGGGGCCTCCAGCATCATTATCACGATGCCCAGTTGGTTCATGATGACAGAGTCGGTGGCCTATTTTTCTTCAGGTCTACTGCTGTTGCTTGCTCTGATAAGGTTTAAACAGGCGTTTGGGGTGGTGCTCTATCGTCTGCGCCTGCGGCGGTTGCCGTACTACGGGCTATCGGCCGAACAAGTGCCCAAATATCAGGACTCGCTCTTTTTCGGTCGTGGATTCAGGTGGGGGCAACGGCATACACAGCGATTGAAAGACACCATGAATCCGGCCGTTCGTCACTATATTGAAGACAGAGGCCTCTATGTTTGGGCACGCGACTTCGAGCGTAAGCACGGCGACCACTGGCTGACAAAGTGGACGCGATGGAACTCACCGCTGAACCCCGTTCGGCCCTTGCCACCGATTGGTGGTAACCGTGTGCTGCATGCGGTTGGAATCGAGGACGAGAAGGACGTATTCATTGCTGGCTCTGATCGGCCCGGCAACACCTTGGTACTGGGCACCACGCGGCAGGGTAAATCTCGTTTGGCCGAGATCTTGCTGCTGCAGGATATCCATCGAAACGATGGCCCTGTCATTCTGTTCGACCCGAAGTCCGATGCGGCGTTACTCACTCGAATGTACACAGCGGCCAAGCAAGCTGGTCGGGAAGATGAGTTTTACTGTTTCCACCTCGGATTTCCGGAGATGTCAGCGCGATATAATGCGATTGCCAACTTTTCGCGCATTACGGAAATAGCCACACGTGTGTCGAACCAGTTGGCGGGCGAGGGGAACTCAGCGGCGTTTAAGGAATTCAGCTGGCGATTCATCAACGTCGTTGCTCGGGCTCTGGTCGCGATCGGTGACAAACCTGATTACAACAACATTCTGCATTATGTGACGGATATTGAGCCCCTATTTAGGCGATTTGCTGAATATTGGTTGCCGCGTAATGCGGATCTTTCCTGGCAAGCGGATGTTAACCTGTTCGAAGAAGAAGCCGCGATCCAGTACAAGAAGAATCCTCGCATTGCCAAGTACCAGTCGCCTCGCACGGAAGCACTGCGCCGATATGTCGAAGGTATGGAGTTCAACGATGGTGTTATGCAAGGTCTGTTGGGGGCTTTGCGCTACGACAAAGAGTTTTACAGCAAACTGGTGGCGTCCCTCATCCCACTGCTGGAAAAGGTCACCACGGGCAAAATAGGCAAACTGTTGGCACCGGACTATGCCGATGCTGATGATGACCGTGCAATATTTGATTGGACTCAGATCATCCGGAAAAAGGGCGTGATTTATATCGGCCTGGATGCCCTGCAGGACTTGGAGATTGCCAGTGTGGTTGGCAACAGCATGTTTTCTGACCTAGTGAGCACGGCCGGCACTATTTACAAACACGGATATGAAGCGGGCCTGGTTGATGCCGAGGAAGGCAAGCTGCCGAAAATCTATCTTCACGCGGATGAGCTGAATGAGCTGATTGGTCCCGAGTTCCTGCCGATGGTCAACAAGGCTGCTGGCTCAGGTGTAATTCTCACAGGCTACACCCAGGCACGTGCCGACTTGGAAGCAGCCTATGGTAACAAGGCCAAGGCTCAGGTGATTGAAGGCAACTTTAACAACCTGATTATGTTGCGCGTTCGAGATCGTTACACCGCCGAACTGATGACCGACCAGCTTCCTGAAGTGGAAACCACTACGGTCATGCAGGTATCAGGCGCCACCGACTCTTCCAACGTGGATTCTGAATCCGATTTTACTAGCTCAACTCAGGACCGTATCTCGGTCAATGCGGCGCCCATGCTGGACCCCAGTGCGCTCATGTCATTGCCAAAAGGGCAGGCGTTCATGCTGGTGAACGGGGGGGAACTGTACAAGATCCGTATCCCGTTGCCTGAAGATGATCACGTCTCCATACCGGAAACGCTACGCCAGATGACAGAGCAGATGCAGCGAACCTATTCAACTGGCGAGCAATGGTGGGTGAATGTATGAGTAGTACAGCCGGGAGCGCACAATCCAATACAGGGCACCATCCTTCTGAACGCCGAGGGCTCATACCGAAGCTCTTTGGCCTGATGGGGCGGATCTTCGGGGTGCTGTTATTTTCAGCCTTTATGTCGATCATCATGGAATGGGTCGGGATGGCGTGGTGGTTCGCGGATGATTACACCGGCTACAGCCATGCTCAGGAAATGTTCCAGCAGGAACTGACCTATCTGAACAGCGCTGCCAAAAGTGGTGCAGCGGACACATACGCCACTGCAAAAGCGAACCAGTACGTGCAGGAAGCCATTGATGTAGCGTTCTTTCGATCAGGGATCATGGATTGGATTCATAATTCTCATGTGGTGAAGCAGGAGGACCATGACATGGTGGTGTTCTTCAAGGATATTCAGGCCGCCATTTACGATTACCTGATTGCCATGGCGTACACGCTGATGACGTTCATGGTGCGCGTGACGATTCTCACGTTATCACTGCCTGTCTTCTTTTTATTTGGTCTGGTTGGCTTTGCTGATGGCCTGATGAAAAGGGACTTGCGCCGCTTCACGGGTGGGTATGAATCGTCCTTTGTTTACCACATAGCAAAAGGCTTTTCCGCCCCCCTGATCATCACCGCCTGGATCATCTATTTAGCGATGCCGGTTAGCGTGCATCCCAACTATTTGATCACCCCATTTGCCGCAATGTTTGCTTTTGCAATTTTCATCACCGCGAGCAAGTTTAAGAAGTATCTTTGAGTGGGCTGTGACATCTCACCTGAGAGAGCCACTACGAGAAACTACAAATACTCGGTACAAGAGGGCAATGCTGTACGTGCCCTGATACACCTCGATAAAGCCGTAACTCAGCTCGATTCTTTGGCAAAGAAGGCAGCCTTTTTTAGCAGCGCGCGCTCATCTTTCAGTCGGGCGTTCTCACGCCGAAGCTGCTTCAGCTCTTCATAAAGGTGCTTGTCGTCGATCACACCGTTTTAATCACTCGTATACTTGCCGTGGAATTTTCTAATCCAGGGATGCAGTGTGTTGACGTTCACACCCAGCTCCCGAGCGGTTTGAGCAACCGGTTGATCAGAATCCACCGTCAGTTTGACCGCGGCTTCTTTAAATTCAGCTGTATAGGAATTGCTTTTTTTCTGACTCATGACACATACCTTGATAAGCAGATGATAGTACCTACGTCATTACAGCCAGTTCAAGGCGGTGACTCCTCCAGCGAGACGCGTGGCCGAGCCCGAGTATGTCACTACTGACACATATATTCCTTAAGCGAGCCGATCCTTGTGGTGCGGACTAGATAGGTCCAGTCATGAGCTTTTAGCTGCTTTTGATGCAGATATATCGCCAGAACTGACACTGGCAGCAAAGATTTTTCGCTACATCAGCACTCATCCAGATAAGAAGTAACAACAAATGGTTTATTTTGTGATGATGCTGCAACAAATAACATTTTATTAAAATTTGTGATTGACAGGGACGAGCGTAGCCCTATACTGAGCCTCAAACAACGCAACATCAGAAAGGGAATAATCATGACAGCTATTGAGTTGATTAAAAAAGAAATTAAATCCTTAGTTATTAATTTAGAGTCATGGTTTTTAGGAGTGGAAAAAATGAATCAACTTACTTTCATAAGCATCGAAAGCGCTAACTTCATTACTAAATCAGTTAAAGCAGGTCAGGTTGATCTACATGCTGATAGTTATATTATCGTTGCTAGAAAAAATGAACAGGAAGGCAGGATCTATGTAGAAGGTGATACCATTGACGTTGATAACAATCTGAAAAAACACATTAATAAAAATGATTTCGATGAGTTGGCGGGGAAAGATCTTGTTGAATTGGTTTCGGTTCACTTCTGCCTTGCTAAATCTTATCAAGCCCAATATGACAAATTTATTGAAGAAAGATTAATTCTTCGATCAAGACCGCTATTACGAAATGCAGCTTAGAATTTTACTACTAGCCAATAGCTTCTGATTAATTTTTTGACCATATGGCAAAATAATAGATCAAATATACAACAGGAGTGCAGTTATGACGCTTGGTGATTTGCTGAACGATTTGAAAGAAAATGAAAGTGTAGATATTTTTAATTGCGCTGAGCTTTCAGATATATTGAGTTCGAACTCATTCAATAGCGAGTCAGCCAAGTATAAAAATCTCATATCATCAATAGATGACCAAGGCACTTCAAAGCGTATAATCAAGGCAAAGCCAACAATGCTCAAGCAACTAGATAAGTTATGTCAAAAAATGCCTAACTTTTCTGAAGCTATTGAGTTTATCAAGATTTATGTAGGCCTTGCTCTGGTAACACCTGGTATGGAAATTAATATACCTTCAATTGCATTGTCAGGAAGTGCTGGTGTCGGTAAAACTTTTTTCCTACAAAACGTTGCTGAGATACTTGGCTTAACAACAAACTTCGTTTCATGTGCATCTGTTACGTCAGATTTCCATTTAACAGGGACAGCCAGAGGGTATTCAAATGCAGTTGTTGGAAAAATTGCACAGCATTACATGAATGATGGAGAGGCGAATCCACTATTTATACTTGATGAATTTGATAAACCAAAGCCACTCCCTAATGGTGATTTCTATGGCGTTTTTTATACGCTGCTGGAGCAATCTCAAGCAAGTAGTTTCCGTGATGAATTTCTTGATTTAGGTATAGACGCAAGTCATATAAACTGGATGATAACCTGCAATAGTATTGATACTATTCCAGATCCATTAATTTCCAGGTTGAAAGTATTCGATATCCCTGTAGCCGATAAATCACAAATATACCAAATAATAGAATCAATTTATCAAGAGATTCATAGAGAATATAAGTCGCTTCGCAACTTGATATTTAGATCTAGCTTGACTGAAGAAGAGCTCTCTTACTTAAGTATGCATTCTATTAGGCAGGCAAAGTTGATAATGAGAGAGGCATTTGCTCGTGGTGTTTTATATTTTTTAGAAAGTAAAGAAAAAAATAAAAATGATTCTATAAAGATAAATAACAGGTTTATAGTTCCAGTTTTTAAATTATCAGATGATCTATATATCGAGCCGAAAAAAGGTATTGGTTTTCTTGCTAATATTTAATTTATAAGGAAAATTATATGAATGTTGACACTAAAAAAAAGGAAAGAATTACAAACAATGCGAAAAGGATCCGAGAGATCTTTAATATCATTAATCTTTTTGACGATGGATTTGATCTAAGTAATAACGGAATCTCATTGGATGGACTCAAGGCAGTAAGAAATTACTTATCTTCATTGTGGTGTAAAATCCCTTACCTAGAAGAAAAAATTTACACAGAGCTTTGTGTTAATGACAATGTTGAAAGCTCAGATTTTTATAATGTTGTGAAACAAATAACAGGGATATCAATATCGATAGACGATGAGTTGTCCTTTCAACCAATATCCGATAAAGACGTATACATTACAGCAAATAAATTCGGTAAAGATCTGGTCATAAGTTTTAAGGGTACCAGTCTTAATAGCAAACAGGACTGCATAGATAATGCTAAAATAACCCTGAGGCGTATAAAATTTGGTGGATTAGAAAGTTCAAATGAAGTTGGGTTTCATAAAGGATACACTGATGCACTAAGCCGTGTAGTTGCTGAGCTCGTTTCCAATATAAACCGTTATAACCCACGTAATCTTATCCTCGTTGGACATTCACTTGGTGGGGCTGTAGCAGGTTGCCTAGCGATGCTGATCAATCTTAGTAGAAGTATAGGGAAGATACAGTCAGATACTCCACTTAGTGTGTTGAATGATTTGACTGAAAACACAAATATATATTGCTACGCAATTGCGTCCCCTAGGTTTTATAAAGGAGGTAATTTAGATTACTCGTTTGAACATTTTTCTTTACGTCATCTGAAAGACTTTACACATTCTTATTTAAAATCATTTTTCTATGATGATAACCCCGGGTTGTATGAATTTGAAATGCAAATTCCAGATCGGTATCAGGGCGAGCATTGGGGAATTCTTCCAAGTAATAACTTTATTTCACGTAAAACGAATAAGAAAATTATC
>JTFN01001766.1_pt1 | contig 12448 bp, 9 predicted proteins | sample 235401 | NCBI WGS metagenome assembly JTFN01 (sample SAMN03067589, study PRJNA260952) | activated sludge metagenome | biome: Sludge; feature: Wastewater; isolation source: CETP activated sludge from augmented bioreactor treating industrial... | place: India:Gujarat | collected 2013-04 | reverse complement strand
GGGGCTTGTCCTGTCGCTGGCGGCCAGTCCCGCCGTGGCGGAGAAGAAGGGGCTCGCGACCTACTATTTCGTGCACCGCCATTTCTTTTTCGCGGCGGTCGGTATCATGGTCATGCTGGCGGTGTCGCTGCTCGACCAGACCGGCGTGCGGCGGTTCGCGCTCGTCTTGTTCCTGGGCGCACTTGCCGCGCTGGTCGCGGTCAATCTACACGGCGCGGAGATCAACGGTGCGCGGCGCTGGCTTCGAATCGGCGGTTATTCGCTGCAGCCGTCGGAGTTTGCCAAGCCGGCGTTCGCGGTGCTGATGGCGTGGCTGTTTGCGGAAGCGCAGCGGCGCCGCGACATGCCGGCGCTGCCGCTGGCCGTTGTCATCGGCGCTGTTTTCGCGGGGCTCCTGGTGGTGCAGCCCGATGTCGGCCAGACGCTGCTGGTCAGTGTCGTGTGGGGGGCGCTGTTCTTCCTGTCGGGCCAACCGATCGTCGCTGCGCTTGGGCTGGTCTTCGTTGGGGCGCTTGGGCTGGGCGCCGCCTACAACATCTTTCCGCATGTCGCGAGCCGCGTTGACCGGTTCTTAGCGCCGCAGGTCGGCGACAACTCGCAGGTGGCGCGTGCGATCCAGTCGTTCACCGAGGGCGGGTTTCTGGGGCGCGGGCCTGGCGAAGGCAAGATCAAGGAAATTCTGCCCGACGCGCATACCGATTTCATCTTCGCTGTCGTGGCAGAGGAATACGGTGTGATCGCCTGTCTGGCGCTGCTCGCGATCTTCGCCTTCATCGTCATGCGTGCCTTCGTTGCGGCGTCGCGTGAGCCGGATGCGGCGAGCCGCCTTGCAATCCAGGCGCTGGCCCTGCTGTTCGGGTTCCAGGCGCTGATCAACATGGCGGTGAACGTCGGCCTCATTCCGGCCAAGGGGATGACGCTACCCTTCATCTCTGCTGGCGGCTCGTCGACGATCGCCATCTCCATTACGCTCGGCATGCTGCTTGCTCTGACACGGCGGCGATCGGATCTGGCGCGCCTGCAGAAGCCGCGGCTGCGACCCATGGTGGATCTGGGCGGGGAGATGGGCGCGCGTTAAAGAGCACAAGAGATTCTTGGAATGAAGGCGTCGGGGGCGGGGCTTGAGCGAGACGAAACCATCCATCATGCTGGCTGCGGGCGGAACAGGCGGACACCTGTTTCCGGCGTTTGCGCTCGCTGAGGAACTCCAGCGTCGGGGGTATGCGGTCGATCTGGTCACCGACGAGCGCGGCGATCGTTATGGCACCGGGTTTCCGGCGCGGAACGTCTATCAGATCCCTTCCGCAACGCTGTCCGGCCGCTCGCCGGTCGCGGTCGCCCGGACGGCCGCCAAGCTGCTGCGCGGTATCGTGCGAGCTCGGGCGCTGTTGGGGCGGGTCCGTCCCGCGGCGGTGATCGGTTTTGGCGGCTATCCCACGTTTCCGCCGCTGATCGCTGCGGGGATGCGCAGGATCCCGACCGTCATTCACGAACAGAACGCGGTTCTGGGTCGCGCAAACCGGATGCTCGCCAAACGGGTGTCGGTCATCGCGACGTCGTTCCCGAGCGTGCGCAATATCGATGCCGGCCTTGCGGGAAAGGTCCGGTTCACGGGCAATCCCGTGCGCGACCAAGTGGTTGGACTGGCCGAACGGTCCTACGAGCCGTCCGCGGCAGGCGGGCGTTTCCGGCTGGTGGTTTTCGGCGGCAGCCAGGGTGCGCGTTACTTTTCTGATACGGTCCCGCCGGCTTTGGCAGGCTTGCCGGAGGCGGAGAGGGCGCGTCTGGACATTGTGCAGCAGGCGCGTGACGAGGATGTCGAGCGGGTGCGTGACGCTTATGGCAAGGCCGGGATAACCGCTGAAATTGCACCGTTTTTCAGAGATTTGCCTGAGCGCATGTCGGCCGCACATCTGGTGATCGCGCGCGCCGGCGCCTCGTCGACGGCCGAATTAACTGTGCTCGGGCGGCCATCAGTTCTTGTGCCTTTGCCGCATGCGCTCGATAACGATCAACTCTATAATGCGACACGTCTTGCCGAATCGGGGGGCGGCTGGTGTATCGAGCAAAAAAATCTCGATGCAGACCGTCTGCGGCAAGAGGTTGGCACGCTAATGGCATCGCCGGAGCGTCTTGAAGCCGCTGCAATCGCGGCGAAGAAGCAGGGACGGCCCGATGCGGTGGCGAGACTTGCCGACATCGTCGAGGAACTGGCGAGAGGGCAGCACGGACGCTGAGGCGCGGTGATCGCGCCGGCGGGCTTCCGTCAACGAGGGAAACAACCGTCATGCAGATGCCCGCAGAGCTCGGGACGTTCCACATCATCGGAATCGGCGGGATTGGCATGAGTGCCATCGCCGAGATTCTGCTGGCCAAGGGCTACTCGGTCCAGGGAAGTGACCAGAAGGACAGCGCCAACGTGCGCCGCCTGCGCGCCAAGGGTGTGCGCGTGTTCATCGGGCACGATCCGATCAATCTCGTGGGCGCACGCCAGGTGGTGATTTCCACCGCCGTGAAGCCGGGCAACCCGGAACTCGATGCCGCCCGGCAGAAGGGGCTCGTCATCATCCGGCGCGCTGAAATGCTGGCTGAACTGATGCGCCTGCACGCGACCATCTCGATTACCGGTACACACGGCAAGACGACGACGTCTTCGCTCGTGTCGCAGATGTTCGAGGCCGCCGGGCGCGATCCGACCGTCATCACCGGCGGCATCATCAACGCCTGGGGGTCCAATGCGCGGCTCGGGCAGGGCCGCTGGATGATCGTGGAGGCGGACGAATCCGACGGCACGTTCACGCGGCTGCCGAGCGAGATCGGTGTCGTCACCAACATCGACCCGGAGCACCTGGACTACTTCGGCTCTGTGGAAGCGATGCACCGCGCCTACGAAGACTTCATGCGCAACATTCCCTTCTACGGGCTGCTGGTTGCATGCATCGATCACCCGGTCGTGCGCGACATGCTCAAGCGTCTCGATATGCGCCGCGACGGGCGGCGGTTGATCACGTATGGCACGAGCGAAGATGCCGACATCCAGCTCGCCAACGTATCGCAGTCGGGTCATGTCACCACATTCGATGCGCGGCTGAATGCGCGGGTCACGGGTAGCCAACGTGTGATGGAGCGGCTCGAGCTGCCGATGCCGGGGCGGCATAATGCGCTCAATGCGCTGGCCGCCATTGCGGCCGGCCTGGAGGCCGGTCTCGACGACGATGCGATCCGCAGCGGATTGAAGACGTTTTCGGGCGTCAAGCGTCGCTTCCAGCCGACGGGCACCTGGAACGGGATCTCGTTCTTCGACGACTACGGGCATCACCCCGCGGAAATCTCGGCGGTGCTGGAGGCGGCGCGTGCGGGGGCGAATGGCCGTGTGATCGCGGTGGTCGAGCCGCATCGCTATACGCGGGTGCGCGACCTGTTCGGGGAATTCAGCGCCTGCTTCAAGGATGCCGACGGGGTCATCGTCGGGCCGCTCTATACGGCAGGCGAGCAGCCGATCGACGGCATCGACAATCATTCACTTGCAGAGGGCATCCGTTCGACGGGGCACAACGGCGTGATCGTCATCGACAGCCCGACGGAGCTGATCGGCATCCTGCGCAAGCATGGCCGCCCCGGTGACATGGTGGTGTGCTTGGGTGCCGGCACGTCGACGGAATGGGCGCATGCGCTGCCCGAATGGCTGGCGGAGGATCAGCCGCGGATGGCGGGCGAGTGAGCATGATGGGGGAAACGAGCGCGCAGACGCTGGCCGATGATCTGAAGGCGGCACTGCCGGAGCTGCGCGGGCGGCTTTCGGCGGGCGCGAAGCTCGGCGATATCACATGGTTTCGCGTCGGCGGCCCGGCAGAGGTGCTGTTCACGCCGGCCGATGAAGCCGACCTTGCCTATTTCCTGAAGACCATCCCCGCCGAGGTGCCGGTGTCCACCATCGGGCTCGGCTCCAACCTCCTGGTGCGCGACGGCGGCGTCAAAGGGGTTGTCATCCGTCTGGGGCGCGGGTTCGGCGAGATCAAGGTCGAAGGCGGCAACCGTCTGCGTGTCGGCACGGCGGTGCCGGATGTGAAGGTGGCGCGGGCGGCCGCGGAAGCGGGTATCTCGGGGCTGCACTTCTATCGCGGCATCCCGGGCTCGATCGGCGGCGCCTTGCGCATGAATGCGGGCGCGCACGGCACGGAGACCAAGGACGTGCTCGTTTCGGCGCGCGCTGTCGACCGGCAGGGCAACATCCACGAGCTCACCAACGCCGACATGGGCTACACCTACCGGCACTGCTCGGTGCCCGAAGACTGGATCTTCAGCCAAGCGCTCTACGAGGGTACGCCGGGCGATCCCGCCGAGATCCAAAAGCAGATGGAAGAGGTCGCGGAGTACCGCGAGGCCAACCAGCCAATCAAGGAACGCACCGGCGGCTCGACCTTCAAGAACCCGCCGGGCAACTCGTCGTGGAAGCTGATCGACGCTGCCGGATGCCGCGGCTACCGGGTGGGCGGCGCACACGTCTCCAACATGCACTGCAACTTCCTCATCAATGACGAGAACGCGAGCGCGGAAGACATCGAGACGCTGGGCGAGACGGTGCGTGCGCGGGTGAAGGCCAACTCGGGTATTACGCTCAATTGGGAGATCATCCGGCTCGGCGAACCGCTGCCTGGTCATGCCAAGGGCGAGGATCTGGCGAAGGTCGAGGTGGGTTGATCGGCTGCGCTTTCCACACCGCTGAGCCGCCGCAAGATTGACTCGCTGTGAAATGCGCCCGTTAATCGGTGCAGCTTTGGCGCCGCTCAAATGCAGAGCGAAGGTCGATGTTTCGTCGACTCGTCCAGACGACCGGACGTGCTAATCAGAGTCACGAAGTCGCACTTCGTGAATGGCCAAGGCGGGCGGGCGGTGAGTGATCATCGTCCGCTTTGTTTTCTGAGGCGCAGGGAGCTGGACAGCCATGGCAGGATTCTTCGCATGGTTGGCGCGCACCGTCGACCCGGGTCATGACATCGACGAGATGGCGCGGCGGCTCGATATCGATGCTTCACGCATCTTGGCGCTGCAGCCCGCGTATCACAGCTTCCGAGTTTCCAAGACGTCCGGTGGCTGGCGGCAGATCAATGCTCCGGACGACAATCTGAAGCTTGTGCAGCGCAGGATCCTGCGACGCTTGCTGGCCGGGCTGAAGACGCATCCCTGCGCGGTTGGCTTTGAAAGCGGCAAATCGATCGTGACGCATGCGCGCGAACATACCGGCCAGGGCGTTGTGATCCGGCTCGACATCGTTTCCTTCTTCCCGAACACTCGCGCAAGGCGTGTCTACGACTACTTCCGGTTCATCGGCTGGAACCGGAAGGCCAGCCGTCTCTTGATGAAGCTGGTCACACATGAAGACCGGCTGCCACAAGGTGCGCCGACCAGCCCGCGGCTGTCCAATCTACTCAATTATCGCATGGACGCGCGGCTTGTCGCGATGGTGCGGGAAATTGGCGGCACAACCGCGCGCTACACGCGCTATGCCGATGACCTGACGTTTTCACTGGAACAGGCGGATCAAGAGACCATCGCGCGTGTGATCCGGTCGGCCTCGGCCATTACGCGCGACGAGGGTTATCTCCTGCATCGCAAGAAGAAGACCCACATCCTTCGCGCGCACCAGCGCCAGACGGTTGCCGGCCTTGTGGTCAACGACAAGGTGGACCTGCCGAGAACGACGCGGCGCTGGCTGCGGGCGGTGGAGCATCACACGCGGCACGGACGAGACGCGACGCTAACGCCAAATCAGCTCGCCGGATGGCGCAGTCTGGCGCATATGATACACACGCAGCGAGGGAGTTGAGCGGTTCCGGCCAAGCGGCGGGGCGCCACTATTTCAACAAGCACGCAATCCTGGAACACAAGGTCGAATATGTCGAAGCTCGGTGCAGCCCCTTCCCGCACGCGCAATCATGTGGCCGTCCTGATGGGCGGGCTGTCGGCGGAGCGGCCGGTGTCGCTGAAGTCGGGCGAGGCGGTGGCCGCGGCGCTCGAGGGCGAGGGCTATCAGGTGACCCGCATCGACGTCGGGCGCGACCTGCCCGCGCGGCTGATGGAGCTGAAGCCCGAGGCCTGCTTCAACGCGCTGCACGGCCGCCACGGCGAGGACGGCGAGGTGCAGGGCATCCTCGAATACCTGCAGATCCCCTATACCCACTCCGGCGTGCTGGCGTCGGCTCTGGCGATGCACAAGGAGCGCGCCAAGGCGGTGATGGCGGCGGCGGGTGTACCGGTGGCGGAAGCGGTTCTGGTGACGCGCGGCGAAGCGGCAGCGCGCGACGTGATCGAACCGCCTTACGTCGTCAAGCCGGTCGACGAGGGGTCGAGTGTCGGTGTCATTGTCGTGCACCCTGGCGCCAACGACATGGCCCAAGCGATCCTCAGCGCCGGCGAGCCGGACCAGATCGTCATGGTCGAGCGATTCGTCGCGGGACGCGAATTGACGTGCGGTGTGATCGGCGATTTCGTCACCGACGTCACCGAGATCGTGCCGCGCGAGGACCTGCCGTTCTACGATTTTGCGGCCAAATACGGGGCTGGTGGATCAAAACACGTGCTGCCGGCAGAACTTTCACCAGATGTTTACCAATCGATACGGAAATTAACGTTTGCAGCGCATCAGGCGCTGGGCTGCCGCGGCGTGTCGCGCGCGGACTTCCGTTACGACGATACGCCCGGAGGCACGGGCGCGTTGGTTTGCCTCGAAGTGAATACGCAACCCGGCATGACGGCGACATCCCTGGTGCCGGAACTTGCCGCACATGCGGGATGGCCGTTCGGCACGCTGGTGCGATGGATCATTGAGGACGCGAGTTGCAACAGGTAGGGCAGTGGCGGACTTCGGACGGGCGGCGCGGACCAGCGCCATCGCCCCGAAGCCCTATGTCCTCCATGCCGCCGTCTTCGCAGGCCACTGCGCCACGTGCCGGTCCGCACTCCTCCTTCACGCTCGATTTTGCTGCCGATCCACTTTTTGCGCCTTCCGGCGGCCGCCGTGCCCGGCGTGGTAAGCGGCGCGGGGGGCGGGCTCACAAACGTGCCGCGCTCATCATTTCAGCGGTGCTGGCTGGCGTGGGGCTCGCTGCCTTCGTGCAAAAGGGCAGTCTTCCCGCAACAATCGCAGAGCGGCTACCGCCGTCGCATGATGTCGCCCAGGCCGTCGGGCTGGGTCTCGACCAGGTGGCCATCACCGGGCATCGTTTTACCTCTGACGAGGCCATCTTCAAGGCGCTCGATCTGGCAGATACGCGCACGCTGACACAATTCGATCCCAAGGCAGCGCGCCAGAAGCTGGAAGCGCTGCCGTGGGTGGCGAGCGCGGAACTTTCGCGCGTCTATCCCGGCCAGCTCAATGTACGCATCAGCGAACGCACGCCGTTTGCGCTGTGGCGCCACGAGGGCCGCGAGCAGCTGATCGACAAGACGGGGCGCGTGCTGCAGGCCGTCACGGCGGGCAGCGTAACGCATCTTCCGATCGTCGCGGGCGAGGACGCGCCGCGCGAGGCGCACACGCTGATGGTGCTCTTGTCGCGCTATCAGCCGCTGAACCAAGCTTATGGCTGGGCGGAGCGGGTGAACGGCCGGCGCTGGTCGGTGCATCTCAAGAGTGGCGGGCGCATCGAGCTGCCGCCTGACGGTGAGGCGCTGGCGCTGAGCCAGCTGGAGGCGGGCGGTAATCTTGCCGCGCTCATGTCCGGGCCGCCGATGGTCGTAGACCTGAGGGCGGGAGGACGGATTGCGGTCAGGCCTGTCGATCCGAAGGCAGCCGGGGCGCCGCATCAGCGCAATCTGGCCGGGATCGGATCGCTGATCGAGCGCATCGGCGCGGATGGAGGCGAGCGATGATGCGCGCGCCGCGTCAGCCTTCCGGGCCGGTCTTAGGTCTTCTCGACATCGGGACGTCGAAGGTTGCATGCCTGATCGTCGCCCTGGAGCCGCGCGGGCCGTCGATCCTGCCGGGCATGAAAACGGCCTTTCGCGTGCTCGGCATCGGGCATCAGCGCTCGCGCGGGATCAAGGCCGGCGTCATCACGGACCTCGCCGAAGCGGAAATCGCGGTGCGCGCCGCTGTCGACCAGGCCGAGCGCATGTCGGGCGTCATGCTCGAGAACGTCTACGTGTCGGTCGCTTGCGGGCGTCTCAAGTCGGAAACGTTCGCTGCCAATGCGGATGTCGATGGAGGCATCATTGCAGACCGGCACATCGAGCGGGTTCTGGATGGCGCACGCGCCTATGCCGAGCGCGAAGGGCGCATGCTGGTGCACATGAACCGCGTCGGATATCGGCTCGACGGGGCGCCCGGCGGACGCGATCCGCGTGGACTTGCAGCCAATACGCTGACGGTCGACCTGCATACCGTGAGCGCCGGCGAGGCGCCGGTGCGCAATCTCCTGGGACTGATCGACCGCTGCTATCTGGGCATCGCGGGTCTGGTCGTGACGCCATATGCCAGCGCGCTTGCGGCGACGAGTGCGGAAGAGCGGCGGCTGGGCGTGACCGTGATCGATATCGGTGGAGGCGTCACCTCGATGGCGCTGTTTGCCGATGGCCGGTTCGTGCATGCCGATACGCTACCGATCGGCGGGCATCACATGACTTTCGATATTGCACGCGGGTTGCAGACGCCACTTGCCGAGGCCGAGCGAATCAAAGCGCTATATGGCACACTCAGCACAGCGCCATCCGATGGGCGCGAGGCCTTTTCATTTCCTCTGACCGGCGAGGAGCAAGGGGTTTTGTCGCAAACGACGAAAGCCGCGTTGAGCGAAATTCTGCGCCCGCGCATGGCCAGTCTGGTGAACTTGATCGAGGAGCGGCTGGAGCAGAGCGGTCTGCGCACCTGGGCCGGCGATCGCGTCGTGCTGACGGGGGGGACGAGCCAACTGGTCGGCTGCGGGCCCTTCGTCGCCAATCAACTGGGATCGCCGGTGCGTGTTTCTGGCCCGGATGCAGCCGCGGGGCTGCCGGGGAGCCTGTCTGTTCCGGCGTTCTCGACCGTGGTCGGGCTGGTTGCGGCTGCGGCAGGCGGCGAGGGGCTGGTTGCCGCGCTGCAGGACAGAGATGTGTTGAGCCAGGGATATTTGTCTCGCGTCGGTACGTGGCTCAGGGAGGGGTTCTGAGGGAGGCTCGCCGCTGTGCATCAGGCACGGTGGCAAGCGTGGAGACCTTCAGAATCTAGAGCAGGGCAGAGTTTGGCGACTCTTTCTTTGGCTTATTCGCCTGCTCCAGCTCTTTGATTGTGAGTCTGATTGACGTCCTCGACGGAAGCTCAACAGCTTCCCTCTCGGCAGATCAGGCTCGTGGCGGACGAAATCCAAGCGGGCGGGGGCGCCCGGGGCAAGGCGAGGAAACCCATGAGCATCACGCTGCAACTGCCGAAGCTCACCGACTTGAGGCCGCGGATCACGGTGATCGGTGTCGGCGGGGCCGGCTGCAATGCGGTCAACAACATGATCGCGGCGGGCCTGACAGGTGTCGAATTCGTCGTTGCCAACACGGACGCCCAGGCGCTGGTGGCATCGAGCGCGGAACATCGCCTGCAACTGGGCGTCAATCTGACAGAAGGACTGGGTGCGGGGTCGAAGCCGGAGATCGGAGAAGCGGCGGCCGAGGAAGCGGTCGACGAGATCCGCGCGCAGATTTCGGGTTCGCACATGGTTTTCATTGCAGCCGGCATGGGCGGCGGCACTGGAACAGGCGCGTGCTCGGTGATCGCGCGGATTGCACGGGAGCTGGGTATTTTGACCGTCGGCGTGGTGACCAAGCCTTTCATGTTCGAAGGCACGCGCCGATTGCGCACGGCGGAAGCGGGCGTCGCAGAACTGAAGAAGCATGTCGATACGCTGATCGTCATCCCCAATCAGAACCTGTTCCGCATCGCCAATGAGAAGACCACCTTTGCCGAAGCGTTCGTGCTGGCCGATCAGGTTCTCTACTCGGGCGTCGCGTGCATCGTTGACCTGATCCTCAAGGACGGCCTCATCAATCTCGATTTCGCCGACGTGCGTACGGTGATGAAGGATATGGGTGCGGCGATGATGGGGACCGGCGAGGCGGCCGGCGACCGGCGTGCGGTGCTGGCGGCTGAAGAGGCCATCGCCAATCCACTGCTCGACGATGTTACGCTCAAGGGCGCGCGCGGCCTTCTGTTGTCGATTACCGGCAGCCACGACATGACGCTCTACGAGGTGGACGAGGCGGCAAGCCGCGTGCGCCAGGAGGTCGATGCGGAGGCCAACATCATCGTCGGGGCGACTTTCGACGACAGTCTTGGCGATGCGATGCGCGTGTCGATCGTGGCGTCCGGCATGGAGAGGCTGCAGAAGGCGGAAACGGTACCGCCGCCACCACCGGAGGCTTGGCCCAACACGCGCATGGTGCCGCCGGCGCCTGCGGCTAAGGCTGCGGTTCCGGTCGAGAGCTACGAGCAACGCCTGTCGGCTGCGATGGGCGGCGCTGGCGGGTCTGGAGAGCCCGGCCGTGGTGCTGTGCCGGGCGGGCCTCATGGCGCAATTCGCGATCCCGCCGGAGCGGCAGCACCCTCAGCTGGGGCGAAGCCGCAGCCGAACGCAGCCGCACCGCGCCCGGTCCAGGCACCACGCGAGACATGGCAGGCGCCGGGCAACGTGGTGATCGAACGCGGCTATCAACCGCCGGCTTCTGGTCCGACGCCGCCACCACCGCCGCCTCAGGCAGGTGGGCGGGATCCTGCCGGCTTCCAGCCGCAGGCGCCCAACGAGGTGCGCCGGCCGGGCGGACGACGCATTCCCGACGTCGATGAGTTTCCCGTGGTGGGGCAGCGTGCCTATTTCGCGAGCACCTCGGGGCAGGACGATGCGCGGCCCGCGCCGCGCCCGGTCGGTTCAACGGCCGATGAAAATCTGCAACAACCGGTGGGCGGCGAGCGCCGCCGTCCGGGGTTCCTCGAGCGAATCACTGGGCGTCGCCGCCGGGGCGGTGATTCGCACGCCGCAGGCGATCCTTCTCACCAGGGCGGCGTGAAATATGCCAGCGGGACTGGAGCCGAAGGCGACGCACGGGCTGTCAACAGCGGATCCGCCGGAGCACCTGCAGATTCCGCGAACTACGACGATGCGGTTGAATTACCTATGGTTTTCAGCCGTAACAAGCGTTAGGTGCAAGCCGCGCAGCGGCGAAATCCGACGTGTTTCCGAGGTCAGAAATGTGGCGTAACACAGTGTAAGAAACCGTGATTTGTGTCACTCCGGGGGCACGGCTATCGTTTCAATCGTTAACGACGAACGTAAGTAATCCAAGGGGTTAAGTGTCTTCAGGGACACAAGGGTGGCCCCAAGAACACACCTCACTCAGGTGGGTTCGAACGGAGGTCCCAGCACGTGGGACCAGCACTTACAGGTCGTCGGGGGTGGGGCGATTGCAAGGGGACGGTTTCGCAATCGCGCCGGGGACAATCGAGGGACGGCTAAATGTCGAATCGCTTTTTGGGCGCGCGACAAACGACGATTGCTCGCGAAGTTGAGCTTGTCGGCACGGGGGTGCACAGCGGAGCTCCGGTATCGGTGATACTGCACCCGGCAGAGGCCGATTCCGGGCTCCGGTTCGTTGTCACAGACAACACGCGACTGGTCGCCGACATCGCTGCGGACGTCCGTAACGTCAAGAACCTGACCTTGTGCACGGTCATCGGTGACGAGAGCGGGGTCACGGTTTCCACAGTCGAGCATCTTCTCGCCGCGCTGCGCGGGCTTGGTGTCGACAACTGCTTCATCGAAATCGACAGCAAGGAAGTCCCGATCATGGACGGCAGCTCGGCGCCGTTCGTCGAGGCGATCGATGAGGTGGGTATCCGCGAGCTGTCCGCGCCACGCAAATTCATCAAGGTGTTGAAGCCGATCCGTGTTCAGGACGGCGACTGCTGGGGCGAACTGGTCCCGCACAACGGTTTCCATCTGGACGTCGAAATCGAGTTCGATACACCGGTGATCGGCCGCCAGCGTCTGGCTTTCGAAATGTCTCCCGGTGTGTTCCGCAATGAGCTTTCCCGGGCCAGGACCTTCGGGTTCATGTCCGATGTCGAGCGCCTCTGGAAGGCCGGCTTGGCCCTTGGCGCCAATCTCAACAATACAGTCGCCATCGGTGATGGGCGCATTCTGAACCGCGACGGCCTGCGTTGTCCGCAGGAGTTCGTGCGCCACAAGATGCTGGATGCGGTGGGCGATCTGTCGCTGGCCGGTCAGCCTCTGCTCGGCGCCTATCGCTCTGTGCGCGGCGGTCATCGATTGAATTCACACGTGTTGCAGGCTCTGTTCGCCGACGATACGGCGTGGACCCTGGTGCAGGCGCCGCGGGTTCGCGATGTGCCGACGGTCGAGGTCGGTTACAGCGCAGCTGCGGCCGTTGCTCTGGCCGAGTAGATCGAGTTTCGCCCGTCTGCGACCGGGGG
>JTFN01010895.1_pt1 | contig 12469 bp, 11 predicted proteins | sample 235401 | NCBI WGS metagenome assembly JTFN01 (sample SAMN03067589, study PRJNA260952) | activated sludge metagenome | biome: Sludge; feature: Wastewater; isolation source: CETP activated sludge from augmented bioreactor treating industrial... | place: India:Gujarat | collected 2013-04 | reverse complement strand
CCGCTTCGGGTTGTATCGCTCGCTCATGAGTGCAACCGGCGCTGCTTGCCGCCTCGCTGCGGCTGCGCCATTCAGGCCGGCCGGATCACCACGGCATGAAGCTGTTCATGAAGTTCATGGGGCGCTGAATGGAATGATTCATGGTCGCCATGTTGTAGCGCATCATATCGGTATGCGCGGTCATCGCCGTCACGGACTGGTTCATGCGGGCGATGTTCTGGTCCATCGTGGTCAGGACCTTCATCTGCTCGGACATCGCACTGGTATCGGTGGACATGGCGGCGACGCGCTGCTGCATGGCGTCGATGTTGCGCGACATCTGCGAAATGTTGGCGGTCAGCGATTCCATCGAATGGGTCAGCTTGTCCATGTGCTCGCCCATCTGCGGCTGCAGGCGTTCGGCCATGATGCGCATGTTCTCGGAAACCGAATAGATTTTGTAGAACCCGAAAACGGCGAGCATCGTGAACAGGACCATGGCGGGATAAGCGACCATTTCCCAACGCTTTGCGCTTTTCTCGAAGGCGATCGCGAGGCGTTCGATGGAGTCGGTTTCCCGGTTGGCTGCGATGCGCAGCGGCGTGGGCTGCGCGCCGGTGTGCGGCGGGTTGCTCATTTGGACCTCCCAGGCCAATGGCGGCTCCTGGCGGCGGCTCAACCTGTCTTCGAGACCTTCTGTTCGTGTCTCGTGAAGAACATGCGCCTGCCCGGATGCACAAAAATCCGGCCTGCGCGTGCAGCCATGCCGACGTGTCGCCACCTGCTGCACCGCTGCACGGTATCATTCTTCACTATACTACGCAGAGCGCGCCGGCGTCATAAAGACAAACTGGCACAGTGAACGCGATCTTGTCAGTTTCGGCCAAACCTTACCAGCTTAAGCGGCAGACACTGCTGCACCGCGTCTCGTGGCCGACTGACCTGGGACAGGCGCCATGATTGTGCACCGCATCACGGCGTGATGCCGCCGGCGGGCGGCGGCGGCAGGTCCGGATCGGGCTCTGACACGTCGCGTGCGGCAACGGCGGCCGAGCCGTCCCGGTTGTACAGATCGTGGCGGAAATTCACCTCACCATCGGGTTCGGCCCACGCAGTGATATAGGCGAAGATCACGGGCACCGGGCGCGTCAACTGCAGGTCCAGCGCCTGACCGGCATCCAACACGGCACGGACCTGGCCCGGGCGCTCCCAGCCCGGCTCGTACTGAGCGATCCATTCCGCGAGATCGAAGACCCCCTGCACGCGCACGCAGCCGGCGCTGAAGGCACGGCCTGCCTGCTGGAACAAATTCTTCATGGGCGTGTCGTGCATGTAGACGCCGTGCTCGTTGGACATATCGAGCCGGACGAGGCCCAGTGCGTTGCGTTCGCCCGGATCCTGTTTGAAACGGATACGCGTGGCGTCAACGCTACTCCAGTTGATCTGCGACTGCGGGATCTCAGGACCGTCATAGCTGCCGTCGTAAATGCGGATGCCTTCCTCGGTGAGGTATTCGGGCTCGCGCAGGAGCCGCGGGATGAGATCCAGGGTGGCCACGCTGGTGGGAACGCGCCAATAGGGGAAGAAGTTGAGGGCACGGATCGTGCCCTTCAGTTCAGGCGTCTCGCGGCCTTCGCGACCGACGATGACGCGGTGGCGCTGCTTGACCTCATATTGCTCGACCGCCTCGAGTTGGAACGCCGGCACGTTGACGAGCACATAGCGATCCTCGACGCGCGGCTGCATCATATCGACGATGCGCCGGCGGTTGAGCCGGAGCTGATCGAGGCGCTCTGCCGCGGTCACGTTCATGGTGGCCAGCGTGGCGCGATCGACGCGTCCGGTGACGCGCAAACCGTTGCGCAACTGATAGCCTCGCAACGCGCGCTCGACGCTGTCATCAAGCGTCAGCGACTCGAAATAGGAATTGGACGGCGCCAGATCGCCGGTCGCGCGCAGGCGTGCCTTGACAAGCGTGATGCGCTCGTCGTCGTCACCGGGCCTTATGGTGCGGCCCTTGGGGATCGGACGCCAGCCGCCGCGATTGACGATGCGCTGATAGCGCTCGATGGCGCGATCGATCGACGTCAGCATGACGTCGCTGAGCCACGGCGTCGCGTTGGCGCGCAAATCCTCGAAGTTGTCCGCGCGTTCCTGGTCGCGCCGCACGGCCGGCCTGACGCGCTCGCGCTTCTTTGAATAGGAGGGCGAACCAAAACCGGGGAGCTGCTCCCACCATTCGCTCTGCGCTGCGGCCGGCGCAGCGCCCCCTATCGCTGAAAAGCCCGCGACGACGAAAGCCGCGGCGACGGCCCATGCGATTGCGCCGCGTCCACGTCGTCCCCAACAACGACGGTTCAACCCTTCGTGCATGCGCACCATCTCCGAGAATCCTGTCGCCTGATTGCTGCGACGGCACATTCCGCCGTGATCCGTCACGACGCCCCGTGACCTTGTCGCCTTGAAGCCCCGCTCGCACATTGCCCGCCAACGCTCTTGGCGAAGATTTATTCCTGCGGACGCTGCACACGTTCCAGACGTGCGCGCAATGGCCCAAACTGTCCGATCGACTCGCGCGGACCTGCTTCGCAGCTCAAACCTTCATGCCACTGCCACGGCGGCTGTGCGATTCCTCAATTACGATAACACTTTAGGCCCAACGGATATGGCCAAAGAAAGACACAATGCAGCAGGCGCGAACAGGAGAGGCGGCTCAATTCTTCGTGCATGTTGCGGCTTTGCAGCAAGCGTGTTGCTCACAATACGCAGCGGTGTGAGAAATCGGATTGCTTGAAGCTCAAAAGTGATCCCAGCCCTCCGCAGGCAGCGCGATTTCGCCGCCATGCTCATCGCGCCAGATCACGCCGGGTGTTTCGGTGACTTGGCCGATCGCAGTGACGCGAATTCCGCGTGTCTTGGCCGCGTGCTCCATTTGCCGCCAGCGCTCGGGCGGCAGCGTGAACACCACCTCGTAGTCCTCACCGCTGGCAATCAGGTCGCGGCGGCTTGCGGCGCCCTTCTCGCACAAGAACACCGCAGCTTCAGACAGCGGCACGTTGCCCAATTCGACGGCAGCACCAAGGCCCGATGCGGCTGTCAGGCGACCCAGGTCCTTGGCCAGACCATCGGAGATGTCGGCGGCTGCGTGTGCGAACTCGCGCACGAGTGCGGCTGTGGCGAGCTGCGGGCGCGGGCGCTCGTAGCGTGCGATCAGGAACTCGGCATGACCGGCCGGTAGTCCGGATGTATCGCGCTGTGCCGGGCTCTGGCGCAGCGCCAGCCCCAGACCGGCATCGCCGATGCTGCCGGTTACAGCGATGATGTCGCCCTTGCGAGCACCACTGCGAGGAACGGCCCGGCCTGCGGGAACGGCGCCGATGGCAGTAATGGTCAGCGTGAAAGGACCAGGCGTGCGATCGGTGTCGCCGCCGATGAGGTGACAGCCGAAGGCCGCCTGGGCCTCGGCAAGGCCCGCGCAGAGCTGCGTCATGAACGCGCGCGTGGGCGGTTCGGGAAGGGCGATGTTCAACAGATAGCGTTCGGGCGTTGCGCCCTTGGCGATGAGATCGGACACGTTGACCGCGAGCGCCTTGAAGGCCGGGATGTCGCCGGGGAAGAAGTGCACGCCCTCGATCAGACCATCGGTGGTCACCACGTATTCGGTGCCGGGCGCCGGCGTCAGCACCGCGCAATCGTCCGTCAGGCCGGCGGCACCCGGATCGTTGGCGGTCAGGGGTGCGAAAAATTCCCTTATGATCGCCGCCTCACCGTGGAGACGCTCGCTTTCGCTCATGGCGGTCTCCCTTTCCGGCTGGCATGGTGCCCAGCCGCGCATCGGGCTCGTGCGATCAGCCTTCGGCGGTACCGGTGGCGCGCGCTTCGAATTCCTTGGGCCGAAGGCGCCGCGCCAAGCGGTCGAGCACGCCGTTGACGACCTTGGGCTCGTCGCCGTCGAAGAAGGCGTGGGCCACCTCGATGTACTCGTTGATGGCGACGCGGGCTGGCACATCGCGCCGTTCCAGCAATTCGAACACACCACCGCGCAGGATCGCGCGCAGGATCGAATCCACACGCACAAGGCGCCAGCCTGCCGCCAACTGCTCGTCGATGGCGGGATCGATATCGCGCTGACGGCGGACGACGCCGCGCAGGATGTCGGCAAAAAACTGGGCATCTGTTTCGCTGGCGCCGGCAGCTTCCTCGGTCGCGGGGAAACGCAGCGTCTGAAACTCGTTGATCACGTCGTTGAGGTCGGTTCCGGCCATATCCATCTGGTAGAGCGCCTGAACGGCGGCGATGCGCGCCATGGACCGCGCGCCGCGCCCTGCCCCGCTTTTTTCCCGCGTGTTCATCAGCCCTCGTCCTGGAAACGGCGTGCCGCCTCGATCAAGGCGAAACACGCACGCGCCGCGTCGCCACCCTTGCCGTCGCGTCCGCCCTTCGCGCGGGCGAGCGCCTGTGCCTCGTTCTCGACGGTCAGTATCGCGTTACCGACCGGAATGGCCTGGCTGATGGCGACATCCATCAGCCAGTGATTGGCGTTGTTGACAACAATATCATAGTGCGCCGTCTCGCCGCGAATGACACAGCCGAGCGCCACCACGCCATCGTAATCTGACGCACCCTCATCAAAACGGCCGGCGGCTACGGCGGAAATCAGAACCTGCGGGATTTCCAGGGCTCCGGGCACGACGATGCGCTCGTAGCTTGCGCCCTGCGCCTCTATTTCGGCGATCGCGCCGGCAGCCAGCTCGTCGGCAATGTTCTCGTAGAAGCGCGCCTCGATGACGAGGATGCGGCTACCGGGGAAACGGTTGTCACCGCCGCTTCCGGATTTCGATTTCACTTGCACCATGGGGCTATCCGATCTTGCGCGTGCCGACGATCTTCAGCCCGAAGGCGTCAAGGCCCACGTATTTATGCTCAGGCGAGTTGGTGAGCAAGATCATGTCGGCGACGCCCAGGTCTCGCAGGATCTGAGAGCCGATCCCGATCTCGACCTGGGGCCGCTCGCCACGCGCGGGATTGGCGCGGCGGCGCGGATTGTCGTGCATGCGCTCCGACAAGAGCTTGGGATTGAGGTCGCGCAGGACGACGACGACGCCGCGGCCTTCTTCGTCGATGGCGCGCATCGATTTCTCGATAAGCCCCTCGCTGGAAGCAAAGCCGACGCCGACGAGGTCCATGATCGGATCGACGGCATGAACGCGAACCAAAACCGGCTCGCCGTTCGCCACATCGCCCTTGACCAGCGCCAGGTGCTCGCCCGGCTCGACGGTCGTCTCGTAGATGCACATATCGAACTCGCCGCCGTAGTTGGACTTGACCGGCTTGCAGGCCACCCGGCGGACGATGGTGTCGTTGTTCAGGCGATAGGCGATCAGATCCTCGATCGAACCGATCTTGAGACCGTGTGCCTTCGCGAACGGGACCAGGTCGGGCATGCGCGCCATGGTACCGTCGTCATTCATGATCTCGCAGATGACGGCTGCGGGGGAGAGGCCGGCCATGCGGGCCAGATCGACGCTCGCTTCCGTGTGGCCGGCGCGGATCAGCACACCGCCGTCGCGGGCGACGAGTGGAAAGACGTGACCGGGGGACACGATGTCGCCAGCGCCCTTCTCCGGATCGATGGCGGTGGCGATGGTGCGGGCGCGGTCATGTGCGGAAATGCCGGTGGAGATGCCTTCCTTGGCCTCGATCGAAACGGTGAAGGCGGTGCGGTTGCGCGAGGCGTTGTTCTGGACCATCGCCTCGAGCTTCAGCTCGTTGGCGCGGCGCTGCGTCAGGGCGAGGCAGATGAGACCGCGGCCGTGCTTGGCCATGAAGTTGATCGCGTCGGGAGTCGCCATCTGAGCGGGGATGATGAGGTCGCCCTCGTTCTCGCGGTCGGCCGCGTCGACAAGGATCACCATGCGGCCGTTGCGCAGTTCCTCGATGATCTCGACGGTGGGCGCAAGATCGGCACTTGCGCGCGCGGGCGCACGCGCCGACGCTGGCTTGCGCGCTGCCGGCTTCTTGGCCGCGGCCTTCTTCACGGTGCGCTTTTGCTGCGCTTGCCTCACGGGCGGAACTCCATCAGGCGCGCGACGTAGCGCGCGAACAAATCTACTTCGAGATTGACCTCGTCGCCGGGCTTTTTGCGCCCCCACGTCGTCGCGGTCAAGGTGTGGGGGATGAGGTTGACGCCGAAGCGCGTGCCGGCGACCTCGTTAACCGTCAGGGACGTGCCGTCGAGGGCGACGGAACCCTTGGGCGCGATGTACATGGCGAGGTGCTCGGGCGCCTCAAACAGGAAGCGGCGGCTGTCGCCGTCGCTGGTGACGTCGACGATGCGGGCGCGCCCGTCGACATGGCCTGTGACGATATGACCGCCGAGTTCGTCGCCGGATTTCAAGGGGCGTTCGAGATTGACGGCCCGGCCTGGCGTCCAGCCTTCGAGCGTCGACTTGGACAGCGTCTCGTTGGAGACATCGACCGTGAAGCGGCTGCCGCCGCCGACGGGTGCGGGCTGGACCGTTGTCGCCGTCAGGCAGACGCCGTCGCAGGCAATCGAAGCGCCGACGGGGATGGTTGCGGGATCATAGGCGCTTTCGAGCGTGAAGACGCCTCCTTCGCGGGCGACCACCTCGCCGACATCTGAAACGAGACCTGTGAACATGGCGGGATTTCCTTAACTCTTGCCGGCTTGCGGTCCGGCGGACGGGCTATGTCTCAACGGCTGGCGGAAGACCAGCATAGCGTCGGTTGCAAGACTAAGGTGATCTGCAAGTTCGAGGCCCGCGATGCCGGCCTCGCGCTCAAGATCGACGGCGGCCTGGGCCGCGCTCAGGGAGGCCGGGTGTCCTTGCGCGCTGCTGGCGAGCGCCCGGAACAGAACGACCTCGTCGAACAGACCATGTCTTGCGAAGGCGCGCCAGACGGCGGGGCCGCCCTCGACCAGCAGGCGGGTGATGCCGACCTCGGCGAGGCGCTCCAGCAACGAGGGCAGCCAGATACGTCCAGCCACCGCACGCACGACATGGACAGCGACACCCATATCCTGCAGGTGTGCCACTATGCCGGGATGCGCCGCGGTGCCGGCGGCCGTCGTCACCAGATGAACCGGCACGGTGCGCGCGGTCCGGGCAAGCCGGCTTTTGTCGACACCTTCGGGATCGGCGGCGAGGATGACGCGGACCGGCGAGCGGTGCGCGAGCCCCGGCAGCCGGCAGGTCAGATCGGGATCGTCGTCGCGCAGTGTGCCATGGCCGATGAGGATGGCATCGGCCTCGGAGCGCAACAGGTGACCGCGGGCGCGCGCCAAAGGACCGGTGACGAAATGAGGCTTGCCAGCGGTGCCGCGCGGCACCTGACCGTCGGGCCCCAGCGCCATCTTGAGCTGTACGAACGGGCGACGTTCGGTGACGCGGACGATATGGCCGCGCGTCAGCCAATGCGCCTCTTGCGAACGCACTCCGCGCGTCACCGCGATGCCGGCGGCGCGAAGCTGGTTGAGCCCGCGCCCAGAAACACGCGGATCGGGATCGGTGAGCGCGACGACGACGCGGGCGAGGCCGGCATTGACCACCGCGTCGGAGCACGGAGGCGTCTTGCCGTGGTGCGAGCAGGGTTCCAACGTCACGTACATGGTCTTGCCGCGGGCGCGCTCGCCGGCGTGTGCGATGGCAAGGGGCTCGGCGTGGGGACGTCCCGATGGCGCGGTCACGGCGCGCGCGATCAGTTCGCCGGTCACTTCGTCGGCGATCACCGCGCCGACTGAAGGGTTGGGCGCCGTGGTGCCGTTGCCGCGCCGTGCCATGCGCAGCGCAATGCCCATCATGTGATCATCGAAAGCGCGCTGCATCGGCGTGCGCACATCGCCCGAAGCCGGAACGGCCGATCCTTGATGCGGCGGCGGAGCGGACGCGGACACAGGCATGCTCTCAGTGTTTGTCGGACGTTGCCGGCCTGCTCGCCGGCCAGGCGGTGTCCTCGTCGCGCGTGTGGGGACCCGCGCCTGTGTGCCCGCGCGGATCGCCAGGCGCGCGAGCGATCTCGCCCAGAACCTCGGCGAAGTCGGAGGCCTCGCGGAAGTCGCGATAGACGGAAGCAAAGCGCACGTAGGCAACGGGATCGAGGCCCTTCAGCGCTTCCATCACGAGTTCGCCGATCTGCTGCGAGGGGACCTCTACCTCACCCAGGCTCTCAAGCTGGCGGACGATGCCGGAAATCATGCGCTCGACGCGCTCCTGGTCGATGTTGCGCTTGCGCAAGGCGATCTGCACGGAGGTGGCGAGCTTGTCGCGCTCGAAGGGCACCTTGCGGCCGGAGCGCTTGACGACGGTGAGTTCGCGCAGCTGGACGCGCTCGAACGTGGTGAAGCGGCCTCCGCAATCGGGGCACACGCGGCGGCGGCGGATGGCGGCGTTCTCCTCCGTCGGCCGGCTATCCTTCACTTGCGTATTCTCGCCCGCGCAGTAAGGGCAGCGCATCGATGCTCTCCGGATGTGACAAGGCGCCGGCCGGGTCAAACCCCGCCGGCGCCCTGTTTAGACCCTACCCGGGGGCCAGGATCAAGCGTAGACAGGGAAGCGGTCGCACAGCGCGATCGCCTGGGCCCGGACCTTGGCCTCGACCTCGGCGTTGCCCTCCTCGCCGTTCTTGGCGACACCGTCCAGAACCTCGGCGATCATGCGGCCGATCTCCTGGAATTCGGCGACACCGAAGCCGCGGGTGGTGCCGGCGGGCGAGCCCAGGCGGATACCCGAGGTGACCATCGGCTTTTCCGGATCGAACGGGATGCCGTTCTTATTGACGGTGATGTTGGCGCGGCCCAGCGCCTTTTCAGCGACGTTGCCGGTCAGCTTCTTGGGCCGCAGATCGACCAGGATCAAGTGGCTGTCGGTGCCGCCGGAAACGAGCGCGAAGCCATTCTGGACGAGAACCTCGCCCATCGCCTTGGCGTTCTCGATGACATTCTTGATGTAGATCTTGAAGTCGGGCTGCAGCGCCTCGCCGAAAGCCACCGCCTTGCCGGCAATGACGTGCATGAGCGGACCGCCCTGGATGCCGGGGAAGATCGCCGAGTTGAACTTCTTGGCCAGAGCCTCGTCGTTGGTGAGGATGATGCCGCCACGGGGGCCACGCAGCGTCTTGTGTGTCGTCGAGGTGGCGACGTGGCAGTGCGGGAACGGGCTCGGATACATGCCGGCGGCGACGAGGCCTGCGAAGTGGGCCATGTCGACCATGAAGTAGGCGCCGACCTCGTCTGCGATCTTGCGGAACTCGGCAAAGTCGATGGTGCGCGGGTAGGCCGAACCGCCGGCGATGATGAGCTGCGGCTTGTGCTCGTGGGCGGCCTTGCGGACGTCGTCCATGTCAACGACCTGGGTGTCGGGGCGCACTTCGTAATGCGTCGCCTTGAACCACTTGCCCGACTGGTTGACGGGGGCGCCGTGGGTCAAGTGGCCGCCGTGGGCGAGGTTGAGACCCATGATGGTGTCGCCCGGCTTCAACAGCGCGTTGAAGACACCCTGGTTGGCCTGGCTGCCGGAGTTCGGCTGGACGTTGGCAAAGCCGCAGTTGAACAGCTTCTTGACGCGCTCGATGGCGAGGTTTTCGGCGATGTCGACGAACTGACAGCCACCATAGTAGCGGCGGCCCGGATAGCCTTCCGCGTACTTGTTGGTGAGCACCGAACCGGCGGCGTCGAGGACGGCGCGGGACACAATATTCTCCGAGGCGATCAGCTCGATTTCGTGCTGCTGGCGCCCCAGTTCCTTGGCGATGGCGGTGGCCATTTCCGGATCGGTCTCGGTGAGCGGCGCTGTAAAGAACTTGGCCTGGGCGGGTGCCGGATAGGCAGCCTTGGCTGTCGACATGGACGATTTCCTCGTTCTGGCGGGTTGTCGTTGTTGGCGAATTCGTTGTTTTTCAGAGTGAAAACAGCTTTGGCGGCGAGCGGCACCCCGGGGCCCTCCACCGCGCAAGTTGGTCTTCCTACCATAGTCTAAAACGCTGAAACAAGGCGGCGGGACATGGCGTCGCGATGCCTGTCCAATGGGGTGGGATACGATGACCAGCGGGTGTGGGATCAAATCGCCGTCGCGCAATCGTGCGACCCCATCCGTCCATGGTTCGTCATGCCGGGCAGGCCGAACTGATGCGCGAGGTCAAGGCAGAGCGGACATTGCCGCAACAAAAACGCTCCCGACCGAAGGGCGGGAGCGTTTGATTCTTTCGACGCGGTACGGCGCAGGCGAGGCTGCTCATCGCGCGAGCCTACTCCGCGGCGAGGCGCACGTAGGTGTCCTTGGCGACGGGGCAGCGCTCCCACAGCTCGGTGAGCGCATTGACCAAATAGTCCATCTGCTCGTCGGTGTGGACAGGGCCCGGCGTCAGGCGGATGCGCTCGGTACCCTTGGGCACCGTCGGATAGTTGATCGGCTGCACGTAGATGCCGTAGCGGTCGAGCAGCGTGTCGGTGACGGCCTTGCAGTGCACCGGATCGCCGACGATGACGGGCACGATGTGGCTCGGGCCTTCAACGACCGGCAGACCGGCGTCGACGAGGCGAGCCTTCAGCGTGGCCGCGCGCTCCTGATGCTTCTCGCGCTCGACACTGCTCTGCTTCAAATGGCGGATCGAGGCCAGCGCACCGGCGGCCACGGCGGGCGCCAGCGAGGTGGTGAAGATGAAGCCCGGCGCATAGGACCGGATGGCGTCACACGTATCGGCCGAGGCGGCGATGTAGCCGCCCATGACACCGAAGCCCTTGGCCAGCGTTCCATTGATGATGTCGACGCGGTCCATGACGCCGTCGCGTTCGGCGATGCCGCCGCCGCGCGGGCCGTACATGCCGACGGCGTGGACCTCGTCGAGGTAGGTCAGCGCGTTGTGCTTCTTGGCCAGATCACAGATCTTGCCGATAGGCGCGATGTGGCCGTCCATCGAGTAGACCGACTCGAAGGCGATCAGCTTGGGCGTGTCGGCCGGGTATTTCCTCAAGCGGGCTTCGAGATCGGCGATGTCGTTGTGGCGCCAGATCTCTTTGTTGGTGCCACCGCGGCGGATGCCCTCGATCATGGAGGCGTGATTCTTCTCGTCCGAAAAGATGACGAGGCCTGGAATCAGCTTCTGCAGGGTCGACAGCGTGGCGTCGTTGGCGACGTAGGCCGAGGTGAAGAGAAGTGCGGCTTCCTTGCCGTGCAGGTCGGCGATCTCGCGCTCGAGTTCGACGTGGTAATGGCAGGTGCCGGAGATGTTGCGGGTGCCGCCGGAGCCGGCGCCGACGGTGTCGATCGCCTCGTGCATGGCGGCGAGGACCGACGGATGCTGGCCCATGCCCAGATAATCGTTGGAGCACCAGACCGTGATGGGGCGCACGTCACCCTTGCCGGTGAACTGCTGGGCCGCCGGGAAAGCGCCGCGTTCACGCTTCAGATCTGCGAAAATACGGTAGCGACCTTCAGCCCGGATGGTGTCGAGCGCGGCGCGCAACGTTTTGGCGTAGTCCATCAACGTCCTTCACTCCCCTGCACGTTATCCTATTGCAGCATGTGAATGCTCAATGGGCAACGTCTTCTTCCGACCCAGACGGGGCGCCGATTGTCGCTCCCTTCGGGGCCAGTCCGGGCTTTTTGGTCCGAATACGGATTGGATATCCCGGTTTAATACCGCAAGCGGCTCTTTCGGCATTACCCAACAACCGTGACCCGTTCAAGGCCTGGACACGAAAAGTTAATGACCAAGCAGAGGTTTGGCATGGCCCAATGGCTGCTGTCTTGACCCTGGTCAAGAGCTCCAGCCACCGGTTGCGTGGCAGAGCACCGCAGGCCTTCAGCCTTGTCAGGCTTGGCTGGAACCATCCCGCTCCCCCACCCCGGCCACCCACGGAAGCATACCTGGGAAGGTCGGGAGGGGGCGGGCCGGTGATGCCAATCCGCCCGAGGCGGAATTGATTTCGGGCATTGCCGGGGGGCTCGTTTGCGCAGACAGGGCCCGTGCCGGCCCCGCCCAGCGCCTGCACCTGCGCGGCCGCCCGAGCTCCGCGACCGCACAAGCGAAAACGCGGGCCCCGATCGAGGCCCGCGCTGGTATCAGGTGTGGCTGGTCCGGCGATGCGTGGCCGGGACGAACCGGCCCTCGCATGTGTCAGTAGGCCGACGCCGTGTCGCCGACGCCGTCGCGCTGGTAGAGATCGCGGCGGAACTGAATAGCCCCGTCCTCGGTCGCCCAGGCGGTGATGTAGACGAAATAGAGCGGTACCGGCTTTTTCACACGGACGTCCTTGCGGTCGCCGGACTTCTTCAGGGCCATGATGTCCTCAAGGTTCATTTTCTGATCATCGAGGATCCAGGCGGCGAGCTTCTCGATGTTGGATACACGGATGCAGCCGGAGCTCGCGGCGCGGAAGTTGCGCCCGAACAGGCTCTCGGAGGGCGTGTCGTGCATGTAGACGGCATGGCCGTTGTGGAAGTTGATCTTCAGGAAGCCCAGTGGATTGTCC
>JTFN01003413.1_pt1 | contig 12491 bp, 7 predicted proteins | sample 235401 | NCBI WGS metagenome assembly JTFN01 (sample SAMN03067589, study PRJNA260952) | activated sludge metagenome | biome: Sludge; feature: Wastewater; isolation source: CETP activated sludge from augmented bioreactor treating industrial... | place: India:Gujarat | collected 2013-04 | reverse complement strand
CTGGCCGCGCGCCAGCAGCCACAGGAAGAACGGCGCTCCGATGATCGCCGTCAGCACGCCCAGCGGAATTTCGATCGCCGCCAGCGTTCGCGCGAGCGTATCGATCAGCAGCATATAGCCGCCACCCATCAGCAAAGCCGCCGGTAAAAGCCGATTGAAATTCGGCCCCACCAGCATGCGCGCCAGATGCGGAATGACGAGCCCGATCCAGCCGATCACGCCCGCCACCGCGACGACACTGGCGGTCATCAAGGTTGCAGCGCCAATCACGATCAATCGCAGGCGACCCGCCTCTACGCCCAGCGCGCGCGCTTCTTCATCGCCCAGCGACAGCACGTTGATGCGCCAGCGCAGCAGCACCAGCGGCACCAGTCCGATCAGCACCAGCGGCGCCGCCGACCAGACTTCCGCGCCTCGCACGCTGGCCAGACTGCCCAGAAGCCAGAACACGATCGCCGGCAATTGGTCGTAGGGATCAGCCAGGATCTTGAGCAGCGAAATCGCCGCCCCCGCCAGCGAACCGACGACGACACCGGCAAGCACCAGCACCAGCACCGGCTCGCGGTTCTGCATGAGGCTGCCGATGAAATAGACGAGCGCCACCGTCGCCAGCCCCCCCGCGAACGCCAGCACCTGTATACCAAGCACCGGCAGCGACAGGAAGATGCCGAGCACCGCCCCGAGCCCGGCGCCGGTCGAAACGCCGAGGATGTCTGGTGACACCAGTGGATTGCGGAACAGCCCCTGATAAGCCGCCCCCGCCGCCGCCAGCGCCGCACCCACCAATACAGCCGCCAGCACGCGGGGAAGCCGTATTGAAAACAGCACCGTTTCCGCTTGTCCCTGGGCTGGCGCGCCGATCACCCACCGCCATACCGCTGACAGCATCTCGCCCAGCGACAAGGGATACTTGCCGATCGCAACCGCCGCCGCCATCAGCACCACCAGCAACACCGACAACAGCGCGATCGTCGCGGCGGCGCTGTCGGCGCGCCACCGGTCGAGCCGGCTAGCGGTCCGGCCTACGGCCTTCTCGTCATCGGTGGTGGCGTGCCCTTGGACCATGCGATCAGCCTGTCGATCTGAGCTTCACTGGGTGAGACATGATAGAACAATTCGTAGAATTCGCGCGTCACGTCGCGCAATTCGCGCTGGAACCGTTCCGGATAAAACAACATCGGCAGCCATTTGAGCCCGATGACCCGATTGAGCGACGGCGGGCGATCGATCCACCCGAACGGCGCTGTCGGTGACAAGTAAACCCGCTGCCGCTTGACGGCCTCGATCCCGGCCCACAACGGATCTTTCCCGACCCTCTCGTAGAAGATCGGGTCCCACGTCAGGATCGTATCGGGATTGGCCACGATCACCTGCTCGATCGATGCGCGTGCCAGCCCCCTGCGTCCATCGTTGCTTTCCGCAACGTTGCGCCCACCCGCGCGCTCGATGATCTCGGTGTTGATTGACCCCTTGAGCCCCGTCTCTAGACCGTCGGGACCGCGCGCCAGATAGACCCGCGGGCGCTTCTCGACCGGCATGTCGGCCAACGCGCGATCGATCTCGGCGAATGTCTCCTCGACGTAGCGCGCGAGTTTCTCAGCGCGTTCCTCCACGCCCAGTATCTTGCCCAGCAGCCGCAGCGAACCAGGCGTTGCATCGAAGCGGCCATCGATCAGCACATAGGGAATACCCGTCTGCGCCTGAGTGTTATCGGCAAGAGAGACATAGGTATCGCGCACCGACCCGAAATCGACGATCAGATCGGGCTTGGCTTGCAGGACCACCTCCAGATTGGCTGAACCGCCACGGCCTGTCAGACGTCCCAATGCGGGCAGATCGCGATAGGGCTCGGCAATGAAGGGGCGCTCTTCCGGCTTTGGCGCATTTGGCCAGCCGGTCATCTTCTCCGGCGCCAGCATGTAAAGCAGGATCGCTGCTGGCGGCCCCGCCGCGAACACACGCTCGATCCGGTCGGGCACCTCGACCGTCCGGCCCGCGCTGTCAGTAACGCTACGCGCCCAGAGGGGGACTGGTTCAACCCAGACCATCAAGGCGATCACGACCGAAAAGATTATGCGAACCATCGAGGTCTTCCCAAAAACTTGTGTGCACGCTTGATTGCACGGCCTTGCGCGCTCAGCAACGGCTAGGATGACGACCTGCGCTTTGGCGACCAGACACGGTCGGGTGTAGCCCGCCGGCCGCAACATCGACACTGGCGGGCTCGACGAATAAACCACAGCAGACATGTGGATTTTGCGACCATGATCGTCAGCGCGCCCATCCGCGAAAACAGGGGGGAGGCACAGCCGCATTCCGGTCACTGCAGAGCGGCAAACAGACAAACAAGCTTGGTAAACCCAGGCCTCGATCTTGTCTCGCCGCGAAAATCCCACTACCGTTCTTCATCGCATGGGAGACCTCGCACGCCAGATGTGGACAGTCTTAGCAAAATTCGCAAATCGAGGTGCCGCGCGCCGCGCGATCGCACGCCTGCTTTGCGTTGCACTTGTCGCTGTCTCTTTTGCTGATGTGCAGGCGCATGCCGCCCACGCGATGCTGTCCCACGATACGCATGCTGCCCACCATCACCATGATGTCGCGCCCGCGGATGTAGTGTCGACCGGCGTTGAAGCTCCCGGCGGCGCTGCGTTCATCCACGACGACCAGGCGACCGGACACATCTCTGCGGATGCCACCGAGCCCTGCGACACCGGTCACGACGCTAGCCATGACTTGGCTTGCGATCACTGCTGCCTTTCCTTCGTCACCGCGCCCGCGCCCGCACTTGTGACACCGGATTTTTTCATCCAGACGCGGCGCTGCCTCGATGACCAGCTCCATTCTTCCGTGCGCGCCGTGCTCGAGCGCCCGCCCAGATACACCCTCTGACATGCCCGTCGGGGCTTGATCCCCCAGGATTTCACGGACATTTCGGAGGCTTTCCATGCCCCCTCTCGCACGCGCCCTTGCCAAGGGTTTGCTGGCTGTCATTGCAATGGCGGCAGTCATCGCTCCCGGTCATGCCGGCCCTGGACACGACCACGGCGCCCATCAACCTGACGTGAGAACGCCTGCACGACCGCGCCTCACCGCGCAATCGGAACTCTACGAGCTTGTCGGCATTCTCGACGATGGCAAGCTCACGATCTATCTCGACCGCATGGCCGACACCTCACCCGTCACCGAGGCACGCATCGAATTGACCGTCGACGGCGAGACGGGCCATGCCGCTCCCAACCCGGATGGCACATACAGCTACGCCAGCAAGGCATTGCAGCGAGAAGGCGAACACGAGGTCATCGCTGTCATCAGCGAAGGCAGCGAAAACGACCTTCTGGTCGGCCGCGTCGCAGACCCGCATCACCACAATGCACATGCGCATGACGCCGGGCACGATCATGCACACGGCCAAGGTCATGAGCACGGCGCAAAATCGCCGACCGAGGCGCCCAACCGGTCCAGCGGCCTCAAGACGACGCTCGCCCATCTCTTCGTCAAACTCGGACTCCCCGCCGACGCCACGACTGAAAAACTCGAAAATGCGCCTGTGCTGGCGGGGCTCGGCGTCGCCTTCGGACTTATGCTCGGCGCCCTTGTCCGCAGGCGCAACGGCCTCATCGTCGGCCTCATCGCACTCGTCGCCGTACTGGGAGCCGGTGCCGCCTGGGCCGGGCCGGGCCACGATCACGGCGAGGGTGGCACCAGCATGGCTGCCGCCGACGCACCAAGACGCTTGCCTGATGGTGAGATTTTCCTGCCCAAGCCGACCCAGCGCCTGCTGCAGATCCGAACGCGCGTCATCCAGCCGGACACGGCACGCAGCACGACGCAACTGATTGGCCGCGTCATTGCCGATCCAAACCGTTCGGGCCTCGTCCAGAGTACGATCGGCGGCCGCATCAAACCGGGCGAAGCAGGACTGCCCGTTCTCGGCCAGCAGGTAAAGACCGGTCAGGTCCTTGCTTATGTTGAACCTGCCTTTGCCCCCATCGACGCCTCCGACGTCAAGCAGACCGCAGGCGATCTGGCACAGCGCATTGCAGTCCTCGATGCACGCATCGCCCGCCAGAAGCAGTTGGTCGAACGCGCGGTGGTCAGCCGGGCGAGCCTCGAGGACCTCCAGATCGAGCGCGCCGGCCTGGAGGCACGCCAGAAGCAGCTTCTCAAATCACGCAACGAGCCCGAAGCCCTCCTGGCCCCGGTCAGCGGCGTCATAGCCAACGTTCATGTCGCCGCCGGTCAGGTGATCAGCCCATCCGATACGCTCTTCAACATCGTCGACCCTGCAAGTCTTTGGGTGGAGGCCGTCACTTTCGATCCCCGGTTGGAGGTTACCCCCGCCCAATCCGCACTGGCGCAGACTGCCGAGGCTGATCGCTACAAGCTTACATTCGTGGGCCGCAGCCGTGCCCTCCAGCAGCAGGCAGGCATTCTGCATTTTCGTCTCGCAGAGCCCGCCAACGCTCTTCATATCGGCACCCCCGTCAAGGTCTTGATCGAAACCGGAACACCCGTAACCGGCCTCATCGTTCCGCGCCGCGCCATTGCCCAGGCACCCAATGGACAGATGGTGGCATTCAAGCGGCTGGAGCCCGAGCGCTATCTGCCCCTTCCCGTGCGCTACGACGGCCTCGACACCGAGAACGTCGTCGTCACACGCGGCTTGAAGGCCGGGGACCAGATCATCGTCGAGGGTGCTCCCCTCGTGAACCAGATCCGCTGAGGGCGACGCGATGTTCAAGACACTCGTATCCATCAGTCTGTCACAGCGCATGTTCGTCATCATGGCCGCGCTGCTCCTGGCGCTCTATGGCGCCTATGTCCTGCCGCGCCTTCCGGTCGACGTATTCCCCGACCTCAACCGCCCGACGGTAACGCTGCTGACCGAAGCGGACGGCTATGCCCCACAGGAGGTGGAGCAGCTCGTCACCTACCCGCTGGAAACGACACTCAACGGTATGCCCGGCGTGATTCGGCTCCGGTCGGTGTCGAGTGTCGGTCTGTCGATCGTCTATATCGAGTTCGATTGGGGCACGGACATCTACCGCAACCGGCAGCTCGTCGCTGAGCGCCTTGCAACCGTCGCCGACCAGTTGCCGCAGGGTGTGCGTCCGCAAATGGGGCCCATCTCCTCGATCATGGGCGAAATCATGCTCATCGCGATCACCGGAAACACCGTGTCGGCGATGGAGCTTCGCGAAATCGCAGACTTCGTCATCCGTCCCCAGCTCCTCACCATCACAGGCGTGTCCCAGGTCATCCCGATTGGTGGCGAAGTGCGCCAGTACCGCATAAGCCCCGACCTCATCGCCATGCAGCGTCTCGATATCACGCCGGCGATGATCGAGGACGCCATTCGTCAGTTCGGCACGAACGCCGGCGGAGGCTTCATCGATCAGCACGCCCGAGAGTACCTCATCCGCAACATCGGGCAGACGACCCGGCTGGAAGACTTGCGGAACCTCGTCATCGTGATGCGGGCCAATCAGCCCATTCTGCTCAGGCAGGTTGCCTCCGTCGATTTCGCACCGCGCGTCAAACGCGGTGATGCCGGCTTCCAGGGCGAAAAAGCCGTCATTATCGGCGTGCAAAAACAGCCTCAGGCCGACACCGTCACGGTCACACGCCAGATCGAACAGGCACTTGAGAAAATCCAAAAGTCGATGCCGGCCGGCATCACCGCCGACCGCGTGCAGTTCCGCCAGGCGACGTTCATCGAAACCTCTATCGCAAACGTCAAGCGCGTCCTCGTCGAGGCCGCCATCGTCGTCGCCTTCGTGCTCCTGCTGTTCCTGATGGACTGGCGCGCCACCGCAATCTCACTGGCCGCCATCCCCATGTCGATCTTCATCACTATCCTGGTGTTCGATGCCTTCGGCCTGTCGATCAACACCATGACGCTCGGCGGCATCGCCATTGCCATCGGTGAACTCGTTGACGATGCCGTGGTCGGTGTCGAGAACGTGCTGCGCCGCCTGCGCCTCAATGCGCAAGCGCCCTACCCGCAACCCAGGCTGACGGTGGTCCTCAACGCGTCGCACGAGGTCCGCTCGAGCATCGTCTACGCCACCGCGATCGTTGTACTTGTCTTCGTACCCCTGTTCGCCATGACCGGACTTGAGGGGCAGCTCTTCCGACCGCTCGGCATCGCCTACATCGTCGCCATATTGGCAAGTCTGCTGACCTCGATCACGCTGACGCCCGTGCTGTGCTACTACCTCATCAAGACGCCCGCCAAGGCTGACCATGAAACCGCGGTCGCAAGGCGGTTGAAGAAAGCCAACCAATCCCTGTTGCGCTGGTCTTTCAGGCACACACCGACCGTCCTGACCGGTGTCGTCGTCGCCGTGATTGCCGCCGCGGGGCTGGCCACGCAGCTTCCCCGCGCCTTTCTCCCGGCCTTCAACGAAGGCACGCTCCTCGTCTCGGTCGTCTACAATCCCGGCATCTCGCTTGCAGAATCCGACAGACTCGGCGCGATCGCCGAACATCTCGTCATGAAGGTCGACGAGGTCAAATCGGTCGGCAGACGCACCGGCCGCGCGGAACTCGACGAACACGCCGAAGGTGTGCATGTCAGCGAGCTCGATATCGATCTTGCAAAATCCGCACGCTCGCGCGAGGACGTCTATGCTGACATCCGCCAGGTGCTTTCTGCCTTGCCCGCCGCGATTTCGATAGGCCAGCCGATTTCCCATCGGCTCGATCACATGCTCTCGGGCGTCAGGGCACAGATCGCACTCAAGATCTTCGGCGAAGACCTCGACCGCCTGCGCACGCTTGCTACCGATATGCAGTCGCGGCTTGCCGGTGTCCCCGGCGTCGTCGACCTACAGGTCGAAAAGCAGGTGCTGATCCCGCAGCTCCGCGTCGTTCCCGATTTCGAGCGCGCAGCGCTCTACGGCGTCTCTCCACCCGCCCTCACAACGACGTTGTCGGCACTGACCAACGGCCAGACCGTCTCGCAGATCATCGAAGGCAACCGCCGTTTCGATGTCGTAATGCGCCTGCCCGACGAGGATCGCTCGACGACTGGACTGGGCGAAGCGCTGGTCGCCACGCCCGCGGGATACGTCCCATTGAAACGGCTTGCTGCGATCCAGGAAACCGAAGGTCCAAATCAGATCCTCCGCGAAAACCAGCAGCGCCGCATCGCCATTGCCGCCAACACCGATGGCCGGCGGGATATGTCCGCCATCATCGCCGATATCCGCTCCCTCATAGAAACGAACGAATTGCCGCCGGGCTACGTCGTGCGCCTGGAAGGGCAGTTCCAGGCGCAGGAAGAAGCGACCCGCACCATCTTGATCCTGTCGCTGATCTCGCTCGCGCTCATCTTCCTGGTTCTCTACAGCCGCTACCAGTCCATCGCCCTGGCCTCCATCGTCCTCACCGCAATACCCCTCGGTCTGATCGGCAGCGTCGCGGCTCTCTGGCTCGCCGGACTGCCGCTTTCGGTAGCGAGCCTCATCGGCTTCATCACGCTGGCCGGCATCTCGGCCCGCAACGGCATCCTCAAGATCAGCCACTACATCAATCTGGCACTTTACGAAGGCGAGACATTTGGCAAGAAGCTCGTCGTGCGCGGCTCACTCGAGCGGCTGACGCCGGTCATGATGACGGCCCTGTCCGCCGGTTTTGCGCTTCTGCCGCTCATGATCGCCGCCGATCAACCGGGCCGTGAAATCCTTCATCCGCTCGCAGTGACGATCTTCGGCGGACTCGTCTCTGCGACACTCATCGACGCCGTCCTGACACCGTTGCTCTTCCTCAGGTTCGGCAGGAAACCTCTGGAACGTCTGCTCCTCGAACGCGACAGCGCTCCGGTTCATGGCGGCGAACCCGTTGAAGCTTATTGAACCCCAACATACGACAGGAGAACTCGCATGCACTCGACGACACTCCGGTTGCTTGCTATCGCGCTCGCCATCGCCATGAGCATGACGAGCCTCAAGGCGCACGACGACACCAAGGCACTGGCACCACAGCACGGCGGCATACTCGTCGAAACAACAGATCACCACGCGGTCGAGATGGTGCTCTCCGGCACGTCTCTCGTCTTCCACATGAGCGAGCATGGCGACCCGCTCGAAGTCACAGGCTCGAAGTTCAAGGCCGTCATCCAGAACGACGCCGGCACCCGCATGATCGAACTCGTGGCAGAGGGAACGACTTTGAAGGCGACACTCGATGGTCCACTGCCCAAGGGCACCAAGATTGCCGTCACCGGCAAGGACCCGCACGGCGAGGTGATTCAGGCCCGCTTCGTGAGCCCGTGAATCCACGTCGAGGGATGCGTTCAACCGAGTTAGATCCAGTTCGGCTCAAGGCAGACACGTCCCAGCATCAATCGAATGAACGAGGCCATGAAATGCTTCGTCGTGTACGCAGGATGCATCGGCATCCTCACAGCAGCGGCCATCACCCCAGCAAATGCCCACGTCCTGGCGTGATGGCGAGTCCCGGCAGCTCGGCTTTGGGCAGTGCTCCAAGGGGGCTTGCACGAAGCGAACCCGCTGGGCTGCCTCGCGCCCGCACAAGCATGAGAACGGCCGCATCGTCCTCGATCGCTACGGCGGCCCGGAATGCTGGTCCCGCAACAGTAGGCACGAACCACGCGAACGCTGGTTTGCGAGAGCGCTTCCATGATGCTCGATCAATGCGGCGCCGCGTGGCCATTCGACCGCAACTTGCGAAGCCGGGAATAGAGCGTTTGCGGATTCATCCCCAACAGCTCCGCAGCGCCCCCGCTCCCTGATATGCGCCCCTGGCAAGCCTCGACAGCCGCCATCAGGTTGCGTGCCTCGAGCGCTTCCATCTCCCTGGCCGTGAGGATCGGCCTGCCCTCACCTTCCCGCGCCGACGTGCCCGCAGCCGGCTGACCTTGCTCGACGCTTTCGCTAGGCAGGTTCAAGACGAGCCTGCCGTTGCGTGCCAGGATCGCAGCGCGCTCCATCACGTTCTGCAATTCCCGCGCATTGCCGGGCCAGGCATAACGCTCGAGCCGCTCGACATGCGCACGGCTGAGACTGGGACAGGGGATATTGATCCTGCGGCAGCTCATCTTGAGGAAGTGCTGGGCCAACAACGCGATGTCCTCGCGCCGCTGGCGCAGCGGCGGGCACTCGATCGGGAACACGTTGAGTCGGAAGAAAAGATCCTCGCGGAACCGCCCCTTGTCGACCTCCACCTTGAGATTACGGTTTGTCGCAGCGATGATCCGCACATCGACCTTGCGCGTCTTTTCTTCGCCGACGCGCTCGAACCGCCCCTCCTGCAGCACGCGCAGCAGCTTCGACTGCAGATCGATCGGGATCTCCCCTACCTCGTCGAGAAACAACGTCCCGCCGTCGGCAAGTTCGAACCGGCCGACGCGATCACGGATCGCACCGGAAAATGCACCCTTCACATGTCCGAAGAACTCGCTCTCAAAAAGCTCACGCGGCACCGCCGCGCAGTTGACGCGAATGAGCGGCCTGTCCTTGCGTTGCGAGGCTTGGTGCAACGCGCCTGCCACCAGTTCCTTTCCTGTGCCGCTTTCGCCGATGATCAGCACGTTGGCATCCGTTGCCGCAACGACGTCGATCTGGCGCAAGATCCGCTGCGTTGCTTCGGACCCGCCGAGAATCGCATGGTGGTTGGATTTGGTGAGTATCTCCTCCTGCAGATACTCGTTCTCCTTCTCCAGTCGCTCGCGCAAGGCCGCGTTCTCGCGCAGCGCCAGATGCAGCTTCTCCTCTTGATGTTTCCGCTCAGAAATATCGCGGAACACGATCACCGCGCCGATCGACTGATCGCCGTCCATGAGTGGCGTCGAGGTGTATTCCACACGCACCGGCTTCCCGTCCTTGCGCCAGAAGACCTCGTCGTCGATCGTCGTTACCGAGTTGGATCGAAAAGCATTGTAGATCGGACAATCCTCGACTGGATAATGCGATCCATCGGCATGTTTATGATGCACCACGCCGTGCATCTGCCGGCCGATCAGTTCATGTGCCTTCCAGCCCAGCATGCGCGCGGCCGCAGGGTTGACGAACGTCGTGATACCGTCGGCATCCACGCCGAAGATCCCCTCGCCGGCGGCAGCTAGAATGAGACGATGCCGCTGCTCGAGTTCGCGAAAGAAGCGCTCCGCCCTTTGCCATTCCTCGAGCCCCGCGCGATGCAGGGCTTCCGCCTCTTCGTCGATCGTGCGCCGCCTGAGCGCATCGAGATCGTAGAGCGTGCATAAAAGCCGCGCTGACGTCCCATCCGACACATCGACGAGGCAACACTCATAGGATGTATCCGTTTCCTCGTTGCCCGATACGATCGCCAGATCGCGCGACCACGCAAAGCCGTGATGCATGGCCGCCTGCGTTGCAACATGCAGCGGCGCCAGCGAGGCTCCGAACAGCGACGTTGCCTTGCGCGCGCGCAAGGCCTTCTCTGTTTCGCCAAAAAGACGACTTGCCGCCGCGTTGGCCGCAACAATGCTGTTTTCGACAGGTGCGATCACCAACTGCGGCAACGGAGAACGATCAAAGCCGTTCTGCAAGAACGCGACTGCTTCACCCGCGCTTTTTCCGCCAGCTCGTCGCGCCTGCGAAACTGCAACTTTGTCCATGACGCCATCAGCCTCCACATCAAGCAGCAGGCCGACATGGCCCACAGGCGGCTCCTGTCAGATCGAGCCGCGCAACCCGTGCCGAGCGGCATATCGGAACGACCCGCCGGCCGCCGCCGTCCGGCACATCTCAAACCGCATCCAGCACAAATCCGCGCCTTGACCGACGAGGTCACGAGGTCACGAGGTCGGCATGCCCGAAACTCCAGGATTATGAAATACTATAATCACGATCGCGAAGATCAATAATTTTTGTGTTTTCATAACACTCATGCCGACGCCTGAATATATAACCATCTGATTTATAGACCTTTTTCTCGTCGACCGCATTGGCACGCGAGTTGCCATTCTCTTAACGCCGGACAGCACCGGTCGTGAAAACGCAACAGGAGGGCGGACGAGATGGTCAGTAAGAGCCTTGGCAATCCCTATGACGGCGACACGGACCTGCGCCATGGCGCGGCGTGCACCTGCACAAGCTGCAAAACAGGCAAGTCTCATCACAACCATGATGAACCCGCCGACCTCACAGTGGACAACCCGTCGAGTGAAGACCTGATGGCGCGCGCCGTCGAAAGCGCTGTCGTCCGCTCGATCTTCGGCCACAACGAACTGTCCCGTCGCAGCTTCGCCAAGATGCTCGGCGGCTCGACACTCGCAGCCGCAATCGCCAGCGTCTTCCCGATGGACGCCGCCAAGGCGGCAATCGCCGACACGCTCGGCAAACCCGAAAAGGCCAAACTCAAGGTGGGCTTCGTGCCCATCACATGCGCCACACCCATCATCATGGCCAAGCCGCTGGGTTTCTATGAAAAGTATGGCCTCGACGTCGATGTCATCAAGACTGCTGGTTGGGCCGTCGCGCGCGACAAGTCGTTGAACAAGGAATACGACGCATCGCACATGCTGACGCCGATGCCCCTCGCCATCACGGTCGGTGCGGGATCCACGGCCACACCGTTCCTCATGCCGGCCGTGGAGAACATCAACGGCCAGGCAATCGTCCTGCACAACGATCACAAGGACAAGAACGATCCCAAGATGTGGAAGGGATTCAAGTTCGGCGTGCCGTTCGAGTATTCCATGCACAACTTCCTGCTGCGCTACTACGTGGCCGAAGCAGGCCTCGACCCCGATCAGGACATCCAGATCCGTGTGGTGCCGCCGCCCGAGATGGTCGCCAACCTGCGCGCCGGCAACCTCGACGGTTACCTCTCGCCCGATCCCTTCAATCAGCGTGCCGTCTGGGAGAAGGTCGGCTTCATTCACATCCTCACCAAAGACATCTGGGAAGGCCATCCTTGCTGCGCCTTCGCCTGCTCCAAGGAGTTCGCTGACACGCTGCCCAACACCTACGGCAACCTGCTGAAGGCGCTCGTCGACGGAACGCAGTACGCCAGCAAGAAGGAGAACCGCAAGGAAATCTCGGCCGCCATCGCACCAGCCAACTATCTCAACCAGCCGGTACCCGTGATCGAGCAGGTGCTGACCGGCCGTTTCGCCGACGGCCTCGGCAACGTCAAGGACGTGCCCGATCGCATCGACTTCGACCCGTTCCCGTGGCACTCGATGGGCGTTTGGATCCTGACGCAGATGAAGCGGTGGGGCTACATCAAGGGCGACATAGACTACAAGGCGATCGCCGAGCAGGTCTATCTCACCGCCGATTGCGGAAAGATCATGAAACAGCTCGGCATGCCAGTGCCCGACAAGACCTATGAGAGTTACACCATCATGGGCAAGGTCTTCGATCCCGACAAGGCCGACGAGTATGCCAAGAGCTTCGCGATCGGGCGTGCATCATGATGATGGCACTCCCCGAACGCGCAAAGGCGCTGCTCTTGTCGTTCGTGATGCTGTTCGCATTCCTTGGCGTCTGGGA
>JTFN01001346.1_pt1 | contig 12499 bp, 10 predicted proteins | sample 235401 | NCBI WGS metagenome assembly JTFN01 (sample SAMN03067589, study PRJNA260952) | activated sludge metagenome | biome: Sludge; feature: Wastewater; isolation source: CETP activated sludge from augmented bioreactor treating industrial... | place: India:Gujarat | collected 2013-04 | reverse complement strand
GTCATGCCCGGTGTGGATGGCATGGCCGTTCTCGATCGCGTCGCCGGCAAGCCTGGCCTGCCGCCGATCATCGTGCAGACCGCGCACGGCTCGATCGACACCGCCATCAACGCCATGCGCGCTGGCGCCGTCGATTTCGTCGTCAAGCCGGCCAGCCCCGAACGCCTCGAAGTCTCGATCCGTTCGGCTTTGAAGATCGAGGCACTGGCTGGCGAGATCACCCGCATCAAGAAGCGCCAGGAAGGCACCCTCACCTTCTCCGACCTCATCATCCGCGAAGAGGCGATGCAGCGTGTCATCGCACTCGGTCAGCGTGCAGCGACCTCCAACATTCCCGTGCTCATCGAAGGCGAGTCGGGTGTCGGCAAGGAGCTGATCGCCCGCGCCATCCAGGGTGAATCGGAGCGTGCCGGAAAGCCCTTCGTCACCGTCAATTGCGGCGCCATCCCCGAGAACCTCGTCGAATCGATCCTGTTCGGACACGAGAAGGGCTCCTTCACCGGCGCCTCCGACAAGCGCATCGGCAAGTTCCAGGAAGCCGACGGCGGCACGCTGTTCCTCGACGAGGTCGGCGAACTGCCCCTCGACGCCCAGGTCAAGCTGCTGCGCGCGCTTCAGGAAGGCGAGATCGATCCGGTCGGTGCAAAAAAGCCCGTGAAGGTCAATTTCCGCCTCATCTCCGCGACCAACCGCGACATGATCCAGCTGGTCAAGGAAGGCAAGTTCCGCGAGGACCTGTACTACCGCCTCAACGTGTTCCCGATCTGGGTACCGCCGTTGAAGGATCGCCTCGGCGATGTTGCCGACCTCGCCCAGCACTTCGTCGCCCGCTTCGCGGCAGAAGAAGGCAAGCGCATCACCGGCATCACGCCCGAGGCGCTGCAACTTCTGGAAGCCTATTCGTGGCCCGGCAACGTGCGCCAGCTCGAGAACGCGGTGTTCCGCGCGATCGTTCTTGCCGATGCTGCCGAACTCACCATCAACGAGTTCCCGCAGATCGCCGCCCACGTCGAAGGCTTCAAGGCCGACGTGCCGGCCGCACCCGCACCGGTTGCCAAGACGCCGTCCTACACCGGACCGGCCCTGCTCGGTGCGGAGGATCGCATTCCCAACACCATCGAGGTGCGGCCCAACGACGGTTCAGCCGCCCTGGGTATTCCCGCGGTCACGTCGGAAGGCGATATTCGTCCGCTCGACGAGATCGAGGCCGACATGATCCGCCTGGCGCTCGGTCGCTACCGCGGTCACATGACCGAGGTTGCAAAGCGTCTCAAGATCGGCCGCTCGACCCTTTACCGGAAGATGCAGGAGTACGGCCTGGAACCACGCCCGGGCTAGCGCATGTCGAGCCGAAGCGTTTTGCGGTTCGGCGCGAAAAACATGCGCAAATTGTGAAGTCTAGAACGACAACACGAACTCCACACCTCCGACCACCAACGCGCCCGCTGCCATCGTGCCGCGGGCGCGTTTGCGTCGACCGCATGTCGACGCCGCCAGCCCATGCCGGCATCGTCGAACCAACTCCGTTCTGATCGCGACAAACCCGTCGAGACCGCCAACGAAACGGCAACTCACGGGAGACCGCAATGACCACGCTGACCGTGCGCACCACGCTCGCCGCTGTTTTGAGCACATTGGTCATCGCCGGCGCTATCGCTCTCACGGCGACCGACGCCAGCGCCGGCACACGCATACTTCAGGGCACCGGAGCCGGCGTTGGGATCGGCATCGGCAGCGCACGCCCGCCGGCCTACCGATGCCGATACAAGCGCGTCTTCTTCGAGGGCTGTTGGTGGCAGCAGACCACGTGCCCCAAACGCCCGCCCCAGTTCCGTCGCCTCCGGTGCCCCGACCTGCGCTGACGCGCGGCCTTCGACCCACGGCGAGCACAACTGTCCCCACCGTCCGCACACACCGTTTTGAGACCGCCCACGGACGGCTTTGATCGTTTCGCACTTCACTCCGCGCTCTAAGCCTGCCCGGCGAAGCCATTGCTTTGCGTCGATCTTCTCCACGCTGCGAGCCTTTCCCCGAGCCGCCGTCCCCAATTGCCACAAAGCAACACTTTTTCTTCACGATCCTCGACGACACTCGTTCGTGATAACCGACCCCTGGAAATGGGATTGAACACCCGGTAGCGTGACGCAAATTTCATGGAGCTTCGAATGCGTCGAACACGGATTGCCGCGCTGGCGGCCTGTGCCGCTTTTGGCTTGGCGAGCCCCGCCCACGCTCTGGAACCAGATCCGCCGCAAAAACTGCTTTCGATGAGCGAAGGCGTCGCCATCGGCGTGCGCGATCGTCTTTCTGCAGCCCAGAGAAATTTGTCCGAAGGGGACAAGTCCGATCGCGACGCCCTGGCGCAGTTCTACATCGCCCGCGCCAACCAGCCGATCTGGGTCACCGAAACCGGGCTCTCCGCCAAGGCAAAGGCGGTCATCGATGAGATCCGGCGCGCCGACGACTGGGGCCTGGAAGCCGCCGACTTCGACCTGCCGGTCGCCGACCTGGGCAACGAGCCTTCGCGTGATGCGCTCGTCGATGCGGAGACGAAGATTTCGCTGGCCGCTCTCAAGTACGCGCGCTTTGCCCGCGGTGGCCGCATTCCCGACCCGCGCCGCATGAGTTCCTACCTCGATCGCGATCCGCCGCTGTTGTCACCCGTCAAGGTGCTCGAAAGCCTGATCGCTACCAACGATCCCGGCGGCTATCTGGCGAGCCTGCATCCCACGCACGAGGGCTTCCAGCGCCTGCGCAACAAGCTGATAGCGCTCCGCAACGCCGAATCGAGCGAGCAGCCCGTCATCATGCCGGCAACGGGCCCGCTGTTGAGGCCGGGCACAAAGCACCCCGACGTTGCCATTCTGCGCCAGCGCCTGAAGGTCGAAACCGCGCCCCCCGCTGCCGATGGCACTCCGGCTGATCCGGACGTCTACGACGCCGCACTTGAAGATGCGGTCAAGGCCTATCAGCGCGAAAACGGCATGACCCAGGACGGTCTCGTCGGCCGCAACACGCGCGCAGCGCTCAACGGCGGCAAGCGCAAGGTCGACGAAGGCCTGCTGATCGCCAACATGGAGCAGTGGCGCTGGATGCCCGAGGATCTCGGCAAGACCTACGTGTGGGTCAACCTGCCGGAATACCAGGTCCGCGTGATCAAGGACGGCCGCGTCATCCACGAGGAGCGCGTCATCGCCGGCAAGACCGACAAGCAGACACCGGTCTTCTCGCACGAGATGGAAACGGTTGTGCTGCACCCGTTCTGGGGTGTGCCCGAATCGATCAAGGTCAAGGAGCTTCTGCCCACGCTTGCCCGCGGCGGCTCGCTCGATCACCGCGGCCTGCGCCTGCAGTACAACGGCCGCGACGTCGACGCTACCCAGATCGATTGGTCGCGCGCCGACATCCGTAATTATCACGTCTATCAGCCGCCCGGCGGCGGCAACGTCCTCGGCGTCGTGAAGTTCATGTTCCCCAACAAGCACCAGGTCTACATGCACGACACGCCGACCAAGAATCTGTTCAACGAATCCCAGCGCACCTACAGCCACGGATGTGTGCGCGTCAGAAACCCGATGCGGCTGGCAGAAATCGTCTTGAAGGAGGACAAGGGCTGGGACGAGGACAAGGTGCACAGCCTGCTGCGCAACGGGCCTGAGAACAACAACATCCAGCTCGAATCCAAGATCCCTGTGCACGTGACCTACTTCACGGCCTGGGTCGATGACACCGGCGAACTGCGCTCGCGTCCCGACGTTTATAGCCATGAAAAGCGGATCCGGCTGGCGCTGGCCGGCGAGTGGGACCGTATCCCGCGCCACCGCGATCACCTGCTGCCCGTGCCGTATGTCCGCCCGGAGGTCCCCCAGCAGCAGGGCAACGCACTCAACGACTTCTTCCAGAACCTGTTCGGCGGCTTCTGATCGCTGTCTCGCACGCGGCCCGGACCCGAGCCGGGCCGCGTTGCCACCGCTCCGGCACGCACTTCAAGCGCGATCTCACTTGAAGAGGCTGCCCCCTTGCAGGAGAGCCGTTTTCTGCTGACGGCCACAGCGCGATTTCACAACTGGCTGCGGCATGCGACCGCTTGCCAAAGTCTGGTGTTTTGCTCGAAAAAACAATGCATCCCGACCGTATTTTGGCCCCTATTGAGGAGCTTACTGCTTTTTAAGGGACTAGGGGTTAACCCTAAGCAAGTCTTGCGCCCCGCATGTCACCAGGAGGCACGCCTCCGCAGCCTTTCGAACAGGGACGGGCTGAACGGTGCACCGGCGGCGCTACGGGACGGGGAAAAATCGTGCTGCTCAGCGCTCGAGTTCTGCTCGCGGGCCTTGTCGCGACCGTTGTCCTTGCCGGCATCGGCGCCACCGGCCTGTTTGCCCGTACCGATGCCGTGCGCCAGCTCTCCTTCTACAACATCCACACCAAGGAACGCCTGACCGTTGCCTACATGCGTAACGGCAAGCGCGATCCTGAGGCGATGAAGAAGATCGACTGGATGATGCGCGATTGGCGCCGCGATGAGTCGACCGCGATGGACCCTGAGCTGATCGACCTGATCTGGGAGGTCCACACGGAGCTGGGCTCGAAGGAGCCGATCCACATCATTTCGGGTTTTCGCTCGCCCAAGACCAATGAAAAGCTGCGCACCAAGGGCGGCGGACAGGCCAAGAATTCGCGCCATATCCTCGGCAAGGCGGCCGACATACATTTTCCCGACGTACCGCTCAAGCAGCTGCGCTACTCCGGTCTCGTCCGCGAGCGCGGCGGCGTCGGCTACTATCCGACCTCCGGTGTCCCCTTCGTGCATCTCGACACCGGCCGCGTGCGCCACTGGCCCCGCGTCCCCCGCTACGAACTGGCGCTGCTGTTCCCGGACGGCAAAACCAAGCACCGCCCGGCGGATGGCCGCCCGCTGACGCGCAAGGACTATCTGGTGGCCACGAGCCGCTACTCCGAACTCGCCCAGCAGGTTGCCGCTTTCTTCGATCTGCGCAGCACGCCAAGGCAGCCCACTCTGGTCGCCGACGCCGGTGGCTCGGTCGCTCCGGCAGCCGCTCCACCCCCGGCCAGCAAATCTGCGCCACCGCTTGCGCGCCAGCCCGAGCGCGCGCCTGGGCGTCAGGTGGCATCTTTGGCGCCTATCGCCCCGCCGCAGCTTGTCTCCGCACCCAAGCCGGTCAGCCGCCAGCCCGACCCGCAGCCACAGCCAGCCAAGGCCGTGTCCACTGCCGACCGCAGCCGCTTGGCTTCCCTGTTCTCCTTGGCCGCCTGGGCCCCCACGCCATCGCTCATCAAGCCGCCGACACCGGCCACAAGACAGGAACCGGTCGCAGCAGCCAGCCTGACGGGAGGCGCCGCCCCCGCACCGGCATTGGACAAGGCCGCGCGCAAGACACCCGAAGGCCAGCGCGTCGCCGCTATCGATCCGGCCGCCCTGCCCGCGCGTGAGCCGCCGCGCTCCATTTCCGACATCGAGCGAAATTGGTCGACCGGTTGGGCCGCTGCGCCCGAGTTCGATGAGGAACATCCCGACGAGATGTCCTACCGGCCGTTCCCCGTCGCGCCACTTCTGACCGAAACGTCATCTGCAGACGATCCCGTTCTGACCCGCATGGAACACCCCGACGTGGCTCAGACACTCGAAATGCTGGGTGACGAAAAGGACCGCCTGCCGCTCAAGCTGCGCCCCGGTCCGCAGGTCGTCGCCATGATGTGGGCACAGCAGTTCCAGGGCAACGCTGTCGATCTGTCGGCCCTTGAAGCTCACGACGAGATTGGTGCGCTCGCCTCACGACGCGTGCGCACCAGCGCCCGCTGACCACGCGCACCCGCGCATGACGTCCCTGAGCGGTGAGCGGATCTGCACGAAAAATGCCCAGAAGCGGCCCGCGAGAACGGCGCTGCAGCCGTCACCGACGACCGCCACATCGATCGACCTTACGACTTCGCCTTCTGCTTTGTGCGCCGCTGCTTGCGCGGCACCGCGGCCGTCGTCGGCTCTTTCACCTGCCCGACGGCACCCGAACGTGGTCGCGCCTCGCGCAGCAGCCGACCGAGTTCCTCGAAGTCACGCCGTCGCGGACTGGAGTTGCGCCACGCGAGCCCGATCGTACGGTGCGGCTCGGGATCGACGAAAGGCACCAGATCGATCGCCCGTCCGCGCATTTCGATCGGCAGACAGATCTCGGGTAACAGCGTGATGCCATACCCCGCCGCCACCATTTCCACGATCGTCGACAGGCTCGAAGCGCCGAACGTATTCACGCTGTCCACCTGGTTCAGACTGCAATAGGTCAGCGCCTGATCGCGCAGACAATGGCCCTCTTCCAGAAGCAGTAGGCGCTCGCCGGTGATCATCTCCTTGTCGGCACGCACGCCGCCTGACAACTGCCGGCTGTGCGGCAACGCCAGAATGAAGCGGTCCTGGAACAGTTCCAGCGATTCGAAATCGGGATGATCGACCGGCAGCGCCAGCAGCATCACGTCGATCTTGCCCGCGATCAGTTCCTCGATCAGGTTCGCCGTCTGCGTCTCGCGCACGTGCAGTTCGAGGTCGGGATAAGAGCCCTTGATGAGCGGCAACAGCGGCGGCAGCAGATAGGGCGCAATCGAGGGAATGACCCCGAGCTTTAAGGACCCCGACAAGAGCTGGTCGCTGTGTTGCGCGTACTCGATGAGCGAACGCACATCACCCAGAATGCGCGCCGCACGTTCCGCGATTTCGCGGCCCTTGTCGGTGAGTTGCACGCCCGATCGCGTTCTCTCCACGAGATCGAGTCCGAGGTTCTGCTCCAACTCACGGATTTGCATCGACAAAGCCGGCTGCGTGACCGAACACAGATCGGCAGCTTTGCCGAAGTGCTGGACGCGCGCCAAAGCATCGAAATAACGCAGTTGCTTGAGAGTAACGTGTGTCACGGCCTGCCCCTGAAGCCATAAGAAGCGCTTTCCACCATCAGCGCCCAGGCTTCCAAAAACTAATATCGCTCCCTAGGGATATATCCAAGGTTCGTGCCAGTTATCTGCACAAGATGCTTAATGTGATCTGATCAGTTTTTTATATCACACACGCGCATTTAATCAATTTGACCTTATGGCCCGCCGGGCCTACCACAATCCATCAAGCGGGCTTACGCCATCGCAGCGGACCCGGAACAACGACAACAGATTGAAAAACGATGGCCCCATCTGGGCGCGGCTTGTACCGCGACCGATGCCGAAGGCACACGAAAAGCGGGGAGTAAGGCGACCCTCACTCCCCGTGGGGCGTCCCGGCCTAGCGCCGAATGGGACCGGGGCGCCCAACCCAACAAGCATCTGAAAATGCAACAAAAAAAACGCAGCAGGGTCCCCGCTGCGTTTTCTTCGCGTGTGCCGTTTTCTGCTCGCGAACCACCGCCGGCTATCGCGCTGGCCGGCGCTACTCCGCCGCCATAAAGGCATCGCCCGCCGTTTCGGACGGCGCCTCTGCCAGCATACCCAGCGCGTGCATGTAGACTTCCAGGACGGACTCTTCCTCCTGCCGCTCGGTCTGAGACTTCTTCCGCAATCGAACGATCTGGCGCAACGCCTTGACGTCGAACCCGAGCGCCTTGGCCTCCGCATACTTGTCGCGGATGTCCCCCGCGATCGCCTTCTTTTCCTCCTCGAGCCGTTCGATTTGCTCGACGAACTGGCGCAACTGGTTCTGCGCCGAAGCTTGCAGCGTCGTCATGAGATACCCCGTACAGGATGATAGATAGAACACTCAGGAAGCCCGGCACGCCGGCCGAACGCGCTTCCGATGGGCAGGTCCTTAACCCTGCGCAATCTCGGATCGACGCTAGCGCCAAGCGTTCGTCTGCTTCAAGGCGACGCGCGCCTTCATCCCAAGCTTTGTTGGTCAGGGCGGCGACGGCATGACGCACGTGTCCGAGGTGTTGCCGATCGGCCCATGAAGCTAAAGTTTTTCATGCAGCTGCCGTTGCCATATAATTGAGTTCTAAAGAATAACCCGAACGAGGAAGGAACGCCCCATGCACAAATTCGTCCTCTCCCCCCCAGCCCTTACCGCCATCGCCACCCTGCTGCTCTCCGTATCGCCCGCATCCGCCCAGCAGCAGCCGGCGCAGCCCAATGCGCCACAGCAAACCCAGGCCGTCCCGCAGCCCAGCCAGATGCCGCAGGGAGCCTGGCCCGGTGCCATGCCCGGCCCGATGCACCGCGGCATGATGCAGCCGGGCCAGCAGGCCGGACCACAGAACATGCAGCAGCCGCAGGGCGGCCCGATGATGCGCGGCCCCATGATGCATCGCGGCATGCCGATGCAGCAGCAGATGCCCCAGATGCAGCAACAGATGCCCCAGATGCAGCAGCAGGGCGCCCAAGGCCAGCCTGATGCCCAGCAGGGCGCGCAGGGCGGCGCCGGGATGATGCCCGGACAGATGCAGCAAGGCCCAATGATGCGTGGCCCCATGATCGGCCGCGACATGCAAGGTCCGATGATGGGTGGCCCCGGTATGCATCACGGACCTATGGGCGGACCGATGATGGGCGGCCCAGGCATGCACCACGGACCGATGGGCGGCCCCATGATGGGTGGCATGTGCCCGATGGGGGGACCCGATTTTACTGCCGGCCGTATGGCCTTCCTCAAGGCCGAACTTGCGATCACCGAGGCCCAGCAGGAGGCATTTGACGCCCTCGCCAAGGTCGTCAAATCGCACGCGGAAGGCCGCCATGAACGCCATCAGGCGATGATGCAGAACATGGCCCAGGCACAAACCCCGCTCGACCGGCTCGCAGCGCGAATCGCGATGATGGAAATGCGTGTCGGCATGATGAAGGAAATGAAGGAGGCCCTCGACAAGCTCTATGCCGGCCTCACCGACGAACAAAAACAGAAAGCCAACTTCCTCCTGCCCGGCGTCGGCGGCATGCGCTGCATGATGTGACGCGCCAAGCCGCGCTGGCGGCCTGAAATCACCCACTGGCATGCGGCGGGCACAGCAGTGCCCGCCGCGCGTCGTTTCCGCCGAGCATGCATCTCTGCTCGAACGCGAACGTGTTTGCGTTCACTGCCGCGCAGACGGTAGCGCCGCATCAGGCGGCCGCATCAACATTTCATGTTGGCTTCACACCCGTGCTGCCGCACGCGCCCGGGCGCGCTGCGCAACGTGGTGATAGACGACGATGCTGGCAGCGGCTGCGAAGAAGCACCACACGGACGTGAATGCTTCCCAGTAGAAAACGTAGGACACGATCGCACCCGCCGACACGATCAGCCCCAGGACCTGAAGCGCCCTGTGTGACGAAAGCAAAAGGCCCAGGCACGTGGCGATTATGTAGGTCACCGCCAACCACGGTGGTGCATTACGCGGCGCCTCGTAGAAGATGTGACCGCCCAGGATCGACGCGCGAAGCTCATGGCCTGCGATCAGCACGATGAAGTGGAAGGCGACGATCACGCCCGCCGCTACGACCAGCCACATCGCCATACGCCGGTACGTGTCGGGCTCGACCAGAACAGCAGCCAGTGGAGAATAGACCGGCCACAGGACCGTTGCGAAAACCAGAAAGGCAAGCGTCAGCACGCTCACGTCTGAACCATCTGCCGCCACCGGCAGGGTCAGCCAGAGCAGTCCCTCGACGAACTGTTGCAGCGAGAACAGGACCGGCATCGCTGCGAGCGGCACAACGCGTGCGTCTTCCGCCTTGGCGAGACTTGCGATGCCGAAGCCACCGGTCAGCGCTGCGGCTGCAAAACTCGCGGTTGCAGAAAAGCACATCGCGACGCTTGCCCCCTGTTCCGGCCGCACGCAGCACTGCCGTGATGCACGTTCTCTGCGCCCTGTGCCTCAATGATCCTTGGGCCGGTTCACCTCGAAAGCAGCCAGTTTCTCGGCACTGGCTTCCTTCTGATACTTGGCCTGCCAATCCGCATAGGGCTCCCCGTAGATGATCTCGCGCGCGCCCATCTTGTCGAGCGCGATGCCCTTTTCCTTGGCGGCATCCATGTACCAGTTGGCGAGGCAATTCCGGCAGAATCCGGCGAGGTTCATCAGGTCGATGTTCTGCACATCCGTGCGCTGGCGCAGGTGCGACACCAGCCGGCGAAACGCGGCGGCTTCCAGCTCGGTACGTGTTGTCTCGTCGATATCAGTCATTCCACGCTCCCATGCGGCGGGCCGAGGCGACCCGTCCGTCCTACCCATATAGGTCAGCCGGCGGCCAATGCGAACCCGCAACACACACCTCGGGCATTCCGACGACGGAGCCTGCCTCCTAACGAGATGTTAGGCATTGTCCCGGAATGATGCGGCGTCGAAATGATTTTCGAGAGATTCGCGGACACCTGTCATGAAGCTTGCCGGCGCCGGAGTACTGGCCCTTGCTGCCCTGTGCGCTGGCTGCGCTAGCGACCGCCACGGCTGGCGCGACTGGACGCACCAGGATTTTCTGCAACTCCACGAAGCACGCGAACACCGCGAATACTATCTGACGGCGTCCGACTCCCCCTACTGGAGGCCGGCAGCCAATTACGAAGCGGAACCGCGCCGCAAACATAGACCCCCCACGCGAACCGCATACGCGAACAACGCCACGCCCGCTCACAGTGCACCCGCCGAGGCACCCGTTTCTTATTCCGTAGGCCGCGCGCCTCAAGCCGACCCGACACTCACCGCGATGCGCGAGCAGAGCCCGGCAGCCCCTGGCAACGGCCCGGCTTCGCACTTGGAGTGCCTACCCGACGACACGGCCTGCGCCGAGCGCCTGGCCCAACTGATGTCCGATACCGCCCGCGTATGGATGCTGTCGCCTGCCCGTCCGGCCGACTACATTTCTGGCGTGCGCCTGTATGCGTTCCACCAGCTACGCGACACACTGACATGCACCGAGATGAAATTCGGCCTCCAGGAAACCGCCGCCACGCTCGATCACCTTGCCGTGGCCTCCAATAGCCGGATCATCAGTCAGTCGAGCAAAGCGCGCCTCAAGCTGGTCGAAGCTGCTGCCCGGCAGGTCCAGAGCGATTTGACCGTTGTCCACGTACGCAAGTGCCCGCCGGCCCTGGAGCCGTGACGCACGGTGCGGAGCCCGTCGGCCGGTCGGCATTTGGAGTAGACATCAGGCGTGCTCAATGCAGCGCCCCTGCGATTACATTGCTCAATGAACCCGGACCGCCCGCTGCAACGCTCGGCCTCAGATGGGCCCATGAGACCCCGGCTGCATAGGCGCCCGCACAGCTTCACCAGCGCACTCTTTACTGATTTTCATGGCAAGCCCGCGCCGGTTCGCGATTTTGCACATCACCCGCGCGATGCGCTCCGCCCAGGCAGCCTGGCCGGCCGCGTCGCGGATGAGATCCTGCCGCAGTTCGATCAACGCGTGCGGCAAACCGCGCTGCGTGCCGTGCGTCCACATGCAATCGCCCTGGAGCTTGCCCGAATAGGGCTCGTTGTCGCCGACCAGCAGATCGCCTTCGGCCACCAGCGTATCGATCAGCGGCCCCGCCATGCGCGCATCCGCATCCCACAGGATGCCGACTTGCCAGGGCCGGATGTTGCCGCGCCACACTTCCGTGAAGGAGTGGACCGACAAGAGAGCGGGGTGCGCATGGTGCGCATGTGCCTCGTCGATCACGCGGGCAATCGCCTGATGGTAAGGGCGGTACCACTGTGCGATGCGCTTTTCGCGCTCTTCCGGCGGCAACGTACGGTTGCCAGGAATGATCGCGCCATCCGACAGCCGCATGATCAGCGTGGGATCGTCGATGCCGCGGTTGGGATCGATCAGCAGCCGCGAGAATCGCGACAACACCGCCGGGACGTCGAGAAGTTGGGCCACCCGCTCCACGACACCCTTGGCGCCGATGTCGTAGGCGATATGGCGCTGAAGTTGCTCAGACGGCAGACCGAGCGAACCATACGCCGCAGGCAGCGTGTTCTCCGCATGGTCGCAAATCAGAATGAGGCCGGCATCCGCCCGCCCGCCGAGTATACGATAGCTGTCAGCTTCCGCCGCTCCAATGCGTGGCCCGGCGGCCGAATCTGTTCTCTCCTGCATGGCGCCGGACTATAGTCAGGCCGCCTCGCGCTGAACACAGGCAACGGCGCCGCAGGTGATTTTGCGCAAGCGGCCCCGCTTGACGCCGGCCAAACGATTTCGCAAAGACCCCTGACGGTTCCGCAGCACCCTGCGGGCAACTCGCCCAGGCTGGAACATGCCGCGCGCCTGTCGCGATCGACGAGGGAACGAACAGAAGGACAACTCAATGCCCCAAGCCTCCGCCGACACCCGCGCCTTCCTGATGAAGCTCTACGAGGCCGCCGTCTCCGCCGCCCATCCCGCAACCTGCATACCGCCCCATCTGCCGCCGGTCCCCGAAGGCGGCCGCATTATCGTCGTCGGTGCCGGCAAGGCGGCCGCCGCCATGGCGCAGGCAACCGAGCGCCATTACCAGGAGCGCGGCCAGGCTGACAGGATTTCAGGCTTCGTCACCACGCGCCACGGCTAC
>JTFN01013086.1_pt1 | contig 12510 bp, 3 predicted proteins | sample 235401 | NCBI WGS metagenome assembly JTFN01 (sample SAMN03067589, study PRJNA260952) | activated sludge metagenome | biome: Sludge; feature: Wastewater; isolation source: CETP activated sludge from augmented bioreactor treating industrial... | place: India:Gujarat | collected 2013-04 | reverse complement strand
GGGCTTTCAAGAAGTGTTTGATGAACTGTATCAACTTGAAATATCGGATCAGCCAAGTGCGCTTGCGCTTCTTGCGTTGGCAAAAAACAACGACATTCACCCAGATATGCGCAAGCTGGCGCTGGAATGGGTGGGCTACATAACCGCCGAAAGTGCGCCCGTTGAAGCCGAACTTATTCGCATGGTAAAAGCCAACCCCGAGCTGAGTGAGCACGTACTCACCTCGCTAAAAGTACTGAAAAGCCCCTATGCGGCGGACTTGTTAGTGGCCAAACTAGCCCAAGGCGAGGGCCTGTACCGCGAGTGGATACTGCGTGACATTGGCCACCTTGGCCATACCGCCAAGCACGTGGGCGCCGAGGTTGAGCACTACCTAAATGCAGAAGACTGGAACACCCGCGCCGCTGTAGCGAGAACACTCGGCTTTATTGGTTATGAAAAGGCCGCGCCACGGCTACAAACGATGCTGCTCAACGAGCAAGACTGGCTGCAAGTGCACGCCGCCTTGCAAGCCTTGCATTGGTTGCAACACAGGCCAGCACTAGACGACATTGAACATGTTGCAACCAGCCACTGGTATGCTTTGGTACGTGACTTTGCCGCAGTGACCGCACAACGACTGCGCGCAGACCAACTGCCATTAGAAAAAGACGCTCAGCATTATTATTCACACCGTGCCCGCAATTGTAGTGCCGATCAATTTGCCATCATGGCAGAACCCGAGCAGATAAAAATTTATGACCGTGAATTTAACGGCCTAAACCAATTTAGTTACAAACACCCTTGGTGCGCGGACGCGTCAACCAGCGAAGCGCAAGACTTAGCGCAATTCTGCACATCACCCGAAAGCACCGTAAAGCCCGATGTAGCCGCCAAAGTAGGCGACAGCTGGCTAACCGGCACCAACCGCGGCGAGTGGGGCGGTGAAATGATGGCACTGTACCAAGACGGCAGCACCGGGCTGATTTTGAACGAAAACATTGAAGACATATACAGCTACGGCTCTACCGGGTATGTTCCTGTCGGGCTGGCGCACTTAGGCATGAATAACGGCGTATTGTACCGAGCCACCGAAATAGGCAAAGGCTTTGCCGTAGAGCCCATTTACCGCCTACCCGGCGCACCCATGAGCTCATGGAAGATCAACCCACAGGAAATTTTGATTAACACCTACTCTGGGCCGGTGATTTTTAACCCGGCCACTGGGCTGCGCACGCCGGATGGGTGTGAGGTTCGAACTAATGTGGAAAGTTAATACGATTTAATGGAGGCCACATATGGCACAAGCAATTTCTAACGAAGCCGTATTAAAAGGTACCGGCAAGCCTTGGCAACATTGGTGTGATGTACTTGATGCCGCAAACGCACAAGCCATGAGCCACAAAGACATTGCCCAATGGCTAGCTACCGAACACGGTACCTCGCACTGGTGGGCGCAAATGCTGACGGTAAACTATGAACAGCACATAGGCCGACGCGTGGTTGGCCAAGACTGCACCGGCAAGTTCAGAGTGTCGGCCAGCAAGACCATAAACAGCAGCATGGACGACGCCCTAAACCAATGGGCTAAGGCCATGCAAGGCCGTGTGGAGTTTAGCGATGTTGCCATGACTCGCGGCCCAGACACCTCTCAAACTGACAAATGGCGCTACTGGCGCTGCGGCCTCGCCGACGGCTCTGCTGTTTCAGTGAACATCTACGAAAAATCCCCGGGTAAATCGGCACTTTCGGTAGAGCACTCGAAGCTTGAAAGCGACGCGCAGGTTGAGCATTGGCGTGGTTGGTGGAAAGGGGTGTTGAAGGGGTTGTAAGCTTTTGACTTGCCGGAAGGTTTGAAACCTGGCACTTTAGCTGCATAGATTTGCAGCTACGGAAATCGGTAATGAAAGAAGGATTTTATGAACTTTTAAAAAGCGAGGAGCTTGAGCAAGCTATCGCTGAATCGGGTTTGATTGAAATCAGTGAAAAGCTCGATTTAAAAACTAGCAGCCGACATCTCGCCGAAGTTATTACTGAAGAAATTTCTAACGCATTGGCAGAGCTACAAAATAATGGCGGCACCGAAGATGAAAAAATTCTTCGTCAATTAGATATTCTAAATGAACTCTTAGTCTACGCGCGGCAAGTCGCTAATCTACAGCCGGCATCACCTTATCAAAACCCGCCGTCCGTTCTGCGCGCGCTACATCGCCCACAACAAAACGTGAATTTACCTCAAGTGGGGATGGCGCAACCTTGGCTATTTACCTCAGGAAAAGATTCCCCAGCTCTATTTCATGAATTAAAAGCAGAGTTATCTAGCTGTCAGCACGTTGATATTTTGATGAGCTTTATTACCATGTCAGGTGTGCGAAAAATCATCAATTTACTTCGTGATATTACCGCGGTTGATGCGCACCAACAGTCTCGTACAAGCCTTCGCATTATCACCACTACTTACACGGGTGCGACTGATCTGAAAGCAGTAAAAGTGCTCGCTGAATTACCCAACTGCCAGGTGAAAATTTCTCTTGATGGCCGGCGCAATCGGCTTCATGCAAAAGCCTGGATTTTTGAACGCGATACCGGTTTTGGTTCTGCTTATGTCGGCAGCGCAAACCTTTCAGGCGCAGCACTTATGGGCGGTCTCGAATGGACGGTTAAATTCACCGAAAGGGGTCAGAACTTCCTGTATCAACGGGCGCGCGCTCATTTTGAAACCCTTTGGCAAGATGAAGAGTTTCAAAGGTTCGACCCTAACAATGAAACGCACGAGAAAGAGCTTCGCGGGGCGTTAGCTCGTGAGCGCGGGGTTAAGGATCTTGGCGAGAATGTCATCACCACATTCTTTGATATTCAAGCCAAACCGTTTCAGCAGATTATTCTCGACCAATTAGCGAACGAACGCGCGCATGGGCGTTTTCGTAATTTATTGGTTGCAGCCACAGGCACCGGCAAAACCGTTATGGCCGCGCTGGATTACAAACGTATTTGTCAGCAAGAGGGTGGACAGCCACGACTTCTTTTTGTCGCGCATCGTAACCAAATTTTACAGCAATCATTACAAACGTTTCGGCATGTATTGCGCAATGGCAGCTTCGGTGATTATCTCGCCGATGGACATACGCCAGAATCGAATACACATTTGTTTGCGACAATACAGAGCGTAAACAGCCGGCAACTTGCTGATCAATTAGGCGATGACTACTGGAATATGGTGATTATTGATGAATGTCATCATATTGAAGCCAATTCATTTAGGCGTTTAATCGAGCGACTAAAGCCCAAATACTTGCTCGGTTTGACAGCCACGCCTGAGCGCTCAGACGGCTTGAACATACTTCAACATTTTGATCTTCGGCCAGATGGCACGCCTTCTGCCCAAATGCGTTTGTGGCATGCATTAGAGCAACAATTGCTTGCGCCCTTTGAATACTATGCCTGCGCAGATGGCATCGACTATTCCGGTGTGAACTGGCGTAGCGCAAATGAAACCGCACAGCTAGAACAGTTGCTCACGGGAGAAACTGGCCGTGCTATTGCGGTACTTAGAGCGTGGGAAGAGCACGTTAGCGCCATTAATGAATGTCGTACGCTGGCTTTTTGTGTTTCGATTGCGCACGCCGAGTTCATGACTCGGTTTTTCCAGCAGCATGGAATTAATGCAGCATTAGTTACTGGCCAAACGCCATCATCAGAGCGAGCAAAACTTCCTGCCATGCTCGAGCGTCGCGAAATAAACGTCATCGTTACTGTAGACCTCTACAACGAAGGTGTCGATTTACCCTTTGTCGATACGCTTTTATTACTGCGCCCAACCCAGAGTGCAACGCTTTTTCAGCAGCAAATTGGTCGAGGATTACGTTTGTTTGAAGGGAAAGACAGCTGTTTGATTCTTGATTTTGTTGGGCAATATTCTGAAGACTTCCGCTTTGACGTGTTATACAGCTCACTTACTGGGCTCTCCAAAAGAGAGGTGATTGATGGTGTTGATCATGGGTTTGGAAACCTTCCGCCGGGCTGCTATTTACAAATGCAAAAGCAGGCACGAGAGCAGATACTGAATAGCCTGCGCTATGCGGTAAATTTGAATTGGCGTCGTTTGCAGACCGAGTTAACAAGTTATCGCGCGAGGCATGGTGCTGAAGAAATTCACTTAGCTGAATTTGTACGGGAACAGGCATTAGAGTTCGAAGATATTTACCGCAAAAATGGAGCGTCTGGTTGGACTCGATTAAAGCGTGATGCGCAAATGATTAGCGGAGTTCCAACCGAGTTGGAAACAAAGCTTAATAGACGTTTCAAAGACGTGCTGCACATAGATGACCCAGACTATTTAAGTGTGATGCGAGCAATTGGCCAAGGCGAGCTTACTGAGGATGAACTCTCCCATAAGCGCGCTTTAATGTTAGCCTACCAAATATGTGGAGGGAGCGGAGTTCAGACCCAAAGCCGTTTCTTGCAAGATTTAGCCGCAACACCAGAACTCATGAAAGAGTTAGTCGAACTGGCGGACGCGCTCGATGCTGCCACAAATGAACAATTTAAGCCTCTGCCAGAATTAGAAACGACCGGATTAAAACTTCATAGTGCCTACAAAATTCGCGAAATACTTACTGCCTTAGACTATTACACTGAAACTAGCTACTCGCCATTTCAAGCTGGAGTTTGGCGTAGTCACGAGGCCAAGCTTGAAGTCTTGTTCGTAACCTTAGATAAGCAAAACGCGCTGCATGAAGGTGTCGCTTACGATGATTACGCGATTAACAAAGAGCTATTTCATTGGCAATCGCAAAACACCACGGCACCGCAAGGTGCCGTAGGGCAACGCTATTTAAATAGCGCTACCAACGGTTGGCAGTTCCAGCTTTTTGTTCGTGAAAATAAAAACAAACCCTATCGAGCGTGTGGGCCGTTAGAATTTGTAAAAAGCGAGGGTTCTAAGCCGATGAGCATAACTTGGAAGTTGAAACATCCGCTAACCGCCAAGCTCTTTCAGGCCTATTCGGTGGTTCGTTGATTGCTGAACAGATTATCAAACATTCAGAATTGTTGGCGTTATATCAGTAGTGTTCAGAATTCTGTGTCATTTCGTTAAACTAAACAAAAAAGAGATGACATATGACCAAAACCAATTTCGACATGGATGCCGCTTTAAAGCAGTTGCGTGAAGGCAAAGACCTCACCGGCAAAGACGGCATCCTGACACCGCTTATCAAACAACTCACCGAAGCCGCGATGCAGGCTGAGCTTGAAGAGCATCTCAGTGATAAAGAGCAATCTAACCGCAAGAACGGTTCGACGTCAAAAACAGTCAAGAGTCCTGCCGGCAGCTTTGAATTAGATACGCCCCGCGACAGAGCCGGCTCGTTTGAGCCGCAACTGGTTAAAAAACATCAGACGCATTTAACCGATGAGCTGGAGCGTAAAATTATTGCATTGTTTTCGCTTGGAACCAGCTATCAAGACATTCGCATGCACATTGAAGATCTGTACGGCATTCATGTCTCAAACGGCACCATTAATACCGTCACGGATAAGCTCCTGCCGGAGCTTCAGGCATGGCGTGAACGGCCTTTAGAAGCGGTTTACCCCATTGTATGGCTCGATGCCATTCACTATAAAATCAAAGAGAATGGGCGTTTTATCAGCAAAGCTGTTTATACCATTCTTGGCCTCAATATTGACGGTAAAAAAGAGCTTCTGGGGCTTTATTTATCCGAGTCAGAAGGCGCTCATCACTGGCTAAGTGTGTTGACCGATCTACATAATCGAGGCGTTCAGGATATTCTGATTGCCTGCGTAGACGGCTTAAAAGGCTTTCCCGAAGCCATAGAAAGCATCTACCCGAAAACCGAGGTGCAACACTGCATCATCCATCAAATTCGCAACTCGATGAAGTACGTTGCCAGCAAAAATCAGAAAGCCTTCATGGCCGATTTGAAATGCGTGTATAAAGCCGCGACACTATCCGCTGCCGAGAGCGCGTTGGATGATTTAGAAGCCAAATGGGGGGATAAGTATCCCATCGTTATTCAATCCTGGCGCAATAAATGGGCGACACTCTCAGCGTATTTTAAATACCCCGACTATGTTCGGACCGTTATCTACACAACCAATGCCGTTGAGGCGGTACACCGCCAGTTCAGAAAACTGACCAAAACCAAAGGCGGTTTTAGCAATGAGAGCAGCTTGCTTAAGCTACTGTACGCGGGTATGTTAAAAGCAACTGAGCGCTGGTCACATCCGGTGCAGAACTGGAACCTGACATTGTCTCAGCTAACCATCCACTTTGAAGGTCGACTGGATGGCCACATAGATTTATGAAAATTTGGCTGACACAGAATATTGAACACTCTCGTTATATCGGCCAGCAATACTCTTATTTGACATAAATCCGTTTCCCTTCGACATTACTATAGTTTATGGATCACAACATAAGTCTCGCCATTGCCTTCACGTACTTTAATTCCAGACGTACGGTAGTTCTCACCCTCGGTTCGTGCATCATTAAAATTAAAGCGTGTCTGATTGTACAAAGATCTGTAGGACCAGTGTCCCATTCCTTGATCAAAAAGAAGGCGAAATGCGCCATTATTTTTTGAATAAATAGTAAGCACACGTCCGTGAGGAAGGTCACCCTTTTCAACAAACTCGTGGAAGATATTAAGGCCTGTTGCAGTCATAATTCCATCCACAAAATCAGCCCAATTATCTGTATGGTTGAAGTCATCAGCAAAACACACTGGTTTCCGTTCTTTCGCTATTGGATATGTTGTCTCAATTTCCGCATCGAAGTGCCCGAAACGTTCATTAAGACCAGAAAAAATTTCCGCTACCAGTAAAACTGAGATCGGGGACATCAAATAACGGTCTTGATAAGTGACGCGTTCAATTCCGTTTAGGAGCGCGTCCTCCAGAGTGGCGGTAGATTCCAAGAGTAGCTCAACAAATGCATTACCAAAAAGGTTGATATCTGAACTAAGGGAATGAAAATCAGTAATAATTCCGATGTTCGCCGTCAACGATGATTTGTTTGCCATTTCAGATAAATCTAGTGGAGATGTCGCTACAGAAAGTGAAGTTCCATTGTTTGTGATTAATGACTCCTTTTCGGTATTTCCCCATTGACGGTTTAATGAAAAACTTTCTCGGTCATCCGTGACATACCAGAACTCGTCACCTTTTATTTTGAGTCTTAAAATAGGAGCAACCCCATCGGGGAGCTTTGGCGGCTTGTCAAAACATTGAATGTTGACATCAACATCTACTGTGCGCTGTAACTGCCAAGCTAACTCCGGATCGATTGAGCTTAAGACGTCATTTGCGATAAGTAAGCGGACAGTTGAACTGCTAAATGACTTTAATTTTTTCAGTGCGGGGTTGTTAACTAAATCCCAGTCTGTACCCGAAATGAAGACGTCAATTTCGGTTGCCCTTGCGCCTTTTAAGCTCAATAGTGAGTATGCGTTTAAGAGCTCACTCCTCGACACTTCTCCAAAAAACTGCCTTTCCTCGGGGACATTTAGTCTTTCTAATAAGCGCGTTTCATCAAAGAACGTGATTATAGAATGACGATCTAGATTAGCTAAGTGATGTTGAGTTTCAAAGTCTAACAGACATCCATGACATGCTTTGTCACACTCACCTGAACAGCTAAGTGCAAAATGATAGGCTGCGGAGAGCACTTCAGGTATTTTTTCTGCTAGTTGAGTTGCATAACCTGCACCTTGCGAAGCTTTGTCAAAAATAAAAATGCTAGTCGCATGCTGTCCTTCGGGAGAGGTTCTTCGCTGAATAGATATACCAAGTTCAGATTCAGCTATCCCTTCCATTTCTGAAAACGCAAAGCGCATTGCAGTGGCAAGACTCGTCGCAAGTATTTGGTCGGAGACCCACTGATTTGTTTCTGGATTTCTGAGCTGCAATTCAAGCATTGTAGTTGTACTTCCAAAGCCCAAAACCAGAGGTGTAATAATTTCTTGTGTCTCTCTATCAATTCTGCCTACTTTCATGCTCCACGGTTCATTTGGGCAGTTACTGATGCCATTTTTTCGCGTCCCCTGCAACCGACGATGTGGTTTTGAGATTCGCTCGCGCTCTTTATCGGATATTGCTAATTTATTATCTTGATTTGGCCATGCCTCAATTGAGTGAGCGCGGCCGCAATGCCAACAGAACGCAAAGCCTGCACCGTAACCATCATTGTAGTGAAATAAATGACCGGTTTGCGTAGCTTTAAATCGACCAAAGTCATTTTTGCCAAGAGCTTGCCAATCTTCCTCATCGATAGTTACAAGTGGAGTTCGAAACTTTGCGTACTCAGGACGTGTGTAGTCGTTATGTAGAGGTGCGCGGTAATCCACTTGAAATCCAGTGGGAACAACGTATTCCATTCGCTTTAGCTTCGCAGAGCAATCGGGACAATTGAACGGAAGTGTCTTCATCGAGTCATGATGCGCTGTATGGTAACCGCACTCACAGTGAGCTAAATATGAAAGTGATTGAAGCTTTGAAACTTCATGTTCAGATTTCGGGATCTTCCAAGAAAGTTGAAGCCCTGCCGAACGATAAACTGCGCCATTCAAAACAACATCTTTACCGGGCTCATACTCGCGTATTGCAACATCAAGAGGGCGAGATGGGTAGTCCGGGAGCTCCCATTTGTTCTGGTTCTTTTTCTTTCGATCTTCAGTTTTGTTGTTGGTAATAAGCTCAACAACATTTGTAGGGAACCCATAACCAGGCAGAAAGCCACGGTTAGCGAGAACACTAAGAAGGTACTCTTTCTTCATTCCATCTAGTTGGTTTTGTAAGCGTCGATAGGCGCTGTCGTCTACTTTCTTGCCCGTCCCATCATCTTCTTTTGCGTCGGACTCTTCTAGAACCTGTGCTATCGCATCATAGCGATTTATCCAGTGTTTGTTTACCATAGAAAGTTGCTCTCTCGAGCTCTGAATAATGGCTTGTTTCGACAAGCTCTCTAGTGCTGTGCCTTGAACGAGCGTTTTAATCCCAGCTAATATGTCGGTATCGTTTATCGCGTCGTCATCAAGCCAAGCAGAGAAGCGGTCAGCCTTGGTATATTCATAATCGCTCAGAAAGAACTCACCAGCTTTTGATAGGATTAAATTGTCGTGTTGGTAAGTATTGATAAGGAAGTGAGCTAATAGATAGGCATTAACATGCCGTCGGACAATAATTGCACTATCGAGGGCCACTTTGGGTACTGGTGTAGCTGAGAATGGCCACGTTGGGTCTGCGAAAATTCGCTCGCCATGCGGTGTTGCTTTACAGAACGTCAGTACAACAGAAGTAGACTGTCCGCGACGGCCGGCCCGACCTGCTCGTTGCAAATAGTTTGCAGTTGATGGTGGTGCGTTGTTCATGGCTACCATCGAGAGAGAACCGATGTCTACGCCCATCTCCATAGTGGTTGAACAGTTTAGGACTTGGAGAGCATTATTTTTGAACGCTTTTTCAAATTTCTTCAGATTTCCTGATGCTTGTTGTGCAGAATGTTCTCTTGAACGAATAAGAGCTGGTGGTTTGATAGCTGCATCGTTTAGATCCCGCCAAAGTCCTAGCGATTTGAGCGACAAAACTTCTTCAGATTCTTGTAACCAATCTATCAACTGACCCACTCTTTCGGGGGACAAGCTAATTAAAGACTTGTCTGGATGGGGAATCTGGACAGGTGGATGAATTATTTTGATGTCATCAAGCAGCAGCTTACCTGTGGTAATTGGCGTCACACCGCTAGTGCCCACTAGTGCCGGCCCCATCATTGGATTGTCTAACCAACGTTGCGTCAGTGGACAAAGGTAACCAGTAGTGATGAGCTCGAAAGCCAGAGATTCGAATTTTAGTTGGTAACCTTTGCGTTTAAACAAGAAGGTTTCTTCACCATACCCCATTTCTCGCTCATCAAACTCCGTCCATTCGAGAATATCTAAGTTCTTTAATGTGTGGAACGCAGCATCTAATATAAGCTCGAAAGTTCCTGGCTCATTTACTGAAGAACGATTTGAAGCTATTTCAAGTAATCGAACAAGTCGATGAGGATTTGTATCGCGCGCTCTCGGTACAACTTTATATGCAGCTTGCTCTTGCTCTTTAATCTTCGGATCTTGGCTATATACAAAATTTTGAGGTTGTAGAAGGCGAGCGAAAAGCCGAGCTCCCATCCAATTTTTTTCATCTGGCTTGAGATCAATGATTGTCTCTTCACGAATGTAAAAATCGAGAAATATCTTTAAGAAAACCTTCCATTGTTCGAATGTAAAGCCAAGGTCAAACCAAGTTGGAATGGTTTCTTTTACCTTGTCTTCTAAGAGCTTTTCTAGCTTTGGATAAACCACACGAACTAGGCCTAAACTTTCTAAGTTGTTTGAGTTGAGCGGGCGCCGAGCAAACTCACGCAACAAGAATAATCGGGCGAGCTGCTTTTCACTTTGAAAACGTTCCTCCCTGTCTGCGTACTCGCCAGCTAATTGGTCATCACGGAAACTGCCACTGCCGGATAACAGGCGAATTTCTTCACTTTCGGCAAAAATCTCGATCATATCCGACCAAGAAGTGGGTTTATTCTTTGGTGTGGCATTTCCTTTCAACTTAGCGATCTCTGTATCAAGAAATGCAACCACTTCGGAAGTTGCGTCGATTTTAAGAGACTCAAGTTCTTGTATTCTTTGGGAATTATCTAATGACAATACTTCCTCATCAGGAGAGTTCTTCAAAAGATGGCGGTAAACAACAGAACGAGTCCATCGACGTTCAGCATCCAACTGCAAACGGGCGGAGAAACGAGCAGTTCCTTGGCGACTATCAGTAAACGTAATTAACCGACGACCAGCCATTTCGGTCGGCTCAATTCCCGGGATATGCCGAAGCATTTCTGGAACAATGTTCCCCATGAGGAAGGGGGAGCCTAAAATGGCGCGCTTGAAGACCTTGCCTTCCTCTTTTTCCACTGTATTACAACATGCACACCGAACCCCTGAATTATCATCAGCCATGGTGTAAAGAATTTTAACGTTGTCACAATCGTTTTGTGCGTGGGATAACTCGCCCGTGAGCGCTTTGATATAGGCATGCGTTGCGCCTCCTGACTCTGCGTAACGAGAGTCGGTTTCGCTTTTCTCGGTGTAAACTTGTACAATTTGATCACGCTTTGCGTCAATGCGTTGGTCTGTTAGATTCTCAGAACCAGTATCTGAGAACTCAACCTCGTCTGAAAATTCATCAACTTCAGTCAGCTCACGAGGCTTAAGACTTGTAAGTCCGTTCTCGCTGATATACCGCACAGCACTAAGAGAGGGTTCATTGCACTTTGTACAGTGTGTCAACTCAAAGACAGGGTAATCACAAAGATCACAACGTTGACGCTCATCAAGATAAACCTTACCGAACGGCCACTCATCTTCAAGTTTAGAGTTTTCCTTTCCTTTACAGCCTGGATTTACGCATGCCCAGATCCCGCGTTGTGCCCTGTGAAATATATGAGCTCTAATGGGTAAAAACGCATCATTAGTGAAATCACCCTCATGATAGGCGTCGGTCGCAATATCTATGATCTTCAGAGTTGAGTTGAGATGCTCAGTTGTCAGCTCGTCTATATCTTGGCGCTGATGCAGGTGTGCGCTGATATTCCTTAAAGTCATTGGTTCTTGCACTAATTTTTCGCGAAGTGAGCGCATTAGCGGCATTTGGGAAAGTGCTTGGAAAGCCTCTGAAGAGCCTAGGAGCGCTAGAGACTCTAATGAAACGTCCTTGGGCTCACCATTATAATCTGGCAAGGCTGGAACGTGACGGTGACCACGAACGACATGAATCTGACTAGGATCAACACCGGCTAGGTCTGCTAGGAACGCTCGGAGCTTTTTGTCTGTTGCCGATTGGTTTTTTGCATCGCCTATTGTTGCAGATGTTGCCACAAAGCGAACATCTTTTGGTTGCACGCCAAAAGCTAGCATTGTCCGTCTTAATAAGAGTGATGTTTCAGCGGCAGCGGAACCGACAAGGGTATGCGCTTCATCAAGAATAATCCATTTTAGAGTTCCCTGACTTTTGTCAAGAAGCGGCCTGTCTTCTGGGCGGACAAGCATGTATTCGAGCATGGTGGCGTTAGTTACCAAAATTGGTGGCGGTGTTTGACGAATATTTTTACGATCTCGAACTTCTTCCGGTTTTTCATCGCCATATACCGCTTTTTGATTTTCTGTTCGTTCCGCTGCTAAGTCTTTCGGGGTTTCACCGTTATAGAGTGCAAAGCGGACTTTACCGCGGAAACCGCGTGTCCAGCCGATAAGACGGTCTCGCTGAGAGTTGATCAGCGCGTTCAATGGGTAGAGCATGATAGCCTGAATGCCAACGAGCTGCTCGTCGCTACATTCGACCTGCCTAGCTAAATCATTAAGCAGTGGCACCATAAAGCATTCTGATTTACCAGATCCTGTTCCTGCAGTAACAACGACTGATTGAGGGGCCTCTTGACCTAGTATCTTCCATGCATCAAGTTGGTGAGTATAC
>JTFN01001961.1_pt1 | contig 12533 bp, 8 predicted proteins | sample 235401 | NCBI WGS metagenome assembly JTFN01 (sample SAMN03067589, study PRJNA260952) | activated sludge metagenome | biome: Sludge; feature: Wastewater; isolation source: CETP activated sludge from augmented bioreactor treating industrial... | place: India:Gujarat | collected 2013-04 | reverse complement strand
CTTTCGGTCACCCTGTTTTTAATACGCGGCGAACTTCGCCCCAAAACGCTTAGCGAACAATGTGCGAAGATTTGCTTAGATAAGGGTTATTACGGAAGCTCGACACCCCCTAATAGCTCAGGAAAGAAGACATGCAGTTGTTTCGATGAAACAATCAACGATTACATTGAAATTGGCGAATTGCCGGAAAAGTAACAGTAGTTAGTGTCATTTCTCGCGATTCGCCGCTCCAATTTCCAACGCCATGCGCACACAGACACGGCCTCCGGCTAGCTTATAACAAACTTAATGAAGCTCTTTCATCTTGAGCCCCTGGTACCGACGGCTGGTTTTGAAGTTCTCGATATTTGGAACAAAGCGCTCGCGTTTATTGCCACGAGTTTTATGGTTTTCATTACCATGTCCCTCATATTGAAATGATTAAATTACAGACTACCCTAAGTACCCAAAGTCCAGATAAAAGGTGGAATTTTTTCCACCTAAAAACTCAGGTTTTTCGGAAGGTTCAGAATTTTTTGTCGCGAGGCAAAGGTCAAAATTTGAAATTTCGAAGTCGGTATTCTGTGACCAATTTTGTCCTTAACCGGTCTCAAAAGTGTCGATTCCGACGCAAAAAAGAAAGCCTAAACACCGTTTAAGCCCATACCACGCCTAGCTTTAACGATTTACCACCGAGCCCGTGACTGCCCTCCGGAGGCAGAGGTCACAGGTTCGACTCCTGTCGGGTGCGCCATCAATGACTTTCGGAGCATTACCTATTCAAATTCAATTACTTTTCTTTTAATGAGTTGTAGTCACCTTCAAAGTAGTGATGACCTTTGCCCAAAACCGCTCAAATCTCTCAAAAACTTGCCTGTGACAGAGGCGTGACAAATCCGTGACAAAAATTTCTGCTCCGATTTTTGAGGTTAAAATTCTTGACCTTTGCCCTATTTCTCGTTTACTGCATGTTCTTCTGACTAATATTTGCTCCACAGTTAATTATCTTGTGATTTTCAAAAAGTTGGTAAAAAGCGTAGTCAGGGAATTCAGTTCACGCTATTTATGCATATTGTGCCAACTAGAATTTGACCTTTACGCTCATCCCCACAGTTGGTAAAGCAAATGCTTAGTTATTGTTCCTGAAGTTTTCGTACTTTTTCTCCAGCCAATTCAGCGGCGCTCTCATATCACTCTTATGAAGCCGGCTTGGTAATGCTTGCCAAAATTCTTTAATGGCACTCGCAAATCGCTCAAAATGCTCGGGTGTGATCCTCAATTGGTCAAAGTCTGGTAGACACCCAAATATCGATGTCATATCAACATTCTCATAAAACTCGGGATGCTGCTCCGATAATTTCTTATGAGCAGGGCCATCACCATGCTTGTAAACATTAATTACGCGCCTTAAAAGGTCTACCTGCTCAGAAAATGATTCTGATTTAAGGTTCATTCCCTGCCACTCAAGCAAATCCATCAATTGTGGGTGATCTGCACTCCAGACTATTTTTTCAACGAATTTCGGCTCTAACCATTGCCTAAGTTCGTCGGCAACTTTGTTACGAAGTGTTTTATCGAACTGATGAAACATTCCCGCTGCTACAGACAAACCAACAGAGTCTCTCATTTCATTCAAAGCTAACCAATGAGAAATCGCAGCGTCATGTGCACGCTCGTAAAAGTCACCTTCATCATGCCTATCAGGATCAAACCGAGGAGCCATCTTCTGAAGAGTTTCTTCGGCTTTAGCATCAGCCTCGGTTTCAATATCGGAGAACTGAGAAAGAATTCTGGACTTTGCTTCCGCTACGTAAAAGTCATGCTGCTCTATGATTACTTCTCGCTCACCGGCATAGAAGTCAAATATTACGTAGTTATCCGTCATTCATTTACCTACTTATTTCGATGAGATCCATAGTCCTGCTTACACTTGGCCAAATACCCAGGAATTGAGCTTATTTTCTCAATGACCACACTGAGTGCCGCTTCGGAATACAAATGTGTATTAGCTTTAGCTAAATAGTGATGGAACTTATTATTACTATTCTTCCACTTAAGCTTGTGGGCCACAGATTGAAAGCAGTTGGTATTGAAAATTGGCTGTCCATTCTTGTTCGCCACAAGAAAGTTTCTTCGCTGCTCTTCACTATAATTCTCTTCGAGACGCTCGTTAACGGCTTTTATTAAGTCAGTTTGCCGGTAGGGGTGTGTTTTCTCAGCGTCGACTGATTTTTCTATTGTCAATGCCCGTTGAAGGCCTGGCACACCGTCTTCCGCTTTGACTAGAACTATTTGCGTCCCAGCTTCGTCTTTAGAAGCAAATTGAAGTGTTACATTTAATGGTATTGCAAAGGCCACATCATCTGAGTCTTCAATGGATTTTGCTAACTCGTTGGCAAGGTCTAGCATGTCCTTTGCAGCTGACCCATAAATAGTTTTCATCATAGGTAGCGGTGGCGTCTTGAACTCCCCAACTAAACTTAGCATGCCGACGCTTGTTGTATTGATAAAAGGCACCTCACAAAACTCTTCGAACTTCGAGGAATAGTTAAATACGCCTGACTGAAATATCCGTGACGCAATCCCCTGAATTTCTGGAATCAGTAAATGAACGGCGTGATCTCGAAGATCTGTTATTTTTAAAACATTTTCTTTAACTTTGCTCGCGACCGGAAATGCTCGTTCGAGCGCCTCCCGCAAAGAAATTGTATCTTTGACTTTTGACTTTCGGTAAATAGTGCGTTCGCCGTCTCGCTCAATTAGCATCGCTTTCAATAACTGTTCCCATGCAGCACAAAACAACATGACAAAGCCATCTATCTTATTTTCTAATGAGGGTCGATTGTATAGCTCCAGTGCTAGAAGCATGTTGTCTCTAGATTTGCGCAGTAATGCCTTAGCTAGCTTAGACTTACAATTATGCCCCAATGATTGAACGTGCTTACTTTGGGATAACTTCTTCTCGAACTGCTTAAAAGTGATTTCTAGGGTATTGGACGCCTCAAGTTTATCGCCACCTACTTTACTCACGAAATCAGATAACTGACCTTTAGCGAGGTACGACTGAAAGGTCGCTGCTTTCCAACCTGTAGCGTTTAGGACATCTTGTTTCGTAAAAGTTTGGCGTTTCCTTTCCTGCTGTCGAAGGAACTCAAAGAACTTCTTCTGTCTTTCATTGGCGGACATACAAATCCTTGTTGTCCTTCATCGAGCATGCACCCGACTTTTGAGGACATTTAGCCTGAACTTGTTTTATAGTACGCAAGAGTTCTAGAACTGACAAATTGTGAGTGAAAGCACTCTTTAATTATAGTTCCAAGCTCACACTTCTCTGCACCCTAAGAATCGTAAATGAAAAATAATTTGCATTTTTACTTGATCTGCCCCCCTTGCGCACCTATCATATTCGTAAATCAATAATGATTTTCAGATTGGAGGAAAAACAAATGAGAGAGGTAACTATCAATTCAGTATGTGAAACTATCTTTACTGGTATTCCAAGCAACCTAATTCAAAAAGCAGAGCCAGCTGACGCGACGCATCAAATGATCGCAGGATCAACGCTCAGTCAGGCTGGTGAGCTGATTCAAGAAAATCTACAACCTATCGAATTAAAAGATACGAAGTCGTCTGCGAAGTTTGAGCTAAACGCGGGCGACGTTGTAGTGTTAACTCGCGGCAATTCGTTTCGGGCGGCTATCGTTGACTCTGACCTAGCCAAATTGAAACTTATACCGTCGGCTAATCTAGTGGTGCTGCGCCCTGATGCTTCCAAAGTCAAGCCAACCGTGCTGGTTGTTCACTTGAACTCCGCGCATGGTCAAGCGCAAATGGAGCAACTTGCAACCGGTACCACTATCAAGAATGTACCTGCCAACAAGCTAAAAGAAATGCGGTTAAAATTACCTAGCGCGGAACATCAACAACAGATTGAAGATTTATTCTTCACAAGCAATCGAGCTTATATGGCTGGTATTGCAATGGTTGAACAGGAGCGTAAAGTGGCTATGGCTAAGGTCAGCGAGCTAATGCATGGAGGCGTGTAAGATGGCTATTAATCAGCAGTTAAATAAGTTAATCGACCAGACGCGTGGTGAGCTAAAAGAAGATCAGACCTTAGCGTTAGTGACCATCTTACTTTACGTCAAATCCAAAGGCGCGGATGCCATAGCTGTGCTTCAGCGCATGGGGCTAGCGAATCAGAAAACTGCCCTGAAAGAATTACTGAGCACTTATTCCGAAGCAGCTGACCACTCAGCTATTCAAGCGCTCGAATACGCCCGCAACGAAGCCGTGTCAGCTTTAATCACTTTTGTCGGTCACATCGAGGATGTGAATCTCGCAAGCAAAGCTATTCGCGATGCCTTTGCGAACTCTCGTTCGATAACCGAGCATGTCTCGAACGCCAATGAAGTAAATTTGATTCGTAGGCTGGTCCAGCCTAAACCATCCGATAACGTGCTCGATCCCGCCGGTGGTATCGGAAATCTTTTAGCCTCACTGCCAAAAGCGAGTGCTGAGCTACAAGAGCTCAACCCTGATACAGCAACCATTTGCCGATTGCTTGCTAGTATCGAGAACAAGAGCATCTCTGTCCACGCAGGCAATAGCCTTATTCAGCCCGTGTTTAAAGAGTCGAGTGCCGATTATGTGGTTATGACGCCCCCACTTGGACTTCGGTTTGGTCGCGAACAAATCGACAAAATCAAGCCAGCTCCTTACCTACTTTCACAAGAATCACAATCGACCATCCCTATGACAGCTGGCGATAGTTTATGGCTGCAATTAGCTTTATGGGCACTTAACGACACCGGCAAGGGATATATTTTCTTACCCAAAGGTTGGTTATTCCGTGGCGGCTATGATGCCCAGGTACGTGAGTACTTTATCGAAAATGAGCTGATTGACGCTGTTGTTCAACTGCCAAGTAAATTCTTCAACCACACCGCAATTGCTCCGGTCTTAATTATTTTAAATAAGGCCAAGAAGAAAGGTACCCCTGTCCGCTTTATTGACGCCGAAGCGACACAAGATGACGAAGGTATTGATTACCATTTAAGCGCAGAGCATATAGCCGATATCGTGCGGCTAATCACAACTGCGGAATCAGACGACCCACGAGTCACCGAGCGATATGCTCCTGAAATTCGTGAACAAGACATGATTCTTGCTGTGAATCGCTACATTACGCCGCAAACACATATTGAAGAAATGAATTTCGAAGTTGAGTCTGCGAAATTAAAACAACTAGAAAATATCTACGCAGAAGCCAAGCGCCAACTTTGCGCCCTGCTCGACAACTAATTAAGGAGGAGATGAACATGGATCACAGTGTACACAACAAACTTATTTCATTTATTTGGGGTATTGCTGACGACTGCTTACGCGACGTGTATGTTCGCGGCAAATATCGCGATGTTATTCTCCCTATGGTGGTACTGCGCCGTTTAGACACCCTACTTGAGCCAAGCAAAGATGCAGTGTTAGAAGAGGTTAAATTCCAAAAAGAGGAGATGGGCGCCACAGAACTCGACGATGCGCCGTTAAAAGCTGCTAGCGGTTACGTGTTTTATAATACGTCCAAGTGGACGCTTAAATCGCTGTTCAATACTGCCACGAACAATCAGCAAATCCTACTCGCTAACTTCGAAGAGTACTTGCTTGGTTTTAGCGACAACGTTAAGGAAATCATCGAATGCTTTAACCTGCACGCGCAAATTCGCCACATGGCGTCAAAGCAAGTGCTGCTCGATGTCGTCGAAAAGTTTGTTTCTCCTTACATCAACTTAACCCCCGAGGTAGCTGAAGATCCAGACGGGAATAAAATGCCTGCTCTGACTAACCTCGGCATGGGATATGTGTTTGAAGAGCTGATTCGTAAGTTCAACGAAGAAAACAACGAAGAGGCCGGTGAACATTTTACCCCACGCGAAGTGATCGAGTTAATGACCCACATGGTCTTTGACCCGGTTAAAGATCAACTTCCGCTTACCATGACGGTGTATGACCCAGCATGTGGAAGCGGTGGTATGCTCACGGAGTCACAGAACTTCATTGAAGAAAAGTATCCGAACGAAAGTCGAGACATTTACCTGTACGGCAAAGAAATCAACGATGAAACCTACGCTATTTGTAAGTCGGATATGATGATCAAAGGCAACAACCCAGAGAACATTCGGGTCGGTTCAACGCTGTCGACCGACGAGTTCGCCTCCTCGCGCTTTGACTTCATGCTGTCTAACCCACCCTACGGCAAAAGCTGGGCGTCTGAGCAAAAGCATATCAAAGACGGTAGCGATGTAATCGACCCTCGTTTCAAAGTAACGCTTACCGATTACTGGGGAAGCCGAGAAGAAGTTGACGCTACCCCTCGTTCAAGTGACGGCCAGTTACTGTTTCTGATGGAAATGGTCAACAAAATGAAAGATCCATCGGTCAGCCCGTTGGGCAGTCGTATTGCCTCTGTACACAATGGCTCGTCGCTGTTTACCGGAGATGCAGGTGGTGGTGAAAGCAATATTCGCCGATACATTATCGAAAACGACATGTTAGAAGCCATTGTTCAGCTACCTAATAACCTGTTCTACAACACCGGTATCACCACCTATATTTGGATACTGAACAATAACAAGCCAGAAAACCGAAAAGGTAAAGTACAGCTTATTGACGCCAGCTTACTGTATCGAAAGCTGCGGAAAAACCTTGGTAACAAAAATTGCGAGTTTGCACCTGAGCACATTACCGAAATTACCGATGCATACCTGACCTGCAGCTCTATCGAGCGAGAATTAGACCAGAATAACGACCCAATCGGCATTGCAAGCCAAGTGTTCAGCAATCAAGATTTTGGTTATTACAAAGTCACCATTGAGCGCCCAGACCGTCGTAAAGCAAGGTTCACCACTGAAGCAATCGCCCCACTCCGCTTTGATAAGCAACTGAGTGAAGTGATGTCGCACTTGCATTCAGAATATGGCGACCGCGTTTACGAGACCTCAGGGCATGGTTCTGATGGCAAAAAGAGCTTCTTGCAGTCCATCGATAAAGAAATCTTGAACTGGTGTGAAGACAACGACATTAGCTTAAACGCCAAAGCAAAAATAAAACTGCTGGACGTGAAGCACTGGCTAAAACTTAAAGCCTTACTGGAAACTGCCGAGCAGTTGATGTCGAGTATTGGTCAGAGCGAGTTCGATGACTTCAACCATTTCAAAGTGCTCATCGATAAAACGTTGAAAGCGCTGTCGCTTAAACTCTCTGCTCCAGAAAAGAACTCGATTTTGAATGCGGTCAGTTGGTACGACGAAACCGCTGATAGAGTTGTGAAAAAAGTGCAAAAACTCAGCGGCGACAAACTCGATGCGTTGCTCACCCGCTATGACTGTCGAGTTGAAGATCTACCGAACTATGGCTATTTCCCAACCGGCAAACCGAATGAGTACATCACCTATGAAACCAACGGCGATTTGCGAGATAGCGAATCTGTTCCGCTAGGACAAAGCATTTACCAATACTTCCTAGATGAAGTGAAGCCGCACGTTGACGAAGCCTGGATCAACCTCGACAGCGTTAAAATTGGTTACGAGATCAGCTTCAATAAGTACTTCTACCGTCACAAGCCATTGCGCGCACTTGAAGATGTGGCTCAGGAAATCATTACTCTGGAGCAGAAAGCTGAAGGATTAATTGCTCAAATACTGGGTGTGAAGGTTGAAGATGTACAGGGAGGTGCGTGATGCAAAGTATAGCGACTTTCCCAAAGTACGAAGCATACGGTGACTCAGAATCTAATTCGATAGGGTTAAAACCAGCTAATTGGGGCATTCAGAGAGCCAAATGGCTTTTTTATAAGGCAGATAGAAAGCCTTTCCCTGGGGATGAAATCGTCACTTGCTTTCGTGATGGCCAGGTTACGCTGAGAAAAAATAGAAGAACAGAAGGATTTACTAATGCTTTAAAAGAACATGGTTACCAGCGAATTTGCAAGGAGGACTTAGTTATCCATGCGATGGATGCGTTTGCTGGCGCAATTGGAGTATCTGACTCTGACGGAAAGTCTACCCCAGTTTATTCTGCATGTGTGCCGAGAAAACAGGGCTCAGTTAACTCATATTATTACGCGTATTATATGCGTAATTTGGCCCTATCAGGGTTCTTGATAGCGCTCTCTAAAGGAATTAGGGAGCGCTCAACGGACTTTCGTTTCAATGATTTTTCGGAATTATTATTACCAACTCCGAGCTATCATGAACAGGTTCTGATAGCCAAATTCCTCGACCAAAAAACAGCGCAGATCGATGAAGCGATTGCAATCAAAGAGCAGCAAATTAGCCTGCTGAAAGAGCGTAAGCAGATCATCATCCAACAGGCGGTGACCCAAGGGCTTGATCCCAATGTGCCAATGAAAGACTCCGGTGTGGATTGGATTGGTAAGATTCCGGAGCATTGGCAGGTGAAGCCACTAAAGTACATGCTTAAGTTGAAAAATATAAAAGTCGAAGCAGATAAAAGCAGTTTAGAGTATTTGGGGATGGAGTGTATTAACTCCTTTGATGGAACCAAGAACGGAATAAAGTCAGAGGCAGATGGTCTATCAACATATTTTCAAGCAGGAAATATTTTATTTGGGAAATTGCGTCCTTATTTGGCAAAAGTTTATGTCGCTGACTCTGAGGGGATATGCTCCACAGAATTTTTAGTATATGAAGTTCATGAGGGTAGCAACGCATTCTTCTCAAAGTTAATGCTATCGAATGGCTTTATAGGCGTGGTAGATGCATCTACATATGGTTCAAAAATGCCACGAGCAAGTTCTGATTTCATCGGGAATTTAAAGTTAGTTAATCCTCCTTATGAAGAGCAAATTAGAATTGCTACATTTATTCATGAACAAAACAAACTTTTTGATGTAAGTATAGCTATTCAGCACTCACTAATCCGAAAGCTTAAAGAATATAAAGTTACGCTTATCAACAGCGCAGTAACAGGCAAGATTAAAATCACGCCAGATATGGTTGAGCAATAGGAGAGCCGCAAATGTTCACGGTAAATCATCAAACCAATCGGCTCAGCCCGATTAAAACAAAAAAATTCTGTGAACTGGGCTTCACCGAGCGAAAGCACCTCCAGGAATGGTTAGCGCATCAACCCGATGCTTTGGGTGAGGAGTTGCTGATTATTCAAAAGGAGTTTGATGGCTTTGATGATACCCGTGAACGTTTAGATTTATTGGCGCTCGATAAAGACGGCAATCTCGTCATTATCGAGAACAAACTCGATGACAGTGGCCGCGATGTGGTGTGGCAGGCTTTGAAATATGCCTCCTATTGCGCCAGCTTGACCAAAGCACAAATCGTGGACATATATCAGCAGTACCTCGACCGATACGAGGCTGTCACCGGCGATGTCGATTTGGTCAATATGCCACAAAGCGCTTCGAGTCGTATATGTGAGTTTCTCGATGTGCCCGCCATGGATGAATTAAAGCTGAACCTAGGTAACAGTCAGCGCATCATCTTAGTCGCAGCTAATTTCAGAAAAGAAGTGACCAGCACCGCTTTGTGGCTACTCGGCCAAGGCATCAGCATCGCTTGCTTTAAAATCACACCGTATTCATTGGGCGAGCAATTGCTCATTAATATCGATCAAGTGATTCCCACTCCTGAAGCCAAGGAGCTGATGATTGGCATCAATGCAAAAGAAGCTGAAGAAAAGAATACAGAGGTTGTCCTCAAGAGTCGTCACAGTGTGCGGCGCGAATACTGGGAGCAAGCGTTAAGCGCATTTCAATCTAGCGACTGCTCACTTTACAACAACATCAGCGCCAGCAAAGACCACTGGTTGAATGCCGGCTCCGGTGTCACGGGCTGCCCGTTTAGCCTCATTTTTAACCAAAAAGAACTCAGAGTTGAGCTTTGGCTAAGTCGCAACAACGGTGACGAAAACAAATGGATGTTTGACCAGCTCTACCAACGTAAAGAAGCGATTGAGCAAGAATTTGGCAATAAGCTCGAGTGGTTACGGCTCGACGACAAAAAGCAGTCTCGCATTCAGTACTCAGTGAAACTCGATGCTTTCAATAAAGACAATTGGCCAGAAGCGATTGCCTGGCATTTGGAGCATATGACAAGACTTGAGAACGCAATTCAGCCCCCACTGCAGCGTGTCGCTCAAGAACTCAGGGACAGAGCATGACTGTTAAAGTTCTAACTTGTACTGCAGCGGAAATACTCCAAGGTAACCTACCGGCATCTAGTGAACGCCCTAAAGTGTCGGGTGCCTTAACTATACCTGAATATCAGCGACCTTATTGCTGGCAAGATAAGCAATTGGCACAACTGTTAACGGATATAAAGTCGCACAACGAACAGACTTCAAAGCTCCCCTACTACATGGGTAGTTTGATACTGCACCAATCGGGAGAACGGCTAAATATTATTGATGGTCAGCAACGGGTTACAACTCTAGCTTTAATTGCATGCATTCTCGGTCATGGCTCTGATATCGAGCTGAGCTTTGAATCACCGCAAAGCCAGCAGCAAATCAAACATAACCTTGCGTGGCTTCGAAGTCGGGTCGATACCCTCTCATCTTTGGTCAATTTAGAGCAGTTAGTTTTTACTATTGTTGTTACACAGTCTGAAGACGACGCCTATCTGTTTTTCGAAACACAAAATACGGGTGGTGTTCGCCTTGGTGGGCCTGACATCATCAAAGCGCATCATCTTCGTGCAATTAATGCCTCTCATCAGGCTCGATTTGCGAAAGCATGGGAGAATCTTGGCAAGCTTAATAAAACCATTGATGCTTTACTAAAGGGCCGGTACTGGCAGGTACTTAACCGTCGAGCATTGCCTTCGCATCAACAGCAGCGTCAAATCCGAGATACTATTGTCAGCGAGCTGGCTCAAAATACAGGCTCCGGCCCTGATGTTGCTTATGGCCGAGTCCGCAGGCAGCTAGGGCTCTCAGGTGAAGTATTCATGCAAGCCGCTCAGCAAGGCTACGACGTGCGCCAGCCTCTCAATGAGGGGGTGAACACCATTCATTACTTGGCTTACTTTCAAAGCCTCTATAATCGTTATTGGCTAACTCCTGATCTACCCCACTTACCGGAGTATCAAGTTTTCGTTGAGTGGCTGCAGAGCCTCAAAGGTTGTGGCTACCTGCAAAGCTTATACGAATCCTGTTTGCTGCTTTATATTAGCGTGTTTGGTGAGGAGCAGTTGGAACTGGCAGCTAAGAAGCTTTTTCGTGTGGTGTACTCGCGCCGCGTCAGTAACCAAAAGGCCGTACGAGAGAAATCTATTCCCGCATTCGTGAGAGACTACCCTGTTCTCGATTGGATTGCGCAAAGCTACACACCACATCAATGCTTCGAGTTGCTCGATGGCTTTGAGTTGACTGTTGATAGCAGCAACCTTGCTAAGGGCGACAATAGTACGAAAAAGCGTTTTATTAAAGCTGTTGTAGAACACTTTAAATTGAACATTGAACCTGAAAATTACGTGGATGAATTTGCTCCAGCGCTTACCCGTGCTGTAACGGAGAGCGCACAATGAAACAGACTAACCAACAAACAATCCGAACCGAGTTATTAACGCTTGCGCAAATTTGTGAGGGCAAAATCGGCTTTGTTGTGCCGAGCTATCAGCGACCTTATGTTTGGAAAGCGGAAGATGCACTAAAGCTACTAGACGACATTGTTGAATCTTTTCTCAGCAATGAACTTCATTATTTCATTGGCAGTTCCTTGTCTGCAGAAGTCATTAACGCTAATGAATTGACCTATGAACTAATAGATGGACAGCAGCGAATTACCACCTTGATGCTCATCTCAATTGCCTTCAAAACCGCAAATATCGAATGCCCTTTGGTCGAGATATCGGTTTTAAACAAAGAGCCACGGTTGACGTTTGCAATACGTGAGTCAGTACGAAACTTATTAGGCAGCTATGCAGGTATCGAGAACTTAACAAAGCCCGGTGCGGATTCGATTGCGAGCGATCCATACCTTAAGCACTTGCATGGTAACTTGGAGGTTTTAGTACAGAAAATTGAAACCTTAAGTAAAAGCGATTCCGTTGATGTCTATCGATTAGCCGATTACATTTTCCGCAAGGTAAGCTGGGTGAATAATGTGGTCCCCCGAGCCTTAGACTTGAACCGACTATTTTCTAGCATGAATACCGCCGGTGTTCAATTAGAACCTGTCGATTTACTCAAGGCGAAGCTGTTCCGTAAGGTCCGCACTGAAAAAGCGCTTTACAACAAAATTTGGCAAGCCTGCGAACATACGAATAATTACTTTGAACGCAATTTGCGCCAGCTATTCCCTAGCGCTCAATGGAACGCTATTGAATTTGAGCATTTAAACCAATTTTCGCCAGCATTTGCAGTAGAAGATGCTGACGTTGAAGTTGGTCACCGAGCTCATCGAACTGTTAATGAGCTGCTTGCTGAAGTCATCGCTGGTGACAAACCTTCAAATGCTGGGGCTAAGGAACCACAAGACCCGACAGAGGAAATTAGCGTTGAAACTGTGTATTGCCGAT
>JTFN01002180.1_pt1 | contig 12597 bp, 8 predicted proteins | sample 235401 | NCBI WGS metagenome assembly JTFN01 (sample SAMN03067589, study PRJNA260952) | activated sludge metagenome | biome: Sludge; feature: Wastewater; isolation source: CETP activated sludge from augmented bioreactor treating industrial... | place: India:Gujarat | collected 2013-04 | reverse complement strand
AAGCTAGTTTGTTTAACATATCAGTTTTTTCAGCTGCACTTGTCTTAAACTGTTCTGTCGATTCTGCCGCTAAATTTTTATATTCTTTTACAGAATCAGTTGTTAATCTGTAATACGATTCTGTAGAATCAGATGAAATTTGCGATATTTCATTTAAAGAATCCTCTGTCAAATTAGTAATATCTTGAAAAATTCCTTCTGATACATTAGAAACTTTTTGAATATAATCATCTGCCAGAATTGTATATTTCTCTACAGAAGCTTTCGTTAAATTGTTATAATCTTGTTTCGAAGCATCAATAAATTGTCCAAAAGAATTTGTAGAATCCAAAGTTAATTGCTTAATACTCTCTGTCGATTCTACTGTAAGATGTACAAGACTTTCAGTTGAACTACTTGCAAGCTGCTCTATATTTGCTGTTGCAGTATCGGCTATTTCTTGTACTTTATCTGTTGTTCCTGAAACCAACTGTTTGTAGTGATCTTCAGAACCTTGTGCTAACTCTTGTATGTTTTCTGTTGATTGCGCTACTAATTCTGTAAAATTTTGTGTCGAACTACTTGCAAGCTGCTCTACATTCGCAATTCTTGTAGAAGTTAATTCTTTAAACTCAGTTGCAAGTTGGTTAATATTTTCGGTTGACTCACTTACCAGAAGGTTAAGATTTTCTGTTGAACGTTCAGCTAATTTATTGAATGATTGAGTAGAGGCTGTAATTAAAACATTCAAATCTTGAGTTGAGTTAGTTGTTAAATTCTTAAAACTATTAGTAGCCTCAGAAGTTAACTGACTAAAATCTTTTGTTGCTTCTCCAGCAGCTTCTTTAATACTATCTGCTATCCCTGTTGTTAAGGCTGAAACATTATTAGTTGTATTCTCGCCAAGTTGTTTAATATCCGACACGGCTTCAGCAGTTAATTTTTCGAAATTTTCTTTAGCTTTTACAGCAACCTCAGTAATTTTTTTAGTTGAATTATTCACAACTTGTGAAATTTTTTGTTCAACTCCCGAAGTTAATTTTGTAAATGCTTCTTTCGAATCATTAGTAAGTTTGATAAAATCTTTACTAGCATTATCAGCTAATTGCAAATAGGAATCTTCTGAGCCACTAATTTGGTTCTTATAATTTTCTATAGAACCAGCAGACAACTGTTTATATTCTTGTTTACATTCTTCTGTTAATTGTTTATAGGTTTGGGTAGAAAGGTCTGTTACTTGATAAAATTCTTGGACTGCATTTGCCGCTAACTGGCTATAATCCTGCGTCGAATTATCGACTAATTGTGTAATATTTCCAGTTGCATTTTCAACCAACAAATTTATCTTCTGAATAGATTGATCCGTTAGCTCTTGTATTTGTAAATTAGAAGTATTTGCTGAATCAAGAAAATCTTCCTTAGTTTTTGCTAACTCAGATTTGTACTCTTCACCAAGAGCATCTAAAGATTTGTGATTTTCTACTGCAAATTTTTGTACAATTTGAGGAATTTGCATATCAAGTTTTTGTAAATAAACGTCATGATCTTCAATTGTATGCGATATTTTATTGAATGATTTAGAAGCTACTCTAATACGATTAAGGTTTTCTTCAACCCTATCAGTCATCTCCATAAGATCTTTTATTTTTTTTTCGTATTTTTCAGCGCTTTTTCCCATTTCATCAATGACGCGCATACGTTGATTTATGTCATTGCTATGTTCATCAAAAAGCTCAATATTATTTTCAAGCCTTTTTACTGCAGCTACTGCTTGACTCTGTTTTACGCCAAGTTCAACTCCTGCATTTTGTGTCTTTTGTGTTTGATCTTTAAAATATGCGTCAAAATCAGCAAACACTTTATCAGTAAATTTTTTTACTTTTCCTAGCGAGCTATTCTGCTTATTTATTTGATAAGAAATCAAAACAAGCGTTAAGCACACCGTCATTGTGAGAATATTCAATAACATTTTTTTTCCACCCAGAAAATCTTATTTTCTTTAGTCTAACACAATTTTTTGCAATTGGCGATAGCTACTAAAGGAAATGTCTGCAATTGAAAGCTTCTTATGAATTAGACGTCGCCAAGGCGACATTACAAAAGCTGTTTTCATACCAGCAGCCTTCGCACCTTTTATATCATTTTTTTTACTATTTCCAACATACAAGACTTCCTGAGGCTTACACCCTAATTTTTCGGCAAACACTCCAAATGTATATCGAGAAGGTTTAAGCGCTCCAATTTCTTCTGTACCGATAACAACGTCACATTTTTGTGCGAGTCCCCAAATATCACCTTTTTGTTCTGTTGGAAAATCAGAAAGTACCCCAAGCTTAAGGCCAGCCTCTTTAAATGCATCAAAGGTCTCTGTAACATATTTAAAAGGTTTTATGATTTTAAAATAAGGCCGTAAACCTTTATAAATAATTTCATTTGTTTTTTCATATGCTCGTTTAGGTGTTGTATGTAGTTTTTTTGCAAGTAATTGTGACTGAAAAACGAGAAGATCTTGTAATTGGGCATGTTTTCTTAATTGGTGTCGTACAATATCATAACATATAAAAAAATATATATGGGCTAAGAAATGAGGAATCACAAGGAAATTCAATTTATAATCAGGATATAATGTACCATCAATATCAAAGGCAACAGCTTTTATTTCTTTCATCATTTTTTATTTATACTATAATTAAACTCTGCCTGTCCATCACCTGAACCTTTTTCAAATCTCCATTTTGCAATTTGTAAGCCTAAATCTGATTGAACTGCTAGAGGCAAAAGACCAGAAGGAGTAAATTTTATTGTTGTAGGTAAAACATTTCCATCAGCTTTGACAGTAAATTGAATGCTAACAGTAATAGACGAATCTATAAGTTTTTCATTTTCAGGCGAGATTGTTAAAACAGGTTTTAGAGGATCTAATAATTTACGCATGCTTCCATCACTCATTTTAATTGAAGTTCCTCCAGAACTTCCTGAATTAGTTTCAACACTTACAGTTGAAGTGACTCCACTCCCAGTTCCTGAATCAGAAAATTTTGCACTACTTATCGTATTGAGTACACTCGAGGTCGATATAGAAACATCCTCATTAGTTCTTTTATTTGAAGAAGCCTTTGCACTTGAATCTTTAGAAACAGCTGCGACAGAACCAGAAAGCGCTTCTGAATCGTCTATTACTGTAGAAGTAGAACTCGGTTCGTTGCTATTAGAAGATGTAGCAACAACACTAGAATCTTCAAACAAGCTATCCCAATCAACCTCGTCAACACTTTTTTTGTTACTTGCTGCATTTTGCTCTGCAATTAATTCTTCCATACTTTTTTGCAATTTTTGAGGAACAGGAGCTTTTTCTGTTGCTTTAGTTTGAGACGGAACAGCTTTTGTCTTTGGTTGAGTTTTAGCTGGAACAGTCTCTATTTGTTTAGGTGCTTGTGTGTTTGCTGGAGCAGCAGCCGGAGCTGACTTTTCGATTGGTATTGACTGCGTATTAGAAGAGGTATTTTCTTTTAGGACAGGAGTAGTTTCTAATTTTTTTTGTTCAGGAATACTCGGAACTTCTAACCGAATCGAGATACTATTATACTTTGTTTTATTTTGCTCTTTTAGCACCGCTATTCCAACAACTGTAATAATTACCAGCCATAAAAGAAACGTTGCTAATCCGGCCTGTTTTTCTATTTTATTTATCATTTTTTGTTGTTCGAAGATTTACTGCAGAAAAACCATTCATTCTCAAAACATCAAAAATCTTGACAATCGTTCCATTTGTCACAAGCGAATCTGCTTCTAAACTAACAGGAAACTCAAGTTTTTCTTCTGCAGTAATAGGTTCTCCATTTTCCTCATAGGTATCAAGTGCAACGGAAAGTTCATCCATTGTTACTTGTGTATCATTAAACCATATATCCCCTTCAGCAGAAGCTGTTATGGTTATTCCTTGTGTTACAGTTGATTCTGCCGTTTCGGAAACAGGCAAATTTAACGTAATTCCTGGCATGAGCGAAAAAGTTGTAGAAACCAAAAAAAATAAAATTAACTGGAATACAACATCTATCATTGGAATGAGATCAACTATGGCCTTTGGTTTTTTTGCACGCCTTAGTTTCATACATCAGATTCCTTACCACGAATAAGCAACATAAGATCGGTAATCTCATTTTCAAGATTATTAACTGTTTTATTTACATGGTTTGTAAAATGATTATAAAAAACAATTGAAGGTATTGAAATTACAAGCCCTGCAGCTGTTGTAATTAACGCTTGTGCGATTGCTCCAGCTAGCATAGATGGATCTCCAGTAGAGCCAGCAGAACCAAGAACTCCAAAAGCTTCTATATTACCAGTTACGGTACCTAAAAGCCCTAATAACGTGGAAATATTTGCAATTGTTCCTAAAGAAGTTAATAAATGCTCCAACTTAGGAAGTTGACGACTGCTTTCAGCTAATACCGCTTCTTTTGCATCTTCTGATTCCATAAATCGAGTCTTAAAAACTTTTGCCAAGACACTTCCAGTTGGTGTATTTTGTGCTTCGCAGTACATAGCTGCTTTATCATATTGCTTTACTTTTGCATAAGCTCTGGCATGTTGAAAAATAAGTATATCTTTCTTTTTTAGGTTTGAGTAATATAAACTTCTTTCAAAAATAATAAATGTAGCAATAAGTGCACAAGCTATTATTACAAGCATAATAAGTCCACCAATTGACAATAAATTAAACATAAAAACTCCTTTATTTTAAATAGCTATACTAAAAATAACAAATATCGCAAATAAAAGTAACGACTCATCTAGTACAGTTTTGAATAATTAGAAAAAAAGCTTCATTTTTAGACTAACAGAACCACCTTGATCACAATACTCACCTGCAATGAGTCGATCATCCCCAGTAAAAAGGTAAACAATATCTTCGAGAGATAACTCTAACTGAAAAGGTTTTGCAAACTGGTAAAATGAAGAAAAACTTATTTGAGGAACCTCAAAAGAAATTATAGATTGTACTAACTCTAACTGTAACGATCCTTTTTTATCTGCTGTAGTATAAGAAATATCTGTATATACTTCATGGGTATTAGTTCCTTCAATTTTATCTAACCAATTGCCTTCCCAGCCAATAGTACTCCCTATTTTGTTAAACTGTGCAGAAAACGCCATCTTTGTTATTAATTCAGTAACATCATAATAAGCGCTATCATATAAACCACTAGCATTTTGTGTTGTATAATCAGGCCATAATGTTTCATTTCCAAATGCAGTTTTATTAAATTCTACATTAATGATTGTAACATATTTTTGCATAAATGGGATTTGTGCATCTAGTAGGCCAAACCATTTAGACTCTTCTGTTGGAACTTTTTCAAACTGAACATAAGGATATAATTCTTGCAATGCAGCAATATCAGTTTGAGTACTATGTAATCCACCTTTTGCTGTAAGTGTTAAAAAAGGTTTTTCTATTATTCCTCCAATATAAAAAGGAACAACAACAGATGAGATAGCAGGGTCTGTAAAGGAACCTCCAACACCACCGACTAAAGTAAATAGATCATTAAATAAATACGACACATCTGCATTTATATCTGCATGATGCATAATATCATCGTTGCTATCTACACTAGAGTCCATCGATGCAAACTTATAAGAGCCAGAAAAATCAATTAAAAAATTACCCTTTTCTATACTAGCATTAAGCTTAGGAGCTACTGTAAATAAATTGGGTCCTGTGAGGACGGTATCTGGGACTTCAACAGTAAAACCTGCAAAACGATTATCATAAGAAGCATCGAGAGTTGTTTGAAGCTGAACTACATCATTTATCTGGTATGACATAGTACCTGTCCCACCTATATATTGGCGGGACATATTATAAAAGTAGGAGCTTTTACTTTGTAGCCCCCAAGTTGAAGTGTTATACAATGCAGTCCCGTTTATTGCAAGTTTATCTGACAGTGTAAAAGTTTTTACACCAGAAAGGGAAGTTTCTGAATTGTTATACCCTTCAGAAGCATTATGACTTCCATACCCATTAATTGCTTCATGTAAAAAGCTCAAAGAGAAAGGATTATCACCGATAGTTTGCGATACATTAAAATTGCCAATAAATATTCCAGGATATCCACCTCCTATTATGCCTTCTAGGTAGATAGGAGAATTGTCATTATTATTAGATTCTTGGACTATCGCTTCAAGTGCTATTTTTTCATCTGTTCCATCGCTAAGAACTGGCAAACCGGAAAAAGCAGTATCTGTTTGAGGTAAAAACTGGGTAAAATCTGGAATTGCTGCATCTTCAATGTTTTGTCTATCTAATTTTAATTCTGTACTTACATCTGGCAAAGCAATTTGATCATCTGTTATGGCTGAGTCTAAAGTATCATCGGAAATAGCAACACTGTCTTCTCCTGCTACATATGCATTTGACATCAAACAAAAAACTAAAAATGTAAAACTTATCTTATATAAATGTTGTTTTATTTTTTTCATAAATCCTTTCCTATTTGGAGGTTACTCAATTATCTTCTTAGCTTTTGCAGTCCATTCGGAATCTGCAAAAGAATCTTGCATTGTATTATATACTGCTCTAGAGTCAGCATATTTACGTCCTATATCAAAAGCTTCTACTGCCCCGTACATAGCCCGTGCTGCTTTTTCGCGAGAATCTACATACTCTGTCACAGAATAGCGTTCTGCTACTTTCATATATATATTTGCAGCATTTATAGCAGAACCAGTATCTCTTTCTAGTTTGGCTTGTTCTTCGAGTACCCGAGCATATAAGTTTATATCAGCTTTTTGCTGTGTTGATAAACTAGATTCTACAGTATCTGCTGCCCCTAACGATTCTAAACTTGCAGCTAAGCTTTTGAGCATTTGAATACCCTCAGCTTTTTTTTCTGGCATTGAAATATATTTTATTGCTAAATTGAATCCAGCTTCACGACCTGTGGATGTTTGATTTTTTTTATTTTTTGTCCACGTTGCATATAATTGTGCCGATTGCTCATCCCCACCATTTACTAACAGTTGTAGCTCCGAAACTTCTGCCACTACTCCTGCATTTCGGGCTTGGTCATCAAATTCCTCCAACATTCTATTAGCCATGTGCAGAGCTTCTTGATATTCTTCATTTTCACGATATAATTTTATAAGTGCACTCATAGAAGCAAAAGTGTATGTCCCATTAGGATAGCGTTCTATTTCATCATTATATAAAAGGATAGCCCTTCCAGTACTACCGCTTTTTGCTAAACTTTCAGCACCGAAAAATAAAGCCGCATCTGAAAAGTTCCCACTCTGCCAGTTTTGTCTAAAATCAGCAAACTTTTGGGCAGCAACTTCATACTCGCCAGCTCGATAAAAGATTTCTCCTCGTCTATACGCAGCTTCTCGAGCAAAATCACTCGTCTTAAATACCTCGGATATTTTTTCTAACTCAGCATCGGCAGCATTTAATTTTCCCTCTGCAGCATAAATGTTTGCTAGCTGAAATCGAACAGGAACAGAATCTGGTGAATAGGATTTTGCAAGAGGGAGTAAAACCTGTTCTGCATCACCATATCGATGAGCGTCTGTATATAAACTAGCTGCTAAAATTGCACTTTCTATCTTTTGTTCATTGGTAGTCGCGATTGTAGAGGCTTCTGCAACAGAAGTCATTGCTACATTCCCCATTTTATCTCCACCAATTTGAATTGCACATTTTGCTACATTCATTTTTGCATCCCAAGCTTTTATATGAGTAGCCCAAGATTTTAAAAATAGCTCAAAACGCTCAAGCGATTTTGCATATTCTCCTTGATGATATAAAGAATCGGCATAATAGTAATTTGCCCAAGAAAGTTTGTTTGTAGGCACTTTTTCTTTTAATAATGCTTGTTGAAAAGCATATGAAGCTCTCTCCCAATCTGAAAAACAATATGCATCTAATCCACTTATATATTGGTCATCAGCATTTATGGCTGTTTTCCAAGAACTTAAATAATCACCAGTTTTTAATTGAGCTATTGCAGTATCTTTATTGTTTGGGAAAAAAGTCGTAAAAAGCTCTAATGCCTTTTTGCGATTTCCTGCACTAAAAAGAGCTTGTGCATATAAAAAGGTTGTCGCCCCACCTGTTTCGCTATTTGAAGCTTTAGATAAAGTTGTTACAGCATCAGGTATTTTACTTTGAGCATAAAGAGCCCCTCCTCGCCAATACAAAGCTTCATCATATAAGGCTTTGTTATTAAGACTAGAAGTTTCTAATTTTTTTATAGCATCTGTCGCTTGCGCTTCACAAGTCAACCAATCACCAATTTGTGCACTTAATGCAGCTTGTGCAGTCAAAAACCATGGAGCAAATGAACTAGCATCATTATATCGTTCTTGTAAAAAAGCTAAGGCTTTTGATGCATCATTTTGGTATGCGTAAATCTTTGCTTGATAGAGTGTACATAAATCCCATAATTCACCAGTCGTTGCTCCTATTTTTTCGGAACGTTCAAAATATTGTAAGGCTGTATCAAAATCACCTTCTTGAAAAGTTGTTATCCCAGAACGAACCCATAAATTTTGCAACGTATCTGACTCATTTCCCAAATACGAAGTAGCAAGGTCAAGTAACTCTTGTTCACTCTCAACATCATTTTTATTCACTATACTATACGCACGTTGCAAAGCAGCAAGACTACGTTGTTTGTTTGAAGATGATAAAATTTCAGTATATAATGCATATGCATCTTGGTATTTTTCTATTGCTGCATATGCACCTGCAGCATAAATTTTACATATTTCTTGTGAATCTTTCGAAAAACTTTCTAAAGGAATTGCATTATAAAAATCAATCAGATTTTCATACTCTTCGCTTTTAAAATATGTTGCACACAACAATCGTGAAATTTCTTGATAATTATCATCTGGAGGAAAGGTAGCTAAATAATAACGTAAAACTTTCTCTACTTGTTCAAAATCGTTGAGTTCATATAATGACTTGCCAGTATAAAACCACGAACTTTTTTTTAATAACATATTATTTGAGTCTTGCAATACATCTAGAGCTAAATAAAAATATTTTACCGCTGTGTTAAAATCATTTTTTGCAAATGCAATACGACCTAGCCAATACTGAGAAGCACTTTGTATCTTGGGATCTTGTGACTTTTCTGATTTTAATAAAACATCCCGAGCCTTCGTTGCACTCCCGGTAAAAAATAGAGCTTCCCCATAACAAAGTTGAATATCATCAAGATAAACAGACTGAGAATATTTTTCTATAAATATTTTTGACGTTGCAAGAACAGCAGGATAAGCTTTAGAAACTAGCTCTGATTGGATTTCGGCATACAAATAGCCTTCTGTTTGAGTTTTACTAGCAAAAACATGTGTGGGAACAATAAGTACAGCAACAATAACAAAAATTAGTAATCTTTTGCATTTTAGCATTATAACCTCGGGATAAATTTAAGACTCGATTTTACACGCACTAAATCAATATACGTACTTGGATTATCTTTTATAAATTGAACTAAAGTATATTCCATTCCGTTTTCAAATACAACCACATTAAATTTACCATCAACTGTAAAATAAGGAAATATAGCAACGGCCTTTTTATAAATATGTAAATCTTTATTGCCAGGCATTTTTTCTGCTATAGCCCCAAAATAGAACAGATCGGGTTCTGTTGTAGCGAGTACATATAAAAGAGCCGTGATACAATCTGTTTTATATCCAGTTTTTGATATATAGGGGCAATTTGGCATTTCCAATTTATTAACTCCAACCCCAGAATTGTCGTATCGTAGGCTTGTATTATTATACCGGGCAGAAACAGTTGCTGCTGCAAGATTTCGTATCCAATCTAAACTTTCATATATGTTAAAATCTTGTAAAACTGTTGCAGCTAAACTTCCATTATTAGGAATAACTGTTGGAGTATGCAACGGTTCTATTAAACACCCCGATCCAATAATTGGCTCAATCAACCCGTCGGCAATCCATTTTACAAAGCCTAAAGATCCTAGTGTAAGAACTTTTTCATTATCAGTAACTTCTCGAACTTTACCAGTTGAGGCAAATACAGGATTACCTTTTTCATCATAAGCTGCATCTTTTGTATATATAATAGACGGAAGATCTTTTCGAATAATACTAATCATCTGTTCATTTCCCTCATATCTACCATCGGGGATAAAAACATACTGCCAAGGTATTAATTTCTTCGTAATTTCATATATTTGATGGAGCGATAATGTATACATATTTTCAAATGGCAACCCGACAGTCACATTCGTAACAACCTTAGTACCAAATATTACTAATTCAGCATGCGTCCTTGTTCCAAAGGGTTTTATTTGCAAATATACTTGTTCATTATTTTGAAAATATATTCGTATAGTATCTTGATTGGAATCTTCGCCACGATATAAAACCCATGATCCCGCACCTTTTTCAGGCCAGGTTTCAAACGAAACAGATTGTGTATCGTCCTCTTCAATAATTTTCCCTTCCATTTGCACACACGGAGCAATAATTATTTTTGCTTTTAGTAGAGTATCTGTTGAAATATCCTCAACACGTACAAGGAATTTTTGGCCACATTCATTTTCTATAAATTCAGAGGGTTTATTTAAAACCTCAGTAATATCTTTTTGAAACCAATCACTTACTAATTGCAAACGGCAATCAGCACTTTCTGGAATATCCGAAAAAGGCAATGCAAAAAGTAAAACAGGGCACGCTAAAAAGAGAACAAAAAAAAATAAAAAATGTATTTTATTACTATTAAATTTCATTAATTCATTATCGGCAGTTTTATCATGAAACCTTACTTTGTCTTGCTCGAAATCAAATTACCTGCTATGCTCAATTTTATGTCAGAAGAAACAGAAAAATCATCTCTCATACGATCTGGAATAAGTCTTACCCTATTAACTCTCATCTCCCGTTTTCTTGGACTTATTCGTGAAATAGTAAAAGCGGCTTTTTTAGGGACGAGTGCGCTCGGAGATGCTTTTGGTATTGCATTTAAAATTCCTAATTTATTTAGACGACTTTTTGCTGAAAACTCTGTTTCAGTTGCCTTTATTCCAACTTTTCAAAAATATCTAAAAACAAAATCAAAACAAGAAACAAAAGAATTTGTTAATGCAACACTTACACTCGTAACATTTGTTGTTGCCATTATTGTTACCCTTGGCATGATATTTTCACCCTTACTCGTACGCATTTTTGCAGGAAAAGAACACGCAGCTGTTTTAAACGAAATGACTTTACTCACTCGAATTATGTTTCCCTATTTATTTGTTATTTCTATTGCTGCTTTTTTACAGGGCATATTAAACGGAATAAAAATTTTTTCACCATCTGGCTTTACACCAATTTTATTTAATATCTGTGTTATTGGAGGAACATTTGCTCTCACACCCTTTGTGAAAAATCCAGCACGAGCTATGTCAATTGGAGTCTTAGTTGGAGGAATTATACAAGCGGGTTTCCAACTACCTTTTGTAATAAAAAATGGATGGGCAATACATTTTACAAGTATAAAAAAAGCATTTTCAAATGAAGGAACAAAAACTGTCTTGCACCTTATTGGACCAACAATTATTGGCATGGCAGCATATCAAGTAAACGATCTTGTTTCGACAGCTCTAGCTGGTCATGCAGGAATTGGATACACATCAAGTTTGGATTATTCATTACGCTTACAAGAACTTATCTTAGGGATTTTTGTAGTATCTATTGGAACTGTAATTTTACCCGATCTCTCGGGACTAGCTCAAAAAAAAGATTGGTATAAATTTAATGATTTGCTTTCTACTTCTCTAAAAATTGTTACATTAATATGTATTCCTGTTACTTTCTTTTCACTTATCACTGGTGAAAATATAATACGTTTAATTTTTCAAAGACACAATTTTGGCGAAGATTCAGTAGCAATGACAACACCTATTTTTTATTTTCATATTATAGGATTAGTATTCATTGCACTTAATAGAATCCTCGCCCCAGCATTTTATGCACAGGGGAACACAAAATTACCAACTATCGCTGGTATCTGTGGGGTTATAGTAAACCTTATATTAGCGTGTATTTTAGTTATCCCAATGCAAGGTAATGGAATTGCATTTGCATTAAGCATTGCTAGTTTTGTTAATACAATTATACTCATTATGATGCTTGGCAAAACAAAAACAGTTGACGTTTCTCTTATCGTAGGTAAAACAGTCAAATACAGTTTAAAAATGCTACTATTTTCAATTATAGCTGCTGCTCCTACGTTTCTTTTACATGATAAACTTTTTAGTTTATTTTCGAGTGGAAATATAATCTTTGATCAAGGGATTCCTTTGATTATAAGTGCATTGATTTTTGCATCCATAGGTATTGTTTTACTTGTGATAACCCATGATCCTATGTTAAAAACAACAATAAAAAAAATACGCAAACAATAATTTTTTTGGAGTATATTAATTGAATAATAAGAATATGGCGCTTATTGCAAGCTTTAGTGCAATTATGGTAGCTTGCATTTGGGGATTTGCATTTGTCGTAGTAAAAGACAGCTTAGATTATGTTTCCCCTATTTACATACTTGCATTCCGGTTTACAATAGCATCAATTGGACTTGTTATC
>JTFN01000142.1_pt1 | contig 12606 bp, 8 predicted proteins | sample 235401 | NCBI WGS metagenome assembly JTFN01 (sample SAMN03067589, study PRJNA260952) | activated sludge metagenome | biome: Sludge; feature: Wastewater; isolation source: CETP activated sludge from augmented bioreactor treating industrial... | place: India:Gujarat | collected 2013-04 | reverse complement strand
AGTGTTAAAGGTTCTTCAAGGATCTGCCGCAAAGTAAAATGCCCTGCACAAGCCGCCCTTGCATGCTGTGCCAGCAGCACCGCCTTACCATAAAAAGACAGATCTGCTCCTTCTGGCAATGGATCCCATCCTGCCAACATACGCGCCAATGTAGTCTTTCCTGAACCGCTATTGCCATACACCAACGTTAAGCTGCCTCGGGGTAGGTCTAGCGTAAATTCACGAAACAGGGCACGTCCATGATGACTCACATTCAATTGCCTGAGTGCCAGAACCGGCAGGCGTGGGTTGACAGAAGGCTCCTTCAGATTTTCAGTAGTATCAGTATTGATGTTCGGTGACAATTGATGAGCCGGCACGCGCTCTATCAGTTGTCCTGACTGCATGCGAACCACCGTCTCAGCCAATGCGCTGGCCAGCCTAAAATCGTGTGTCACAAACACAATCGTTCGCCTATGTCTTTGCTGAACCAACAACTGGTAAATTTGATTACAGGTATCTTCATCCAGAGCCGCTGTCGGTTCATCCAATAATAGAATTTCTGGATCACTCACCAGCGCCAAGGCTAAAAGTACACGCTGGATTTCACCACCGCTGAGGTGACGTGGGTATCGCTTTAGCAGCGTGTGGGGCAGCGCCACTTGGCTGGTCAGGTCACATATACGTTTATGTTTTTCACGCCGTGATAAGCTGTGATGTACTGACAGACTATCTTGCAGGTGTTCTGCAACCGTCATATGGGGGTTTAAGTTATCTGCCAATCCCTGAGGTACCAGGCCAATGCGAGAGTCAGGACTGACTAAACAGCCTGCACCAAAATGTTCGATATGGCCCTCGACCTCACCAAAACAAATACCTGCCAACAACTGGAGGAAGGTGCTCTTACCCGCACCAGAAGGGCCAGTGATGGCTACACATTGTTTTTTTTCGAGGTGGAAGTCGATATTGCGCAGTATGGGCTTGTCATTCAGAGTAACAGTAAGGTTTTTCAGCCGGACCTGAGGTTTATTTTCGATGCTGTCTGTGACCGCTTGGCTGGAGATAATGGCATTCATATGCGTTCAGGACTCCGTTTTCCGTTGAAATTATTGAGCAGCAGTATCAACAGGGTCATCGCGCACAAGGGCCCTGGCAGCATCCACCAAAAAGCGGGATGGTGTATCTGTTCTTGTGCATCAAGCAACATGGTGCCCCAATTGGCCAACCGTGGGTCGGTTAGACCAAGGAACGCCAGACCAGCACTTAACATGACAGCCCTGCGTGCATTTTGAAGTATCAATGCTTCCATTAAAGGCAATAAAACTGGCCATACGTGCCATCGCAGCAGATAAAAGCGCCCTGCTCCGAACTGTCGTGCACTCAGTACTGCATCACTGAATAACTGCCGTTGTATTGCTGCACGTAGCACCCGAAAGTCATCTGGCCAGCTCAGTATGCTGATCAGAAAAATCACGGTGGCAACTCCTGGCTCAAGTAATGCTGACATGATCATCAGTGGAAGAATGGAAGGGATGATCATGAAAACATCCGTGAATTTAAGCAAAAATCGATCGGCCCACCTGCCGCCAAAGGTACTCAAAGACGCTAATACCAAACCGGCAGCCAATGGTAATACCCCGCAACAGATAGCAATCACTAATGTAGCTGGTAATGCATCTAGAAGGCGTAGCCACACATCCTGGCCGAGTGCATCCGTTCCCATCCAGTGGCGTACAGACGGAGGCTGCAATATACCGGCGCTCATCTCGACATGAGGCCAGTCAAGCCACCAAATAATCAGTCCACATAGAACTAGCGCCATAAAAAGCTGACGTGCACTCATTCCTTATCCCCTGTTTGTCAAAGCAGCGGTAACAAAATCCAGCAGCGTATTTCCAAGCAAGACAATGCTGCCCGTCAGCAACAGCCCTCCTTGCAGAAGCTGATAGTCCCTGTTGTGAATTGCATCCAGCATAAGTGCACCGCTCCCCGGGTACGAAAACACCACTTCAATCAGTAAAGATGCACCCACTATTCCAGGCAGACCACTGCTTAACCGTGAAAACAACTCAGGCATGGCATTCGGCAAATACCAACGCCACAGCAATCGCCACCCACGAATACTCCGAAGCCTGGCATGCTGGATAAACGGACGACGCCCAATTTGTTGTGCAAGACCATAGGCAAGGTAGAAATAGCGCACACTGCCATGAAGACTGAGCGCCAAGACCGGCAGGAATGCATGATGTGCCCAATCAATCAGGTCAAAACTACCGCGCAACTTTGCTTCGAGACTGATGCCTCCTCCAGTTGGAAACCAACCCAGAGCGAAGCCAAACAGGCTGAGTAATAACAAGGCAACGACAAAACCGGGAAGACTGCTGAATAAGGTCGCCAAACCGACTAATAGCCGTGAATTCGTTTGTGTGGGCGCCATTCCAGCCAGCAGACCGAGCAATGAGCCGCTTATTAATGATATCGGTAAAGCCATCAACACGAGTGCAAGCGTCCAAGGCAGCGCCCCCATCAGCACCTCAGTAATCGGTGCCGAGTAGAGGAACGAATACCCCATGTCGCCCTGCAACAATCCACCCAACCATGTGATGAACTGATCCGATCGGGATTGATCCAACCCCAAACGTGTTTGAGCCTGAGCATAGTCATCAGCACTGATATCCGGCCTTATATCGCTGCTCAGCAATGCATCGGCCTGATTACCAGGCAAACTGTGCAGCAAGACAAAACTCAAAATCAGCAGTAGTGCTAATGCCAATGTATTGTCGAATAATGGCTTGAACACCAGAGTGCGTATGTTCGGCCTTAAAATCATGGTGTATCCATCAACCCCAGAGCCCTGTCTGGCCTGAACAATGACAATTTATTCAATGGAAGAGGCACACCCATGGCAATTCCGCCGGGTGTAAACGCAGCACCACTACCTGGCCGTTGAGCCGCAAAGTTAATTGGATTCACTAACGGTAAAGATGGCAGGTCCGCGTTATAGAGTCGTTCTGCCTGAATCATCATCGACTCGCGTTGCTCCGGGTGTGGCTGGTGCCGCATCTGCTCAAGTAGTTGAATAAGCTCGGTATTCATATGGTATTGATCACCATTTCCCTGGTGACTGCTGAGCAAGGTTCTAAAACGGTCAGGATTTCCTTGATGACTTTGACTCAGTAGTGCGAGATCAAAGTGTTTTTGTTGCAGCGCTTTTGTCAGTGGTACGTCCTGGAGCAGTGCAATGCTAAGCTGAAAACCAAAATCCGATAACTGGCGAGCCAATACCTTCGCCAGGCGCTCTGATGTCGGTGATGCTATTAGCCGCAGCTGAACAGGCTGGCCACTTGCATCGGCCCAACGCCCGTCCTGCAATTGTCTCCAGCCCGCTGTCTGTAGCTGTTTTGTTGCTGCATCAGGATCAAATGAATACGGATCCAAACCATCGAGGCTGCCTTCTTGACAGTATGCCGGCCGAGCCGGTAGTGCATTCCCATGGAAAGCCAATTCAACCAGCTGTACGCGGTCAATTGCTCTTGCCAAGCCATGACGCACCGCTTTGTCGACAAAGCGATCACTGTGATTGAATAACAAACGATAAGGATGGTTTGAAGCTGTCTCTAAAATTTCGGCTCCAGTGTTGCGGAACAGATCTACAAACTCCTGCGGTATGCTCATGACATCCACCTCGCCCTTTCGCATCGCAGCAGCAGCCCCATGTGGTGAGAGGCGGTTAATGATTACACTTTTGTAGCGTGGTTTTCCAAGATGCCAATTGTCATGGCGAGATAGGTGATAGAAACCTTGTGCTCGATTGTAATCAGTCAATCGATAAGGCCCTGAACCCGTAAGGGCTTCAGGCGCTGTGAAACGCAATGGATCATCGACCTTGGCATACACATGCTGTGGAAGTATTGGTAGAGAGCCTGCTACCTGCGCAACGAACTGCGCATCAGGTTTATGCAGACATATGCTGACTCTATTCCCGCTGGAACTGACTGTATCAATACCGCTTACATCTACAAATCGGTATTGGTGTTCCTGAGCGTACCCCAAGGTAAAAATTACATCTTCTGCACTAACCTGCGCACCATCGTGCCACCGAGCGCGATCATCCAGGGAAAAATGGTGGCACCGGTGATCCTCATCGCTGGCCCACTGCTTCGCTAGCAAGGGCCTGAGCCCACCTTCTTCATCTTTCCATACCAATGTATCGAACAGAAAGCTGGTGTAGACATAGCCCGGACCCCGCGCCATGTGCAGGTAAGGTGCCAGCTGTCCCCAATCCCCACGGGCATCGGCAATAACCAAACGCTGTTCATCAGCCTGCACGAAAGACATCAGGCAGCTGCTATAAAGCAGGATTCCCCCCAGAATGCTCTTTACATGTTTAGCGACCAGCATCAATGGCCCCCACGTAAATCAGGCAGGCCCAGGGTAACTCCAGCGATGATCCTTGATCGCGAAAAGACCCAAGCGTTAAATGCATAACGCGCTCGTGTTCACTGAACCCTGCGGATAGTACAAGTGCCACGGGCGTATCCAGGGTATACAGTTTCAGCAACTGTGAGCACAACTCATCAATATTCAACCGCATGGTAAAGAGCACCAGCACATCGGGTGGTATGCCTGCATAGTCTTTGATACCTCCTACTGTGGTCATCATCAGCCTTTGGCTGCTGCCATGCAGCAACGGTTGGGCAAGAAGCGCATTGGCTGCATTAAAGCTGGAAATACCCGGCAAAATTATCGGTCTGAGGTCATGGAATTCCTCCAGATAGCCGACCTGAGGGCCAAACAGTGTTGGGTCGCCAAACTCAACGACGACTACACAAAGACCTTCTGAAATGGCATGACGTACACGGTGACGTATGTGAGCTTCCCTTTTTTCAATTTCAGTACAATCAGCCCCACTGCGCGCCAAGTGTGTAAACAGGCCATGTCCTGCATCCAGTATCTCAACACCTTCGGGGAAATGTTCAGCCAGCTGTTTCTCAACAAATGGCATGGCCAAAATTAAATCCGCACGTTGAATTGTCTTCAGTGCTCTCAATGTCAGGTTGTCGGCATCGCCGATGCCGGCACTCACCAGAAACAACTGACCCGGGGATGCAGTACGTGTGCCTTGAACTGTTTGGGTATTCATAAAACACTCTCGATTTAGAAGTTGTATGCCAAACTCAAACGGATATCACGACCAGGCTCATCCAGAATGCCTGTTGACTGACTGAATAAGCTCGTATGGTTGGCATAACGACGGTCGAACAGGTTGTCGACGGCAAACGCAAGCTCAAGGTCACGTACCGGATTCCAATGAGCCCTTACGCTGTGAATATGATATCCATCCCTCTGTGGCTGACCCTGCGGCACACTTTTCAAATCAGCAACCAACTCCAATGTATAACCAAAACTCAGAGCGTCAGTTGCCTGCCAACGGTTGTCCCAAACAAGGGTATCTCCAGTCGGTGCAGTCAAACGGCGCACAGCACCAGGGTCCTCGCCGCCATATTCGACATCCAGGATATTCAGCCCCAGCTGGCTGCTGTATCGACCTGCGCCCCATTGAGTACTCAGCTGCCAACCACTGACCTCCAGCCGGTCGCCGTTAAAAATGTCACCACGTCCCAAGGGAGCACCGCCACGACCAACTGTCTGAATGGTGTCATCAATCCGTGTCTGAAATGTTTTGAGTTGAACAGTTAAAGGCAAGTGCTCGGGTGTGTAGCGGATGCCAAGCTCATGTTGGCGGGATTTTTCCGGATCAAGGTTGCCGTCCCGGGCTTGGGTTGTTTGGTTCAGGCGGCCAAGAAAGCCTACAGGGATAATTCCGCTGGCACGGGCAGCCTTGCTGTAACCTGCGAAGGCTGAAATATCATTGTTGAAGCTGTAATCAAAGTGGACGGCTGGTGACACTTCATTACCATCGACCTTAATCGGACCATAGTCACTGCTGAAATCATCGAGACGAAGGCCGATCGTAGTAGTCAGCGCACCCAGTTCGAGTTGGTTCTCTACAAAAAAGCCCAGATTCTTGTTGGTATATTCCACTTGTTGGCCACGCAAATCAGGCCAGCGCGCATCTTGCATATCCAGTGCATTAGTATGGGCTGTTTCCTCAAACCAATCAGCTCCAACGATCAGTCTGGAAGGCAAGCCTGCCAATGCATAGTGACTATCGTTGCGAATGGCCATACCCACTTCACGCGTAAAAATATCGCTGATGCTACTACCTGGATAACTCAGTCTGTTTTCGGTGCGGTAGAGGTTAGTTCTGAGATCCAGCCCAGGATTATCTGGATTCCAACGATGCTCAAGCGTAAGCCGATCTTCTTCGGTACTCTGCTGGACACGAGAGGACGGCCCTGTCAGAGTCTCTGGCAGATACCCCATATCACTGCCGTTGCTTCCTCGTGCATAGAGCCCGGTATTCTGATTACGACTCAGCCCAAGGTGTAAATTCTGATCATTGAAATCAAACATACTGACTTTCAACAGGTAATTTCGGTCCTGTCCACCTGAACCAATAGCACTCCTGCCCCCCCCTGTTTCATAGTCATCACGATTGTCAGCAGCGACATGAGCTAAAATCCCCAATTGCTCTGATGCCATACCATACAGACTGATATCACCGTGCTTGCCTTCATCGACAGAGCTATACCCTGTTTTTAGGCGTGCACCAACGTTATCCTCGTTGCCATACCGCTGCAGCATTTCACGCGCATTGACAGTCGTCATCCGGATTGAACCGCCCAAGGCTCCCGGGCCATCAGTCACCCCTGTGGTTGAATCAATTTCGACCTGCTGCAGCAAATCAGGATCTACTCCTCCAAAGCCACCACGATGCTGATGCAGATTGCGCCCGCTCCTGGCACCATCAACACTGATGTTAAGGTTGCTGCCTTCAATGCCGTTCAAATAAATGCGTTGAGCATTACGACTACCACCACCGACAGTTACATCGGGCACTGATCGAAACAGATCTCGACTGCTGAAGCTGACCTGCTCTTGAATAGACTCGGCACCCAAAATAGTGCTATCCAGTGCCGTGCTTGCTCGACCCAATACGACAACCTTGTTCTGATCCTCCGTTGCTTCGATCGCACCCTTTCCTGTCGTCTCCGCAGAAGCTGTTGCTCCATGTGCCAATGCTATTGCGCACACGAGTTGCCTCTTCCATCCGATCCGCACAACCATACCATTCCCTTTATATAATTAATAATAACAATGATTCTCATTCATTAGATAATAGGGTAAATTAGCCGTGACAATACAGTCATGAGAATGCAACGAATTGTTCAGGAATGTTGAAACGTCATGAGTGAAATTGCTGGTATGCAGGCCCTGCTTGCCTTACGTGACTGTGAAAGCCTAACTCAAGCAGCACAGCTGATGGATGAGCCCAAGTCCACCATGAGCCGTCGACTGGCTAATCTGGAAATGTTGTTGGGTCAACCACTTACATATCAAAATGGAAGGCGCTTATCGCTGACATCAGCAGGGTTATGCTATGCCGAATACGCAGAGAAGATTCTGCAGCTCGCAGACGAAGGACGCCAGGCAATCAAAACACTGAAGAATGAACCATCGGGAGAGCTACGTGTGGGGCTTTGTTCAGAACTATCGCGCGGCTGGTCAACCGATACTCTCAACCGATTTGGCGAGGCATATCCGGATGTAAATTTAGATATACGCATCTTGGATGAAAGTGACGCTCATCAAAACAGCGATCTTGATTTGTGGATCAGCTGCTGTAACAGCACTGTTTGCTCCAGACTGAAATCTCGATTGCTTGGACGCTGGCAACAGGGACTTTATGCTTCGACCTCACTTGAAGATAACATGCTGGCAACAGCCAAGCTGGAGCAGCATCGCTGGATTTGCAGTACTCAAACAGGTCATGAGATTCAATTGCACTCCGTTGAACACCAGGTGGCCTTAAATGTTCGCACAACAGAGCGCTTGAAAATAAGCTCTCTGCATATGCGAGCCGATGCAATCGCTCAAGGATACGGAATTGGACTGCTGCCCTGTTGGGTTGCGGAATGTCGTCGTCATGGATTGCAGGGATTAAAGCGCATACACCCAAATCTCAAGGGAACAGATGTTCAACTGCGCATTCACTACCACCCTCAACGGAAAACAGCTGCAGTGGTTGCACTGCAGGAATGGCTCGTTCAGCAACTACCGAAACGGTGGGATGTAACAACCGATTGCTGACACATGCTGATATGTAACCGAAGGATGCATTCGGTGAACTCAACAACCGTTCCGAAACATGCCTCTTTTGTCTGATTAGTACCTGTCAAAACCTGTCATAAAATCGCATACTCAGAACTCCTCACGAGTATATTAGGAGATTGCGATGCAGATCAAAGCCGCCATTACCCGCCAGCAAAATGCTGCTTTTGAGCTGGAAAACGTCGAGCTGGCATCACCTAAGGCCAGCGAAGTTCTTGTTCGCATCGTCGCCACCGGTGTCTGTCACACCGATGCGGTTGCACGTGACCTTGGCATTTCTCCCTATCCGCTTGTACTGGGACACGAAGGCGCCGGCATTGTTGAAAGCGTGGGCGAACAGGTTAGCGACCTGATACCTGGTGACCATGTTGTGCTGTCGTTCGCCCATTGCGGCAGTTGCGGTAACTGCCTGACTGGCCACCCGACTGTTTGTGACACTTTCAATGACTTGAACTTCGGCGGCATCGCTGATGATGGCAGTCACCGCCTGAGTCAGGATGGTCAGGCACTGGGTACTTTCTTTGGTCAGTCGTCATTTGCAACCCATGCGGTCGTGCATCAACGCAATGCAGTCAAAGTCGACCCTGAAGTCGATCTGGCCCTGCTTGGTCCCCTGGGATGTGGCATTCAGACCGGTGCTGGAACTGTACTCAATCGCCTGAAGCCCGAGTTTGGCAGCAGTCTGGTTGTTTACGGCTGTGGTGCCGTCGGTCTGAGCGCGGTAATGGCAGCGAAAATTGCCGGTTGTCAGCACATCATTGCAGTCGATGTGCATGAAAGTCGCCTTGCACTGGCGCAAGAGCTGGGTGCGACGGCTGTGCTCAATGGCCGCGAAGTTGATACGGTAGCCGAAGTGCGCGCACTGACAGACGGCGGCAGCCACTACGCCATTGAAACGACGGGTGTCCCGGCAGTTGTGCGTCAGTCACTGCAGGCTCTGCGACCGCTGGGCGTAAGTGCAATCGTGGGTGTGACCCCGGAAGTCACCTTGGACATCCACAATGATCTGATGGCCGAAGGCAAGTCGATGATCGGTGTGATCGAAGGTGATTCGGTGCCGCGCGTTTTCATTCCTCAGCTGGTTGCCTACTACAAGGCGGGGCAGTTCCCCTTTGACAAACTGGTCAAGTTCTATGAGTTTGATGCAATTAACCAAGCGTTCGAAGACTCAGCCAGCGGCGTGACCATCAAACCCGTGCTGAAAATTGGTTGATCAATCTGAAACAAGCCGCAGAGACAAGCTCTGTTGGATAATTGAAGAGCAGGAGCAGCGGGATCATGGAGATGATCCGCCGCTCTCGGCTTCTTGGCTGGCCTACTTTCACGCCGGTGTCGCACTCACCCTGAACCAGAGCGCGTACATGGCGGGTACGAACAGCAAGGTGATCAGAGTTCCCACCATCACACCGCCGATCAGCACATAGGCCAGCGGTCCCCAGAACAGGTCCATGGTCAGCGGAATGAAGGCCAGAATGGCCGCCAGCGCGGTCAGCACCACAGGGCGTGCACGCTGTACCGCCGCTTCGATCACCGCATCACGCGCCGCCATTCCCGCGTCAAAGTTGTCCTGCACCTGCTGGGTCAGGATCATGGTGTTGCGCATCAGGATACCGCCCAGACCGATCAGGCCCAGCAGGGCGTTGAAGCCGAACGGCTGCTGGAACAGGATCAGCGCCGCCACCGCACCGATCAGCCCCAGTGGTGCGGTCAACACGACCATCAAGGTGCCGGAAAAGGAGCGCATCTGCAGCATGATGAAGATCAACATCAGCGCCAGCATCACCGGCTGCAACTTCTGGATCGAGGCATCGGCTTTGGCCGACTGCTCCACGGACCCGCCGATATCGATGCGGTAGCCCGGCGGCAGTTCAGCACGCAGTTTCTCCATTTCGGCCCAGATCGCCTGGGTCACGTCCGGCGCCTGTGCTCCCTTGATATCCGCATGCACCGCCAGGAAGGGCTCACGGTTGTAGCGCTTGATCACCGGATCTTCGTAGCGGATCTTCAGTTCACCCAGCTGGCTGAGCGCCACCTTGTTGCCTTCGGCCGTCTTGACCTCCAGCGCCTCGGGCAGCAGCACGCCGTCACGGGCACTGCGCGCAACCACCTGCACACTGCGGATATCCTGGCGGACTTCGGTCACGGCCAGACCGTTCAGTTGCAGCTGCAGCTGCTGTGCCACTTCATTCGGGGTCAGCCCCATCAGCCGCAGACGCTCCGAGTCCATATCCAGATGATAGGTCGGTGCGCGCTCATCCCACTCCAGATGCGGAATCACCGTGTTGGGGTGCGCCGCCATATGCTCCCGCACCTGATGCGCGATCTGGCGCAGCACTTGCGTATCAGGGCCGACGACACGGAAGCTCACCGGCCAGACAACCGGCGGACCAAACAGCAGGCGACTGACGCGAACACGTGCCTCGGGAAACTCACCCGCAGCAATACGCCGCTCCAGCTCGGCCATGATGCGGTCACGCCCGGCGGCATCTTCACCCATGGCGATGATCTTGGCGAACGCCGGGTCCGGCTGTTCCGGGTTGGCCGAGATGAAGAAGCGTGGCGCACCGGCTCCAACATAGGAGGACAGGCTTTTCACCTCCGGCATCTCGTTCAGGATCGCTTCCAGCCGGCGCACACTGGCATCGGTGGTGTCGATGGCGCTGCCCTGCGGCAGATAGACATCGACCAGCACCTCGGGGCGATCGGAGCTGGGAAAGAACTGCTGCTGTACCTGGGTGCCCATCCCCACAATGCTCAACACCAGCAGTCCCACTGTGGCCGCGACTACCGACTTGCGGAAACGCACGCAGCCGCTGATCAGCCCGCGCAGGCGACGGTACAGAGGCGTCTGGTACAGGTCCCCGGCACTGTGCTTGTGGTAAGTCGGCAGCAGTTTCACGCCGAGGTAGGGGGTAAAGGTAACCGCAACCAGCCAGGACACCAGCAGCGCATAGGCCAGCACCCAGAAGATGTTGCCGGCATATTCACCGACGCCGGACTGGGCAAAACCGATCGGTACAAAGCCCACCGCTGTCACCTGGGTGCCGAACAGCATCGGCGCCGCGGTCACGTTCCAGGCGTGGCTGGCGGCGCGCACGCGATCCCAGCCCTCCTCCATCTTCACGATCATCATCTCGATGGCGATGATGGCGTCATCCACCAACAGCCCCAGCGCGATAATCAACGCCCCCAAGGTGATGCGGTCAAGGTTGATGCCTGCCAGCTTCATCAGCATGAAGGTTAGACCGATGGTGATCGGGATGGCAATGCCCACCACCAGACCGGCCCTGAAGCCGATAGCCAGCACGCTGACCGCCATTACCACCAGCACGGCAACGAGGAATTTCACCTGGAACAGGTTCACCGCCTGGCTGATCGCCTCGGTCTGGTTGGTCATCATCTGCAGCGACATACCCAGTGGCAAACGCGCCTGTTCGTTTTCAATGAAAGCCCCCAGGCGCTCACCGAAGGCCAGGCCATTTTCACCGGCCTGCATCACGACCCCAAGCAGAATGGCGTCTTCCGTATTGGCGCGTATCCGGTAGCTCAATGGATCCTCGTAGCCACGGCGCACCTCGGCCAGGTCCGACAGCTTGAGCAGACGCTCACCGACGCGCAGCGGCACGGCCGCGAGCTGCTGCGGGTCAGCCAGATCGGCATCGATGCGCAGGTAGGCGCGCGGACCGTCCAGATCGACAAAGCCAGCAGGGATCATGCGGTTGCTGGCCTCGATGGCGGCAAAGATCTGTTCCGGGGTCAGGCCCAGGTTGTTCAGCCGGTCCATGTCGAATTCGATATAGACACGCTCCGGTCGTTCACCCAGCACCAGTGCTTTCTGTACGCCCGCCACCTGTTGCAGGCGGTCACGGATCGACTCGGCCTCGCGGGTCAGCTCGCGCATCGGCATGCCCGGTGCCGTCAGCGCCACCAGTGAAAAGTAGACATCGGAAAAATCATCATTGACGATGGGGCCAACCACGCCGGGAGGCAGATTCCAGGCTTCATCCTGCATCCGCTTGCGCACCTCGTAGAAGAGGTCATCGACGATCTCGCTGGGCGCGTAGTCCTCGAACTCCACCTGCATATCCGCCCGGCCAGGGCGCACCGTGGTTTCGATCTTGTTCAGGTACTCCACTTCCTGAATCCGCTTTTCCAGCCGGTCCACCACCTGGTTCTGCAGCTCTTCCGGCGTAGCGCCGGGCCAAACCACCGACACCACCATCACGCGCACAGTGAAGGCCGGATCCTCGGCCCTGCCCAGCGACAGAAAGGCCAATATCCCGGCGAATACCGACAGGATGATGAAGAACAGGGTGACCGAACGCTCGCGCACCGCCAGCGCCGACAGGTTGGGAAAACTCATCGCGCCTGCTCCTGCACTGCCATGCCGGG
>JTFN01000694.1_pt1 | contig 12613 bp, 11 predicted proteins | sample 235401 | NCBI WGS metagenome assembly JTFN01 (sample SAMN03067589, study PRJNA260952) | activated sludge metagenome | biome: Sludge; feature: Wastewater; isolation source: CETP activated sludge from augmented bioreactor treating industrial... | place: India:Gujarat | collected 2013-04 | reverse complement strand
GAAGATCGCCCATCAGCCGGACGAGCCGCTCGCACGCCCCGTGACTGTTCAGGATGAGTTGTTGCACCTTGACATGCCGCTGCCGCCAGAGCGACGCCCGCTTGGCAAGCTCGGCCCGGAAGGCCGGACCGCCGCTGTTCCACAGGTCGATGAACCGACCGGCGACTGCCCCGTGTGCGTCCACCGTGGTCTGCACGAGCAGGGCATCGAGCGACACCAGCCATGCTCTCTCGATGTCCGTGAGTTTCTCGTCCATGGGGGCCTCCGATGTGCTCGACGGCTCCGCCGTCGACGCGATTTTTTTCTGAAGGCCGCCCCCGGCTGTCGAGCCGAGGGCGGCGAGTTCATCGCAGGATCCGGCCGCTCTGGCCGGGATCCTCATGCGGCCCGTCGTTGACGGCGGCAGTCGTCGCAACCGCTGGGCTTGAACGGCTCCCAACAGTCCTTGCTGCAACGCTCTGGAAGCTCGACGGTTATGGCATCAAGCGGGATCGGCTGCCATTTAGGGGCCTGCCGGAATGCTTCCGGTCGGCGACGTTCCACTAGGCCCCTAATTCGCTGCTCAATGAACGCGGCGGGGACGACGAACTCAAAGTCAACCTCGCTGCTTTCCATATCCGCGATCGCGGATCCGATCATCGGCTCGGCGACGGATCGCAACGCGGGCTCGCCCTCATCCGCGAAGCTTTGCAGCATCGCCTGCATGTCCTTGATGACGCCCTTGGTGACTTCGCAGATCTCTTGCTCCGTCATTTCCGGACCCGAGTTCATGGCCGCGAGTCGATCATCGATCGCCTGGATCAGCCCGGCCGTCTTGCTGATTGATTCGCGGACGAGCCCGTCGTCGATCCCGCCGAGCATGTCGACCTGCGATCGGTACCGATTGCGAAGTCGGTCCCGCTCCTCCAATAGTTGGTCAAACTGGTCGGCGTTGCCCCGGCGGTCCCGGTCCTGCTGCCTGATGGCGTCCGCGATCATGATCTCGAAGTCATCAAGTCCGCAGAGCAGCGACTCGATCTCTTCAAGAACCGCTCGATGCAGCGGCGGGGCTGGGAGTCTGCGGCGGAGGAACGACCCGGTCGGCAAGGTCTCATCGATACCCTTCATGCCGTAGTAGGTCCGATTGCCGCTGCCGCCCCTGATCGCCTTCAGCCTGCGGCCGGTCGTCCTCTCGGTCAGCAGCCCGCTGAGCAAGAACTTCAGACGACCGTTGGCTCGCTTGGGATCATGAATGAATCCATCTGCGATCCGTTCGCGGTACTCCGCCTGCGACGCCATGGCCTTCTCGCGAAGATCCGCGGGCAGATAGTCCCTGAGCTTGGGGTACTCAACGACATGCCAATCTTCGCTGGGGCGGACCCCGCGGATCAGCCGACCGTCCGCATCATCGATCTGCTTGGGCAGATTGGGAGACTGGTTGCAATAGATCGCGTTACTGATGCGGTTTGCGTAACCACATCCGGTATAGACCTCGTTCCGCAGAATTGACTCAATGGTCGCCTTATACCAACGGCCCCCGGTCGCCGAGCGGATGTCTTCATCGTTCAAGACGCGGGCGATGCGGGATCCGCCGAAGCCATCTTCATGATGCATGCGAAAAATCCGAATGACGATCTCGCGGGCCTTCGGATCGCCCGGTACCAAGGTATCGAGCTCAAGCGATCCTTTGCGGTACGCCCTGACGCCCGGCCCGTACCTGACGCCAAGCTCGCCGGTCGCCGGATCGATCTCGACGCTGCTGCCATCTTGCAGACGGCGGATGATCATCCGCTCGTTGCCCTGGGGATCCAGGTACAGCTTGTCGATGCCGTACGCCGGGCGGACCGAATGGCTCCGCCGGTTGCCCTGCAGCGATGACTGCGAACCGCGGGCCGACGACTCGCTGATCGACATCGCGTGGCGTTTGGCCGCTTCGGCCTTGATGACGCGAACCAGGTCCGCGGTCGCCTTGTCCTCGATGTACCCGTCGACCTCCGCGAGGCCGATGCCCTCGTTCGAGAGCCTGTCCGCGAGATGGCCGAAATGCATCGCCCCCGACCGGCCGAATCGGCTCTGATCGAAGTAGACAACGACATCGATCCGCTCGCCCGCCTGCTTGCGAGCGATGACCTGATCGACCATGCCATCAAGATTCTTCTTGATGGACCCGGACTTGCCCGCGAGCCTGACGGCCTCGCCGAGTTGCATGTCCATCCGTTTCGCGAATGCCTCGATCGAGTTGAGCTGATCGTCGATGGATGTATCAGCCTGCGTCATGGTCGAGCATCGCAAGAGCGGGACGCCCCGCTTTCCGTTGAGTCGAGACTTCTGAGTCATGTCTCAACCTCCTTTGTAGTTGCCATCCGCTCGCGGACCATGGAGGCGATGAGCATCCGGACGGCGTCGTTGAACTGTTTGTCCTCCTCCGGACTTCGCGGTCTATACGAGACGGCGACCCGGACCTGCCGCGGCGGACGGCCTCGACGGCGAGAAACGATCTCGCCGGCTTGGCCGCCGCCGGTTTGCGGCAGGTGTGGTCTGCCCTTCTCATTTCCACAAGTCATGCCACGACTCCTCCCTTGCGCGCCAGATTTCTTGGTGGTGACGGACGCGACACTTTCGATTTGCAGGTTTCTCAGCTTCCGCGGTCACTCACGCGTGCACGCCACGGCTTGGTCTCCATGGGAACAACCGGCACCATGGCCATCCGCTGCCCGTGCCCATGTGTGCCGCGTGCCTCGTCCACCGCTTCACGGAAGTCGTCTCCGAACTCTCGCGCGTACCCGTCCTCGATCACATCGAGCATGCCGTAGAGGGTGCCCATGAGCGCCGCGATATCGGTGCTCGTCATGCCCTTGTCGAGCGTCTGGATCCGGATACCACGCGGGTCCGCGTGCTCACAGTCCGGCGTGCTCACCGGATCCGGTGTGCTCACCGCGATAAGCAGGGTGCGAGACAACCCCGCCATCGCAGCCTCGCAGTTGCTCGCGAGCAGCCTGATCTTCTTCGCCATCCCATCCGGGCCGTTGAATGTGTGCACCGTCGTCATCGCCGTACCTCTCTACAAAGGACTGAACCACCAAACCCGCCGCGACGCGTCAACGCCGCGACGAGCCTCTCTCCCCTCTGCCCTCATCCGCCGCAGTCATCACATAGGTCGATCCCCGCCGCGTCGAGCATCTCTCGCCGTGCGGTGTTGACAAGGTCGCGGAAAGCGGCTTCGCCCATCTCCGCGCCGCTCGCCATCTTCGACAGCACCAAGAGCACCGCGACATCGAGCTGCGCGAGGAGCACGGCGATCTCGGCCTCGTTCAGCTTCCCGACCGCCCCGGCCACCAACGCCTCCGGCCTCGCCGCGGGGACCGGCCCATCCCGGTCCTCCCCAAGCGTCGCCGCCACCGCGAGTACGCCTCCGTGCTTCTGTGCCCATGCGAGCAGCCCGTCTGCCGCCGCCGTGATCTCGTCCGCCGTGTGGGTGTTGCCGTTCGTCATCCGATGCTCCGTGAGTACGCCATTGAGTCAATACGGCGTACATAGCGGTGCGTCGGAGCAAAGGCAAGGATCCGTCCGTGGCGAACGCGACAATTTTGAGACGAAATTAGAGCCACGTCAGGATCCAGCCCAAACCGCCATGGATCCTGACGGGAATCGCTGGTTTTCGGGTACGCGAGCATGCACGCCAAGACACAGATCCGGCGTACCATCATGCTCATGCCGCGAGCAGGTACACCAAATCAGTCATGGCGTGATGTGCTTGATGAGGTACGCGAGCTTGCGTCGCACACGGGTACGGGCCGCACGAAACTGCTTCGCAAGCTCGACGAACTCGAAGCCACGGTGGCCAATGAGATCGACACCCTGGACGACGCCCGTCGCCGCCGTGTCATTGGCCCCCGTGCCCGTGTCCGTGCCGCCATCTACACCGTCGAGGAATCACCCCGCGGTCTCGCCCTTACCGAGCGCCGCGACAGCAAGGCTCGGCCCTTCAAATGCCCCCATGAGGTCTACCGAGCGGCCATGGAGGCCGTCGCCGGGTCAGCGAGTCCTCAGACCTTCCAGCAGATCAAAGCCACAGTCGAGCGGAGTTTGAAGGAGTCCATCGCCGATTACGGCGTCCGCACACCGCTGCGGTTCTGGACCGTCCTCGGGCTCGTGAGCCACGACCAGGCCCGGTTCACCCGCGTCGGCACCAAGGCCGAGTTCGTGCGGGCAACGCGGGACCAATGGTCGCGAGCCCGGCGCGAGCGGATCGAGATAGAACCGGGCTAGGCCGCGGGCTTTGGCGCGTTGGGGATCTTGATCGCTCGGATCGCCCGCTCTGCGTCGCGGTCGAACATCGTGTAGTACAGGTCGAGGATGTTGCTGTCGCGATGCCCCATGAACTCAAGGGCGTACTTGTAGCTCACATTGTTCCGGGCAAGCATGCTCGCGAAAAAGTGACGGAAGCTGTGCGTCTTGTACTGCTCCGGTTCGTTGAACTTGCAGTTTGCGCAAAGCTGCTTCAGCTTGCGCAGGAAGACGGTGTCGACGAGCACCCCGCCGCGGTGCCCACCGATGTCCTCGGCCGAGAAGACCCGCTCCCCAGAGGGAACACGCTTCTTGAGAATCTCCCGTAGCGTCGGGTGCAGCGGGATCCGACGGCTCCGCTTGCCCTTCGTCTTGTCATCCGATCCGCCCCGCCGGATCGTGACGAACCCGTGGGAACCTGCCCCAAAGTCGATGTCACCCCATTCGACATCGCGCATCTCGCCGAACCGGCAACCGGTGAACGCGAGGAACAGGATCATGTCCCGCATGCCCGGCTCGGCGACAGCCCGCATTGCGGCGACCTGCTCCGCCGTGAAGCACGGCTGCTCGGCCCACTCCGGCTTCTTCATCTTGACATGCCGCAGGGGGTTCTTCAGGATCAGTTCCGCTCGCTGCGTGGCCCACTTCATGAGCTGGAGGATCACCACACGCCGGTCGTACCGGGTTTTGTCGGACAGCGTCTTATCCGCCTCGAAGCTCCAGAAGTCGTCCTCGCTGATCCGTGATCCGTAGATGACCCCGCGGCTATCGCAGTGGGAAACGAAGTCGTCGAGCACCGATTGGTACTTCTCCAGGGTCTTCGGGGCCCGCCCCTCACCCCGCTTGAGCGTCATATACCCTTCAACGAGCTCCGCCAGGCGGACCTCCCGCGGGGCTGCAGTCGGCTCGCCCTGGCGGATCTTCCGGTGCAGTGCGTGCGCCTCGCGCACCGCGGCCACTTTGTTGTTGGTGCCCAGCGACTTGTGGTGCTGCTTGTCGTGCAGGAACCACTCGGCCGACCAGCGTCTCGCCGTGCGCAGCTTTCCCTGGGCGTCCCGCCACTGCCGGTGCCCGATGTGGATGGTGGGGCGTTCCGTGCCCTCGACCGGTTGGCGGTCGGCGAGCTTCACCGCGGCGGCCCCTTCATGAACTCGCTCAGCAGCGAATCACGCCAGAAGAGCACGGGCCATCCCCGCTTGACGGATTTCTTGAACTTCCCTTCGCTGACATACCGCCGCAGCGTCTGCGGGCTGATCCGCATCGCTTCGGCCGCCTCGTGCAAGGTCATCACAGGCGGCCACCCGGCCGCGACCGACGCCTCAGCGACCATCTCGGGCGTCACCGTCGCCATCCCGATCGTGCGGCGGGGTGACGATGTTGGCAAGGACTGCGAGACCGGCCACGACCGCCGCGGAGTGGGTCGACCCAGCCGGTGCAGGGGGCTGGTGATCCCCCAAGCCCACCGCACGCAGAGGAGGTCGAGCCGAACACACAGATCCAGCACCTGTTCGAGGCTCATTGCTGTGCCTCCGCATCAGTCTGCTCGAACTCGAAGTGCCCTTTCATACTCGTCACGCATCCCATGCCCATATCAAGCCTTTCGATTCACGGATAATCGTTCACGGAATCAGTACGACAGGGATCGTCTAGGGGTCAACCACAAATCACAGAAAATCGTCTACACTATGGGTATGCCCAATCCCACCGCCCGCAGCCCCTACGAGACCGCCGAGTTGATCCGCCGTCACGCGGACCGGGCGATCGAGACCCCATCGCGGGCCTCAGCCGAGCTCAGGACGATCCGCCGCCTCGCCCAGCGGCTCGACCTAGAGATCGATCACGAGGTCCGTCTCGCCGAACGCCGCGGCACCGAGCCCAGGTCCAAGCCCAAGGGGGCCAAGCGCGTCGTGGGCTACAGCGTCGAGAACGGCCGCTACGGCATCGCCGTCTCCGAGCACCGCTCCGGTGGCACGGCCCCGTTCCGGTGCCCAAAGTCGATGTACGACCTGATCGCCGAGGTCATCAACGACGCGCCGGAGTCCTTCAAGTTCAACCAGATCTACGAGCAGGTGCAGGACCGCACGGGCGAAGAGATTCCCGACTATCAGGTGCGGGTCGCCCTGCGGTTCTTCACCCAGGTGGGTGCGGTGAAGCACTCACGTGCCCGGTTCACGCAGGATGCAAAGAAGAGCTTCCGGCGAATAGCCAAGGAGGCGTGGGACGACCTTCAGCGGCGAACTGAGGCAGGGCAGGTCCCAGCCTGAATCAGCCCAAACGGGCTCTCGAACGGCCTTCACGGGCTCTTTGTGGGGTTCGGAACATATCGTCGGGCACGAATACCTCCGGGTCCGGAATGCGCCGCAACGCGGATTCGTCGTGTGTTTCGGGGTGCGTCGACGAATAGTTACCTTGGCATCCGTGTTTGTCGGAGTACCCGCCCAGCCGTACAGTTGACCTGTTCATGATTCGCATAATGACCATCCTCATACTGCTCACCGCCGGCCTGCCCCGGCTCGGTGTCGGTCTTGCGGGTGGTCAGGATGCATGCGGTGAGTCCGCGTGCCATCAGCCGGTCGTGCAGATGAGCTGCTGCGGCAGCGATCCGGGTGACGACGGCTTCTGCCCGATGAGCAATGGGCCCTGCGAGTGCATCGCGGCCCCAGCCCCTGATCCCGAGCCCAAGCCCGAAGCGCCGCTGCCGAGGTCGGACCGAAACTCGGTTACGGGCATGCCGAACGGTCCGCCGCAGGTGGTCCCTGTCGTTGATCCCGATTCGGACACGCCCACGATCGCTTCGCTCGTGCTCGCCCTCACGGCGGGCAAGTCCCACAACGAGATTCAGGCCCTTCTGGGAATCTGGCAAACGTAGAGCCCGCGTTCCATAGGGACGGTGCGCGCTGAGCGTGGCTGTCCTTGTCGACTTTGCACGGACTCTTCCTCAACCAGAACCCAGGAGCCTTCCATGGCCATCCGCCTCGCTGTGTGCGTGGCGGGGACTGCGCTGGTCGGGATCATCGGCGGCTGTTCGTCGCCGTTCGATTCAACGCACGATCTTCCGCGGTCCTCCGCACGCTCGCTCCCCGACAACACCGAACCGCGCCCGAGGTCGGTCTTCCGCGAGGACGAATCCGAGTCCAACGCGCCGATTGTCACTCTGCACGCCGATCCCGTGCCGGATGACTATGTGCGGTACGCGCTGTACCACAGCCCCGCTGTGGAAGCAGCCTATCAGCGATGGCTCGCGGCCTCGGAACGGCTGCCCCAGGTCCGGGCGTTGCCCGACCCCCGGCTCAACTTCGGGTTCTTCCTTGATGAGGTCGAGACGCGCACCGGCGCTCAGCAGTCGCGTATCGGCGTGAGCCAAGCGTTTCCCTGGCCGGGACTCCTGAGCGACCGCGAAGATGCGGCGGCGTTGACGGCCCGCGCGGCGTGGCGCGTCTTCGAGGGTGCCCGACTGTCCGTCACCGAGCGTGTCGTGTCGTCGCTCCACGAGATCGGCTACCTCGACGCGGCGATCCGCATTGCGCGAGAAAACCTCGAGCTGCTGCAGTCCTTCGAGGAGGTCGTGCGAGCTCGCTACCGCGTGGGCGCTGGCTCACACCCGGAGTTGGTCCGAGTCCAGGTTGAGCTCGGCCAGCTCGAAGACCGGCTCGCGCAGCTCGTGGCGATGCGGCCCGCGTACGTTGCTGAACTGAACGCAGCTCTGAACCGTCGGAGCGATGAAGCCGTCCCTGCTCTCGGTGATCTCCCCGGACGCGTCGCGACTTCAGACGGAGCGTCCCTCGCGGACCTTGCGCGGCAGACCAATCCCGCCTTGCTCGCGTTCGATGAACGCATGGAGGCGGAGCGGGTGCTCGCGGAGGTCGCCCGCAAGGAGGGCCTTCCGGACTTCGTGGTCGGGCTCGACTACATCGTCACGGACGAGGCGATCGACAGTTCGATCCCAGAGAGCGGCGACGATCCGATTCTCATCAGCTTCGGCATCACACTTCCGCTGTCTCGCGACAAGTACGACGCGGGCGTGCGTGAAGCGATGGCGCGTCGGCTTGCAGTCTCCCACGAGCGCGCGGATGAAGCCAACCGCATCGCCGCTGCGATTCAGCGGGCGTGGTTCGAGCACACCGATGCGGATCGGCGAGTCCGGCTGTACGAGAACACGCTGATCCCGAAGGCTGAGGAATCGCTCAGGGCTTCGCTCGCGGGGTTCCGTGCCGGCGATACGAGTTTCCTTGATCTTCTCGATACCGAGCGGACGCTCCTGGAATTCGCGATCGCGGCGGAACGCGCCCGTGCCGATCGTGGGCAGGCGCTCGCGCGTCTCAACCGCCTTGTTGGTCAATCGGTGCCGACGGCTCCTGCGGGCACCGAGAGCCATCAATCAGCACCGAGGGATACACCGTGAACAAAGCACTCAAACAAGCCAAGACGAAGGCCGGATGGCTCTGGAAGCACACCTCCGCCGGTGTCGCTGTTCTCCTGATCATCGGTGCGTTGATCGTCGGGTATCGCCTCGGCCGCCCGGCACCGGAGCCGGCGTCAGAAGCCGCAGAGGTTGATGCCGCGGCATCGCCCGCCGAGCCCCAGGTCTACACCTGCTCGATGCACCCGTCGGTGCGGCTCCCAGACCCGGACGCGAAGTGCCCTATCTGCTTCATGGACCTGATCCCGGTTTCCGACGACGGCGTCGAGGGAAGCGAGCTCCGCGTCACCATGAGTGCAGAAGCTGCCACGTTGAGCCGAATCGAGACAGCCCCCGTCGCCCGCTTCTTCCCGGTTGCCGAGACCCGTCTGTACGGCAAGGTGACCTACGACGAGACATCCGTCGCTCGGCTCACGGCGTACTTCCCGGGTCGGATCGAGCGGCTCTTCGTCAACTTCGTCGGTATCCCGGTCGCGAAGGGTGACCACATCGCCGAGGTCTACAGCCCTGACCTGCTCGCGGCGTTCGAAGAACTTCGACAGGCTGCGCAATCGAGTAGTGAATCCGGTGGCATGAGCGAGATCATCCGGGACGCGACGCGCGACACGCTTGTGGCGGCACGTGACAAACTACGCCTGTACGGATTGACGCAAGAGCAGATCGACGATGTCGAACACGGTGAGTTCGACTCCGATCGGCTGACCATCTTCGCGCCCATCGGTGGCATCGTGACGCACCTCGCCATACGCGAGGGCGACTATGTCAAAGAAGGAACGCCCATCGCGACCGTCGCGAACCTCTCGCGGCTCTGGCTCGATCTCGAAGCATACGAGTCGCAGCTCCCGCTGCTCCGCTGGGGGCAGCGTGTGTCCTTCACGGTCGAGGCCCACCCGGGCGAGGTCTTCGAGGGGCGCGTCTCGTTCATCGAGCCGATGGTCGACGAGCGGACACGGACCGCCGCGGTGCGTGTTGCCGTAGACAACTCGACCAAGCGGCTCAAGCCGGGCATGTTCGCATCCGCGGTCGTGCGACCCCGCATGGCGGAGGGCGGGGCGGTTGTGAGCGACGAGCTCGCCGGCCGTTGGGTCAGCCCGATGCACCCGACGATCGTGAAGGACGAGCCGGGCACCTGCGACATCTGCGGCATGGAGCTGGTATCGGCGGAATCGCTCGGTGTCGTGGGCGATCCGACCGATGTTCGTGAGCCGCTCGTAATCCCCCGTTCGGCGGTGCTCTTCACGGGCACGCGGTCGGTGGTGTATGTCGAGGTGCCCGACGCTGAGAAGCCCACTTACGAGGGGCGCGAGATCATGCTCGGTCCGCGTGCGGGCGAGTTCTATCTCGTCCGCGAGGGGCTCCGCGAGGGTGAACGAGTCGTCGTGAACGGCGCGTTCCGTATCGACAGCGCCATGCAGATCGCGGCGAAGCCCAGCATGATGATGCCGGGCGGTGGAGCGAGCGGCGGAGCACACGTGGGCCATGGGTCAATGTCCGGGGGAATGCCGCAAGGCACACAGCGCATCGAAGTTCCCGAATCCTTCATCTTCGCACTGAAGCCCGTTTACTCGGCCTACTTCGATGCCCAAGAGGCACTCGCGGCCGACGATCTCGGCGGCTTCCTGCAGGCGGCCGGCGATCTCCGGACGGCGATCGGGTTCGTGGAGGAAGCCGGCCTCGTGGGCGAGCCGGTCGCGACATGGCGACGGGCCGCCGCTCGTCTCCGCATCGAAGATGCACTCACCGATATCGAGGTCGCCCGTGCCCGATTCGAGGACATGAGCGAGGCGGTGATCGCTCTGCAGGACCGGTTCGGACATCAGGGTAGCGAGACCTGGCATGACGCGTACTGCCCGATGGCGTTCGACAACGCGGGCGCAGAGTGGCTCCAGCGCGGCACGCAGATCAACAACCCGTACTTCGGCGACAGCATGCTGCGGTGCGGCGAGATCCGGCGCGAGTTCCCCCCACTGAACGCGACGCCGTCCGACTCTTCTTTCGGCGACGGTTATGAGGGGCACGACCATGACTGACGCCCCAACACCGCAGAAGTCCAGCGGCCCGCTGAACGCGGTCATCCGATTCTGCCTGGAGCAGAAGCTCGTCGTTGCGATCGTCCTGCTCGGCACTCTGCTGTGGGGCGCGCTCGTCGCCCCGTTCGACTGGGAACTCGGTGGCCTCCCGCGAGACCCGGTGCCCGTCGATGCGATCCCGGATATCGGCGAGAATCAGCAGATCGTCTTCACCGAGTGGCCGGGCCGGAGCCCGCAGGATATCGACGACCAAATTAGCTACCCGATGACGGTGGCGCTGCTCGGCATCCCCGGCGTCAAGGACATCCGGAGCTACTCGGTCTTCGGCTTCTCGACGATCTACATCGTCTTTGAGGACGACATCGAGTTCTATTGGTCGAGATCCCGCGTGCTGGAGAAGCTCAACTCGTTGCCCGCGGGCACGCTGCCGCCGGGCGTCACGCCCGCGCTCGGGCCGGACGCGACGGCACTCGGCCAAGTGTTCTGGTACACGCTTGAGGGTCGTGACGCGGACGGGAACGCCATCGGCGGATGGGGCCCCGACGAACTGCGGTCCATCCAGGACTTCATCGTCAAGTACAAGCTCGCGGGCGTGGAAGGCGTCGCCGAGGTCGCTTCCATTGGCGGCTTCGTCCGCGAGTATCAGGTCGATGTGAACCCCGACGCGATGCGGGCCGCCGGGGTCTCCCTGCAGGAAGTCATCGCGGCCGTCCGGCAGAGCAACCTCGATGTTGGCGCACGCACGCTCGAAGTCAACCGCGCCGAGTACATCGTCCGGGGCCTCGGCTTCATCGAGAGCGTCAGCGACCTCGAACAGACCGCCATCACCGCGCGAGACGGGCAGCCCATCCTTGTTAGCGATATTGCCAAGGTCTCGCTCGGACCCGCGCTCCGCCGCGGCGTGCTGACCAAGGCGGGCGAGGAAGCGGTCGGAGGCGTCGTCGTGGTCCGCTACGGCGAGAACCCGATGGCGACCATTCAGCGGATCAAAGAGAAAATCGACGACATCGGTCCGGGCCTTCCCGCCAAGGTGCTTGCGGACGGCACCGAGAGCCGCGTCACGATCGTGCCCTTCTACGACCGGACCGGGCTTATCGAGGAGACGCTCCAGACCCTCAGCTCGGCCATCTCGCAGCAGGTGCTCGTCACAATCATCGTCGTGGTGCTCATGGTGATGCACTTGCGGAGCAGTCTGTTGATCAGCGCGATGCTCCCGATCACTGTCCTGATGACCTTCATCGGGATGAAGCTGTTCCGTGTCGACGCAAACATCGTCGCGCTCTCCGGCATCGCGATCGCCATTGGCACGATCGTGGACATGGGCATCGTCCTCAGCGAGAACATCCTCAGACGGCTGGACGAGGCCGGCGACGACGAGAGCCGGCTTGAGGTCATTTACCGGGCGACGACAGAGGTCGGCGGAGCGGTGCTCACAGCGGTCGCCACAACCGTCGTCGGCTTCCTCCCCGTGTTCACCATGGAGGCCGCCGAGGGCAAGCTCTTCAAGCCGCTCGCCTACACCAAGACCTTTGCGCTCATCGCGTCGATCATCATCGCCCTGACGATCCTCCCAACTGCGGCCCATGTGCTCATGGGCTGGAAGCCAAAGCGGGGTTCGCTCCGAGTTGCCGGGTCAATCCTGCTCACGCTAGCTGGGATCGGCCTTGCCGTCTTCGTGCATCCGATCGGCGGTGCCATTGTCGCAGTCTTCGGCGCGTTCTACATCATCAAGCCGTGGCTGCCCGAGGCGGTCGCCAAGACTGTGCAGTGGTCGGCCAATCTGGTTGCCGTGCTCGTGGTACTCACGGTCCTCGCAAACGCGTGGGAACCGCTCGGCCCGACCCCGGGCACGCTCGGCAATGCGCTGTTCATCGGGGCCATCGTCGGCGGACTGCTT
>JTFN01001687.1_pt1 | contig 12616 bp, 10 predicted proteins | sample 235401 | NCBI WGS metagenome assembly JTFN01 (sample SAMN03067589, study PRJNA260952) | activated sludge metagenome | biome: Sludge; feature: Wastewater; isolation source: CETP activated sludge from augmented bioreactor treating industrial... | place: India:Gujarat | collected 2013-04 | reverse complement strand
CTCCACAACTTCGTCCATGCCACGCTGCCCTGGCTCGTAGATCAGAACTGGCTCGTGGCCCCAGGCTATGCGCCCGGCGGTGATACGATGGAGATCGAGCCGCTCGATCTGGTCCGCCGCATCGAGCCCGAGGCGCTCGCCAAGACGGCGTGATCCACAGGCCATGACTGCGCGTCCTTGCCGTGCGCGCTGCCTTTGGCATGCTCCGATCAGGGGAGATGCGCCGTGATCGCCGATAGCGAAATCCTGACCTACATCTTTCTCGGGTTCGTCGCCTTCCTGTTCGCGATGATCTTCTGGAACGTGCTGGGCGCCCCGCGCAAGAAGCACCGGGAACGCCGTACTGTCGATGCTGGCACCGCCGCCGACGGCGGTTTCGGCGATGCGGGCTCGATGCTGGGCACGCGCGGCCGGCGGCACAGGGAGGACGACCTCGCGGGCGGTGACGATGGCGGCAGCGACGGTGGGGGAGGCGACGGCGGCGGCGGCGACTGATCCCACGATCTTTGCGCGACCGCTGGTCTGGCGACGCCAATTCCGCCGTTTTTCCTCAGCCATCGGCCGCCCCCTTCGGCTATGTCCACCTTTCGTTCCGTTTGCGCGGGCCCCGCCCCGTGCTATCTGACGCCGACCTTCAAAATCCTTCCCAAAAAGCGTCAGGTGACACTCCCATGAAGCATGTGATCGAGGAGCTCGAGAAGCGTCGCGCCAATGCCCGCCTGGGCGGCGGACAAAACCGCATCGACGCCCAGCACAAGCGCGGCAAGCTGACCGCGCGCGAGCGCATCGAACTGCTGATGGACGACGGCTCTTTTGAGGAGTTCGACATGTTCGTCGAACATCGCTGCACCGACTTCGGCATGGAGAAGACCAAGGTGCCCGGCGACGGTGTTGTCACCGGCTGGGGCACCATCAACGGCCGCGTCGTCTATGTCATCGCCAAGGACTTCACGGTGTTCGGCGGCTCGCTCTCTGAAGCGCATGCCAAGAAGATGACCAAGATCCAGGATCTGGCGCTTAAGAACCGTGCGCCCATCATCGGCCTGTTCGACGCCGGCGGTGCGCGCATTCAGGAAGGTGTCGATGCGCTGGGCGGCTATGGCGAGGTCTTCACCCGCAACGTGCTGGCCTCTGGCGTCATTCCGCAGATTTCCGTCATCATGGGCCCGTGCGCGGGCGGCGACGTCTATTCGCCGGCCATGACCGACTTCATCTTCATGGTCAAGGATACGAGCTACATGTTCGTAACCGGTCCCGACGTTGTGAAGACTGTGACCAACGAGACGGTGACGGCCGAGGAACTGGGCGGCGCCAAGGTCCACACGACAAAGTCGTCCATTGCCGACAAGGCCTATGAGAACGACGTCGAGGCGCTTTTGCAGATGCGCCGCCTGATGGACTTCCTGCCCGCCAACAACCTCGACGGCGTACCGGCGCTGCCCACGCGCGATTCAGCGGACCGCGTCGAGGTTTCGCTCGACACGTTGATCCCCGACAACCCCAATAAGCCCTACGACATCAAGGAGCTGATCTCCAAGATGGTGGATGAGGGCGACTTCTTCGAGATCCAGGAGTCCTACGCCAAGAACATCGTCGTCGGCTTCGCCCGCATGGAAGGCCACACCGTAGGCATCGTCGCCAACCAGCCGATGGTGCTGGCCGGCGTGCTCGACAGTGACGCCTCGCGCAAGGCCGCCCGCTTCGTCCGCTTCTGCGACTGCTTCGAAATCCCCATCGTCACGTTGGTCGACGTCCCGGGCTTCCTGCCCGGAACCGCGCAGGAGTACGGCGGCCTCATCAAGCATGGCGCCAAGCTGCTGTTCGCCTTCACCGAGGCGACCGTGCCCAAGGTCACGGTCATCACCCGCAAGGCCTATGGCGGTGCCTACGACGTCATGTCGTCAAAGCACATCCGCGGCGACGTCAACTACGCCTGGCCGACCGCCGAGATCGCGGTGATGGGCGCCAAGGGGGCCGCCGAGATCATCTACCGCTCCGAGCTGGGCGACCCTGAAAAGATCAAGGAACGCTCCGACGAGTACTCACGCCGCTTCGCCAACCCGTTCGTCGCCGCCGAGCGCGGCTACATCGACGAAGTGATCTTGCCGCGCAATACCAGAAAGCGTATCTGCCGCGCGCTCAACATGCTGCGCAACAAGACCGTCGAGAACCCCTGGAAGAAGCACGACAACATTCCGTTGTGAGGGGAGGCTGCGTGGCGAGCGGAGTACGAGCTTGACGGGCGCATCGATTCTGCTTGCCTCGATCACGCCCGGCCTCGAGGGCACTGCAACGCTCGTTGTCGGCCCCGAGCACACCGCCGCCAAGGTCGGCTCGGGTGTCATCCCGGTGCTGGCGACTCCGGTCATGATCAACGTCATCGAGGCCGCGGCACTGGCCTGCGCCGAGCATCTGCTGCCTGAAGGCCACCAGAGTCTGGGCATCCGCCTCGATGTCAGCCACGTCGCGGCCACGCCGGTGGGCATGACGATCACGGCGCAAGCCACCGTGACAAAGATCGAAGGCCGTACCATCCATTTCGCCGTCACCTGCCACGACGACAAGGAGCTGATCGGTGAGGGCGCTCATGAGCGCGTTGTTGTTGACGTCGCCCGCTTCGAGGCGCGCGTGCGCCGCAAGATAGAGGGGAAGGCGGGCTGATGAACTCAGCGAGCATCAGCCCACGATCAGCACGAAGCCCTTGAGGTGCGCGATGAGCTCGGTGGCGCGTGTGACCGCCATGCCGTCGCGTTGCTCGTCGTGGAGCGGGTGCGTCGTGTCGCTGACCTCGACCAATGGACGCCGATCGTCCTCTTCCGGCAGAACGACACGGCAGGCAAGTCCGAGCGTTGTCGTTTCGCAGGCAGGGAACGCATTGGCGATCCGGCCCTCGATTTCGTGCCAGCCCGGCGAAACGCCGAGATTGAACCAGACCGAATAGCGGCTGAAGTCCTCAGCGCTGACTTCCACCCAGGGCCCGTACTCGAAGTCTTCGGCATAGCCGTTGACCGGCGCGACCAGAACGCAGCGGATGAAGTAGCGTTCGTCGTCGAGGATGCACAGATCCGAGGACACGATTGCGCGCCGGTCCTGCTCTTGCGGCGGCAGCGCGAAGATCGCATCGGGCAGGCCATAGGCCAGCGCCGGGAAGCCCTGATGGATTTCCGAGCACGACGGACACCGATAGCGCATGCGCGGTATCTGCTCTTGCGTGATCTCGACCGACTGGAACATGACGTCCGCTTCGCTTTTTGAACGACAAAGCGAATGATAACCGGCAAGGCGTTTCGGTCAGGTTGCAGGTTTTGGTTAAGGGAGGCTGAAGAAAAGTGATGCGCACCAGCCTCTGGCCCGGCACCTTGATGCCGGGAGGAAAGCGCCGAGCCCCATGCCACGATTGTCGGCACAACCCGAATCCCGTCTCGGCCCGTACGACGCGATCGTCGTCGGTTCGGGTTACGGGGGATCCGTTTCAGCCTGCCGCCTTGCGCGCGCGGGTCTGAAGGTATGCGTTCTGGAGCGAGGCAGGGAGTTCCGGGCCGGAGATTTCCCGACCAGTCCGCGCGCCATGCTGCGTGAGCTGCGCTACGAGGACCGCTGGTCATTTGGCGCACGACACGCGCTTTTCACCTTCCGTGCAGGCACCGAGCTGCACGTGATTACCGCCTCCGGCGTGGGCGGAGGCTCGCTCGTCAACGCTGCGATTGCGTTGAGGCCGGATCGCCAGGCACTGGCCCGGCGTGGATGGCCCCGCGACCTGCTCGACGATCCGCTGTTTGATGCCGACCTCGAGCGTGCCGAACGGATGCTGGGCGTCGCCGTGCCAGAGGACGTCACAACACATCCACGCTTTGCCGCCCTGTCGCGGGCCGCGACGGTACTGAACGCATCTGCCGCGCCGCTGCCCACCGCCATCAGTTTTGCCCCGCGCATCAACGAGGCCAATGTGATGCAGTACGCCTGCCGGCGCTGCGGCGATTGTTGGTCGGGGTGCAATGTCGGCGCCAAGAACACGCTGGCCCTGACCTATCTGCCAGATGCCGTCAATCATGGCGCCGATATCTTCGCGGGATGTGGCGTGCGCCATGTGGCCAAGGCCCCAGATGGCATGTGGCGCGTCCATGTCGAAGCCTCCGATCCCGACAATCCCAGGCAGCCGCCGCACGACTTGATGGTTTCCGCCCCGCTCGTCGTGCTGGCGGCAGGAACGATAGGCACGACCGAGATTCTCCTGCGCTCGCGCAGCCACGGACTTGTCCTTTCAGACAGGTTGGGAACCGGGTTTTCCGCCAATGGCGATGATTTGGCATTTCTAGGCGGGCTCGATGAACCCGTGCATGCAGTCGCTGTTGGGCACCCGCCGCGCACTTCAGCGGCAAATCCGCCACCCGGTCCCAATTGCGCGGGTCAAATCACGATTGCCGATGCCGGCGACGGCGAGCCGCTGCTGCTCCAGGACGGCACCATGTCGGCGATGATGGCGCGACTAGCTCCGCTGAACGCCGCATTGCGCGGGCGCATGGTCCAGGCTGCCGCCATGGTGCGCGATGGCCCGTATGCCGGTCGCCGCGCCCGCACCCAGACGTTCTACTGCGTCGGCCACGACGCCGGCGCGGGCACGATCGTGCTCGAGAACGACCGCCCGTTCGTCTCGTGGCCGGGATTGGCGCAGGATGCCTGCTATGAACGGATCCATACCGTGATGGAGCAGCTCGCTGGTACGCTTGGTGCGTCACGTGCCATGAACCCGTTTTCATCTCCGCTGCTGGGTGGAAAGAAAGTAACGGTTCATCCGCTCGGCGGCTGTGGCATCGGCACATCTGCAGCCGACGGCGTCATCGACCATCGCGGACGTGTGTTCGACCCGGATGGAGCCGGCAGCGCTGTGCATACGGGCCTCTACATCTGTGATGGCGCCGTGATGCCGGGATCGCTGGGCGTCAATCCGCTGCTCACCATCACCGCATTCGCCGAGCGCACCATGCGACTGCTGGCAAGAGAGCGTGGCTGGCAGGTGCACAGTGAGCCGGTGCGCGACGCTCCTCTGCGCGACGCCGCGATGTGAAGTTGAGTTCGCACCCGGCCCGACTCGAATTTTTTTGCACGCCCGAACAGACCTGCAGGCTTGAAGGCTCGATTGTGCCGACGCGCGGCGACGACGCGGCAGCATCCCAGATACCGGAATTTTCCGGAAAGTTTTTGCCACCGGGGCGGCGCAGCATCAGGACGCGGCGGACTTTTTGCGAACGAGCGCTCCCCTCGGGCGCCTCGAGCCGCATCGCTACTTTTCGGAATTTACTGCCCAATTCCCGCCCGGACACTGAACCCCTGATGAAACCAGCGTTCAGTCTCGGTTCAACGCGGCGCGAGCATCTTGGTCTCCAGCGAATACGAGTTTCAACCCGACAGAAACGATCCGCCACATTCCCAATGGAGACCGACATGTTTGCAAAGACACTGATTGCTGCCGCCGCAGTTCTCGCTGCCACCACTGCCACCGCGTCCGCCCATTCCGTCCGACCGATCGATCGCGTTATGACCGAGCAGGCCTTCAAGATCGAACAGGGGCGTCGGACCGGTCAGATCACCTGGACCGAAGGCCGCAAACTGCGCGCCGAGCAGCGCGAGATCGCCCGCCTGCGTGACGTCTTCCTCGCCGACGGCACGCTGACGAGGCGCGAATTCCACACGCTGCGTGCCAAGCAAACGGCGGCGGCCTGGCACATCGTCAACGAAAAGTACGACAGCCGCCGCCGCGCGAAGTTCCTGCCGCGCGTCGGGCGCTGATCCCCGCCGCCTGGACCTGCGCGAGGGAGGCGGGTCGCTCGTCAAGAGCGGCCCGCTTCGCGTTGGGATCGGGGTCTATAGCCTCTGAGTTTTGGCTGGAACCATCCCGCACCCCCACACGTCCCGCGACTGCGTCATCTATCTACGGCAAATGCATCGCCCGAAAGCCGCCACGTTCATGAATGGTACCTGTCGTCAGCATTCAGAACGGGTTCAAGGCAGGCCCGCTAGCATTCGATCATCGTCAACACTCGGCGTTCGCCGATGCGTAACAAGGGATGATGATCATGAGCTCCAAGTTCCTTCTCACCGCCACCGCACTCGTGATGGGTATCGCGTCAGTCTCCATGCCTGCTTCGGCCGCAAAAGGCGATCGCGACGGCAAGCGCAACAACCGTGATGTAGCTGTCAAAGAGCACGTCGTGAAATACGAGACCCGCAGCAAAGCCGGTCATGCCCGCCGCGGCGGCGAAATCTTCGACCGCATTGACATGCGACAGGCCCGGCAGGGCAAGCGCATCCAGCAGGGCATTCGCTCGGGCGAGCTGACACGTCGCGAAGCCGCCAGGCTGAAGGAGCAGCAGGCCTACATTCGTGAACTCGAGCGCAAGGCCGAGGGCGACGGCCGGATCACGCCTGCTGAGCGCGCCCGCATTCGTGCGGCGCAGAACGCGGCCAGCCGCGCCATCTTCCGAGAGAAGAATGACGCACAGGAGCGCGGCCGTCGCTTCGGATATGGTCCCCGCTTCGGCCATGGGGCCGGCAAGTTCTGGCACAAGCGCTGGTTCTGGGCGGCGCGCTGATCGCGAGATAACGCACACACGCGATATCACCCTCGACACCAAGGAAGCCGCACCCGCCCGGGTGCGGCTTTCGCATGCGTGACGCTCAGTTCTGCCGCATCGGCCCGGTACGCAATCATTCACCGTGCCGTTAGCTGATTGGTAAGGTTAACGAATTATGGTGCACCCACGTAGATTCGCGACGCGGGCGGAGCCATGACCGAATTCAAGGGTTTTTCCATCGACGACATCATCGCGGCAGGCGCCATCACAGATGCCGTCGTCATGAAACTTCGGTCGGCCACCTATGCCGACGGACGCATTTCGCCCGAAGAAGCCGACGCGCTTTTCAGGCTCAATGATGCAGGGCTTAGTTTCGAGCGTTCCTGGAACGACTACTTCATCGAGGCCATCACCGATTTCCTCGTCAATCAGGCCGAACCGATGGGCTACGTCACCGCCGAGAAGGGCCAGTGGCTGATTCAGCGCATCGATCACGATGGACACGTCGACACGCGCACCGAGCTGGAACTGCTGATCAACGTTATCGACCGCGCCCGCTGGGCACCCGAAAGCCTTGTTCGCTTCGCAATGGCGCAGGTGCGCGATTGCGTTGTCTCAGGGCAAGGCGTGCTGCGCAGTGGCGCCGAGCTGGCGCCGGGCCAGATCGCCGAGGCCGAAGTCGAGCTGTTGCGCCGCATTCTTTATGCCTTCGGCGGCGACGGCAATGTCGCGGTCACACGTGCGGAAGCCGAAGTCCTTTTCGAGATCAACGATGCCGTCTCGGCCGGTGTGCCGAACCCGGCGTGGACCGACCTGTTCGTCAAGGCCATCGCCAATGCGGTCATGTCGGTTTCGTCCTATGCGGTGCCCTCACGTGAGGTAGCGCTGCGCCGCGATGCCTGGCTCGACTATCACACCGACCTCTCTCCGCTCGGCCTGATCAAGAAGTTCACCAGCAGCGGCTTCTCGCTGCGCGAGGGCTATCGCCTGCTGACCCGCGAGGAAAGTGCGCTCGATCGGCTGGAGCGCCAGCGCATCGAGATGATCGTCAACGAGGCGGTGACCGAGGGCGAGGCGACCTGGCTTGCCGAGCGCATCTGCCGCGACGGAAACGTCAACGAGAACGAGGCGGCGCTCCTTGCTTATCTGCGTGCCGAAAGCCCGCGGATCCATCCCGCCCTTAAGGATCTGATCGATCGTTACGCGCCCGCGGCCTGAGCCAGCGCACGCGGTCAAGTCCGACCAACTCCTGCAATTTCGACGCGGCCCAAGCCAATGCGCTGGGCCGCGTTTTCTCATTTGTGAACGCACATCTACTCCGCTGTTGGCAATCAGAATGCCCCCTTGACCTGTGCGGTATGCCGGTCCACTGATCGAGGGTCGTCACGGGCCTGGGGGCAGGCACATGGACGATGCGGCAGCCCTTGAAGGCGCTCACGTCGAGGGATTGGGGCGGATACGCATGTGGTTTCCTCACTCCAGATTGCAGTTGCGCGAGATGCTGCTGGTCGGTGGACCGGCAGCCCTGCTCGTGTTCGGCGCATTCTGGCTGGCCTACCAGTTCGTCGAACCGGCGCCCCCCGATCGCCTCGTCATCACCACGGGCTCGCCGTCGGGCGCCTACTACGCATTTGCGAACCGCTATCGCGACGAACTCGCCAAGAGCGGCATCACGCTCGAAGTGATGCCATCGAAGGGATCGGTGCAGAACGTCGAGCGCCTCGAGAGTGACGCCGATCGCGTCGACCTGGCGCTCATGCAGGGCGGCATTGCCAACGCGCAGACCGCACCGCACATCATGTCCTATGGCCGCATCTTCCTGGAGCCGGTCTGGATATTCCACCGCCTGAACGAACCCGCCGAAGAACTCGGCGCACTCAAGGGCAAGCGCATCGCCATCGGTCCTGAGGGCAGCGGTACGCGCAAACTCGCCAACGACCTGCTCTCCGCGACCGGAATTGACGAGACCAATACAACCCTGCTGCCGCTCGGCTCGACAGCCGCGACCGAGGCGCTCGACAAGGGCGAGGCCGACGCAGCCTTCTTCACCTTGGCGCCGGAAAGCCCGCTGGTCGGCAAGCTGATGTCCAACAGCGGCCTGAAGCTTCTCAGCCTGCGACGGGCCGAGGCCTACACGCGGCGCTTTCCCTATCTGTCCCGTGTGGTCCTGCCCGAGGGCGCGATCGATCTGTCCGCCAACCTGCCGGCACGCGACGTCGTGATGGTGGCGGCACAAGCCGCGCTCGTCGCACGCGACGACCTGCATCCGGCGCTGGCATGGCCGCTGGTCGACGCGTTGAAATCGACCCATTCGGCGGGCGGCATGTTCCAGCGGGTCGCCGAATTCCCGCGCGGCTTCGATCCCGAGTACCCCATGTCGGAGGATGCCGAGCGCGTCTACACAAACGGCACGCCGTTCTTCCAGCGCTTCCTGCCGTTCTGGCTCGCCTCGCTGATCGAGCGCATGATCATCATGGTTGTGCCGATCGCAACCATCCTGATCCCGTTGTTCAAGGTTGGCCCGATGATTTACGAATGGCGCATCCGCTCGCGCCTGTTGTACTGGTATGCCCAGTTGAAGGCGCTCGAGAAGCAGGTGACCGCCCCTCAGGATGCCGACGCCAGCCGGGCCCGCTACTCAGCCGAAATCGACCGGATCGACGAAGCCGTCAGCACCATTCCGGTGCCGCTTCACTATTCCGACCGCCTGTATGAACTCCGCGCCGCCATCGATCTGGTGCGCCAGCGGATCATTTCCAGGGCTTGAGCCCCGTTTTCCGGGCCCGCGCGGCGGCCCGGCCTAGGCCTATCGTCGCTGCGCCAGCCGGTTTACGCGGACCCAAAGGCCGTCTAGAACGGGGCGCTGGCCGACAATCGGCCAAGGACTCCATTGCGAGGGACGACTGCAGGACATGTTCAAGAAGATCCTGATTGCGAACCGTGGCGAGATCGCCTGTCGCGTCATCAAGACAGCACGCCGGATGGGTATCAAGACGGTGGCGGTTTATTCCGATGCCGATCGCGATGCGCTCCATGTCGAGATGGCCGACGAAGCCGTCCACATTGGCCCACCCGCCGCAGCCGAGTCCTATCTGGTGATCGACAAGATCATCGCTGCCTGCAAGCAGACCGGCGCCGAAGCTGTTCACCCCGGCTACGGCTTCCTTTCCGAACGCGAGGCCTTCCCCATCGCGCTGGCCAAGGAAGGCATCGTCTTCATCGGTCCCAACCCTGGCGCGATCGCCGCCATGGGCGACAAGATCGAGAGCAAGAAGGCGGCAGCCGCTGCCAAGGTGTCGACCGTGCCGGGATACCTGGGTGAGATCGAGGATGCCAAGCGCGCCGTCGAGATTGCCGAGGAGATCGGCTATCCGGTGATGATCAAGGCCTCGGCCGGCGGCGGCGGCAAGGGCATGCGCATTGCCTGGTCGCGCAAGGAGGTCGAAGAGGGCTTCACCTCGTCGCGCAACGAGGCCAAGGCCTCGTTCGGCGATGATCGCATGTTCATCGAGAAGTTCATCGAGAACCCGCGCCACATCGAGATCCAGGTGCTGGGCGACAAGCACGGCAACGTCATCTATCTGGGCGAGCGCGAGTGTTCCATTCAGCGCCGCAACCAGAAGGTGATCGAAGAGGCGCCGTCGCCGCTCCTCGACGAGGCCACCCGCAAGGCCATGGGCGAGCAGTCCGTTGCTCTGGCCAAGGCCGTCAACTACGACAGCGCAGGTACGGTCGAATTCGTCGCCGGACAGGACAAGAGCTTCTACTTCCTCGAGATGAACACGCGTCTCCAGGTCGAGCACCCGGTCACCGAGCTGATCACGGGCATCGACCTTGTCGAGCAGATGATCCGCGTCGCCGCCGGCGAGAAACTGGCGATCGCCCAGAAGGACGTCAAGCTCAACGGCTGGGCCGTTGAGAGCCGCATTTACGCTGAGGACCCCTATCGCGGCTTCCTGCCATCGATCGGCCGCCTCGTACGCTATCGCCCCCCGCACGAAGGCTCGACCCCCGATGGTCTCACGGTGCGCAACGATACGGGCGTCTTCGAGGGCGGCGAGATCTCGATGTACTATGACCCCATGATCGCCAAGCTCGTCACCCATGCGCCGACCCGCGAGCAGGCGATCGATGTTCAGGCTACCGCGCTCGACGCCTTCTATATCGATGGCATCCAGCACAACATTCCGTTCCTGACGGCACTGATGCAGCACCCGCGCTGGCGTTCAGGCGAATTGTCGACGGGCTTCATCAGCGAAGAATTCCCCGACGGCTTCAAGCCGCGCGCGCCCGAAGGCGAGGAACTGAAGGTCCTGGCCGCTGTCGCCGCCGCCATCGATCACCAGAACAACGTGCGCCGCCGCGAAATCACCCACCAGATGGACGGCCGGCCGGTGAAATTCTCCAATCGCCGCGTCGTCGCGCTGGGCAAGACACTGCAGCACGTTCAGGTCGAGGGCGGCCTCGATACGCCCATCAAGGTGGCGCTGCTGGACGATGACGGCAGGACGGTCGACACGCTGGAACTGGCCTCGCGCTGGTGGCCCGGCGAGGTCGTCTGGGCCGGTGTCGTGCGCGATCGCGACGTCTGCGTCCAGGTGCGGCCGATCCTCAACGGCTATGACCTGTCCTATCGCGGGATCCACACGCCGGCACGCGTCTACACCATGCGCGAGGCGGAACTGGCGGCACTGATGCCCGAAAAGGCCGCAGCCGACATGTCGAAATACCTGCTGTGTCCGATGCCGGGTCTCGTCAAGGCCATCAACTCGGAGGAAGGCGCAGAGGTGAAGGCGGGCGATCCGCTGGCCGTGGTCGAGGCCATGAAGATGGAGAACATCCTGCGCGCCGAGCGCGACGGCAAGGTCAAGAAGATCGCCGCCAAGGTCGGCGACAGCCTGGCTGTCGACGCGGTCATCATCGAATTCGAGTGATCCGGGGCGGCCGGCCTTATCCTGGTTGCGTTGCGGTATCACGCAGCCGCGTGCCTGGTCGTCGCGGACAACGCGACAAACGGCACATGTGACGCTCGAGGCTGCGCGGCCCACAAATTCCAAGCCCAGGACCGCTTTGGCGGGGGCAGCCGCAGCAAGCGGTGGCCAGAGCATGTTTAGCCGAAGTGTGAACGGTTCGGCGTGAAAAACATGCTCGCACCGAAGAGCGCATGTTTAGCCGAAGTGTGAGCGGTTCGGCGTGAAAAACATGCTCAAACTCAGGAGTACATGTTTAGCCGAAGTGTGAGCGGTCAGGCCGTGAAGCACACGCTCAAAACGAAAAGATCAGATCGCGTTCGCGTCTCCAAGGAGCATGAACGCGCTCTAGGCGAACTTCTCGGCGTGTCGGCGCAGGCTGGTGAGGATCGGCTCGAAGGCTTCGTCGTCGCGGGCTTCCGGATAGACCATGTAGACTGGGTAGACGAACGTGCGTGTGCGCGCCGGACGGCGCAGGCGCCCACGCGCGACAAGTTTTGAGACCAGCCGCTCTGGGAAATACCCCGTCGCACCATTCTCCAGAAGGTAGTCGAGCCCCATTGAACCGATATCGAGGTTCAATCCAGGGTTGGTCAGACGCGGGTAGGCCGCGGCATGGTCCTGTCGGAAGTCGGGTCCCCAATCGATGAAGACATAGTCGCTGGCGCTGCGTCGCGCCGGACCGCGCTGGCTCGTCACCATGACGAACTCTTCATCGAACAGGTGCTCGATCGTCAGTCCCGGCGGCTGCACGGGACGATACATGACGGCGATATCGAGCGTTCCCTCGATCAATCGTTGTGTAAGAACCTGCGACAAACCAGCGCTCGCTGACACTGCAATATCGGCGATGTTACCGCGCAGCCAGGAGATCCACTTGAGCAGGAAGCCATCCCACAAGCTGATCGGCGCGCCCACGGCGAGGTGATCGCGATGCTGGTCGGACAGGCTCACTTCGAGCTGTGCGTGCTGCCACACGCGCACCAGAGCGAGTGCATGTTTCTGGAATTGCTGACCTGCTCCGGTCAGTTCCGCGCCCGCTTTTGAACGCTCAAACAACGGTCTACCAAGCAG
>JTFN01002450.1_pt1 | contig 12665 bp, 17 predicted proteins | sample 235401 | NCBI WGS metagenome assembly JTFN01 (sample SAMN03067589, study PRJNA260952) | activated sludge metagenome | biome: Sludge; feature: Wastewater; isolation source: CETP activated sludge from augmented bioreactor treating industrial... | place: India:Gujarat | collected 2013-04 | reverse complement strand
TTTAGATTTTAAAAACAAAACCATACATCGTTCCAATATATTATATACAAGAAATAAAGATTTATTAGAAAAATATATAGAAGAAAATGAAATAATAACAATAAAAAAAGAAGGTAATAAAAATGAAGTCTATATGTTTTTTGATAAGACTTGTGTATATTGCAATATTGTATACAATAAAATTGACAATTATTTAAATGCTGGAATAAATATAAACTTAATACCTTATCCAAGAAATGGTATTGAAGGAACACCCTATCAAGAAACATTGAAATTCTGGTGTAAAAATACAAAAGAAAATTGTAATTTAAGTGTTAGAAGAGGATATAATTTAGGTGAAAAATTAAATATAACAGGAACACCTGCTTTTATAGATAGAAATACAGGTAAGGTTTTATATGGTTTTAGAACTCCGAAAACTTTAATTGAATTATATAACTACAAATAATTTTCAATTATATCACAAATGTAAAAATAAAAAAGTCTTTGTTTTTTATATAACTATGATAAATTAGTAATATGTTCATCTAAAAAGGAGCAATATAATGATACATAAAGACGATTTTAAAAATGAATATGTGTTTTTAAGCAAAGACAAAAAATATCCAGATATAGCAGTTTCATATCATCAAGTTAATAATAATATTTTTGGTTGGTATTCTGGATTAAATAAAGATAATAAAATAACAGATTCTTATTTCTGGCTTGAATTAGATGATCAATATCTTAATGCTATAAAAATTTTAGCTTCAAAAAATATCGAGGAGTGGGAAATAAATATCTTAAACCAAGAACATTTAACAGAATATAAAATAACTAAACCACAATTAAAAATACTTAAAGATTGTGAGGAAGATTTTAGAGAAGAGTGGTTTGACAAAGAAGGTAATATAAAAAAAATAAGAGTTCCAAAAATGTTTTCTACTGAAAACAATGATAAAATGTTTATTCCCGAAAACTTAAATGTACCGTTATTAAATTTACTATCTCAGTTTTGGGATTTAGATAGAAGAATAGAAATATCTTTAGTTGAAAATTAAAAAAGGCCATTTGGCCTTTTTTTAATTAATGTTTAATTAGTGGATATTTTTTTTCCAACTTCTCTAATTCTTTATTTAAATAGTTATTAATTAATATAGTTCTATACTCATTCTTTTTCTTATTATAAAAATTTTCATCTTTATAATATTTATAACTCATATTATATTCAGAATTTAAATAATCTTTATTTAATTCATATTCTTCTTTATTAATATTAGAATATTCATTATAAAATTCTTCTAATGTAAATTGTTCAACCTTACCAGATTCATCTTTTTTTATTACTTCAACCATAGTTGGATTATCGAGTTTATCTATAAAAGAAAAATCTTCCTCATTAATTTTTGTATTATATTCCAAAGAATCAAAATATTTTCTCAATATTATTTCTTCTTTTATAGATTCTTCAAATTTTTTTGCTGATATATTATAAAATTTTAAAAAATCAAAATACAATTCTTTAGAAAATCCTCCCTCTTTGAGAAAGTTCTCATTTTCTGTTAATGCTTTATAAATTTCATTATCTGAAACTTCAACATCTTTATTATTCATCTCATTTAATACTGCATATCTATGATGGATTATTTTTTCTACTTCTGAATTTATTTCTTCAATACTTTTATTTTCTTCTTTAAACATTTGAGCAACTCTTGTTCTATATCTATCAACTTCTAATAGACTTATATCATAATCACCTATGGTATAAAATTTATCATCATTATATCCATAATTAACAAGACCTGTAAAAAGTCCAGTAAAAACGAAAGATAAAACTATTATAGCAACTACAATCATTCCTAATTTATTAAAAATCTTCTTTTTCATTAAAAAACCTCTTTATTAAGTTTAAATTATAATTGTTTTTTTTATTTTTTCAATTGTTTTTTTGTTTTTAAATGCTATAATTTATTTTATTTTATATGAAATTAGGAGATTTAAATGGAAAGTTTTTCTGTGTGGGGATTAATTTGGCATGCCTCTTTTGGTGTTCAATTAATAATGTTTATACTGGTAGCTTGCTCTGTATATAGTTGGAGTATTATTTTTAGAAAATGGGCTTTATTTTCTTATAAAAAAGCTATATTGAATAAATTTGAAAAAAGGTTTTGGAAAGGTGATGACTGGAAAGTTATCGTTAATGATATTGAAAAAACAAAAAATAACACTGGCATAAATAGAATATTTAGAACTGGTTTTAATACTTTTTTTCAATTTCAAGAATCCAATAAAAAAGATGCTGATGATATAGTCGAAGTGGTCAGTGGTTGTATGAATGTTGAAATTATTAAAGAAGAAAAAGTACTTGAAAAAGATTTAGCAACACTAGCAACTATAAGTTCTACTGCTCCTTACATTGGTTTGTTAGGAACTGTTTATGGAATATTAATTGCATTCTGGGGAATAGGACTGCAAAAACAAGCAACTATAGCAACTGTTGCACCTAGTATAGCAGAAGCATTGATTGCAACAGCAATGGGATTATTTGTTGCAATACCTGCTCTTATAGCTTACAACAAACTATCAATAGTTTCAGCAGATATAACTGAGAGATATAGAATAGTAGAGAAAGAAATGATTAATACTGTTAATAAAGTTTTGATTGGAAAATAAAATCCAACAAATTAATTATAAAAATAATATAAATGTGTATAAAGAGGATAATTTAGAATGAAAAAAGATAAAAAAATAAAAGCAGAAATAAATGTTGTTCCTTATATAGATGTAATGCTAGTTCTTTTAATTATTTTTATGATAACAGCACCAATGTTAACTCAAGGTATTGATGTTTCTCTTCCAAAAACAACTTACTCTGAAACAGTAGTTCCAAGTCAAAATAGTGTATTTTTTATTGTATCAATAAACAATGAAGGTAAAATATTTTTAACAAATACTGAAGAAGAAGAAAACTCCTCTGAATCTTTATCCATTAGAAATTTGCAAGAAAAAATAATTGATTTTGAAAAATTATATACTGAAAAAGAAATAAAAATATTTATAAAAGGAGACGAAGAAGTTAATTATGGAAAAGTAGTTGAAGTAATGGATTCTTTGAAAAAAATATCTAAAAATAAGATAGGTTTAATGACGGAACAAGTTAATCCTTAAATGTATTTTCAAATAATAAAAACATATCTATGTTGTTAAAATCTTCTTGTTCTTTAACAACATTTTTATAAAATTCAATATCTTCTAATGATATGTCTTCAATTCTTTTTTCATTAACATCATTAATAGTAACTGGAGATGAATTTTTCATTTTCAAGTATTCTTCAAAATCTTCAAAATTACTATTTTTATTATTGTTTAATGATTCTTCCATTTTTATTATCCTATAATTTGTTGTACTTGATTTAAATCAAAATTAATTATCTTTAAATAATATAAATTAAATATAAACAATGAAATAATTATAAAAGTTTCATTTTTTCCACTTTTCCATAGATTTAAAGAAAATCTATGATAAGGAGTTAATATTGGTATTCCCATAGGATTAGGAAGATCAACTAACAAATGCAACAACCCTCCGAAAGAAAATCCTAAAAATATACTATATAAAAACATATGATATTCAGAGTATTCTTGAAAAACTACAATATTATTTACTATAGCATAATAAGAAAAATAAGCTAACAATAACCACAATGGAGTCCAATGAGTAATAGTCCTATGTTTTATAACAGTTCCACCATTTTTCTTACGAATTTCCAACCAATCAGGAGCACTACTTCCAAATATAAAAAAAATAGTTGCCAAAATAGGTTCAGCTCCAATATCTTTTGCAAAAACAAAAGTACTTGCTGACAATGCCAAACCTGAAAAAATGTGCCCTTTACCTGTCATTTATCTTCTATCCTTTTTTAAATTAATAACAACCATATATAATGAAACTATTATAACTAAACAAATAAAAACAGTAAACATTAATATGTTTTCAATAGTAAAAAATTCGGAATTTTTTAATTTACTTAAAGAATACTTATCTTTTAAAAATATAGGTTCTTCATTTATATTCTTAATAGGTTTTTGAATTATTTCCTCTTTTTTTATTTCAATAATTTCATTATTTTCATTTTTAAGAATTATTTTATCATTATTTTGTTCTTTTTTTAAAGGTTTTAATTCTTCTTCATTGTTTAAAATGTCTTTCTTAATTTCAGATTCTATTGCAGTCTCATTCTCATTTTCAAATAATATTATATTATCATTTATCAAGTTTTCTTCTTCAATAAAATCTTCATTGTTAATAATCTCTTTTATTATTTTTTTATCTTCTTCTTTTTTCAAATTAATTTCTTCTACAACAGAATAATTATCTAATTCTATCATTTCAAAATCATCTTTATTATCAGAATTAACTTCTTCAAAATTCTCACTATCTATAGGATTATCATTAGAATAAACTTCTTTTCTATTATATATATTTTTAAGTGCTTCTTTTTCTTTTATACTTTGAATCTCTTCTTTATTTTCATTAATTAATTTTTCTAAAATTTTTAAATCTATATTATTTATTTTATTTTCTAGTTCTGATATTTTATTATTAAGGTTTAGATTTTCTCTTTTAATACTTGTTATCTCTTCCGTTTTTGTTATCAAATCTTTTTCTATTGTTCTATTTTTTTCAATTAATTCTTCTAATAATTCACCATATATTTTTTCTGAATCAAAAGTGCTTTTTTCTATTTTTTTATTTAATTCTTCTTCTATTTTTTTATTTAATTCTTCATATTTATTATTAAGATCTTTAGATTTTTCAATATAAATATCATTTAAGTTTTTCTTTTCATTTTCAATATCTTGTTTTAAGATCTTTATAACATTATTAACATCTTCTAGTTCACTTTTTACAATTTCTTTTTTATCTTTTTCTATTAATAAATTATATACAAAATCATTTTTTAACAATCTAGCATAAAAAAAGGAATCTCTGTTGTCTTGATCTTTTAAATAAGGATTTCCTCCATTTTTTAATAAGTAATCAATGGCTGATATATTTTCTTTTTTTATAGCATAAAGTAAAAGGGATTCTTTTTTCTTATTTAAAATATTTGGATTTACTTTCAATTCTTCTATAAATAATTTTAATAAAGACAACTTATTTTCAGAAATTGCCAAATGAATAGGAGTTTGACCAAGCTCATTTAAACCAGTTATAAGTAACGGCTCTTGATTGACTAATTCTTTAATATATTCTTTATTCTCAATAGAAACAGCATAATGTAAAGCATTAAGCTTTTCAGCTTGTATAGAAGTTAATAAACAAAAGCTTATCAAAACAGTTATAATTATTTTTTTCATTCAATTTCCATTTTTTTAATATATTTATGAAAAAATACCATTATAACTTTTTTTTTCAACTCTATTATAATATTAATTATACTTTACTATATTTAATATTAAGTTAATATAATAATTATAATTCAATAACAAAAGAAGTGAAATATGAAAAAATTAATTACTTTATTTTTTATATTATTAACATTATCAAGCAATATAAATGCAAAATCATTTGAAGAAATAGAAAAAGAAGCATTAAATGGAAGTGCAGAAGCTAATTTTAAAATAGGGCTTGTTTATGAATATGGAGTAGGCTTCGAAAAAAATCAAAAGAAAGCTTTAGAGTATTATATTAAAGCACATAAAGGCGGTATATATAAAGCAACAACAAAACTAGGTATATATTTTTATGAAAGAGGAAATGAAAGTAGTGCTATAAATTATTTTAAAGAAGCTGCTCAAAATGGAGAAAACCTTTCAATAGCTTATATAGGAAAGCTATACGAAGACAAAAAAGATTTTAAAAAAGCTTTTTTCTATTACAAAAATGCATCTGATAAAGGTGTTTCTTTTGCAAAAATAAAATTAGCTAGATTATATAAAGAAGGCTTAGGTACTAAAAAAGATATTTCAAAATCAAGGCAATTATATAATGAAATTTTAAAAAATAAAAACAATCCTTTTTATAAAGAAGCTTTAAATAATTATAATATTTTAAATAAATAATAGTTTTTTTATTTTTTTTAACAATTATAATATTGACGAAGATTTTATTAATGGTAATATAATTATATAAAATATTAAAATAATATTTTTGCAAATAAAAAAAATAAACTTAATTATTAACAACGGAGAAAAAGAAAATGAAAATAATTAATAAAATTGTATTGTCTGCAACATTAGCATTATTACCAGTAATGTCTCAAGCAGCTGATATTGGTACTCGTGTTAAAGATATAAATGATGATGTTAGTGCTATTACTGTATTATTAATTTTAGCGTCTGTTCTTTTAGGTGTTTTATTCATGATTTTAGGTGGTGTTAACTTGAAAAAATATGCTGACAACCCTCAACAAAACCCTATTTCTAAACCAATAATATTCTTACTTGCTGGAATAATTCTATTTGGATTGGGTTCTACAAGTCAAACATTAAAAGATACTTTATTTGGTGAAGATGCTGAAAACACTAATTATAACATTAACAATCAAATTACTTAATAAAAATCATTACAATTAAAAAAAATAAAGAGAACATAAGGAGATTATAGTAAAAATTGTGTAATTTATGATTAAATCCTTATGACACCTCGTTTTCGAGGTGTTTTTATTTTTATACTGTGTAATAAATTGTGTGTAATTTTCAAATAAAAGTGTGTAATATCTGTTTTTTATTACATTTTTACATATTTTATACTATATTTTTTGTAAATTTTAGATAAAAAATAACCCCCAAATATGGAGGTTATTATCAAAATTACATACTTTTAAGAACTATATAGACTTTATCTTCTCTTTATTTCATCTTCTAAAATAATTTTTTCCTCATATTCTTTTAAAAAAAGTTTTATTTTATGTGTTTTAATAGAATTAGTATTTGTTTTATAAAACCAAGTTCTCCATCTATCAAATTTCGGCTTTATCTCTTTTTCAAATGAAAATTTATCATTAACATACCATTTTAATAAAAGTGTCTTATTTTTTAAATTGTTTAATTCCATATAATAATAAACTCTATCTAAATCTTTATTAAACTCTTTTATATATGGAAAAGGTTCTCTCTTTTTATCGCCTTCTAAATGAACTCCTGAAGTAAAACCATGTTCTTTAAAATAGTCAGGCTTATCTTTTTTATTATCAAGTTCATTTTTTAAAATAATATCATGTTTCTCAATTATATTATTTTCGTCTTTTATATTTTTTTCTATAACACTTTCTTCTTTTTCTTTAAGTTTAATTATTGGTTTAAGAGCAATATTTTCTTTTTTTATAACTTCAACTTTAAATACTTCATTTGATACATTATTGTTTTTATCTTCAACTTTAAATTTATTTTCTTCACCCATATATATAATTTTTTTATTTGATATTCTACCACTGTCTTCTGCCAATAATTCTGGAGATGATTTTAATGTAAAATATGCAATAGAAATCAAAGCAATAAAAAAACAAAATACAATCTTAATATTATTTTTACTTTTTTTTTCTAAAAATAAATTTTCTTCTTTTTGAGGGATTTTAACTTTTATTCTTATATTATTCATAAATAGACCATTTTTTTTTAAAAATTAATTATAATTGAAAAAAAATTTTTATCAAGCGAATAATTTGACAATATTAAAATTGTCTTATATTATCCTTACAATTAACAAAAATAAAAAAAATGAATGTAACAAATAAAAATAAAGTAAAAATAAAATATATTATAAAAGAAATAGATACAAATAATATTATTTTAGGTGATAAGTTTAGCAAATATGAAATAGATTTATCAGATAAAAATGATTTAACTGATATATTATATTCAGTCCTGAAAAATAAATCTGTTGGATTTTCAAGCAAGTTTAAATTCAATAAAAAGGAATATTCTGAATTTAAAAAAATTGAAGAATTTAATTTAAAAGATTATCCAGAATCAGCCTTGTATTTTGAAGGAGAAGTGATAATATTTGGTGTAGAAAAAAAGAGAGTTGGAAGAGTAATCTCTATGGATAATGAAAAACTAACTGTAGATTTTAATAATCCATTAAGAAGAAATGATATAACTTTAGAAATTAAATTATTAGATATTTATTAAAAGGGTAAAAAAAATGTTTGAAAATATATTAAATATAATTTACTTTTTACTGGCATTATTCATTATTTTTATAATAATGATTCAACCTAGTAAAGGAAGTGATTTAGGAAGTCTTGCAGGTGGTTCTAATAAATCGGGGTCTAGCGGAAAAATAAATAAAATAACAAAATTTACAGCTTTTATAGCTGCTGTTTTTTTAATATTAAGTTTCGTGATTGTCTATCAAGAAGCACAGGTTTCAAGAGGAAGTGTTGTTAACAACATAGAAAAAGTAGAGGGAGAAAAATAAATGACATTAGAATTATTTAAAAAATTAATGGTTGTGCTTTTTGCAATCTTTATATTTAGAGTGGGTTCACACATACCAGTACCCGGAGTAGATCCTGTTGCTTTATCTGCTATGTTTGCACAATATGATGGCACAATATTAGATATGTTTAACACATTTTCAGGTGGCTCACTTAAAAGATTATCAATATTTGCAATTGGCATAATGCCATTTATATCAGCTTCTATAATAATACAATTAATGAGTTATTTCTATCCTCATTTTAAAGAACTAAAAGAAGAAGGTGCTAAAGGACAGGCAAAACTTGCACAATACACTCGTTATTTAACTTTAGTATTAGCCTTTTTTCAAGCTTTCGGTTTAACTTCTTCTATAAAAGGACAAGTTATAAATGGAATGGCAATTGTTCCCAATAATGATATATCTTTTATGTTGATAGCTATATCAAGTTTAGTTGCTGGTACTTTTATTCTTGTCTGGATGGGCGAAAAAGTAACAGAATATGGAATAGGAAATGGTATATCACTATTAATATATGCAAGTATAATATCTGGAATGCCAGCGGCTATAAGTGGAACTTTGGAATTAGTAGGAAGTAATGAAATTACTAGAGGTTTCTTATTTGTAATAATGAGTGTTATAGTATTGGCTATACTTTTTGTTATCACTATAGAAAAAGCACAAAGAAGAGTGCCTATAACATATGCAAAAAATAATGCTCAAGAAATACACCAGCATAAAAGTTATTTACCATTTAAGATAAATTTAGCTGGCGTAATACCTCCTATACTAGCATCAAGCTTAATATTATTTCCAGCAACTTTAGGTGCTTGGTTTAGTAATACAGAATCAGTTAGTATATTTAGTAAAATAGCAACTTATTTTTCTCAAGGAACTATAACATATATACTTTTATATTCTGGTTTAATAATTGCTTTTTCTTACTTTTTTACTAATTTGCAAAATAATCCTGCAACAATAGCAAATTCTTTAAAAGATAGGAATGCATTTATTCCCGGATTTCGTCCCGGAGAACAAACCTCAAACTATTTAGGTTCTCTTATCTCAAAAATTACTTTTATAGGTTCGATGTACTTAACATTAATATGTTTACTTCCTGAATTTTTAATTTATTATTGGAAGGTTCCTTTTTATTTTGGTGGTACTTCTTTACTAATAATAGTTATAGTTGCCTTAGATTGGCATAGTCAAATAACTTCATTATTAAAAGGTAAGGAGTATAATAAAATTGAAAAAGATTTAATTGAAGATTTTGGTAGATAAAATGTTAAAAGATAAATTTTTAATATATGCATTAAGCTTACATTTTTTTGTAGGCTCTTCTGCTTTATTATTTAATTTTATTAATAGTCAAGATGAAGATATTACAGACAAAAAAGTGAAGATTTCAGTTGATGTATCAAATTTAAATAAACAAAAAGAAATATTAGAAAAAGCGATTCAAACGGAAGTTTTTTCAGAAGAGGAAATATCTTTAAAAATAAAGAAAATTCAAGAAAACAAGCCTCAATCATTATCTGAAAGACTTAGAAAGGAACATGAGATAGAGGAATATAAAAAAGAACTACAAGCTATAAAAAAACGAAAATTAGAAGAAGCTATAAGAGTTGAAAAGGCAAAGAAAGAGGCTGCAAGAAGAAAGGAGTTGGAATTAGAAAGAGAAAAACAAAGAAAAGAAGCCGAAAGAATTAAGAAAATGAAAGCTGAAAAAGAAGCTGCTAGGCTAAAAGCCGAGGAAGAAAAAAAACTTAAATTAGAAGAAAAAAGAATAAAAGAAGAAAAATTAGCTGAAGAACTTAAAAATATAGAAAAAGATATACAAAATAAAAATATAGAAAAACAAAAAGAATTAAAAAAAGTAGTATCTAAAAAAGTTTCTTCAAAAATAGATGAAAGGGAAAAGTATATAAACTCAAAACAAGGAAAAATAGATCTTTTAAATTATTTTAATATGGTTTATGGTGTAATAGATGATAACTGGATACAACCTTATAAAGTTAAATCTGGAGATAAATGTATCGTTCATATAACACAATCAAGAAAAGGTGTTGTTGAGGGTATTAATTTTGTAGATTGCCCAAAAAATAATGAATATAGAAAAGAAATAGAAAAAGCAATATACAAATCTTCTCCATTACCATTACCAAAAAACAATTTTTTATTTGATTCGAAGATAGAAATTATTTTTGAATAAGATGTTTTTTTTATTGTTTTTTTTATAAACTATGTTATTTATATAAAATAATAACTTTAATTAATATAATAGGAAAATCTGTATGAAAAATAATATGTTTAAATTATTGCCTTTATCAATATTGATTACTGCAAGTAATGTATATGCTGAAGAGTCAATAGAAGATATGGAAAATTTCTTTAAGGAAATAATTCAGGAAGATGTTTCTACTGACCAAAATATAAAGCCTGAAATTAAAAAAGAGCCGGTTGTGAAAACAGAAAGTAGAATTAAAGAAGAAGAAAATACAACTTTAGATGATTTGGAAGAATTAGAAGAATTAATACCTGAACCTAAAAAAGACTCTTCTAGTGAATTAGACGTTGTATTTTTAAGAAATGTTCCAGAAGGAACAAGATTCACTGTTAAAGAAGATTTTATAATACTTCCATTACATAAATATGTTATATTTCATGAAGGTGAAGTTGTTGTTAAAAGCCCACAACATAAGAACCCATTAACAACATTCTGTTATATGGAATTACAGCCTTCAGGAAAAGCAAGAATACTAAAAGAAGGTAGAAGATTAACTGTAATCAAAAATGAAACTACTTCAAAGATATATAAAAGCAAAAAAGAAGCTTGGAGAGGAGAAATTAAAGTATTTGAAACAAAATTACACATAGATAATCCTCATCTTAAATCAATATCTTGTTATTCAGCAAGTTCAGTAGAAACAAATAAAATACCTTTAAGAATAAAAGATTTGAAAGAACAAACTGGAAATTCTTTATCCATAGAATTCCCTGCTTATGAAGAAATTTAATTATTAAAAAAAATTAATATGATTAAAAAAGAAGACTTAATAGGATTTGAAAATGATTGGGTTTTTGTTGACGAAGACTCAATCAATATATATAAATTTTCTGAAGATGGGTTGGGAATTCTTTATACAGATGATGAAGAAATTGATTTTAAATGGAAAATTTCCCAAAAAGGTTTTATAAATTTAACATATAAAGGAAATTTATTTTATCTTAAATTAAATTCAAAAGAAGATAATCTTTACAATTTTGCATACTTCAAAAAAGAAAATGAAAAAGCTATAAAAATAAAAGATTTATTTCTAACAAGAAAAGATCTAAATAAAGTGGAAGAAGTAAAGGACTTTGAAGAAAGTAATTTCAGACAAATAATAAATGAAATAAAATCAGATAATATATTTAAAATATTATTTACTTTGATTACTTTGTTTACATTCATTATATTACTGGTAATAATAAATTTTCTTCCTATAATTAACAGTATGGGAATAGCTTTTAAAATATTAATATCTTTAGGAATAATAATTTACGGATTAAAGAAAATATATTTTATCTCTAAGTATTTAAATAATAAATATAGAGATAAAATTAAAAATTTATTATTTTAAATTTAATGCCGTTTGATATAATTCAAATAAAACACCATCTAATAACCAAATTCCCACTCCTAAGCTAATAGAAAGAATGACAACAATAAAAAAAGCTTTTATTGTTTCATTTTTTTTAGGATAAACTATTTTAAACAACTCTTCTTTAATACTTGTTAAAAACTTTAGTTTACTTTTTATCAAAATAAGACCTCTTTATAATTACTGTTAATTAATTATATATTGTATATATAAAAAATCAATATAATTAAGTTTTTTTTAAGCCTTTATTTTTTTTAAAAAAGTGTTAAGTTATTATTAGGTAAGGAAAACCTAAAAACTATAAGAGGTTATAATATATGGCAAAAAAACAAAGAAAGTTCGAAGTAATAGATTCAGAAGTAAATCAACCTTTAGAACCTAATGGAAAAATAAAATTCACTATCCATGATCTTAACAAAGTCTCTCCTTTAACTCCAAACCAAGAAATATTTTTTAATAGATATAATAATGGGAACCATATAATTGCTCATGGAAAACCGGGAACGGGTAAAACATTTCTAGCTATGTATAAAGCATTTGAAGAAATGTTAAGTGGAGGTTCACCTTATCAAAAAGTAATTATTATAAGAAGTGCTGTTGCTACAAGAGAAATA
>JTFN01003478.1_pt1 | contig 12698 bp, 9 predicted proteins | sample 235401 | NCBI WGS metagenome assembly JTFN01 (sample SAMN03067589, study PRJNA260952) | activated sludge metagenome | biome: Sludge; feature: Wastewater; isolation source: CETP activated sludge from augmented bioreactor treating industrial... | place: India:Gujarat | collected 2013-04 | reverse complement strand
TCGTTTGCTCTAGTCCGTCGAACTCCCTGAAAAGCAGATGGTTGGCATGGGCCTGGGCCGACTCCGGCTCACGGATGACACAGCCCGAAGCTGGCGCTTCGACGGACGCGAGCCGGCGCGTCTTTGCCTCACCGAGGTTGTGATGAAAACCACTGGCGCGGTCTTTGCGCTTCAGGACGTCGAACGCTCCATCCAGGCTCTCCGTGGCAAGGATCGCGCGGCAGACGACCTGTCGTGGCACGCCACGCTGAAAATCTCGGGCGCTGATATGGTTGACGGTCTGGACAATCCCCGCCGCATTTAAGCCAAACGTGTGCCCCGGCAGCATCCCAGGATACACAAAGCTGCTCCAAGCGGGACCCTCGTCGGGCTCGACCTCGACCCAGCAACAGGCGCCCAGAAACTCCGCCGCGCCATCTTCGTTGTGGGCGATTATCGCCGGAGCGTCACCTTTCGCCGGAATGAGCAGCGTGGTGCAGCCGGCGGCCGCTATGGCCTTGGTCACCGGCGAGACATGTTCGGGAAGGCGCAGGTCGCCGCGGCAGTTCCAGAGAAATACTTTCTCGAAATCCTGCTCAGCCCCTTCGGCGATGCCCTCAATTTCTCGTACGAAGCAGGGATAGGCCGCGCGAGCCGCGGATTCCAGCGACTGCAGATATTCAGAGTCACGCCAGCGAGCATAGAGCGCATGAAATTCTTCTGTCGGTAGGACCCGCTCGCGGAAGCTGGCGGCGGTCGCTCGCCCTAGGGCTATGCCGATGGAGAAGGCGTCACCCTTGGCGTGAATGCGCGAGATGGGATTTCGGGACATGCGTGACCTCTGTTATGTATAGAAGGATTGTGGATGCTTCGTTGGGGACGCTGGTGTGACTCACAAACTCATGCAGATTTGGACTGATCTTTTGACCTTATCAGCAAGGCCGAAATCGCGAGCAGAAGTATGCTGATTCCGATGAGTAGTGAGGCGATGGCCGTGATGGTCGGGTTAACTTGGAGTACCAACTCGTTGAACATACGCTTCGGTACGGTTTCATAGGTTCCCGAAACAAAGAGCGTAACTATGACCTCGTCAAAGCTTGTTATAAACGCGAATATCCACGCCGCTCCAATACTGGGAAGGACGTTGGGCAGTAGTACCCGCAACAACATGACACGCGTAGACGCGCCCAACGTGAAGGCCACTTGCTCCAGCTTGACGTCGAATTCCCGAAAGGCGACAGTCATCACGAGCACTACGACGGGTACTCCCAACACCATGTGCCCGATGATCAGCGCTGTTAGGGTCCCGAGCAGTCCGACATGCGCAAAAACAAGATATAGCGCAACAGCGGTGATGACACCTGGAAGCACGATCGGCAGAATGAAATTTGCTTCGGCAATCGGCCGCCCCGCAAACCTTCCGCGGACGAGACCGTAGGCGGCCGCCCCACCAAACACCAACGCAAGTGTGCTCGCGGCTAGAGCCACAATGAACGAGGTTTGCAGATCATCCATCCAGCGCTGGTCGCTAAAGAATTCTGCATACCAGCGCAGCGAGAAGCCTGGTGGTGGAAATTGAAGTGTGCTTGCACTCGAGAAAGATATTGGCACGACCACTAAGATCGGCAGGGAGAGGAAGAGCAGGCTCGAGATTGCCACAGATCCTAATGCAATGCGTCCGATTCCAACTCTGTGCTTGCGCACCTCGATCGGCGCAGCTTCGACTGCATCCAAGGCGGGCAGAGTATCGGAGCTATCGTATCGACCAGGGAGTTCACTCATGACACCCCTCCCAAGGCGGAATACGCTGAGGCTCGGCGATAGAGTGCGTAGAGAGCGATGCTAGCCAATAACAAAACAGTGGCAATCGCCGCAGCCAACTCCCAATTAGGAACCCGATTGATGAACACATCAAGTACGTTTGCGATCATTGTGACACGACCGCCCCCAAGTAGAGCAGGAGTGATGTAGAAACCTAGCGCAAATATGAATACCATGAGAGAACTTGCAGCCAGAGCTGGCCTCGTCAGGGGGAAAAAAACCATTCGGAAGGTTTGAAAGTTCGACGCTCCCAAGGTTGCTGCGGCGTCAAGCAAGCGACGGTCGAGCTTCGTCATCGCCGCATAGAGGGGTAGTACCATGAATGGAATTAGGATGTTCGTCATGCCAACGATAACACCAAGCTCATTGTACATGAGTTGGATTGGGTGATCGATGAGGCCAATTCCGAGGAGCGTGCGATTCACGACGCCGGCATTGCCTAGAAGCACGATCCAGGCATAGCTCCGAACTAGGATGCTGACCCAAAAGGGTATTACTACGAAAGCGATCGCGACCAGCCGCCCGGTTGGTGATAGCCGAGTGATCCAGTAGGCGAGCGGATATCCGAGCAGAGCTGAGCAGATGGTGGTGATTGTCGCCACCCGGAAGGTGTTGGTCAGAACTTTCAGATACGCCCCTTCCTGAGCCAGATGTTGGTAGTTCTCCATCGTCCACGACGGTGCAACGCTGGCACGCAACATTAGCAAGATGGGAACATCAAATGCGACTAGCATAATTAGAACCAATGGTAGCACATAAGCAAAGCCGCTGCGAATAAACCCGATACGTTTCACGACTTACATTCGCCTCCCTTATTATGTCGGCCCGCCTCCCCTTCTAGGCGGCGAGCCGAAGATTTGAGTGTCCTGACTTAAAGTCCGAGCTTGAAATTCAGCCAGCGCTCTTCTACTTCTTTGCCGTGATCAACCCACCATTGGTAGTCATATCCAACCTGAACGTCTTTGTTTTGTTTGGCTGTCGGGAACTGTGTTATACGATCTTTCGGCAAGAGGGCATCAAGCTCCGGGCTGTTTCCGGTATAGGAAATGACGCTTGCTGCCGCGGCTTGATTTTCCGGTACAGTCATCTCGTGCAGTAGCTTCATTGCCGCGGCCTTTTGCACCGGATCGACACCGTGCGGGACAGCGAAGAAGCTCAGGTCAATCAGACCCTGGTTGAATGAGTAATCCAGCATCGGCTCCGCGGTGACCCGGCCCGACCAAGCAACAGCGTATTGGACTTCGTTGTCATTCAGGAGTTGAACCGGCTGAGCGCCAGTGCCCCACCACACGGCAACGTCTGGGCTGAGCTTTTTTAAGCTCTTGAAAGCCCGGTCTAAGTCCAGTGGATAGAGTTTGTCAGGCTCCACTCCATCGGCCAGCAATGCAATAGGAACGGAATAAAATGCAAAGTCCGGAAGGGCACGTTTGCCGGGAAAATCCTTGACGTCCCAAAATTCCGCCCAATTCGAGGGTGTCTTTTTATCACTGCGCCACGTCATGATCGTGGAATAGTACTGATATCCCATCCCATATTCGTCGCGCGCCTCGGGAAAAATCGGCAACGGATCGATTGCATCCCAATCGAGCGGTTCAAGAAGATTCAAGGATTTTGCCTGCTGGAGTTCAGTGCCAACGAGTTCGAATAGTGCAGCAGAGATGTTGCCGGAGGCAACCATCGCTTGCAGCTTTCCAATGCCGTTCGGGTTCTCGCGAACCACCTTTGTGCCGGACTTTTGCGTAAATGGAACGATGTATCCTTTTTCGATCGAGTCACCGGATGCGCCTCCTGCTTCGACCATGCGGATTTGACTTGTCGCTTCCTCTGCCTTTGCATCAAACGGTGAGGAAGCCAAGACGGTCGCGCCAGCAAGTAGACCTGTCAGCGCAGAAAGCGCGCGTTTGCTTTTCATGATTAAGTTCCTCCTAGTTTCTGTTGTGGTTGATTTGGCATTTCATATGTTTCGGCATGGCGTAGTGGGTCTTCGCGCGCTACTTGCCTCCGTTGGGATGAGCCACATGGCTTCGGCGTCCCAATCCACCCGAATGGATGCCCCTGGCGGATAGGGCCGCTCTGCTTGCAAACACGAGGCAATCAGCGGAGTGCCGCGTGCCGTCTCGACGTGGTAACGAACCGTCTGGCCGAGATAAACGGATTCCACGACAGTTGCTTGGACACCCCGATCCGCATCCGAGGCGAGTACGCGAACATGTTCTGGCCGTATGCTGGCGGAAACCAGAGATTCGGAAGTCTCGTTGGATGCGCAGCAGGGAAATTCCTCGCCGGAGTCTAGCCGGATGATCCATTTCTGAGGGCTGCGCCGGACCGCTTTGCCCTCAAGGCAATTGGTTGTGCCGAGAAAACCTGCGACAAATCGATTGGCGGGCCTTGTGTAAGCTTCCAAGGGCTCTGCGATCTGCTGGACTGCACCGTCAGCTAAAACAAGCAAACGATCCGAGAGCGACAGTGCTTCCTCTTGGTCATGGGTAACCAGGATCGTCGTAATACCGAGCTTGCGCTGCAATTGCTTCAGTTCGACTTGCAACTGTTCGCGCAGCATTCGGTCTAGAGCAGCGAGCGGCTCATCTAGTAGCAGGATATCTGGCTGAAAAACGATGGCTCGGGCCAGCGCAACGCGCTGCTGTTGGCCTCCGGAAAGCTGGTAGGGGCGCCTGGCCTCGAAGCCGTGGAGGCGCACAAGTTCCAGCGCATCACCGACCCGCCGTCGCGCGTATTCCGCCGATACGCCGCGGATCTTCAATGGAAAGGCGACGTTGTCAAATACTGACATATGCGGAAACAACGCATAGCTCTGAAACACCAGGCCGATATTGCGTTGCGCGGGCAGGGTTGCAGTGACATCGCGCCCGCCAAGGATGATACGCCCAGTGGTCGGTTCCGTCAGGCCAGCAATCAACGACAGCACGGTAGTTTTTCCCGACCCGCTGGGTCCGAGAATGGTGACGAACTCGCCTTGCTCGACAGTGAAGTCAAGCCGCTCGAGTGCAAGAAACTGACCGTATTGCTTCGATAATCCCTTCAGATCGATTGATGCCAACGTCCTCGCGCCCCCATGCTCGCCTTTTCATCCCGCCATCTTTCTTCGGCGAACCGTTGCTCGTCCAACATTTTTTTGGCATCAATTAATCGCAAGCGGGCAATAATGGCGCTCTTCCGCACCGGTGGATGTTCGTCGTGGACTTGGGAGTGATTGGGAGAATGGCCGGGAAGCCATGCCCGAGCCGTCCAACATCGGGTAGCGGGTCACCTGCCAATTGCTCCGGGGGCCGAGCGGGCGAGCGACCATTAGAAGGCTCGGCGTCGCTCGCAGGCCGCGCTCATGGAACGGATGAAGGAGATCGCCGAGACGAGGGGGCGCTACGACTACCTCCGCTAACTCCACATCCTGCTGAGACGCGAGGGATGGGCCATCAAACGGAAGCGGGTATATCACCTATACAAGGAGTCGGGACTGCAGCTCAGGAACAGGCCCCCCAAGCGCCGGGTGAAGGCGAATCTCCGGGAGGATCGCAAGCCGGCAACAACCCCCCGATAGAGTTCATGGATCGGTCAGTGGCAGATGGCCCGCACTGACTGCAAAGCCTGCTCCGCCGGTTCTCAACTCGGAATTCTGCTCTCGTCAATCCATCGGACGCCGGGTGGGATCTTGACTTGCGCGCTGGGCCCCCGCTTCAGCAACCCGATAAGACAGGTCGCGGCGGGCGGAGTGGGGGTCTCTGGATCGTGAATCAAGTAGATGCCCCGCTCGACCAAAGGTCCTTCCAGTGGCTTTTCAATATACTCGCAGAACCGCATCATAGGCAGAACAAGGCTCGGCACCACCGACACTCCGAGGTCGGAAGACACGAGACCTGCGACCGTGCCAACGTCTCTTGCCTTGGTAATGTTGCCTAGGTGAACGCCCGCGGACCGCAGGGCGTGGTTCACGACTTCAAAGATGCTGCTGGAGAGAGCGAAGGACACAAAATCCTCGCCCTCCAAATCTTGCCATCCGACCTTTTCCATTGATGCGAACCGATGTCTCGCCGAACAGATACAGATTAAGCTGTCGGCCGCGATCCTCTCACAGACCAGGCGTCCTTTTTCTCTTGGGAGCGATGTGATGCCAAAATCGACCCGCCCTTCCCTTACGCTTTGAACAACCTCATCAGCGAACCCGTCTTCAACTGCCAGGCGGACATTCGGTCGAAGCATCTTGAACTCCGATATCACTGGCGGCAACAGAATTGAGGCAACGGAGGGCAGAGCGGCCATGCTCACCGTTCCGTTGAGGCCCTCCTGGTACAACTTGAAACGCGTGAAAGCGTTTTCGAAAGCGGCGAGAGCGTCACGCGCGTTCAGCAGCAGTTGCTCGCCCGACCCGGTTAGAGTCACGCGGCGGGTCGTGCGGTCGAATAGGCTGACTGACAGCTCATCCTCTATCTCCTTGATCGTCCGGCTCAATGCGGACTGGGCCAGGTTCATCTGTCTGGCAGCGGCCGAGTAGCCGCCGCAGTCGGCAACCGCGACGAACGCGCGTAGGTGGCGGAGTGTTAGATTTATGCTCATTTGATCTAGATTTATACGCAAACAATGTTGGACGAGCAACGGAATGTTCGCAAATTTGTTGGAAACTTGAAAGCGAGAGTCTCCATGTCCGAAGTCCTTACAAACCAGGATGGCCAGGTCCTGCGAATTGTGTTCAACCGCCCCGAGCGTATGAATGCCGTGAACGAGGCGCTGTATCAGCGGACCATGGACGCCTTGACCGTCGCTGATGAAAACCCAGACATCCGCTGCGTTGTTCTGTCCGGCAATGGTCGCGCGTTCTGCGCCGGTGCAGATCTCAAAGCGCACAAGTCTGGCGAGCGGACCCGTGCGCAGCGAGAAGCCTATATCATGCTCGGACAGGGGGTCTGCGAAAAGATCCAGCGCCTGAAGAAACCGGTGATTGCCGAGGTACATGGCTACGCAATTGGTGGCGGGGCGGAAATCGCGACTTCCGCCGATTTTCTGGTGATGGCGGAAGACGCTCAGCTGTCGTTCCCTGAAGTATCGATCGGCACTTACATCGGCGGCGGCGTCAGTGAGCGGCTGCCTCGGCTCGTCGGGCTGCGGAACGCCACGCGGCTTCTGCTTCAGGGCAACCGCTTCACCGGCAAGGAATGTCTTGAGATGGGCCTGGTGAATTTTGCGCCCGCGATGGAGGACCTGAAGGCGACCACGCAGACGCTCGTCGACCTCATCGTCAAGAACGCGCCATTGCCGATGGCGCGCCTGAAAAGCGCGATCAACTTCCCCGACGCACCAGAAAAACTCTTCCGGCAGGAAGCGGACGATCTTCTGACGATCATGGAAAGCCGTGACTGGGCGGAAGGCGTGACCGCCTTCGCGGAGCGTCGCGCACCGGTGTTCGAGGGCAAGTGATCATGATTGTCGAAACCCTTGTGTCCGCAGAAACGGAGGGCGAGCCGACCGTTGCCGCACCCGACGGGCAGACCGGCCCGGCAACGGTCGGGCGCACCGCTCTCGACAGATTGGTCGAACCGCATTCCGTCGCGATCATCGGCGCCTCGGCGAACCCGGATAAGCGCGGGTTCCAGATCATCAAGGCGCTGAAGAAGGCGGGGTACGCGCATCCGATCCTTCCGGTCAACCCGCGCGGCGGCATGATCCTGGATCTGCCCGTGATCAACTCCATCGCAGATCTGCCCGAAGGCGTCGACGTCGCGGTTATTGTCCGTCCCGCGGAAGAGGTCGCCGAAATCCTGATGGCCTGCGGTGCGCGCGGTGTTGCGGGGGCGGTCGTTCTTGCCCACGGGTTCCGCGAGCGCGGCGAACAGGGGGCCGAGGCCGAACGGCAGCTGCGGACCGCTCTCGCCAAAAGCGGCGTCCGCATCATCGGGCCGAATACCTCGGGCATGTTGAACTGCACGGTGCGCGCGGACCTAATCGGCCTCCCCGAGCTACCGCCCGCCGGGCCGGTCAGCGTCTTGACGCAGAGCGGCAACATGATCCTGTCGGTGGTCGAAGACAGCCGGTCGATCAATGGCCCGGGCTTCGACCTGATCGCCGGTCTCGGAAACCAGTCGGACGCGGGCTATGCGGAGTTGATCGAGACCCTGTCGGCCCGCGATGCGACGCGCGCCATTGCCATCTATACCGAGGGCTTTCAGGATGGCCGCCGGTTCCTGAATGCGGCGGAGCGCGTGACGCGGACCTGTCCAGTGGTCATGCTGCGTGGCGGCCGGTCGGCGGAAGGTCAGAAAGCGGCGCTGTCTCACACCGGGTCGATAGCGGGAGCGGATGATGTCGCGGCAAGTGTCCTGCGGCAAAAGGGTGTAACGCTGGTCGACCGCTCGGACGAGCTGTTGCCCGTTGCCGCACTCATGGCGACCGCACCGCTCCCACAGCCGGGTAAAGGCGTGGTCGTGCTGACGGATGGCGGGGGCCATGCGACCCTGGCTGTCGATGCGCTGGCTCGCGCCGGTCTGTCATTGGCGGAGCTGGGCGAGGAGACGCAGTCTCAGCTGCGTTCGGTGCTTGGTGCGGGCGCCAGCGTTCGCAACCCGATCGATGTGGCCAGTGCCGCCGACGCTTATGCCGATGTCTTTGCCGAGTGCATCGAGATCGTCGCGGAGGACCCTTCTGTCGGGCTTGTCCTGGTCAACGGCCTGTTCGGCGCGTATCACGTCCGCTTCGACGACTCCTTCCTTGCCGCCGAAGATAAGGCCGCCGACCGGCTGGTCGCGCTGCAGCAGTCCATCCGCCAGCCGCTGGTGTTCCACAGCTGCTATGCAGACCGCAAACCGGCAAACCACGATGTCCTGCGTCGCGGCGGCATTCAGGTCTTCCCGTCCATCGACGTCGCCGTGACCGGGGCAAGTGCCCTGTACCGGCGCGCCGAGTGGCTCGAGAAATCGTCTGTGGACGCTGCGCCGGAGCAGACGGCATCGGCACCGGTTCGTGTGCCGACAGGCCTGTCCCGCGAAAGCGTGGCCCGGCAGATACTGCAGGACCTCTCAGTGTCGACAGGCACTTGGTTTGCGGCGGGTGATGCCGCCGGGGTGAAGGCCGCGATTAGGGAAGTCGGGTGTGCCTGCGCGGTCAAGGTCGATAGCCATCAGGTCGTGCACAAATCTGACGTGGGAGGTGTCCGTCTCGGCGTTACGGACGTCAGCGCCGAGGAGGCCGCAAGCAGGATCTGCGCGGCCATGGAGGGCCAGACTCCCAGGGTCACCGAGTTCGGTTACATGGTGACGCCGATGGTCAATGGCGGGGTCGAGCTGTTCGTCGGCGCTGTCAACGATCCAGTCTTCGGGCCGGTGGTGCTGTTCGGATCGGGAGGCGTTCTGGTCGAAGCGGCCGAGGACGTGACCTTTCGCGCTGCTCCGGTAACCAGGGCCGAAGCGCTTGAGATGATCTCAGAAACGCGCGCGTCGAAGTTGCTCGACGGATTCCGGACTTATTCAAAGGTCGATCGCCAGGCGCTGGCGGATTTCATCGCTTCGGTTTCGGACGCGGTCTCGAAGATGGAGAACCTGTCCGAGCTCGATATCAATCCGGTCATTGCGAACCGGGACGGGATCCATCCGGTCGACGTCCGGCTGGTGGGAAAATAGAAGACCAATCCTAACAGGGAGTACCAAGATGACGAAACAAATGAAAATGAGCGCAGCTCTCCTGGGGGTGTCAATTGCGGTCGCGATTCCGGCGCAGGCAGAGGACTACCGGACTGACCTGCAACTGGGCACGGCCCAGCCGGGCGGCAGCTACTTCGCCCTCGGTGCGGAATACGCCTCGATCTTCGAAGCCGACGCGCCGGGCACCAAGGTGGCTTCGGTCGAGACCGGCGGGTCGGTCGACAATCTCATCCGTATCGGTAAGGGCGAGATTCAGCTGGGTCTGGCCCAGGCGACCACGGCCTACGCCGTGTTCGAGGGCAAAGGCAAGTTTGAAGGCGCCAAGGTCGACAATGTGCGACTGCTGGGCTGCCTCGAACCCTATGCCCTGCATATCATAACCCGCGAGGGCTCCGGTATTAACAGCGTCAGGGACGCCGCAGGCCACCGGGTCGCTATCGGGGCGCCAGGATCGGCGAACCAGCTTGCCTCAATGGCCGTGCTGTCCGCCTACGGACTCGGTGAGGGGTCCTACACTGCGCTGGCAGAGGGGTCGAACGACGCGCGCGACAAGCTTCAGGACGGCAATGTCGACATGGTGATCGACATGCAGACGATCCCTTACGCCGGTCTCCTGCAGGTCCAGGCCTCGATCGGTGATGCCAAACTCCTTCCGATCGAGCCTGAAGCCATGACCAAGATTCTGTCGGAAACCAAGTTCGCGGAATACGCCATTCCTGCTGCTGCTTACGATTTCACCTCGGCTGATCTGCCGACGATTTCCGACTGGTCCTGCCTCTTTGCCTCGGAAACCCAGGTCAGCCCGGACCTCGCCTATCAACTGACCAAGTCGATCTATGAGAGCACCGAGAAGCTGACCCTTAAGTCCAAGGACAATATCTCGGTCAACACAGCGCTTCTGGCCAAGGGTCCGCTGCCGCTGCATGAGGGTGCGCAAAGATACTACGACGAAAAAGGCGTGTCGAAGTAATCAGATCACAAAGGTGGTGAACTCCCGATCGGCAAACACCATCATCACGCACCGATCCGGCTTCTATGTATGGGGCCGGGTCGCACTAGAAAAAGCAGCACCCGAACCAGTGATTGCTGTGCCATATCTTCAGGGAAGCAGACATGAAAAATTTCGTAGCTGAGCGTCTTGGCGTCAGGGCCGCAGTGCTGCAGTGGTCGGTTATCCTATTGGGCAGCGGTCTGACCCTCTTTCAGCTCTATACCGGGTTCTACGGGACCTATGTGTCGTTGATCCAGGGCGCGGTCCATGTCGGCCTCGCGGTGTCGCTCGTCTTCATGCTCTATCCCGTCGCCCCAGGTGCTGACGCAAAACGCAGGCCGTCATGGATCGATTTCCTCCTGGCCCTCCTGGCCCTCGGCGTGAACGCCTACATCATCTTCAACTATGACCGGCTGGTTACACGCGCCTTGATCATAGGATACTCTGAAACGGATTTCCTGGTCGCACTCACCGGCATCATCTTGGTTCTCGAGGCGACAAGGCGCTGCGTCGGGCTGCCGATCGTGCTGATTGCAGTCGCGGCCATTCTCTATTCGGTTTACGGAAACTACGCGCCGATCTTCTCGCACCCCGGCATTTCCTGGGAGCGGATGGTCACGGACGCCTATTTGACGACCAGCGGTGTTTTCGGAACGCCAATCCAAGTCTCATCGACCTACATCTATCTGTTCCTTCTGTTCGGCGTGATCCTGGTGAAGACCAATATCGGCGAGTTCTTCGGTGACCTCGCCTTTTTGGCAACGGGCCGTTTCACAGGCGGAACCGCAAAAGCCGCCGTCTTCGCGAGCGCATTGCAAGGCATGGTCTCGGGCAGCTCGATCTCGAACACCGTGGCGTCAGGCTCCTTTACCATCCCGATGATGAAACGCGCTGGGTTCAAGCCCGAGTTCGCAGGGGCGACCGAGGCCTCCGCCTCGACAGGCGGTCAGATCATGCCACCAGTCATGGGCGCCGCCGCGTTCATCATGGCGGCCTATACGGGTGTTGCCTACAATGAAATCATGGTCATGGCGGCGGTTCCTGCGCTGCTCTACTTCGCGGGCGTCTTCGCTGCCGTTCATTTCTTTGCGGCCAAGAAGAAGATCGGAGGTCTTTCGCGGCAGGAGTTGCCGGAAAGCAGTGAAATCCGAAAGAACCTTCACCTCATTATACCTTTGATCGCGATCGTCGGGTGCCTGCTGATCGGTCGCACGGCGACCTTTGCCGCCTTCACCGGCATCTTCGCGGCACTTCTCGTCAGCATGGTGCGGAAGAAGACCCGGCTCAGCCTGAAGGATGTCCTGAACCTTGGCGAAGAAGGAGCGCGAACCGCGCTCTCGGTCATCGCAGCCTGTGCCACTGCGGGTATCATCGCAGGCACGGTAACCAAAACGGGTCTCGGCGCCGGTATCTCAAAGGATGTACTTGCCCTGTCGGGTGGCGCATTCCTTCCAGTCCTGCTTCTGACTATGTTGGCCTCCTTCGTGCTCGGCATGGGGCTGCCAACAACCGCGAACTATATCGTCACCGCGTCCATCGCCGCGCCGATCCTTGTGAACAACTTCGACATTCCGGTTATTTCAGCTCATCTGTTTGTGTTCTATTTCGGTGTTCTCGCGGACATCACACCCCCGGTTTGCCTTGCAGCCTATGCGGCTGCTGGGATCGCGAAGGCCAACCCTATGAAGACCGGACTCTACGCCTTCGTCATTGCGATCAGCGGCTTCATCGTTCCCTTCGTAATCGTCGTCCATCCCGCAATTATCCTCGTCGATGCGACGTTCATGAGCTTCTCGACTGCATTGGTGACGACCATCGCAGGGCTCATCGGTGTGAGCGCCGGCTTGATGGGATATTTCACACGCCCATTGGGCCCGATCGGACGCGCTGTCTTCATCGTGGCGGGTGTATTGGTCATCGTCCCTGATCTTTGGCTCAGCGCCATCGGAGTTACACTTGTCGTTGCCCACGAGACCGCAGCACATTGGCGCGCGTCCCGAAAACTGGAACACTCAGCCTGATTTGGCAGCAACGGACCCATGATCGGGCCACTTGCTCCAAATGCTCGTATCATCACAGATATATGGAAATGTACGATTGACCGAATTCATAACGCTGTTTGAAGTCGGGCCCCGCGATGGCTTGCAGAATGAAAAACAAGCTGTCCCGACCCTGCAGAAGATCGCGCTGATCGATCGCCTGTCAGACTGCGGTCTGCGAAAGATCGAAGCCACGTCCTTCGTGTCCGCGAAATGGGTGCCACA
>JTFN01003910.1_pt1 | contig 12726 bp, 12 predicted proteins | sample 235401 | NCBI WGS metagenome assembly JTFN01 (sample SAMN03067589, study PRJNA260952) | activated sludge metagenome | biome: Sludge; feature: Wastewater; isolation source: CETP activated sludge from augmented bioreactor treating industrial... | place: India:Gujarat | collected 2013-04 | reverse complement strand
ATCGCCTACGGGCGGATTCTGAGGCTCTTTATCGGGCACGACGTCAAAGCTATCGCAGATGAGCACTTGGTCCTTTGCGACACACAGCTTGCGGTGCGCCTCGCAAGCTTTCAGCAGTTTGCGTGGTGATAGGCCCGAAGCCGACTCGACGGCTCGTTCTGAAAACGGCCACGTTGGATATGGAGGCGTGAAATTCGCTGACTTGTAAGCAGGTGCCAACCGTGCTGCAATGATATTTCGAATGGTGTCACGATCGTTCAGGGGCGCGAGCGGAATCGCGTCATCATAGCGATCCGTACTGCTTGCGATCTGCGAGTTTCCGATGATCGCCCAAGTGCCCTCGAGACACGAAACGACCGTGACCGCCCGGCGCTTTTTCTCATGGAGTTCCATGAGCCCCTGAGACAGGCTCGCCACGATAGACTGCGCCTCCTGCTGCTCCGCCCCGTCCGCCGTGGTATGCATATTCATACTGCTTGCGGTTACAATCGCGTCGATCTGGTCGACGGCGATGAGCGTCGGTCCCGTGAGGCTCATCAGCCAGGACAGTCCTTCGACGACCCGAACCGCATCGTTCTCTCCGCGGAAGCCGAGTGGACCAACGATCTCCTTGTCGAGATTCATTCCCTGCAGCCAGGCGTGGGCCACGCTATGGCAGTCGAGATCCTCGGAGATTAGCAGAACGAGCGCGGTGATTACGTCGCGGTGCTTTGCTGCCTCCTGCCGATGCCTATTTGAAAGCGCGACGAAGAAAAGATCGACTAGACGCCCAAGAATGTCATAAGGGTCGCGGGTCTTATCCTGTGAAATTTCGATCATTTCGTCGTGAAGCTGGAGCAGGTTCGCAAGACGGATGACCAATAGATCGTATTGCGTCTGCCCTCCGGGGGTATGGACTTGCAGCGAATTCAGGAAGCCAAGTGCTACGGACGACCAGAAATCTTTGATCCCGATAAAATCGAGCAGGACGAACCAACCGTTCTGTTCCCAGACGCGGCGGCGAAGTTCGCCGATCAGGTGGGTCTTACCGTGACCGGCGGGACCGACGATGACCTTTCCGAGCGGCTCATTGAATTGATCGGGATCTTTGGTTCGGCTCAGGAAATACCTGACCAACTCATCGATCTTGCTCTCATGGAGCGATGGTACGTGGTACGGCGGGTCTCGCCAAACGCTGCGAAGCTGCCGCGTCCAATCGAAGTCTGCCGAAGCAAAGGCGTCCAGCTCGAAAGTCATCTCTCGATCCACAGTATGTGACGAGGCTCCCCTGCAAAGTGGATAGCAGCTTCGCGGTCGGCATCAGTCAACTCGACACGGTTGTCGAGCTGATAGAGGATTGCTGCCTCGTCCCGCTGCATTTGCTTCAGAGCTTCGTCCAGCGTTTCCCGGTCAACATCGGCGAGTCGCAGACGCAAATCTTTCAGAAGCGCTCGCGTATTCAGGCGTCCCTTCGTTATATCGAGGTAGGCGTTTCGAATGCGTTGACGGATATTCGTCGCAGCGCTAACTGGCCTGGGGTCCGCACTTGCCAGAGAACGTACCGGTTGAGGATCGAGAATGTCGACCAACACGATTCGGTTTACGTGCATGTAGCGCTGTAACCGAGCTAGCAAATCCCCCAATATGATTGTGCCGGAATTCGAGTTCTTCGGCAGTGGCGCGGATAGATTTTCGCTGGCCCATTCCCAGCCCTGGTCAGTTACCTCGATGAAGTCGCCGCGTCCGCCGGTTTTGTCATTCCTGCGCTTTTCTGCACGTACCAGCCCCTTGGCTTTGAGGCTGTCAAGGTCAACTTTTTCTATTTTCGGCTTTAACTCGGCTCGAAACGCTCCCGCGTTCTCTTTCGTCAGCAACGCCCACATTATAAGGGCGAGCTTTTCATTAGACGAAGAGTTCTTCTTCTTGCTCTTTGCCACATCAGCTCTCCTTGCTCATCAACGTCCGGCGCATTCGCACCAGGTCGCGGATCTTGTCGACGGCTTTCTCCAAATCCTGCACAATTTCATCATTTGGGAGGCGCAAAACGGTGTATCCGCTCAGTGTCAGCTCATAGTCGCGATGTCGATCGTCTAAGAAGGCACGCCTGTTGCCGTGGCTCTCGTAGCCGTCAATTTCCACCACGAGCCGGCCTTCCTTCCACAGCAGATCTACCTTCGGGGTCGAACCGCGGACCGTTTCCACGGTCTGGTTGAAGGCAAAGAGTGGCCCAAGGTCGACATCGGCGCAGAGCATTGCCGCGAGTCGGGTCTCGATGTCGCTCATTGGGTGTGGGCGACCGCGCCATGGCGCGAGCCACGGTTCAGTTCCTTTACCCACGTCGTCGGAATCGGTGGATTCTTGGTAGTTCGGAGCTGTCGAGGCAACGGTCCGCGCATCGAATAGGATGCGGTCAAGCGGGGGCTCGCTCGCCGGCAGCTCATCGAACAGCGCCACCACTGCGCTGCCCGAGCAATTTGCTGTCCATTCGAGGGCACGAACGAGCGCATCAGGACTTGTTCCTTTGGCGATGGCGGCACTCGCTTCAACGACTAGTGTCAAACCGCCGCGATTGATGGCAAGTGCTAGCTGTGCAATCTCAACGGCAGCCGACAGGGACGAGGCGCGTATGGAGCTGCCCGCGAGTGCAAGGGGCGCGGCACGTTCGGCCCACAGCGGCGAAGCACCCGGGACCTTCTTCGCAGCCGTTCTTGCCAAAATGCCTGCCGCTAAGCGGCCTAACCGGTCCGGCGTACAGTTCGAAAAGTCGAAGTCGGTGTACCAGATCGGCCAGACGCGAGCGGCCGTCGCGGCGAGAAAGCCGACAATCTGCTCTACGAGCGCTTCTGCTGTAGCTGCGGGCTGAAGCGGGACCAATAAGGCGCGACGGATGTCGTTTCCCGGGTCGACAGCCTCCAGCAGCCCAAGCAGCGCCGCGGCGTCGATATGAGCAAGCACGTGAACGGCTTCACGCGGCGCTTCAAGCACGAACGCGGCAACGGTCTCGCGCGGCAAAACAGAAGGAAATGAGCGAGCAGACGCCCGACTGGCATTAGTATGATGCGCAATCGGCAGACGGCCCCGCTGCATAGACATATCATCCCGCGAAGTGGATCATGCTGGAACGATATACATATTCAGTGAAGGTGCGCAACGCAGAGCCGAGCCGACTTCGGGGTCGCATCAGGCACTCTTAGGGGGCCGCCTTCCGCTTCGTGATGCCCGAGTCCGCTAAGGGAGCTGAGGACGAGCGGCCGCACTAGCCCGACTTCGCGCCAACTTGGTGTTGGATGGCTGCGCTCTTTAATGACGACCGTGGCAATTTGGTCGGATGCTACTAGGGTCGACGCAGTAGATTTCCAGTTTCCGGGCCTATAGTGAGAGGAAAGAGGAAACCTACCAGGAATTTACAGGAGGAGGGCCAGAGCCCCCCTCCGACCATCAGAAGTCGTCGTGCTCTTCCTCAGGCGAGGGATCGTACTCGGTCCCATCGAAGCCACGTTCCCCTTGGTCTCGAAGCTTCCTGGCTTCTATCAGCTTGCCCTGCACCTCATCCGGCTTGAGACGTCCCTGACTAATCAGCTTAGCAATGCGTTTGGAGATCGTTCCGGGCGAAACCCCCAGGTACGCCGCAATCTCGTTCTGGGATATGAATTTGAGGCTGTTGATAGCCTCTAAGGTAGCCGTCAGATCGTCGTCGGCGTCATCCTCAACGGCCCAACCGAAGGGCTCAAGTGTCCATTGCCGCGGCGCCGTTGAAGGACCACCACGGGCACGAAACTTCTCGAACACAAGATTGAATGATGCCTTGCCGGGAGGTGGGAGAGCGGGTCTTTTCAGGCCGATTATGACCTCGAATGTCGTGGCAAGCGCGGTGGAGCCGCGCAACTCTTTGCCGTCCTTTCTTGCATGATGCACCAAAATCGAAGTCAAGCCCGCTTGCTTCAAGCGAAGCATAAAAGCCTGAACCGAACGGAAGGCTGTCGCCTCATTCTCGTCTTCTAGGCTATCGGCAGTGGTGGTGAGATTGTCGATGATGACAACCTCAAATCCCTCTTGTTCGCACCACTCCAAGATTTGCATCTGATCCTTTGTCTGGGTGATGTCGAGAAAGTCACTTTCCGGCTCTTGATCCTGCCGAGCCACAATAACGAGGTTTTCCTCAAGCAACTGGCGGTCAGGCCCCTCCACCGCTCCCGTCTCCATGAGCATTTCCATCCGTTCCTTGAGGTCCTGCACGTGCATCTCACCGTCGATCAGAAGGACCTTTCTAGGCTTGGTCGATTGCCACACTCCAACTCGCCCTCCCCCTGCCATAGCGATTGCAAGTGACAGCGTCAGCATCGTCTTGCCGACGCCCGAGCCCGCCCATATGAGCGCCGTCTCACCGTTTCGGAGCCAGGGATCTATCACCAATTCTCGTGGCGGAAATTTTCTCTTCAGAAGTTGACCGGCTGTGATGGCCTTGAGGCGCTTAGTGATCACCCGTGTCCGAGCAGTGCTCGTAGTTCTCAAACCTTTGATCTCCTTTCGTCAGGTTGTCGTGTGATGAGAGTTGCCCAAGAGGGCAGCTTCGATTGTTTCGTCGTTCGGGACCCATCGACTGCGCTCAGCCAGATCTGTTTGGGCGATCTTGGCCCCATAGAGGGGCAGCTTGGACTGCAGCAAGAGCGACCAGAGACATCGGATTGTTTTGGGTGGAATGTCCCGATAGGTCCGCCTCGCCGTGCCCGATTGGTGATCCCAGCGCACTCCAAAAGACCTCTGTGTGAGAGCACGGAACCGTCGAACGACTTGAAAGCCGAAGGCCTCATCCGACAGAAAGCGACGAGGCTCTGCGTGAAAGAGATAGCCCGTTGCAAGGAGGACCAAGATCATGTCCTCAAATCGGTTCTCCTCCTCGACCCGTAGGATGATCTGATAGGCTTCCATGAAGTTACGCTGAAAGGGTTTCCCCGTGTCGAGGCGGTGGGCGTAAAGTCGGGCCTCGTGGACCAGGTCATCCCAGCGGCGCCTCAGAAGATCCATGATGCTGCCTTTGGAGCGGGTTTCCAGCCAGCCCCGAACAGCCTTGATGAACGGCTTCAACTCGCGAGCTGTAATGGGTCGCTGAAGGGGATGGCCGTGGCGGGCTTGGGTCTTCTTGTGCCTATCGCACAAATGTGAATAGCCGGACGCGGACTTCCCGCACCCGGCAACAGAGCACGTTCTCATTTTTCTCCAATGTTCGTTGAGATTTTAGAAGAAGAGCAGCTTTGCCGTGCGCCTAGCGGCCCCACTACTGCAAGGGGCGCGGCTACTCTTCCGTGGATTTGGTGAGGCACCCGAGGCACCTGTGGTCTGTCCTGTTATACGGCAACCCGTGCTGTCGCCGTTGCCTGGGAATAGGCAACAATCCGGGACCCCGGGGGCAATTGTCACAAAATCTGATACCCAAGTTCCTCCTATGACCGGTCTCGTACACGTCAGAACGGAAACAGGGATGAAAAGAGGAATGCCTTGCCCCCCAGTTCGGTCGGTGCCGTAGCTGCTCTAGCCCATTGCCAAGGCTCGATAGACAGACGCTCTCGACAGCCCCCTCTCCTTCATGATTTGAGGCACCGTCTTCCCTGCATTTCGGTCTTCCCTAATTTGGCTGGCCACCTTGTCAGTAACTTGCCGTTTCCGACCGAACTTAGTGCCCCGAGACTTAGCCTTGGCTACACCGTCCATCTGTCGCTCACGTCGGATATTCGTCTCGAACTCGGCAAAGACCGCCAGCATCCCCAGAAACGCTCTGCCAGCGGCATCAGAGGTATCAATCGACTGGTCCAAGACCTTCATGATCACGCCACGGCGCTCTAGTTCCCTGACGATCCTGAGAAGGTCCTCTGCGCTCCTAGCGAGGCGGTCGATCCTCGTGAAAATGAGGGTGTCTCCCTCCCGGACGTACTCCAGGCACCGCCTCAGTGCTGGTCGATCAGCATCAAGCCCCGACCGCTTCTCCTCGAAGATTTTTTCCGCCCCAGCTAAACGCAGTTTGTCCACCTGGACGTCGAGCGACTGCCCCAGGGACGACACTCGCGCATATCCCACGATAGCCATATCTCATATCTCCTTAAGCTTCATGAGACGCTTAATTTGAGATACGTTTTGAGACGCGTCAAGAACAAATCTCTAAAAGTATACTTTTTGAGACATATCGATGTCTCATATTAGAGCCGGATCGAAGGTCTGAGCTTAGTGACCGCCCCAAAGATACCGAGGAGCGCAGCGGACTGATAAACGATCTGCTGGTAGCGGTGGCTACTTAACCCAACCTGCTCGGCCGGAAAAACAATTAACAGCGCCAAGAGAAAGCCCCCTCCCACAAACCAGGTCGCTGCGGCGCTGAGCGCACTGTCGAAACGCACGAAGACCAATCCACGGGATGATCTGGCATTGGTGGTCGCGTGGGTTGGCAACGATGGATCGATAAGTTCCTCAGCTTCGGGCAATCTTGGCCGTACTTTGATTATTGAGCCGATGAGGCCACATTCCAGGGCGCATCCGAGAATGAGTCCGCCGAAGTCCCTCAGACGCAAACCGTGGAAGAAGCTCGGCGCTGCTAGCACAGGTGTGAGGGTGATTGCTCCAAGAGCGAACCAAACAATGAAGGCTGCCAAACGAGAATTGAAGAAACCGTCCTGAGACTTCGACATCGTGTCTTTCTCATTTCCGGTCCGGTCTCACCGCTACGTATCCCGGAGGCCCTGGATCCGACCGACACCGTGATGTGAGCAAAGGAAATCGGCCAACTTTAGCGCAGACCGCGTTGTCGGCACCAATTCGTCACCCTGTTCGGCGCTACAGCACCACTGTGTTTTTGGTCCGCTGACGAGCAGCATGAAACCTGCGTACTCACCTCTTCCCCATACAAATAATTCACGTTCCGTCCGTGCGCCATAAATGGCGGAGAGATGAAATTGAAAGGCGGGCAGCCCATCGATGACGAAGATGACGGCATCACCATCGAACGCGTAATTGCCTTTTGGACCGACATCGATGGGTAGCATCTCCTGCAATTCTTCGACCCCCGCCCGGCAATATTTCATTCGAACCGACTCGGCGGTTGTCACAAGCCTCTCAGCCATCCGGTCCACAGTTGAACGATTGAAGAGATTGAACACTCTGGCCCCCATTCTGACAAGCTGAGGGGATTACGCTGGTCGAGCAGCTCATCTCAACACTCGCCGCCGGTCGGCAGCGATTGTGAAAACAACTTCAGTTTAGCTTATGATCTCGTGCACTTGAAGCTGGCTATCATCTAGCGGTCGCGCTGACTTCGAGAGATTGTCAGTAAAGTATCGAGTTTATGCGAAGGAGGGGTACGGGGGGAGACGTTGCGACCACCAAGCACAGATCGAGACCTTCGACGACCACAGCAAAATATTCGGACCTGGCCTGTTCCCAAAGGCTCTCGATAGAAGTCACAGCTAGTCTTCGGTGCCAATCGCGAGGGCCTTCACAAGCCCTTCGCGAGCCAGCCTGAGGATTGCTTCCTGACTACCATAGTGATCCGCAACACGACCGGACGAGTGCCCCAGGATGGCATCCTGTACGCTGGGGTCCACTCCGGCAGAGCGGAGCCTGTCCTTCATCAAATGACGCAGTGAATGTACCGTCACCTTCTTGTCGGAAACCACTCTGCGTACTCGCTTCATGAGGGCCGCGGACGCAGCATCGGCTCCCCGATCCCGACAGTAGCGAGGGAAGAGACGATCGTCGTCCCGGTCTAATGCTAGAGCACTCTTAGCTGCCTCAAGAGCGTCTCCCACGAGAGGCACTTGTCGTGCTGAGCCGGGCGTTTTAAGGCTCCGATGTGGGTTTTGGCGAAGGCTGAGATGAGGCACTGCCGACGAGACGACAACGTCTGACGTAAGTAGACCGGCAACCTCTTTGAGCCGACATCCGGTTCCCTCAAGTATCCGCCAAATCAGACCCAACTCCTGGTTACAACCGGCAAGAACACTTTCCCGCGCCGAGCGCAGTTCGCTGTCATTGAATGACCGGCGGTCGTTGCGCGGATGGCCTTCGATCTTTAGCCGAAGCTTGTTGAATGGATTTCGAACGCGCTCCAAATCGAAGTGATCGATGGCAAGTGTAATGATCGCTCGAATGTCATTCAGATATCTTTGGGCAGTCGCCGGTCTCATCCCACGTTTCGCCAACATGAAGTCGCGAACAGCTCGTGCATCTTGGCGCTTCAGTTCGGCTATTAGTGGATTGCGACCCAGCGCTTCCGTCACGAATTTGCATACGCGATCGACCCTCTGACATTTGCGCGGTTCGTCGCGCGTACCAGTTACTCGCTCTTCGATGTAAAGACGCTTAGCATCTAGTAGTGTCGGAGGGGGTTGTGACGGTTGGCTACCCATCGAATACAAGATGCGAACCGCTTCCGTATCCCGAGGGCTTACGCCAACTGGGTGACCCTCCTCGTCCTCTGGGTACTTAGAAGCAATTTGATCGGCGATGGCGGTTCGAATGGCCCAATCATGACCGTTGTCATCGCTGTCGAACGCATTGCTACCGACGTCGTAGCCGTACTCGACAAGAAGCTTCATCGCTTGAGCATGGGCCTCAAAACGAGTGCTCGGCGTTGCCTCTCGACTGTCGGCTAATTTGCGTTCAACGAGTTGCTGAACCGCAGACCTCAGCTGTGCTTCTGCTTCGGCATGGACACGTGGATAGCTGCGCAGCGCTTGGCGCTCAGTCTCGCCTAGACTTCGCACGAACTCGCGCTTGCCTAGGATCGACTGCAGCTGATCAGGGACGCGTCGCCGGTACCTCCAGCGCCCTGTTTTGGTCCGCTGTACGTACTTCAATACCAACCCCATCGTGGACCTCCCGTGTACCATTTTGTGTACCGGAAGGGAACGTCAGGTCATTGATATGTCTGGATTTGTTCGACTTTTTCAAGAAGTCTTGGTGCCCAGAAGAGGACTCGAACCTCCACGCCTCGCGGCGCTGCTACCTGAAAGCAGTGCGTCTACCAATTCCGCCATCTGGGCTCGCACGACGAAACATGCTGAGGCGCTTCAACTAGTCGGCGCCGCCGCAATTGTCAATGACCGGCTTGCCCCATCCCTTCGCCCGTTTCGACCTCCAGAGTGGCGGACAGGGCCAAGGCCAGGAGCGCGGGGTGCGCCCAGGGACGCGGGCTCCGGCATTGGCCCGATTTCGGCATGGGACAGGACTTCTGGCGCACTTCACACGTGGGCCCAGGGCCTTATAGTGCGGCCAACATGGGTGGGGGACGCGCCATGCGCCCTGCACCCCAATCGAAGACTTACGGTGAACACATGACATCCAAGCTGTTGCACGGCGGGCTGGCGACGGTTTTCGGCGGTCCAGGTTTCGTCGGGCGCCATGTCGTCCGCGAGTTGGCCAAACGCGGCTGGCGGGTGCGCGCTGCTTCGCGACGGCCGGACCTTGCCGGACACCTGCAGCCGATGGGCGCGGTGGGCCAGATCCACGCAGTACAGGCCAACCTGCGCTACCCGCAATCCTGCCAGGCGGCGGTGGATGGCGCGGAGATCGTGATCAACACGGTCGCGATCATGTCGAACAGCGGCAAGCAGAAGCTCCAGGCCGTCAACGTCGAGGGCGCACGCGCGGTGGCACGGGCGGCGCGCGAAGGCGGCGTCAAGCGCTTCGTGCACGTCTCGGCGATCGGTGCGGACAAGGCCTCGAACGCAGCGTATGCCCGCTCAAAGGCCGAAGGCGAGGCTGCGGTTCTGGCGGAATTCCCCGATGCCATCATCATCCGCCCGTCCATCGTGTTCGGACCGGAGGACGAATTCTTCAACCGCTTTGCCGGGATGGCGCGGATCTCACCGCTGATGCCGCTGATCGGCGGCGGCCGGACGAAATTCCAACCAGTCTATGTGGCGGATCTGGCAACGGCCATCGTCAATGCGGCCGAAGGCGCGGGCAAGCCCGGAACGATCTACGAGGTCGGCGGACCGGAGGTGGCCAGCTTCCGCCGGCTGCTCGACGAGACGCAGAAGTGGGCCGGACGTAATCGGCCTTATTTCCCGATGCCGTTCTGGCTCGCGAAGCTGCAGGCGCTGCTCACTTGGCCGCTGCCCAACAGCCTCAGGCCGATCACCGTCGATCAGGTCAAGATGCTGCAGAAAGACAACGTGGTCAGCGAGACAGCCAAGGCCGAGGGGCACACGATCGAAGCGCTCGGTGTCGCGCATCCCAAGAGCACCGGTGTCGTGGTGCCGGAGTACCTGGAGCGGTTCAAGCCGAAGGGGCAGTTCGCGCACTATCGCGGGTGACTGCCTGACGGCCACGCGGCGTCGTTTTGACGTGCACTTTTGCGCTTCCGTTACGCAATAAAAAGCCACGGTCTTTGCCGTGGCTTTTTGGTTTTGGAACCCTGGGTCGTTGCGTCGTCTCGGAGAGTCGTCGATGAGCGCCTCGTTCGCGCTGCGCTGCCGTGTTAAGCGCCTGTCATGAGCGATTTTGACGAGCCCTGGCGCCGCACACCGGCGTGGCCCGCGGCGCCTTCAGTCCCGTTCGCCAGCTCAATGAAGGCTGGCGATCTCCAATTCGTCGCCCAGAGCATGCCCGACTGCGGCCGAGCGCGTATCGGTCAACGCCAATGGCGTGCCGTCGGCGCCGTGCAGTGCGAACAGGTTGATGCCCTGCGGCAATCCCTCGACGGTCGGGAACAGGCGGCTGGCCTCCTCCGACGTCATGGTCTTGATGTAGGCAACGTGGCCATCACCGAGCTTTGCGAATTCCAGCTCGCTCATGATCGGCAGCACACGCTCGTCTGCATCCCCATGGGATTTCAGCGTGTTTTTCATGGTCATGACGGAACTCCTCGGTTGGATGAGGCTCGGGACGCGTCATGTGGACCGTATTGCCGGGCAGTGACCTTTTCATGGCCCCAGCGCGCGGTTCCCACACCTCAATCATCCGCGATTCGTTTTCAAATTGGGCGAAAAACCGAAAGTTAGGTTTTCGATTTCTCGCCGATGTCGATCCTGCGCACCATTCGCTCTGGCTCATGACGTACGAGATCGATCTCGAGAAGGCCATTCGACAGGTCCGCACAGCGGACCTCGATGCCGTCGGCCAAGACAAATGTGCGCTGGAATTGCCGCGCTGCAATACCGCGATAAAGGTACTCGCGGTTGCCATCATCGGTCTGCTTGCCGCGCACCACAAGCTGGTTGTCTTCAAGGATGATATCGAGCTGATCGCGCGTAAATCCGGCCACAGCCAGCGTGATCCGAAGCCGCTCGGCGCCATGTGCGCCGCCTGGGATGCGTTCGATGTTGTAGGGAGGATAGCCATCACCGCCTTTGGAGGCGCGATCGATGAGGCGTTCGATCTGATCGAACCCCAGCAACAGTGGATTTGACAACACGGACATACGATTCATCAGCCTAAAGCCCTTTCATGAAGCGACTTCAGCAGGCCCGGAACCCCTATCCGGACAGCTACCTGCGCGCCATACCGGCCGCGCCGGCCTTCGGATCCCGGTTCAATGGGCGTTCCTGATGGCCTTGCAATTGATATGGTGTTCACCGGGCCGCTTTCAAGGATCGAACGCGGGTACGCGGCACCGACGGCAACCCATTGACCGAAAAGCACTTACTTCGATCGTTCAGCGGCTCAACAGCGCGTTGCAGGAATTGCCTGGCGGCGGCCGTCTACCGGCCTCAGTTCCGCGCCAATTGGTGGCTTCAAGAGAGATGGGACCGACTGGCGCGCTCAGCAAGGCGCGGGCTATTACAACGTCCCGCGACGGGCAGAAGCCTTGCAGCCGATCCAGCCGGTTCGTGCCAATTCTTCATAGGACTACCCATGACAACGACCCTGACGCGTCCTTCCGCATTCCGTGCCGGCGCGCTCGCTACCCTTGGCTTTACCGCGCTGGTTTTGCCGATCATCACGGCTGGAGCCCTTCCGGCCCGGGCCGAAGACAAGGCCTCGATCTCATCGGGCCTCACCGATGCCGAACTGACACCGGAAGAAAAAGCGGAACGAGAAGCGCGCAAATCGTGCAAAGTGGCGCTGTGCCGGGCCTTTCGCAATCCGGCCAGCGCACCGGCGACCGGCAACATCACCTGCTCGATCCCAAAGTCGTGGCGCAAGGCGCAGCTCGACAAAATGGTGTCGAAGGCAAAGGTGTCGTGGCCGTGGGGGCCGGTCACCTGTCAGGCCGACATCGACATCGCGCGCGAAGACCTGACCAAGGCAATGAGCGAGGCGAAGTATGACCTCAAGCTCAAGGCGCATCACGTATCGTGCACCGTCGACCGCGAAGAAAAGGACGACGCCAAGATCGATATCGACTTCGCGCCGACCGTGACATTCGAAAACGGCAAGGCGGTGAAGGCGAAGATCAACTGGGGCAAGTTGTCAGCGCCGACGCTGCTGAAAGGCGCCATGTGGACGGCTACGGCGACCGACAATACCTTCAACGTGCTGCAATCGACCCTGGTCGAAGACATCAACGACTTCATCTCGAAGAAGTGTGACGAGGTGAAAGCGGACTGGTCGACAGCGGGGCAGTGAGCAGGGAAGGCGTTGACGGTTGTTGGTATTGTCGGCCTTGCCTGTATGCCAACTCCGCCAACAACAGGCTAAAAAGATCGCTTGGACAAAAGAAAAAGGGCGCAGTCCCTCCCCGGGCTGCGCCCTCAAGAACCGGCCGTTCGCTGGGGGGAAGCGGTGGCCGGGATCAGGAGAAGCAATGCATGATGG
>JTFN01000581.1_pt1 | contig 12913 bp, 18 predicted proteins | sample 235401 | NCBI WGS metagenome assembly JTFN01 (sample SAMN03067589, study PRJNA260952) | activated sludge metagenome | biome: Sludge; feature: Wastewater; isolation source: CETP activated sludge from augmented bioreactor treating industrial... | place: India:Gujarat | collected 2013-04 | reverse complement strand
CCAGGAACAGGCAGCTGACCAGGCTGCACCGGCTGGCCAGGAACAGGCAGCTGACCAGGCTGCACCGGCTGGCCAGGAACAGGCAGCTGACCAGGCTGCACCAGCTGGCCAGGAACAGGGCGCTGCGAAAACAGCGGAGAAAGAGTTGCTGCAAGATCTGAAGCAGATCTTAGCGAAAGTGCGGGATGGTGATGTGACTCAACTGGATGCAGCTGAAGAACTGATTGACCTATTGATTTCTGAATACTAACGAAATCAATAAAAAACCCCTGACATGGTTGCAGCCGTGTCAGGGGTATACCGCAAAAAACCTCAGACAAGGAAATTAAGCGATGAGCCATTCTATCATTAGCCAGCTGGCAGAACAATTCAAACAAGCATTTTCAGCTGGACAGCCCTTTACCATGCCATTAATGACCGTGCATGACCTGGGCGTATTTCTATCGTTACTAGACTGAACCAGATTTTTAATCTAAGGGAAAAGCTATGCCCATGACTTTTGACTTTATCTCGATGATTGTGTGTTTGGCACTTGCAGCTGTGTCTATGGCGAAAAACTACTTTGTTCTAGTACTTATATTTTTTGCTTTAGCTTTCTTAAGTTTCGTCTCATACATTGGTCTTTGAGGAAATTATGAACAACGAAGAAAAGAAGTTATTTGGTCAGCCGTACTTTTTTGATCCAGCTAGTTTTAAGCCTAGAGCTGGTAAGTCGTTCTTTATGAACCACCTTATAAAAGAATACAAGGTTTTGGTGAACCATGATGAACAACAAAGTAGCGCGGGGATTGTCTTGGTCAACATCAAGGAAAGGGCATGAATTTTTTATTAGCGGTTGTTCTGGCTGTTCTGGGTTTTTTTTACATTAATTACAGCGTTGAAGCACCATTGGCGGCTAACAGGGCATCGGAGCAACGTGCGCTGCTTATTCATCTTGAGCAGGTAGGTACAGAGGGAAGCAAGAAGCTGGCTTCACAATGGAGAAGAACCCATCCAGAACCTACTGAAGATAATTTGAGTGAATTGGCTCAAATCGTTGAACGCGTGAAAGCTGATCCACAAATTGCAGACAGCTTTACTATCGAAGCGCATCAACGTAGCAGAGCAGAAGCAGAGAGGGTTCTTACTCCCCTTTTTGGTTGGGGAGAGCAGCCCAAAACACCAGGTTTAAATTAATCGGACAGCATCAGCAGCAAGCGCCCTACCCTACCCATAGGACGCTTGCGCGGGGATTGTCCCCTTTGTCAGTGAACAACTTTTAAAGGCCGTTATGTCTACTTACCTCGAATTAAAAGCAAAGGCTGAAGAACTGCTTGCCCAAGCAGAAATACAACGACAGAAAGAAGTTGCTGAAGTCATTGCAGAAATTCATCTAAAAATGGCTGAATACAACATCAGCATTAAAGACCTATCTGTCAAGCCTAAAAAACCGGCAGTTATTCAATATCGTTCTCCAAGTGGGGAAACTTGGTCAGGCCGAGGACGTAAACCTTTGTGGATTATGAAGGCTATCGAAGCCGGAAAATCAATAGAAGATTTCAAGGTCTGAAACAGATCCAAGCCCCTGCGGGGGCTATTTGAAAGGGGTAAATCATTATGGAAATAATAAATTCGATCAGTTGGGGAGTGGTTGTTTGCGCTTTTGGGTTAATGGGTGTGCTTTGGTACGTAGCAAACTCCAATCATGAAGAACCCAAAATTGCATCAGAAGAAAGAGTTCGGGAGGCGATTGATCGTTTTCCATCAATCGAAGAAACGATCCGTGAGCACCTGGACAATGGCAAAGTTCTGACCGCCAAAGATTTGAATGAAATGATTGATGGTTGCCTTTTATATGAGCATAACGAAGCAATAAGGCAGCGCCAGTTATCCAATTTGAACAACTGACGTTGTGAAGGAACACGAACAAGCCAAGAGGGGCGGGAAAAACTCATGAAATTTTTACGCCAAAAGTGAACCAAGCTGGAAGCTGCTGACAAGACCCCGAATTTCTCGGGGTTTTTCGTATGTACGAAACCATTTTTCTCTTGACAGTAATGTAAATTTCCATTACTATATAAGTGTGTTCTACAGGAGAAAACAATGACTACATTATCAGTTACCGCAAAAGGTCAAATCACTCTGAAACGGGATTTGCTACAGCATATCGGTATTCAGCAAGGCCAGAGAGTTGAAGTAGTAAAACTTCCCGATGGTGAGTTGCGGATTAAGGCGAAGCAGCAAACACAGCCTATCAGCAGTGTTTTTGGCTTGCTCAAAGATAGAACCGCTGGAACGGTGGTGAGTATCGAAGAAATGAATCAAGCAGTAGCCGCTGGCTGGACAGGTGATAAGTGATGGAAATTATTGCAGACACAAATGTTTTAGTCCGTGCAATCGTTGCAGACGACCCTAATCAAGCGGCAGCAGCTCAAAAGGCATTGCTCAGTGCAAGCATAGTAGCTGTCTCGCCTATCGCGTTATGCGAGTTGTATTGGGTTTTGAGCAGGGCTTACAAAGTGCCAGATGCAGACATTGAAACCGCTATTCGTGGCTTGATTAGCGCAGCTAATGTACGCACCGATACCGTAGCTGTAGATGCTGGCTTGATGTTCATGAATAACGGTGGTGATTTTGCTGATGGTGTTTTGTGGCACATGGGGATTTCGTTGGGTGGCAAGACCTTTGTTTCTTTTGATAAGAAAGCGGCCAATATTCTGAAAGCCCAAAAAGCGAGTGTCAAACTAATGTAGATCAAAGAATAAGGGGCTAGAATTTTCTAGCCCCCTACCCTGCCCTTGAGGTCTGATATGCGAAGTTTGATTTTGTTCGTGATTATTGTGGTCGTAGGTTACATGACCATAGGAACCCTTCAACTTAAAAAAAACGCTACAGTTGCCGTTCGCCTAGGGAATGAAGTAGTCACCTACCAAGGCGATTTCAGACGGAATTTTTTCACTGGTACATATTCAGTGACGGCTAATGATGGTTCGACAACCTATTTTGACAAGAAAAGTTTTGTCGGGGCATCTTGGATAAATTGATTTGGATTCTACCGATTCCATGCGAGGTGAATAAATGTTTGTGTCGCCTTTGGTGCTTCTACTATGCTCCATTTTTCTGGCTTTTGGCTTGTGTGTGTTTTTCGGCTTAGATCATAAAAAATTCAAATTCATCAGTGGGGTGGTTTTTTTTGTAGGCTATTTTTCATTAGTGGAGATTGGTGTTATTTAAACCATTCCTGTAGTTGCAGCCGTACCATGACCAGCTTAATAGCTGGTCTTTTTTTCGTATGTACGAAGTTCAAGAACAAAAAAAAACCAGCCCCCCAAAGCCCTGCTTTCACTGGCGTGAAATTTTTGTCTGGGCTTTGCCCAGACGGGCGAGACTTCGCAGGCTTCGTATGTATGAAAATTCCTCGATGTTTGTTTCTAGGGCAGGATTCGCGTTCCGCTGGCATTTGGCACCGCCAAAGGTATAATGAAGTGTGGAGGAATTTATATGCGATTAGTGAGAAGGGTTACGCCAGAGGAAAAAGAAAAGATCCAGGCTTTTTGCCAGGATCATGGAATCACTCAGTCAGAGTTTTTAAAGCTGCTTATCAATAGGGCGCTGGCTTCCGTTTCAGGTGAGAGGGTTCAGATAGAAACTTCCGAAGTGAAGGATAAGAAAATCACGGTGAGGCTGGAAGATGATGACTTTCAGAAAGTCGGTGCTTATGCTGAAGCAGAAGGCTTTTCAAATAGAACAGTCTGGCTGCGAAATATCGTACTTGGAAAAATAAACCAAGAGCCGGTTTTGTCTGGTGGAGAGCTTGCAGCTTTGCGTGAGTCCAATCGGCAGATTGCAGCGATTGGACGCAACTTGAACCAGATAGCCAGGTCTATCAATGTTGAGTTCAGGGAGTCAGATAAATTGAAAAAAGAATATCTGGATATGTTGGGCGAAGTGATAGAAGAACATAAAGCATTTGTCGCAGCCGTTATTTCCGTGGCTTCGGGGAGGGTGCGTTAATGGCCTGGGAAACATTAGATGATTTTATGCGTAGCCCTGTTGAAGCTAGGAAAAGCAAAGTAGGGCGGCAGAGAAAAATAAAGAGCGTGGTAGATCGAACGCCAGAAGTTATGGTTAAGATCAGCGGTAATGCTAAGGGCGGTGGGCATGTCGGATCTCATTTGCTGTACATCAGCAGAAATGGGAAGCTAGAGATAGAGACAGAGCAGGGCGAAATAATTAATTCTAAAGATGCGCTCAAAGAGAAAATAAAAGAATGGCAGCAGGATCTAGGGAAGCGGAAAAAGAACACCAGGGATACAGTTAACATAGTTCTATCTATGCCAGCGGGTACTGATCCTATAGGGTTGACGAATGCTGCCCGTAAGTTTGCGAAGAACCGCTTCGCAGAAAATCATCAATATGTTTTCGCGTTGCATACAGATGTAGAACACCCGCATGTTCATTTAACGGTTAAGTCGCTAGGATTTGATGGTACGAGGTTGCATGTAAAGCGTGGCGATCCTCAGATCTGGCGTGAAGAATTTGCCGAGCAGTTACGGGCGCAAGGTATTGATGCGGAAGCTACGCCCAGAAAGGTGAGGGGAGTGGTCAAGAAACCAACTAGCCAGCCGGTTTTCCATTTGAGAAAGCGAGGCCAGGCACAAACTGATAAAGAGAAAATAAAAGAGATTGTTGCCGAATTCAAGGATGGCAAGCGAGAGTTGAAACCTTGGGAAGCTCAGATACAGGCAACACAAACCAAGGTCAGAACCGCCTGGCTAAAAGAAGCACAAGAGTTTCAGGCGGAGGGGGATACAGCAATGGCCAAGAAGGTGGTTGATTTTGTAAATTCGATGCCGCCTATAGACACAGAACGTCAGACAATGGCCATGCGTTTAGCCAAGATTTTGGAGGCCGAGAATACCAGGACAGTTGTGCCAGAGCAGGGAAGGGGAGAGGAGAGGTAAAGTAAAGACAGTCAAAAGGGAGACTTAAAAACCCTCAACATGGCTTCAATGATTATTTTTTAAGGTCTTTGAACAAATGAGAGAACTAGCTATATCGGTAGTCGATGATATCCGTCAGAGCTTCGGTAGCCCGATAAAGATATCAAAATTATTGGATCAATACCCTTCACTGATAATGGCCTTGGAAGAACCTAAAAGATCAATCAGTGCATATAGTACTGTTCCCTGGCATGAGTTTGGCTACGACTTTCGCCTTACTTTTCCGCGAAAAAGAAAAGGCGTGATGACAGGCTGGAAGTGGTCTGGATATTGGCATAGCTTTACTGTCCAGCGAGAGGAGTACGACAGAATAGAGGTCGAGAAAACACAGGAGGAGTGGACTGTTGATATCACAGCTATAGATGGGTTTGGGGCATCAAAAGAAGATTTGCGTTTGTTCGAGTCAGTAGACGAAATGGCTAAGAGGACATACAAAGGCTTGATAGAGGATATCTCTGTAGACGGACTGAAACGGTGCTTGAGCCACCATGGAATAGCTCTTATTCATAGCCCCGAAAAAACGACTGATTTTTTCTTTACTTATGCTTGGGATGGCCGCTTGTGGCTATCCAATACGGATGGTTCTCACCATACAGCAGCGGCGCAATATATCGCACGGAGGCTTAAGAAACCAGTGCCACTAACTGGACGACTTCGTACATACGAAATTAACGGCGATGCTCTACGAAGTCTGTTTAGTGACTATGAGGTCTTTGCTGTTGACATGAGTGATCCATTTGCTGCTTGTGCTTTTAACGATGCCATGAAGGATATACGAGCAACTTGGCTTTGGCATCCTTTGCCTAAACCCTATCATGGGAATGGTAAAGCTGTATTCTTCCCAAAGGGTGACAGGCGTTCGATGTTAGTGGCAAGAGAGTTCAGAAGGGCAGGGGGGGTAGACTTGGCAGCGTTTTTATTGAAATTATCTTCGCCAAAGGTTATGCAATAAAAGAGGGTGGCCGCTTTTAAACAGCGGCCTATTTTGTTTAGAAATCGACAGCGGCAGAGAGGGAAGATTTAAATTCGGGGTAATTGGAAACGAACTCGTCTAGGCTTTTCAATGTAAGCTCTACAAGGAATTCGTTGCCCGGTTCAGGAAGATTATGCAGCGCATCAGCCAGATCAAGTGCAGCAGCTAAACCACCAGGTCTACGGCCTTGGATCAGGCTACGAATCAAAGTGAATCCAATCCTGGCCAAAACATGAGTATCTAATCGTCTGGTAGATGTTGGCGAGTTCGGGTTGTAGGTCATGGTGTTGCTCCAGGTAAAATTGGCATGGACTCGGCTGTATCCCAGATCCAAGACTGAAGGTCGCTATTCGACGTGAGCTCATCAAGTTCTTCACGGTAGCTATCACCAGCACCAGCTGGAACTAGATATAACGCTACAGGATCAGTGCCTGTGTCAGTGAGTACCACCGAAGCCATAGGCTTACTAGAAGGCATGTTATAGCGCAGCCCCTTGTTGAAAGCCCTGTTGTCCTCGCACAGCTGCTTAACAAAATTATGCTCAGTCACGTTTTCAAAAGGTATCCAAGAGCCGCCGCAGACGTTCATGAGTGCAGCTTCTTCGATAGTGGGTATGCCGGATTTGCTAACGCCAAATGTAGCAATCAAGATTAAGTGACTATCCTCAAGACCACCCCAAAGATCCAGCTCTGATTCAAAGCGTTTATGTAGGCGCTTATGCAGATCTTCGTTCATCATGAAGTGGCAGTCGGGCAGGTGCTTAAATACCACCTTGAAGCCGTATCGGGACGTTGTAATTTCCTTCACTTCACCAATCACAATCATCAATTGCCGCGCCCCTTTTTCCTGGGCTGCAATCTTCATGAATCGTGAGGTTCTACGCTGCGTGATTTCGTCTTTCTTGTCCAGGATGAATGTTTCTGGAATAAAGAGTATCTGACCTAAACCTTGGCCTTTTGCAGCCTTGTCTGCCGCAGCTAGGAGTAGGTGACGACGGATTACACCCCAAGTACGTTTCCCTGCCATTGCTGGCGTGTACCGGCTGAACTGTGCTTGATCCCATAAGTAGTGCAAGGTACTTCTCAGGGTCAGCTTCGTACCATCAGTTTTGACACTATCAGATTCAGAGCTGGACGGTGCAGGTGCTTTTTTACCTGGCGTTTTACTTAGGGAAAAATCTAGCTTCAGTTTAGTTACGCCAGCATCGGGATCTTCTTCAATCGCTGTACCGGCGACTTGGCCAAGACCGGATAATTCTTCTGGTGGTTGAAAAGAGTCGCAGTTAGGGCTGTGTGCTGTGCCACTGTTGGGCATCCGTTTGATGATGAATAGGTTGCCCACTTTAGCCACATACATGGCCACGCCTGGCTGTTTGCATAAGCATAGGGGACGTTCTTTAGATCCGTGGATTCTTGCCAGGGCTTCAGCAAGTCCGGTATCAGTGCTGTCTATGACTTGATTCCCAATTTGATATCTGGCCACTATTTATCCTTTTAAATCAATCAGTTACTTTACATAATGAATGTTATGCGATGGTTTTGTGAGCCTGCTTAACGCTCAAAGTCGAGTTCTTGTTGTGCAGGTTCAAGGGTTTTGATCTTGATTTCAGGGCTGTTCTCAGTGTCCAGCCTGGCAGCAACACGGCTTAAAAAATCTTGGCGTGTGCGTTCATCCATGTCAGCACTAAATTTCTCAGCAATCTTGGCGATAGCTTCTTGCTGCGCTGTGTTAGTCCTTGCTTGGTCTTGTGGAGCGTCTGTAGCCGCTACACGGCCTTTATCGTCACTGCTTGGTACTTCGCCTTGGTTAGACCGATTAAGCGGCTCCTGGGCTTCTACAGCTTCTCCTGATTGGGGGCTGGCCTGGTCTTTTGCGATAGAAATGGTTTTTTCTCTTTCCATCACATAATCTTTGATCGCTTCGGCATCTTTGGCCGCTCTTAGAATTTCTTTTGGATCTTCTCGAAGCACTTTGATCCAGCTGCCTACATATGCTGCATGTTGGCCAGGATCGTGACCAATGCCTAATTCATCGCCAATCATTAACGATGCAATTTCAGCGCGTAATTCTTCCCTGGCGTATGACTCAGAACGGAAAGCCCCTGTTAAGTCCCTATCCAGGCGGGAATGGTGGCCGGTGGAGTGTCCTACTTCGTGCAAGGCTACGGCATAGTAGCGATCTGGACTGATGAACTGTTCCCGTTGAGGAAGGTGTATAGAGTCAGTGGAGGGGTTGTAGAACGCACTATCAGACTGGTCATGGTGGATAGGAACGCCGACACTGGCCAGGATGTTTTCAGCGCGTTCATGACGCTGGAAAACCTCAGTATCACTGATGGGCTTTTGTTCTAGTTCTGGCAAACCTTCTATTTGTTCAGCGTTGAAAACTACGGCAGAAAAAACGCGAGGACGTTCAAGTTGTACGTTCTTTGTGAGTGGCTTCTTGTCAGCACCAAGAACGGGATTACCGGCGTTATCAAGTACAGGTTTTGTTTCCGAGAACTTCCAGTATTGGATCAGAGTCCCCTTTTCCCCTTTCATCACTTGTGCGTCAATGCTTTGCGCTTGTTTATACGTCATCCAGCGCGGATCTGACCGGCCTTGCATCGTCAGCCAAAAAGCATTTGCACCCTTGTATTTTGTGCCTGATACGGGGTTGTGAGGAACGATGCTTTGACCTGGTTCCCAAGGCACTTGGAAAGGTGCTGTTCCGGCTTCAAGTTGCGAAATCAAGCGGTCTGCTACGACCTCATAAAATGGTTTCTTGTCTGTCATACGATTATCGGTAGCCGAAGCTACCGATCTCCTTACTCAGCTATCAGTTCATTAGAAAGGCCGTGACTGCTTTCAGCTGCTTCTTGCTCTGAAAGCGCAGGGTCTTCGATAGCCCCTAGTGCCTTCGCTTCCTCTTGCGATACTTCAATCGCTTGGCCAGGAAAATTTAGCGCCAAGATATTAGCGTTCAGGTTCTTCTGCATTGTGTTGTTCCTCTTTGGTTTGCTGGCGTTCTTTAATCATGACTTCCGGTGCTGCTACGCCTGCATTTACGTTTTGTGCAGTTTGTTCACGCACACGATTCACGAAGTCGTCACGTTGATTCGCAGGCAGATTCTGTGAGAACTTTTCAGCCATCTTGATAACTGCAATTTCATTGATTAGTTCAGGGTGTTGCTGTGCAGTTTCAGAGAGTGGGCGGCTGGTGTCGCGTAGGGCTTCTGCTTTGATCGCAAACTCGTTCCGATAAGTTTCGATCTGCTCAGTGCCTACTACTTTGCCTGCTTCATTTTTGATAGGTACTGTGACCGTAACGTCTTTCCTGCCTAAGTTTTCTAACTCAACTTGTTGGCCTGGCTGAATGTCAGCTTCGTGCATTACGCGCTCTAGGTCTTTCCCCCATGTGGTGCGGGTTTGACCATCTGCATTTTCAAGCGTGACAAAGTAGCTTTTGCTATTCCCTTTCTCGTGCTTGTAAGGCGCTGCGCCGTGGTCTACCAACTTGCCAGCCATCGGGTTCACAGGTTCTGCTGCGCCTGGCTCATTGCGCTGGCCAGCTGTCATGGTTTGACCCTGAACTTTCTCTGGCTCCCTTGTAGAACCCACTTCATTGACCTGGCGTTCTTGAGTCATTTTTTTTAGTACGGCTAAATCTTCTTCGCGGGGTTTATACCCAACGACAGACAAACCACGGGAAGCAGCTTCCAGCCAGGCCATTCGTTTGAAGTCTTTATCACCACGAACACTAATTTCAGTCCAGCCCCTGGACTCAGCAATATCAATCATGGAAGCAGCTACAGTGGCGTTAGATAGCTTCGTCTGAATCTTGCTGCCTTTATCTATAAACGCTAGTGCTTCAGGATTGCGCTCAAAGTAAAACTTGCCTTCCACTTCTACATATTTATCAAGCACCCTATCAGGGACAGCAGTAGTGGGTTTCTGATCTGGTGACGTTGATATAACGACATTGCTGCCATCAGCTTCAGGTGTTGCTGCCTGTTCCTGGCTAGCGGATGCAACACGTTGTTGATCTTTCTCAGCTGCTCGATCATTGGCCAATGCGTCATCGTAGCCATTCAAAAGCGCCTGCTCATGAGTAACTTCGTTCGCTGGCCAAAAGCCGAGTACAGAATCAGGATGGCTTGCGCTGCCGCCTAGTTCGCGGTCATACGCAATGACAGTGCCTTCTTCATTTTGTACGACCTCGATGCGTTCATTGGCCTGGGTGACTAGATCCTGGTCAACTGGTGCAGCTGGATCTGCGGCCTGTTCCTGGCCAGACGGTGCAGCCTGGTCTGCGGCCTGCTCCTGGTCAACTGGTGCAGCTGGATCTGCGGCCTGTTCCTGGCCAGACGGTGCAGCCTGGTCTGCGGCCTGCTCCTGGTCAACTGGTGCAGCTGGATCTGCGTCCTGTTCCTGGCCAACTGTTGCAGCCTGGTCAGCTGCCTGTTCCTGGTCAGCCGGTGCAGCCTGGTCAGCTGCTTGTTCCTGGCCAGCTGGTGCAGCTGGATCTGCCGCCTGTTCCTGGCCAACTGTTGCAGCCTGGTCAGCTGCCTGTTCCTGGCCAGCCGGTGCAGCCTGGTCTGCGGCCTGCTCCTGACTTGGGTAAATGCTTATCGTGGCACGATCAATCAAATGGCCGAGGGTTGTGCTTTGATTTTGTGCTGATCTATCAAGCCCAAGGCTACTTACAGCTTCTGCATAAAGACGGTTCAGTGGGGCAATAGTTGCTTTCCTGTCAGGCTGATTATCAACAGTATCAACAAGAGTATGTGTGAGCAACGTAGTTAGTCTTTCAGCTTCTTCTGGTTTGTTTTGGGCGTTAGCAAGGGTTTCCAGCTCGGAACGGATAGCGGAATAATGCGTTGCTATTTCAGGCTGTTCTTGCATGATTGCAGACAAGCGTGAGGTATCTTGAGCAGAGTCATTCAAAGCCTGCTCAACGTATTGCTTCATTGCTGCTGCTTTGCTTCCAACGGCAGAGTGCAAGCGGACATTTTCAACCAGGTCAGTATTGACAACGGCAATGTAGGAGTTCTCTTTCAAAGCATCAACGCCAGCTTCTTTGAGGATACTCATGCCCTGCGGACTACTGGCGTAGTTCAGAAATGCACCGTCAATTTCTTTGCAGTTGGCCATGTCATCGCCCAGGCTTGCGCGTGATGGTTCCCCATTTTCAACCAAGCGTTGATGAATAGTTGAGCCAGCTTCTCTGATGCGATTACGTAGATCATCCGTCAATGAAGAATTATCAAACCTATCTAAAATAGTGGCGTCAGCCGGAAGATCTAACGCATAAACGTGATAGTCCTCGTGGTTGATTTCTTCCATCACATAATGCACACCTAAAACAGTTGTGTCGGTATAAAAACCGCGACCGACAAAGTTCTGGCCTAACCCGATCTTCTCAGAATCAATAGAGCTGAAAGTCGAAGGCGAACCGTGATACAGGGTGATGGTGTCAGGTGTTGATGGCGTGGCCTGTTCCTGGGCAGTTGGTGCAGCCTGGTCTGCGCCCTGCACTTGTTCCAGTGTTTCTTGGTCAGGTGTTGGTATCATGCCTTCGGCCTGCAAAGCGGCTGTAATTTCTTGATCCAGCTTTTCCGTTGTGGCAGGTTGCATAGCTTCAATTCCTTCCAGTTGTTTGGTTATGGCGTCTAGTCCGTGCAGGACGTGTAGATCATTAAAATCAGTGTTTCCGGCCGCAAGTTCTTCGTCGGTGAAATCAGGAATAATCGCAACGCCACCAGTTAAAGCTGCTGCTTCCTGGGCTTTTTCCAGCCCCTTGTTTTGGTCATTCTTGAAGTCGTTGTCGGCCAAAAAAACATGGTTACTATTCGGGTACTGACTTGCCAGTTTTTTTGCCACCGTAGGTATGTTCCCCGCATCAATAGCCATAATCACAGTTCGTTTTGTTGCCATGTGGATGCTGGCTGCTGTGGCGTAACCTTCGGCATACAAGATGGGGTCGCCATCTTGGATAGGTTCACCAACACGGAAAAAGTTACCGCTTTTTTGAGCGCCCTTCTTTTGGCTTTTAAAACCTGATCCGGTGATTCGCTGAAGTGAGTGAATCACACCGTTTTCATCGTGCAGCGGCACAATCAACCTGCCCCGTTTGTCCTCTTTAAGCCCCTCGACTGCTTCAACCTGTTTTCTGGCCAAGTAGCTGTTTCTGGCGCTCGCGCCATTCATCAGAAGAATTGCTTGGTTTACACGCCTGGCGTGGTGTGCATATGTGGCTTTCTGACGTGCTTCACGTTGCATCTTGAGCTGCGCGGCGGCGGCTCTAACGTGGGTAAGACGTTCAGCATCAATAGTCTGCTGGCCGTCATAGACCCATTTGACCGGCTCAGGATGATTACGAAAATCCTGGTAAATTCCCGCCGGTTTGCCATCTAAAAATCCGCGATAACTACCAGATTTAGCACTGCCTCTATCAGCTGCTGTAGGCACACGATGCCACTTGCCATCCATCACAGGATTACCGTCAAGGATGAACCCCGCAGAGACCAGTTCCGCAGCGAATGATTCTTCTACTTTTGCTCCATCGGTAATAGTAGAAACATTTTCTGGTAGCCAACGAGCTAAGGCTTCAATATTGGCGCCAGGCTTTGCAAACCATGATTTGGCGTCTTTATCAAAGCCAAGAGCATTCTCACCATTCTCTAACTTACCCGCAGCTGCAAACGCTTCGGTGCGTTCTTCATAGGGGATGGCCAGATAAGTAATTTCCTCACTCATGCTGCTAATCCTTCAAAGAATTGACGGGTTAGATCGTCCATCTGCTTATCGTCCAGCTGGCCTTGTGGGATCTCGATTTGAGAGAAGTCGCAGGAGAAGTCAGCCAGGCTCATATCGTCCAGTTTGTCTACATCAGCTGCTGTGATGGGGCGTTCAACGATAGTGACTGCACCACCCGCTTTTTCCTTGGTTTTGCTGATGCCGGAGAAATCAACTGTTCC
>JTFN01000698.1_pt1 | contig 13023 bp, 7 predicted proteins | sample 235401 | NCBI WGS metagenome assembly JTFN01 (sample SAMN03067589, study PRJNA260952) | activated sludge metagenome | biome: Sludge; feature: Wastewater; isolation source: CETP activated sludge from augmented bioreactor treating industrial... | place: India:Gujarat | collected 2013-04 | reverse complement strand
AGACCGAAACGGACGGGCTGTCGGAGGCGTTCGAGCCTCTAGCCTGCGACACCTTCATCACCGAGTGTACCTTCGGCCTGCCGGCCTTCAAGTGGCGGGCGCAGTCCGACGTGATGGCCGACCTCAATGCCTGGTGGGCCGGCAATGCGGACGCTGGCCGCGTCAGTGTCATCGGCGCCTATTCACTCGGCAAGGCGCAACGCATTCTGGCCAACATCGATAGCCGCATCGGGCCGGTCTTCACGCATGGAGCTGTCGAGGCAACCAACGCCGTCTTGCGAGCGCAGGGCTTGCCGCTGCCACCGACCATTCGGGTCGATCCCGGCATGGAGCGCAAGGACTTCGCACGTGGTCTCGTCATTGCGCCGCCGTCCGCACTGGGCTCCGCATGGATGCGCAGGTTCGGCGATGTGTCTACCGCGCTGGCATCGGGTTGGATGGCACTGCGAGGCATCCGCCGCCGCCGCGCCGCTGACCGTGGCTTCGTCCTGTCCGATCATGTGGATTGGCCGGCCCTCAATGCTGCGATCGATGCGACCGGCGCAACACGTGTCTATGTTACCCACGGCTATACAGGGGTTGTGAGCCGTTGGCTGCAAAGCCGCGGGCTTGAAGCCGGCATCGTCGAAACCCGGTTCGAGGGCGAGCAGCTGGAGTCGGCGGGGGCCGAAACATCCGAAGACATCGATGGTCCCGCTGAACCGGGCACAGCGCGCGTCCAATCAGACCGCCTCAGCGAGCGAGGCGATCCCGCCACACGCATCGCAGGTGCAAGACGATCCATGAAGCGCTTCGCCGAACTGTTCGCCCGTCTTGATGAAACCAACAGCACGAACCGCAAGGTCGAAGCGCTGGCAGCCTACTTTTCCGAAGCACCCGACGCCGACAGGATATGGGCGATTGCCTTGTTCTCTGGACGCCGCCCCCGCCGCGCGGTGACCACGACGGAGCTGAGGACGTGGGCAGCCGAGGAGGCGGGGCTCCCGTCCTGGCTGCTCGACGAAACCTATTCGGTGGTGGGAGATCTGGCAGAAACAATCGCACTCGTGCTGCCCCCGGGCGCAGCGGACGACGATGCCGGCCTGTCGCATTGGATTTCGCGCATCGAGGGCCTGAAGTCCTGCGACACGACTGAGCGCCGCGCGCGGGTCGTCGAGGCTTGGCGCAGGCTGGATGGAACGCAGCGGTTCTTATTCAACAAGCTCATCACCGGCGGCTTTCGCATTGGCGTGTCGCAAAAGCTGATGACGCGCGCGCTGGCCAAGGCGACGGGCCTGGACGAGGCGCTCGTGGCCCATCGCATCATGGGGCAGTGGAGTCCCAAAGAGACGACATTCACCGAACTCGTTACCGCTGGCAGCCTCGATCACGACATCGCGCGCCCGTTCCCGTTTTTTCTCGCCTATCCCCTCGAGTCCGCGCCCGATGCCCTGGGTGATCCGGCCGATTGGCTGGCCGAGCACAAGTGGGACGGCATTCGCGGCCAGCTCGTTGTACGCGCCGGCGAGGTGTTCGTATGGTCACGCGGCGAGGAGATCGTGACCGACAGGTTCCCCGAGTTCACCGGTGTCGCCGATCATATTCCCGAAGGTACCGTGCTCGACGGCGAAATCCTGGCCTGGAAGGATGACGCACCGCTTTCGTTCAATGCCTTGCAGACACGGATTGGCCGCAACCGCGTCGCCGCCAGGCATTTGAAGGAAGCGCCCGTCGTCATGATGGCCTACGACATCCTCGAATGGAACCGTACCGATCTGCGCCATCTCCCTCTCGCCGAACGCCGCCAGATCCTCGACCAGCTCTTCGCGCATTTGCCCGCCGATGTGCCATTGCGTCTGTCTTCATTGCTCGAATTCGACGATTGGGCAGCTCTGCATGACCTGCGTGACACCTCGCGTGGGCGCGGCGTCGAAGGGTTGATGTTGAAGCATCGCGACAGCCCCTATCGCGTCGGTCGGCGCAGGGGAGAGTGGTGGAAATGGAAGGTCGATCCGCTTAGCATCGACGCGGTTCTCGTCTATGCCGAAGCCGGACACGGCCGCCGTGCCAACCTCTATACAGATTTCACCTTCGCCGTCCGCACTGACGGCGAAGAGCTGGTGCCCTTCACCAAGGCCTACTCCGGCCTCACCGACGCCGAGTTCCGCGAGATCACGGCATGGGTACGTCGCAACACGTTGGAACGATTCGGTCCCGTACGCCGGGTGCGGCCAGAACATGTCTTCGAGATCGCCTTTGAGGGTGTTCGCGAAAGCCGGCGGCACAAGTCGGGCATTGCACTGCGATTCCCCCGCATGAAGCGCTGGCGTCGCGACAAGAGACCGGAAGAGGCCAATACGCTAGCCGATCTGCGCGCGATGCTCGATCCCCTTGAGGCCTGAGCACGTCTCACGCTGATTGCGCAACCCCGCGCCAGGGCGCCTGCACCATCGCAGCTTCCAGGCGGGCGAGCTCACCTTCCAGGAACGCGGCTGTCAGGAGGATCTGCGACATGGAGCTTCGCGCGCGCGCCTCAGTTTCGATCCGCCGCGCCATGCCGGCCATGTGCATCGCGCCGATCGTCGCGCTGGCGGATTTGAGGCTGTGAGCGGCTGCGCCAACCGATGCATGGTCCTTGTCGGTCAATCCCATCAGAATTTGACGTACAAGTTTCGGCGCCGTCGACAGATAAAGCTCGCTGAGCCGATCGGCCACGCCGGCACTCGTCTCCTCGAGGGATTGCAGCACCGAAACATCCAGGAGCGGCTCTACGTCGACCGGGTCGGAGCCGCCTAAGGTGATCTTTTGTGCAACATCGCCACGCAGTGCCCACTGTTCCAGCTTGGCCGCGAACTCGTCGAGAGAGCACGGTTTCGTCACCACATCGTCCATGCCTGCGTCGATGCAGGCCGTGCGATCGCTCTCGTACGCATTGGCCGTCACCGCGATTACCGGTGTACGTGTCATGCCGCCTTCCTGCTCCAGTTCGCGAATGCGGCGGCAGGCGCCAAATCCGTCGAGCTCCGGCATCTGGCAGTCCATGAGTACCACATCGAATGATCCGCAATCGAACTGCGCAACGGCATCCAGACCGTTCTCGGCAACGCTCATCTCACATCCGAGAATTTCGGCGTATTCGCTCATGACCAGCTGATTGACGGCGTTGTCCTCGGCAAGCAGGACCTTCAGTCCTTCGAATTTGCCATGACGGCCGCATTGTGGAGCCGCCCCGCCCTGCAAATCAACGACGTCGGGTGCAGCCGCCGACATGCAGCGCCGGACCGTTTCGATGAGATCCCGATGCCGGACCGGCTTGCTCAGGAACTCCGAAACGCCATGTGCGCGCGCAGTCTGCCGATCGCCCTTCCAGCTCAACGACGTCAGCAACATGATGCGGGTGCCGGTGAGTTCGCGCGATGTGCGAATCCTCTGAGCCAATTGCAGTCCGTTCATGCCCGGCATCATCATGTCAACAATGACGAGATCGAAACCCTCCCCCTCGCGATGCGCGCTCTGCAGCATCTGAAGCGCGTCCTCGCCGCAACCCGCACAATCCGCCTGGGCGCCTGCTTCCGAGAGGTAATATGTCACGACTTCGCGGTTCGCCGGGCGGTCATCCACGACGAGCACGCGCAAGCCCATCACCTCCGGCAATTCCCCGGTATCCAAGGCGCTGGATGCCTCCGCGACCGGAAGGGCAACGTCAAAGAAGACCGTCGTGCCTTCACCCGGCGCACTCTTGAGGGTCATGTCGCCGCCCATCATCCGCACCAGGCTTTGGGAGATGGAGAGGCCGAGCCCGGTGCCGCCGAAGCGTCGCGAGATCGAGCTGTCGGCCTGAGCGAATGGATTGAAGAGCAACGCCTGTGCTTCAGGTGCAATGCCGATACCGGTATCGCTCACCGAAAACGAGAGCATCATCTTGCCGTCTGTCGCGCCGGCCGACGCCACGCGCACGCTGACGCCGCCTTCGTGAGTGAATTTGACGGCGTTGCCGATGAGATTGACGAGCACCTGACGCAGCCGCCCGCCATCGCCGACGAAGCGGTTGGGCAGTTTCGGCGGCATCAGCAGGCTTACTTCCAGCGACTTGCGATGCGCCTCTTCCGACAGGATTTCGATGGCGCCTTCCACGCATGCCCTGAGATCGAACGGCTGCGGGTCCAGATCGAGCTTGCCCGCCTCGATGCGCGAGTGATCGAGAATATCGTTGATGATCGACAACAGCGTAAGTCCGGACTGGTTGATCGTGTTGACGAGGCGTTGCTGATGGCTGGTGAGGTCGGATCGCGACAGCAGGTCCGTCATGCCGAGCACGCCGTTCATCGGCGTCCGGATCTCGTGGCTCATGCTGGCGAGGAACACCGATTTGGCCCGGCTTGCCTCCTGTGCCTCGGCCGCAGCCTTTTGTGCCTCTCTTGTGCGTTCGGCGACTTCGAGTTCCAGGCGCGCGTTGAAGGCGGCAAGCTTCGCGTTCTTCTCCGCCAGCGCGTGTTGCGCCTTGACCCGTTCAGTGATGTCCGTACCCACGCCGCGGTAGGCAGATGCCAGGCCCTCACTCTCGGCAACAGGTCCAGCGGTCATCGACCACCAGGCAGGCCCGTTCGCCAGCTGTGCCGGCACCACCCAATCGCGTGCCGCGCGTCCCTCGCGCATCCGGTCCATCAGTTCGCTCCAGGCGTTGTCGCAAGAAGCGGCTCCTGCGCTGTGCGAGATCGGCTGGCCGAGCAGATCGGCTTTTGCGAGTCCGGTGAGTTGAACCAGGCGGTCGGATACGTAGGTCAGATTTCCATCGCGGTCCGTTTCCCACAGCCAGTCACTGGCTGACTGCTCGAAGTCCTTGAGCAGCAGCGAGATGGTCTCGCTTTGCTGCTGGACGCGGAATTGATACGAGATGCGTTTGGAAAACTCGCGATAGCGAGCCACGATGGTGAAGGCGAGTGTGAGAAAATAGATGATCCCGAGCGCGAACAGCGGTGTCGAGGCAGGGATGTAACCAATACCGATGGCGACCAGCGCGGGTCCCAGCATCAGCCCCAGGTAGGCCGCCGCTGCGGCGGGAATGGCGGCGAGCGCGAACGCGCCGCCAGCCGACATGCCGGCAATGACGTTCGTCGTCAGCACCTGTTCGCCAACACCACCCTGCGGCAGTACGAACAGTGGCAGCAGGCCCCACAGCAGGCCGAGCAGCCCGGCGTGTCGCGTTGCGCGAATGATCGTTCGACTGGACACTCGCGAAGGCGGCGGCTGGTGACGGCGCCGCATCCATGTGTAAAGCGTACGCCCGCTGAGAAAGGCGATGCAGGCACTCCACAGCGCCAATGCCCAGCTCTCGCTGCCCTTCCACAAGAACCCGAACAGGATCGTTGCGTTGGCCAGATTGGCCAGCATCATCCATGGCGTCAGGGCCACGACTTCCTGCAGTTGGCGCGCGCGCACCAGTCCGGCGTCGATGTTGGGATCAAAATCGAGCAGAGCCACGCGCCGGATCGCCTTCAACAGATGGGCGCGAACACGCTCGGGCAGGACAGACAGGACACGAGAGAGGATCTGGGCACGCGACACGGGTTACATAAGTCTCCGTCAAACCGGCAAGTGCTGCAGGCGCGGCATTGGCCCCGGCTCATCGAGCGAAAGCTTCCGCGAAACAGAATAGTGGACTAACGTTGAGAAATGCTCACCGTGGAGCGCGCAATCGGGCTGATCGCGCGAGGAGGCATGTCGAGCGCTTGCACCCGTTTCGATTACGCGCTGCTCGCCTGGGTCGCGCGTTCGCGCAGGCCGATGCACGAGCGGATGTGCTCGCTGAAGGCCGCCCAGTTGAGCGGCTTGAGCAGGTAGGAGGTGGCACCGGCCTGCAGGGCGTTACGGATCGAGGTGGCGTCCTCGCGTCCACTCAAAACCACGACGGCCAGATGCTTCAATTGGGGATGGCCGCGAATGCAGCCGATCAGTTCGAATCCGTCGAGCCCCGGCATCTCCAGATCGATGATTGCGGCGTCGAAAGGCTCTTTCAGGAGTTTCTGCAGCGCGCTTGCACCGTCGCCGGCTTCCACCACCTGCGCGCCCAGTGACGCGATCCTGGCGCCGACAACCGTGCGCGCAACAGGCTCGTCGTCGACGACGAGGACACGTGGCAGGTCGTTGGCGGTTTCAGTCGATGTCGATGCCATGATAGCAAAGGTCCAGAACTGCGGATCGAACGCGAGTTATAGGTCACAAACATTGGCTCTCCGTTAACCGCCCAAACCGCCTTCGTGCGGTCGGGCGGCTCGGGCACGTGCCCATGCCCATGTGCCAGGAGACCTGCCCGCCAGTGACGCTCCCGGCCGATCCGGTTACCGGTTCGTAAATCCGCTTGCCAGTTGAGGGAGAAGACCGCCGCGGAGCATCGCGGCGCTGAGCTCACGCGGGAGCACCATTGGATCCGTGGCGCGTGCGCCCTGCATCCTCGTTTCCCAGCCACGGCTTCCGGTCTGGCGGACATCTAGGGAAAACGATTTGCGTAAAACATTATAACTTATTGAAAAGTCAGCAAGAAACATGGGGTGATCCAGCAGAATCCTGCCACGCTCCGAGATTCCGGCTGTGGTTGGAGACCTCGAATTGCGCAATTGCGTCCAGAGGCATGGTCTCTGACGGCACGGAATAACGGCAGAGACACGCAAGGGTTGTAAGATGGCAACATAGACTCCAAAACGCGTCGCAAAGCACAATCTGAGATTGATGGAATCTTGCGAGCATTGCGATGTGTGATACACGTTTAAGTGGTCACGCGCTCAAGTGTTCGCGCAAGACGTGTCCTTTTGGGGCCGCATCTGTCGTTGGCGTACGCGTTTTCGCGTAGCGGCTAGGTCAAATCAAAGATTTGGAGAAGCTGCATGCCTTCGACAGCCCTTCGCGGGGTGTCGGTCGCTGCACTCAGCGCGTTCCTCGCCGCTGGTTGCGCGATCACGCCTACCGCTATTACGGAACTTGAATTGAAAGAGCAGGGTAACACGCGCCTCGAACGGATCGCCGAGGTGCGTACCCCGGTCCATGGCACGCTGACGCTCAAGGAAGCGATCGCCAGGGCCGTCCACTACAACCTCGACCACCGCGTCGAGATGTACGAGACGGCGTTGCGCACCGCCGAGGTCAACGCCGCGACTGCCGAGATGCTGCCATCACTGGTGGCTGGTGCAGCCAGCGACAATCGCAACAATCCGCTCGCCTCGTCGAGCTACAACCTCGTTACCAACACGCAGAACTTCGGCTTCTCCACATCCCAGGACGAGCGCCGGCGCACCGCCGATCTCGCACTGAGCTGGCACATTCTCGACTTCGGCCTGTCCTACGTGCGGGCCCGTCAGGCCGCCGACAAAGTGCTCATCGCACAGGAGAACCGCCGCCGTGTCGTGCAGAAGCTGGTCGAGGAGGTGCGCACCGCATACTGGCGCGCCTATGCGGCGGATGTCACATCGAAAAGACTGAAATCGCTCGAGCGGCGCACGATTGCTGCGCTGTCCTCGGCGCGTCGTCAGGCCGACGACCGGACGTCTTCACCGATCACGGCCATCACCTATCGCCGCGAGCTGATCGAGATCCGGCGCACGCTGCAGGAGCTGCAGCGCGAACTGGCCTCGGCCAAGATCCAGCTTGCCGCACTCATCAACGAGCGTCCCGACGCCAAATTCAAACTGGCGGCGCCGCGCTCGCTCTCAGGCAGCAAGCTTGGGGGCAGGAACGTGGCTGGCCTGATCTCTGTGGCCATGGAGAAGCGCCCAGAACTGCGTGAAATCTCCTACCGCCGTCGCATCAACGGCCAGGAACTTGACGCGGCGTTGCTCGAGCTGTTGCCCGGCATCCAGTTGTTCGCCGGCGCCAATCTCGACACCAACTCCTACCTGCTGCACGACCAATGGGTGAACTGGGGTGCCAAGGCAAGCTGGAACGTCATGCGTCTCGTGCAGTATCCGGCACGCCGCGATGTGATCGAGGCGCAGGATGCAGCGCTGGCCCAGAAGGACCTGGCCATGACGCTCGCCGTCATGACGCAGATCCACGTCAGCCGCGCGCGGATCGCAGTCATCGAGCGCGAGCTCGATACCGCCAAGAGCTATGCCGAAACGCAGAGCGAACTGCTCGACCACATCCGTGCCGAGTACCGCGCAGATCGCGTCAGCGAGCAGACCTTGCTGCGCGAGGAGCTCAACGAGGCCGTCGCCAAGATCCGCAAGCTGCTGGCCGAAGCCAATCTGCAAAGTGCACACGCAGCCTTGGCCGCAGCCGTCGGCGTCGATCCGCCGACCTACACCGAAGAGCTGCCGTATCTGGAAAAAATCGGCAACGCCGCAGCCTGGCGACCGCACACGATCCGGGCGTCACACGTGGCGACCAAGTAGGGAATGTCGACGTGAGTATCTCCACTTCGTATCTATTGGGCACCCCCTCAGCGCTTCGGCGCTGGGTGGGGACCCTGTTGGTTTGCGTATCGGTGGCCGCCTGGAGCCGGGGTGTCCCGGCGGCTGCCGAACCACTCGATCTGCCGGTCAGAGGGGTCGTCAAGGCGGTGCAACAGGCTTCGCTGTCGACCGATGTGCCGCTGCGAATCGTGCGTCTGCCCTATCGGGAAGGCGAGGCGTTCGAAGAGGGTGCAGTACTCGTCGAGTTCGATTGCCGGCGCCAGAGGGCGGAAGTCGAGGCGTTGAAGGGCGCGTTGCGCGAGGCGGAGCTGAATGTTTCGACGAGCGTATCGCTGGATCGTTTCAAAGCAATCGGTCGCAATGATGTTCAGATTGCAAAGGCGCGCCTGCAGAAGGCAACGGGCGAGCTCAAGAGCCTCCAGGCGCGTGTCGAAGACTGCACGGTCAAGGCTCCATTTTCTGGCCGTGTGGCGGAATCCTTCTTGCGCGAGCTCGAGTTCACAGTGCCGCAGCGGCCTTACCTCACAATCGTCGGAGACAAGAATCTCGAAATCGAGGCGATCGTTTCGTCGTCTCTGTTGACCACCCTCTCACCTGGGCGGGTCATCGAATTCAAGGTCGACGAACTCCGGCCCGTGATCGTTCAGGCAACCATCAGTTCCGTCGGTGCGGTCGTCGATCCCGTCAGCAAGACGGTCAAGATCAAGGCCTTGGTCAAGGATTCGCCTCCTGGCCTCACCTCGGGCATGAGCGGCACGGCGGTGCTTTCTTCAGCGGTTCGGTAATGGCAACAGCGAGCAGAGTAGTTCTGACCGGGCAATTGGCCGGCGACAAGCCGGGCGCGGCAAAGCCGGCCGCGCCTGCGAGCCCGGCCATCCAAGAGTCGGCGTTTGCTCATCTGCTCAAGATTGAATCGGATGCGCGAAGGGCCATGTCCACGCGCGAGCTGGACGCGCTTTACACTTCAGAATCGCGCAAGCTCCTGCGTGCCCGGCAGGTCTTCGTCGTCGAGTCCGACAAGAACGGTGGCCGCGTCACGGCCATGACGGGCGTATCGATTGTCGATCGCTCCACTCCGATCGTCATCTGGATCGAAGCGATGATCCGCCAGATGGCGCGTGAAGAAGGCCTCGGCAAGCTGATAGAATCGGAATTGCCGGGCTATGCCGATCCGTCCGACGCTTTGACGAAAGAGTATCCATTTCGCTTCATCCTCTGGCAACCGATGTGGTCACCCAATTCTGTAGTGTCCGTCGGCTCGCTCTTCATGAGGGAAAAGCCCTGGATCGAGGCGGATCATCGGATCGCCGCACGGTTGGGTGAAACGTTCGGTCATGCGCGAACACTGCTTTGTTCCAGCAGCAGCTTGCGGCGCCGGTTCCGCATCAAGAGCAAACACCTGCTCGCTGCGGTGGGGGTGGCATTTCTGCTGTCCGCCATACCCGTTCCGATTTCGGTACTTGCTCCCGTTGAAGTCGTTCCTCGAAACGCCGACGTTGTCTCGATGCCTGTGGAGGGCATCGTGCAAAAGGTTCTTGTTTCACCGAATGCCAAGGTCCAGAAGGGGACGCCCCTTGTGCAGTTGCTCGATACTCTCGAACGCAACAAGGCCGAGGTGGCCTTGCGAGAGGTCGCAGTCGCAAAGGCGCGTGTGGAGCAGGCGACGATTCTGGCCTTCTCCGATCCCAAGGGGCGCCAGGAACTGGGTCTCGCCAACGCCGAGTATGCGCTGAAGGTTGCACAAGAGCGTTACGCGAGAGATCTCCTGGAGCAAACTCTGATCGTGGCTGAAGCCCCTGGCGTAACCGTATTCTCCGACCCCAAGGAGATCGAGGGTAAGCCGCTTGGCCTGGGTGAACGATTGATGCTGATCGCGCGGGAAGGTGAATCAGAGTTGCGAGTTTCGCTTCCCGTGGCCGATTCAATCGTTCTGAAGCCGGGATTGAAAGTCCGCGCTTTCCTCGATTCCGATCCTCTCAATCCCGTCGAAGCAGACGTCGCGCACGTCGATTACCAGGTTCGTGTCGACGAGCAGCAGACAGCAAGCTATCGCGTGACGGCGCGCATTCAAGGCGACACCTCCCGCCTCACATTCGGCTCGCGGGGGACTGCGCAGATCAAGGGTGAGCGGGCGCCGTTGTTCGTCTATCTGTTCCGCCGACCGCTCACGTATCTGCGGCAGAGATTGGGTCTATGACGGCGGCCGGCGGCGACGGCGAACTGGTTCTGCCCGAACTGCGGCAGGACCTGCGGCTTGTTGGGACCTCCACGGATCTTGCAGGCAATACGCTGTGGAAGATCTACGATCCGGTCCGTCATCGCTACACGGCCATCAGCCACAAATACTACGCGATGCTCGATGTGTGGCAGGCGGCTGCCACGGTGGATGAGATCATCGAGGTGAGCTGGTCCCGGCATGCCGAGATCGTGTCGAAAGAAGATGTCGCTGACCTCGTGACTTTCCTCATCGAAAGCGGGCTGGCGCTCCAGGTTGATCCCGACGCCTGGCGCAGGTCTTTTCTGGCTGCGGAGAAGCATCGGACCGCACGCATGAAGCGCCTGCTTCACAACTATCTTTTCTTCAGAATTCCACTGGTCGATCCGGATCGCTTCCTTCGCGCGACGCTGCCGATCGTGCGCCCGTTGGGTACGCGCCTGACGGCGATCGTGCTCGTCGCAATCGCGCTTATGTCCTTCTTCCTGGTGTCGCGCGAGTGGGAGCAGTTCAAGGATCAGGCTGCGGCGCTCATGTCCTGGTCGGGTGCATCGGGGATCCTTGTGGCCATTGTGATCGTCAAGATCCTCCACGAGCTGGGACATGGCTATGTCGCGGTCCATTATGGCTGCCGGGTTCCATCCCTCGGCGTTGCCTTCATTCTCGGAGCGCCACTGCTCTTTGTTGATGTAACGGATGGGTGGAAGCTGCGTTCGCCGCGGGCGCGGCTTGCAATCGATTCTGCGGGCATTGCCGTCGACATGTCGATTTCGGTACTTGCGCTCACGGCCTGGGTCTTCCTGCCTGACGGCGGCATCCGCAGCGCAGCTTTCACGCTGGCCACAGCCGGCTGGTTGACCAGCCTCGCCTTCAACCTCAATCCCTTTATGAAGTTTGACGGCTATCACATCATGGCCGATGCGATCTCCATGCCCAATCTACAAGAGCGCTCGATGAGCCTCGCCCGTTGGCAGTTGAGACGATCACTGTTCGGCTTGCGCAGGCCACCGCCCGAAAACGTGCCGCCCGAGATCAGACGATGGCTGGTATTCTACGGGTGGGGTGTGTGGGCATACCGTGCGATTCTATTCACCGCCATCGCTCTTGCCGTCTATCACTATTTCTTCAAGCTGCTCGGCATTCTGCTGTTTGCCGTCGAGATCGGCTACTTCATCATCGCACCGGTTTGGTCAGAGCTTCGTCAGTGGGGCAGCATGCGAACGGAAATTCTGCAATCTCGGCGATTCTGGGTAACCGCGTCGGTCGGCCTTGCTGGGCTGGTGCTGCTGATGGTGCCGTGGTCGGCAACGGTCTGGGTCCCTGCGGTGCTCGAGCCTAACGAAACTGCGCAGATACACGTCAGCGTTCCGGCCAGGATCGTTTCCCTGGACGCTCCGATCGGCAGCGATGTCGATGTTGGGCAGCGACTGATGACGCTCGTTTCCGATGAACTCGACCACCAATTGAAATTTGCGATTCTCAGAAAGGAAGTCGTCGAATTGCGATTGGCCCGGCTTGCGGGAACGCCTGAGGATCGCGACGCGGCGATTATATTGCAGCAGGAGCAGCAATCTCTGGAGCGATCTGTCGCCGGCATTCGCCGCAGGATCGCGGAGCTCGAGGTGAAGGCCCCGATAGCAGGCTCCATTTCGTCACTCGTTGATCACGTTGCGCCAGGGCGCTGGGTTACCACAACCGAACCGGTGGCGGTCCTGGAAGGCAAGGTCGGTGCACGGATTCGAGGGCTTGTCGCTGCCGCCGATGTCTCCAGGGTAAGGAGTGGCATGAGAGCCCGTTTCATTCCCAACGATCCGTTGCAGCCGAGCAGGGATGCAACGGTAGATGCGGTAGCGCTCGCCAACCTCAAGCAGATCGATCAGCTGGAGTTGGCGAGTACGTTCGGCGGGCCAATCGAGACGGCGCGCGCTGCGGACGGGCGGCCAGTGCCATTGACGTCGCAGTACCCGCTGCTGGCCCACCTGGACAGCAGGGAAGGTGGCGCAGAGGGGAGCACTGAGATCGAGCATCCCGTTGCCGGGATGCTGCTCGTGCAAGGTGATGCGGAAAGCCTGTTGCACCGTTTCGTAAACAAGGTTCTGCAGGTCCTGATCCGCGAGAGCGGATTTTAGGAACACGCGCCGGCTTGGCGAGCCCGGTCCGGTCGTCGCTGAAGCAGTTTAGGCTGGCAGCGCGTCTCGGACTGCCCTACCCAGCAAACGCTGCTCTGGCGGCGGGCGTCGTGTTGCTTCATACGCTGCGCTGCCAGGCTCTCATGCGGGCACGCAGTGTCGTCGCTGCCTCGCCGGCTGCCCAGCCGCAGACCCTCGAACATGTGCCGAGACGTAAGCCGGGCCCCACACCGGCTTCTGCACGCCGTCCATGTGGTTCGCACAATGGTGTTGCTGACAGCGAAGCGCGCGCTAT
>JTFN01003099.1_pt1 | contig 13024 bp, 12 predicted proteins | sample 235401 | NCBI WGS metagenome assembly JTFN01 (sample SAMN03067589, study PRJNA260952) | activated sludge metagenome | biome: Sludge; feature: Wastewater; isolation source: CETP activated sludge from augmented bioreactor treating industrial... | place: India:Gujarat | collected 2013-04 | reverse complement strand
TGGGCCAGCGTTTCGTACTGGCTTTCGTCGGTCAGCTGGTTGGCGATCTGGCGGGGAACCTCCATCAGCTCCTTGACGAGCATGCGCTCGGTTTCCTCGTCGATGGTGCCGCGCGCCCGGCCCAGCGCCAGGGCGAAACAGGCCAGTGCGGTTAACTGACAGGTGAAGGCCTTGGTGGAGGCGACGCCGATCTCAGGCCCGGCGAGGGTGGGCAGGACCACATCGGACTCGCGCGCGATCGTGGAGGTGCGGACGTTGACGACGGAGGCGATATGCTGGCCGTTCTGCTTGCAGTAGCGCAGGGTCGCCAGCGTGTCGGCAGTCTCGCCCGACTGCGAGACGAAGATGGCGAGTCCGCCCGGTGGCAGCGGCGCCTCGCGGTATCTGAGTTCTGAAGCGATATCGATCTCTACGGGCACGCGCGCGAAGCGCTCGATCCAGTACTTGGCGACGAGGCCTGCGTAGTAGGCTGTGCCGCACGCTGAGATCGTGACACGCGGAATTGCCGCCAGGTCAATGCCGATATCGGGCATGCGCACACGACCCTCGGCCATGTCGAGGTAGTGCGCCAGCGTGTGGCTGATCACTTCGGGTTGTTCGTGAATCTCCTTGGCCATGAAGTGGCGGTGGTTGCCCTTGTCGACCAGCAGAGCGTTGGCCTGCGACTTGACGGCGGTGCGCGCGGCGGGGTTGCCGTCATGGTCGTAGATGGTGACGTGGTCCTGGCGCAGAACGGCAAAGTCGCCTTCTTCGAGGTAGGTCACGGTGTCGGTGAACGGCGCAAGCGCGATGGCGTCGGAGCCCAGATACATCTGGCCATCGCCGTGACCGACAACCAGGGGGCTGCCGAGGCGGGCCGCCATCATGAGGTCGTCCTCACCGGCGAAGATGATGGCCAGTGCGAAGGCGCCCTGAAGCCGTTTCAAGGCCGCCTTGACGGCATCGACGGGTCCCTGCCCCTTGTCCATCTCGTGGGTGATGAGATGGACGACGGCCTCGGTGTCGGTCTCGGTCTCGAAGACGTATCCGGCCCTGGTCAGTTCCTCACGCAGCTCGCGGAAGTTCTCGATGATACCGTTGTGTACGACGGACACGCGCGGCGTCATGTGCGGATGCGCGTTGCGCTCGGTGGGGCGACCATGCGTTGCCCAGCGGGTATGACCGATGCCGATGTGGCCGTTGAGCGGCTCGGTGGCGAGGCGCGTTTCGAGATTGCGCAGCTTACCTTCGGCGCGGCGGCGCTCCAGACGGCCATTCTCGACCGTGGCGATACCGGCGCTGTCGTAGCCGCGATACTCAAGGCGGCGCAAGGCGTCGACCAGATCGAGTGCCACAGGTTTGTTGCCCAGAATTCCTACGATACCACACATGCTGTTTCTGCTCGCTTCGTTGTCGTGTGCACGTCTGCCGATGTCCGCGCCACGGCCGTGCTCAACGCGGTCATCCCTTGGCTGCGGCCGCCTTGCGCTTGGTCATCATGATCCGGAATTTCTCTGCCCAGCCGGGCCGCTCTTCCTGGGTTGCGCGTTCCAGAGCCAGACTGCCAGGACTGACATCCTTGGAGATGACGCTACCCGAACCGATGTAGGCCCCCTCCCCGATCGTAACGGGCGCGACCAGCGAAGAATTGGAGCCGACGAAGGCGCCGGCGCCGATGATGGTCTTGTGCTTGAAGAAGCCGTCGTAGTTGCAGAAAATCGTTCCCGCGCCGATGTTGGCCTTGGGGCCGACCTGGCCGTCGCCCAGATAGGCGAGATGGTTGGCCTTGGAGCCTTCGAGCATCTCGAGGTTCTTCACTTCGACGAAATTGCCGATGCGCACGTCGGGCCCCAGTTTGGCACCGGGACGCAGGCGGGCGAAGGGGCCGACCCGCGCGCCCTTGCCGATATGGGCGCGCTCGAAATGGCAGTTGGCAAGGATCTCGGCACCATCCTCGACGGTCACGCCTTGTCCAAAGTATACGTTGGGCTGGATGGTGACGTCGCGGCCGATCACCGTGTCATAGCTGAACCAGACGGTTTCAGGCGCGATCAGGGTGGCGCCGTCCAGCATGACTTGATGGCGGCGGCGGTTCTGGAAGATCGCTTCGGCTTCGGCCAGTTCGACACGCGAGTTGACGCCGAGAACCTCGGTTTCAGGACACCGTACGACTGCGGCGCGCCCACCATCGGCGCGCACGATCTCGACGGCGTCGGTGAGGTAGTATTCGCCCTTGGCGTTGGCATTGCCAATGCGGTCGAGGACGCCTGCAAGGTCGGGGACCCGGAACGCCATCACACCCGAATTGCACAAGCGGATCTGGAGCTCGTAGGCGCTGGCGTCCTTGTGTTCGCGGATCGCATTGAGGGTGCCGTCGGCCTCGGTCAGCAAGCGGCCGTAGCCGTCGGGATCGGCAGCGTCGAAGCCGAGCACTGCGACAGCGGCGCCTGCATCGAGCGTTGCGCGCAGGCGGGCGATCGTATCGGCTTCGATGAGAGGGGTGTCGGCGTAAAGAACGATGACGTCGCCCTGGTGGGAGGCGATGGCGGGGTTTGCAGCCTTGAGAGCATCGGCGGTACCGAGCTGGTCTTTCTGGACGTAGACCTCGGCGCCGGGGGCAATGGCGAGAGCGGCGTTCTTGACGTCGTCCATATCGGGGCCCACGACCACGGCAATCCGGTCGGCAGCGCTGGCACGCGCCAGGTCCAGAACATGTCCCAGCATGGCCCGGCCGCCGACTGGGTGCATCACCTTCGGCAGAGAAGATTTCATCCTGGTGCCCTTGCCCGCGGCGAGCACGACGATCATCAGTGGCGTTGCAGACATGTACCCCCTCGGATCTTCCCTTGCCGTCGTAGCCGGCGCCCCTTCCATCGTCCGGATTCGATCAATTTTCCAGCATGCGCCAACAGATTTGGCGCTGTCTTCACCAGCTTTGGCAGGTTTTGCAGCCTGCTTCACGTCCAGATGAGCAAGTTGCATACCGTATCGCCGGTGTATGCGGTGCGGTGTTGCGACCTGATCCTCGCCTACCTAGCCCGGTTCCCGCTGCCATGCGCTGACCGGTGCTGCCAAGCGCATCAGGGTTGTATCTGCTTTTGGTGTCGATTGGCACTACTCGAAGGCCTCAGGGATTATCGCCTGCCGCCGAAAATCGACCGGACCTCGGGCATCCGGCGGCTGTGACCCCTTCCACAGGCAGATTTGCAACACTGGGTGCGGCTAAGTTGATTCCAACCGGGGACTCAGACAGCGTGCGGCCTAGGTGCAAGCGCAACCACGGCGCTGGCGAAACTTTATTTTATTAAATGGGATTGCAGGCGGTCCATGTCCGAAACAGCCACTCCCCAAGCTAATCGTGCGCCAGCGCCACAGCCGGCGTCGCCTGCGGCTGCGCTGGGCCCTGCGCCCGAGCGGATCGCCCCGGTAACGCAGAACGGGACGGCGCGCCGTACAGGTTATGTGCTGTCTTGGGGCGTGCTGGCACTGGCTGCAGGTGCTTATCTTGCGGCGATCGTTTTCAAACCGCAGTTTCTGAACGACTGGTTGCCCTCGATAGGCCCGGTGCTGACGCAGCCGCAAGGCAACGATCAGAACCGCTCAGCGGCGATCGCCGAAGTCAAGAAGCTGCGGGCGACACTGCGCAAGTCGCAGGCAGAGGTCGCGCGCCTGCGGCTGGAGCTTGGTGATCGCGATGCGCGGGTCAAGGCCGCCGAGCTGCGAATCTCCCAACTTGAAAAGGAATTGCAGGCAGCGCGCCTGGCCGCTGGACCGGTTGCGGGATCAGAGCGGCCAGCCGAAACGGCTTCCATCACGCCGGCGTCGAGGGGGACACAGGCGGCCACCAGTCAGGCAGAGACCGCCGCGGGCGCGGAGGCCACGCAACGCGCGCTCGCCAGCGCGATCGGTGCACCGCAGGCGGTGGCGCCGGCAACAGATACCGCAGCGGCAATGCCTCAATCAGGCTCACCGCGCTCTTTCGAGCTCGTCAACGGGGCAATCGCCACGACGCAGGACGCGGTGGAGACACTGGCCGCTGCGCAACCGGGATCGGATGTTGCGATTCCGCTGCCGGATCGCAAACCGGCCGGCGTGGCGCCGCGCAGGTCGTCGCCGATCGTTCAACTCAAGCGGCCGACGGTTGCGGTGACGCCGACAACGCCGCAGTCGATCGAGACGGGCAGTGTGGCGGCATCGGGAGCGGCCGCGATCAAGCCGACAGCGGAAAAGCCAGCCGAGCCGATCCGTTTCGGCGCACCCGTGGTGACCCGTTCGGCGAAGCCGATCGGCATTCGTCTTACCGCGGGACCGTCGGTCGACGCACTTCGGCTCAGTTGGTCATTGATGGCGGAACGTTACGGGAGCGACCTGAGCGGCTTGCAGCCGCGCTACGTGATGGGCAACACACCGGCTGCGCCCTACGCGCTGGTGGCTGGGCCTTTCACCTCGGATCAGGACGCGCAGCGCGTGTGCGGCTCGCTGATCGCGAAGGGCATTCCGTGCAGTGTCGACACGTACGTGGGCAACGCGCTGTAGTCACCCCGACTTCGGGCGGGTCAGCACCAAGCGAACAAAAGGCGGGCGCCAGCAGCACCCGCCTTTTTGATTTCGCTGGAACGTGGCCAGCGGGGCAAGCGCCTTGCTGAAGGCTCAGGCCCGCTTCGAGCAGGTCGACATGCCGACGATGGAATAGGCCGGGCAGTAGCCGAGAACGGCGGTCAAAAGGGGAACGACACCGATCCAGCCCCAGGGCGAGGGTGCAATGCCGGGCAGGAAGCCCAGCGCCCATGCGATGAGAGCGGCGCCGACGATGATGCGCAAAATGCGGTCGATGGTACCCACGTTCGTGGTCATAAAATTCACTCCCGAATGTTCATTTGCGGCCATGCAGGCTGGTCTGCGCCGAGAGCGGCACGACCAAGCCCATGCATACAGATCCGGCGACGCTCCCGATGCGCCAACGGACCTCCTGCGCCGCTGAAAGCGAAACATCCAGGTCCGCCAGCACGATGCCGGTGATTGTCATCATTAATACAATCTTGCCTGCGCGTCCGTGACGGCGATCACAATTCGTGGGTGCACGTCATGCCGACCGGCCTTGCCAATTAGTTGCAATTGAGCACGAAGGTCCGGTCCGGAAAGCAAGCGCGGGGCGTTGGGCCGGTCAGATCTCGGCGCTCGTCAGCGCGCTCAGGCCATCGCGGTCGAGGATGCGCACGCGCCCGCGTTCGAGCGCGACCAATCCTTGAGTTTCGAAGCGCTTCAGGCGGCGGCTGACGACTTCGCGCGCGGTACCGATATCCAGGGCCAGTTCCTGGTGCGTCTCGGCGACGGCGTCGCTGGAGCCGGCACGCTGCAGCAGGCGTGCGGCAAGGCGCGACTCGGTGCGATGAAACGCCAGTTCGTCGACAAGGCTTACAAGATCGAAGATGCGCCGCGTCTGCACTGTCAGAACCGCATCGCGGAAGGCGGCGGAGGCACCCAGCATCTCCCGGAACAGGCCACGGCTGATGGCAACACCCTGGATGGGTCCGTCAGCAATGCCCTCTGCCTGATAGGGTCGCTCGCCCATCATGCAGGCGATCGACATGACGCAAGTCTCGCCTGGATGCACGCGATAGAGTTCGATTTCGCGACCGGACTCGGAAACCATACGCACGCGCACCTGGCCGTCGGTGAGCAGGACCAGACGCTCACAGGCTTGGCCGGGCTGAAACAGCACCGCTCCGTCGGGCGCCGAGATCGGCTCGTAGCGCCCGCCGATCAGACGCATGGCGTCGTTATCCAGGCCCGGGATCTGTGGCGCGTCAAGACTGCGGTCTGCGGTGGTCACCGTCGTTACGTCCCTGCGGGTTTGTTCACTCGTGGGGCTTTTGCAGATGCTAGAGGCGGTCTGCCGAGAAAGTATCGCAATTCTGCATGCGACCCGACTCGAAGCCCTGCCGGAACCAGCGCACGCGCTGGGCGGAGGAGCCGTGCGTGAAGGCGTCGGGAACGACGTGACCTTGTGTCTTTCGCTGGATCATGTCGTCGCCGATGGCGCTTGCGGCGTTGAGGCCTTCCTCGATGTCACCCTGCTCGAGGCGGTTGTTGAGCTGATGGTTGAGATTGGCCCAAACGCCGGCGAGGCAGTCGGCCTGCAACTCCATGCGCACCTGCAAGGCGTTGCTGTCGCGCTCCGACATGCGGGACTTCAACGACTGGACCTTGTCGGCAATGCCGAGCAGCTTTTGCACGTGATGGCCGACCTCGTGCGCGATCACATAGGCCTGGGCAAAGTCACCTGGAGCCTGGAAGCGTCGCTTCAACTGCTCGTAAAATGACAGGTCGACGTAGATCTTCTGGTCGAGCGGGCAGTAGAAAGGTCCCATCGCCGACATGCCCGTTCCGCATGCCGTCGGGGTTGCGCCCGAGAACAGAACCAGGCGCGGTTCCTTGTAGTCCTTGCCGAAGGATTTGAAGACGCGGTTCCAGACATCTTCGGTGTCGGCGAGAACGCGCTTGACGAAGGTTCCCATCTCGTCGGACTGGCCGCCGGGTTGGGAGGGTTGCGCCTGACCGCCAGATCCTGGAAGGCCGGGGATGTCGAAGGGATTGCGGTTGGCCGCCGGCCTTGGCCGGTCTTCCATCTGCGGCATCTGTGGAACGTCGAACCCGCGCCCGCCGCCGGTCAGGATATCGAGCGGGTTGATGCCGAAGAACAGCATGATGGCGCCGAGGATCAGCAACGTAGTGAAGCTGAAGCCGCCTTTTCCGCCAATCGGAATCTGGATGCCGCGCCCGCCTGGAAACGGGAAACCCGAGCGCTGTCCACGCCGATCCTCGACGTTGCTGCTCTCGCGGTCCTGGTCGTCGTAACGCATTGCGTGTGGTCCTCGGCAAACTGGTGTCGTGGGGGGCGCCTCATCCGACGCCCAACGAGGCACATAAGTGCATGTCATGCGGACCAAAACAAGCCCGGATGACCGCCATTTCAGGCGGCGCGGGGACGGCTCGACGTTGGTTGGACGCGGGTTGCAGAAAAGGGGCCGGGCTGACTTTTTCGATGTGGCGCGGCGGGCAGGGTTACGCGTGCTCACGCGATCGCCGACCCACTACGGGCATAGTCTGACGTGGATCGGTCGGCCGATGGCCGTGGAGCGCGTTCAGCTTCCCCTGCCCTCGTCGTCGCCGGGGGCCGCCTTGTCGAGCGTCAGAGCGAGCTGATTGGTGCGCTCGGGCTCCTTGGCCGTCACATCGCGGGCACGCAGCAAAGACCGCACCTGCCGTGACGCGGCGACAGTGCCCTGATTGGCGAAGGCTTCGTGGTTCTTCTCGATTTCCTTCAGGTTGTAGCGGTAATTCACCATCAGGCCGTGCGCCTGCGCGAGCCCCTTTTCGGAGATATCGCCGAGGAAATTGATGCGTTCGAGAAGTGCGCCATTTCCGAGATGGAAGCGTGCGACGGGATCGACCGGCTTGCCGTCAGCGGCCTTGGCGGCGAGGAAGTAGTGGGCAGCCAGTGCCATGAGCGGCGTTTCCAGTGCCGCGGCTGCACGCTCCTTCGTGTGCCAGCGCTTGCGATCAAGCAGCCCCATGGCCGCCTGCTCGTCGTCACTGAGGAATGTTTCCGACGCCGTGCGGCCCTCTTGTGATCCGAGCCAACGGGCAAACGTCGGGACTGGCGAGAGCGTGACGAACGTCTTCAGGCTCGGCAACTCGCGCACCAGATCCTCGACGACCTGCTTGATCAGAAAGCTGCCGAAGGAAATCCCCTTGAGCCCGTCCTGGCAGTTGGAGATCGAATAGAAGACGGCGGTGGTCGGAGTCTCGATGGCCTCGGCCTTGGGTGGCTCGCTGAGCAGCGGGCCGATGGCGTCTGAAATCTCGTGGGTCAGCGCGACCTCGACAAAGATCAGCGGCTCGTCGATCAGGGCGGGATGGAAGAACGCGAAGCAGCGCCGGTCCTTGGGATCGAGGCGGCGGCGCAGGTCGTCCCAGCCCTCGATCTGGTGGACGGCCTCGTACTGGATGATCTTTTCCAGAATCGCGGCCGGCGTCTGCCAATCGATCCGCCGCAGGACGAGAAAGCCGCGGTTGAACCAAGAGTAGAGCAGGTGCTTGAGGTCGTCGTCGACCAGCTTGAGGGTCGGGTCGCCGCGGCCCATGCGCAACAGGTCGCGGCGGATGGCGACGATATCGGCGGTGGCGCCAGGGGCGAGGTTCAAACGGCGGAAGAACTCCTGGCGCGGACTTTCGACGGCCTTTTGCAGGCGCGCCAGTGCGACCGGGTCGAGGGTCTTCAGATAGGTGCCAGCAGCGGCTGCGACGGCTGTCGCATCGGGCTGCATGCGCTCTCCGAGGAAGGCGAAGAACTGCCTCTTCTGCTCGGGCTCGAGACGCTTGTAGAGTTCGAGGATCTGGCGCGCGATGGCGACGCCGGCAGCCTCACCGCGGGTGGACACCAGCGCCTCCGCCAGCGTTTCGATGTTGTCAGACTCGGCACCCCAGAGCAGTCCCTTGGGCAGGAGCGCACGGCCCTGTTCGGCGACCGTTGTCATCAGCTCCTGCAAAAACGACACGTTCATGGGGTTGAGCGACGTCGGCATGAGGGTCTTTCTCGCCAGCGGCGGTTTTGGTCGTGAGGTTCGATGCGGGTGGCATCGTTGCCCTGAATATCGGTCGGGTTCATGACGAAATCAATTCTCGGCGCCAGCCCGCCGCCAGGTGGCGGGCGCGGGCCATTTCAGCCTTGGGTGCCGGCCGTGTCCGGATGGTTAACGGGGCATTAACCGGCGCAGGTCACGATTCGGGTTCTCCACACGCCCGAGGATCCTGCCCCATGGCCCTGCTTTTCGACGAGCCCCGCACGACGACATCGAGCCTCAACGAAGTGAGGAACGACACCGGGCGCGTTGCGTTCTGCGGTCCTTATGTGCTCTCGGCGATCACGGGCTATTCGATCTCCAAGGTCGAAGACGTGGTCCGTGACCTGCGCGAGGTGCCCGCGGACCGCAAGCCAATCGTCAAGGGGACGTACACCGAAGAGGTGGCCGAGGCGCTCGCCCGGTTCGGCTACAAGATGAAGCCGGTTTCCTCATTCATGCATCTGGCGCGCAAGGAGCGCCCGACGCTGTGGAGCTGGATGCAGAAGCCGCGCAACGCCTGGGCGCACTACATCCTGGCCATCCACAAGGGCAAGGAAGGCCACTGGATCCTCGTGAAGGGTGTGAAGATGTGCGACACCTTCACGGAGGGGCGCTGGACGTTCGTGTGTGACGGCCCGCACCGCGGCTGCCGCATCATGGAAGTGTTCGAAGTCAAGCGCGACCTGGATGCCGATCTCTAGCGCTTCGCAGTCACTTCCACCGCATCGCATCCGCCGGCGCCCGCTTCATCTGGAATGAGTGCCCGGTGAAGTCGGCCAGCATGCGTGCGCGGTCCGCAATCTCGGCGGGCGCGACCCTTTGCCAGCCGTCGAGTGCGAAGAGTGCACCATCCATGGCGATGTAGAGCGTGCCGGAGCGGTGCGGTTCGAGCTGCTGGACATCGTGTCCGGCTGCCCTCAGCGCCTGGGCGACCTCGGCCAGTTGCGGGCGCATCTCCTCGTGCCCTGCGTTAATCGATGCGATATCGCGGTTGCAGCGCGGATCGGACTGCTGGAACTGCGAGACGCGAAAACTGGCCGGCACGCGCACGTTCTGCACAGGCGTCAGCCCATCCTCGCTCTCGAACAGAACGACCTCGTTGTCGGAGCGGAAATAGCCGCCGCCGGTCCAATGCCCATAGGCCGGCCACAACGCGAGGGCTGAAAACCAGGGCGGGCGCGAGATCGCCGTCCAAACGCCTTCGAGGCGGCGTGGGGGAAAGCGGCGTGCGCCCTTCTTCGCCGATTCCGGGTCGGGCTGCAGGTAGCGCGGCAGCTTGCGTTTGGGGTGCCTTTTCGCGAAGGCTTCGGCATCCGCCCGGGTCGGACCGATCGGCTCGTAGGGCAAGGGATGCTCACCCTCCTCGCGGTAGCGTCCGACGCGCTCGTGCTCGGGGCGCGAGGCGTGATATTGCGCTGCCCAGTAGAGCAGTTTGTCGCCCGATGGGCTCAGATGGCACAGCCGCACGATCCCCTTCATCCACTGGCCCTGGGCGAAGGTGTCGTCCTTGAGGTTCCAATCTATGAGGTGGAAGTGGCGCTTGGGCCCGCGGCGCAGGATGACGGCCTTTGGTGCATTGGCCGCGAACACCATCTCCAGACGCGTGCGGTAGGGCTGCGGCGGTGCAACCCTGCCCGCCCGTGCCCCACCATCATCGGGCATGGCGATTGCGCTCTATGCGACGCGCTTCCCAAACATCGAATGCGCGCTGCTCGGCGGGCGTGCACCAGGGATTGCCGTAATAGCCCCAGCGGCCGTTGAGGCGCGTGCAGTCCTTGAGCGGTGCGGCATTGCGCGAGGATCGCCGATCGTCGGCATGGACTGAATGCTGGCTGCCGGCGGCCAATGACGAGGTGGGCCATGTCAATGCAGCCGCTGCGAACACAAGCATGAGCGGCGTGGCGCTGGTCTTCAACAAAGGCGGCATCAGTCTCGAGCCTCCACGTTAACGCTGGATACGGCAGGCGGAGCACACGCATGCGGGCCGCGGAACCTGAAATGCATGCCGTTCGTTCTCATTGCAGATATCAATCATCAAGAGATAGTCCCATGACTGTGTCAACTCTTCTGATCATCATCCTCATCCTCGCGCTGATCGGTGCGCTGCCGAACTGGGGGTACAGCCGCGGGTGGGGTTACGCGCCATCAGGAATGATCGGTACGATCCTGATCATTCTCTTGATCCTGGCGCTGCTTGGCCGGGTGTAATCGTGTGCTTTGAGTGTGTGCCGAGGGGCGGCGGTTCACGCGCCTCAAATGAAAAGACCCGCGTCTTGCGACACGGGTCTTTGCGAGCAAATTCGATCTGGATATCGCCTTTGCGGCACACCTAGTCCTTGGCGCGCTCTACGTAGGATCCATCCGCCGTCATGACGACGACGCGCGTACCCGCACCGATGTGCGGCGGCACCATGATCTTGGCTCCGTTCGCCAGGATGGCCGGCTTGTAGGACGAAGAGGCCGTCTGGCCTTTTACCACCGGATCGGCCTCGACGATCTCCAGCGTCACGCGCTGCGGCAGTTCGATGGCGATCGGGTTACCCTCGTGCAGCGACAGCTTGCAGGTCATGCCCTCCTGCAGCCACTGGGCCTGATCACCGCAGACATCCTTGGAGACGAGGATCTGGTCATAGGTTTCGGGATGCATGAACGTGTACCCGGTCTCGTCTTCATAAAGGTAGTTGTAGTCGACCTCTTCGACGAAGGCGCGCTCGACCTGGTCGGTGGTGCGGTAGCGCTCGGTCAGCTTGATACCGTCGGCGATGCGACGCAGCTCCAGGTGCGTCACCGGGGTGCCCTTGCCGGGGTGGATGTTCTCAGCCGAGATGACCACGGCGAGCTTGCCGTCGAGATCCAGGACATTGCCCTTGCGGACCTGGCTGGCGATGATTTTGACCACGGGCGCGTACTCCAAAGATTGAAAGCTTTTCTCGTCAGGGCTGGCAAGGCTTGCGCTCAAGGCCCCAATCGGACAGATTCGGCCCGGTTCATAGCCTTTCTGGGGCTCCAGGCCAAGTGCGGTCGCCGCACTGCCGCCCGATGCCCTCCATCAGCCCCACGTCGAACATGAGAAAACTTGGCGTCCGGCTGACCTTGCGCCCTCCCCTCAAGGACCATCATGTACGAAACTCCGCCAACTTCGCCCTGGTGGGACCGTGACCGCCACGCCGACCGCCGGCCGTTCCTCAAGGCGCGCGGGCGGATCAAGGCCGCCATTCGGGCGTGGTTCGAGGGGCAAGGGTTCATCGAGGTCGAAACGGGCTGCCTGCAGATCTCACCGGGCAATGAGACCCATCTGCATGCCTTCAAAACGGAGGCGATCGGGCCCGACCTCAGCCGCCGCCCGCTCTATCTGCACACCTCGCCTGAGTTCGCTTGCAAGAAGCTGCTGGCCGCGGGCGAAGAGAAGATCTTCACGTTCGCGCCGGTCTTCCGCAACCGCGAGCGCGGGCGGCTGCACAGCCCTGAGTTCACGATGCTGGAATGGTACCGGGCCGATCCGGGCACGCGCCAGTCCTACTATGAGATTTTGTGGGAGGACTGCGCGGCGATCCTGACGATCGCGGCCGAGGCGGCGGGCTCGCGCCGATGGAGTTTCAACGGGCGCCAGTGCGACCCTGCGAAGTGGCCCGAGGCGATCTCCCTCGATGAAGCTTTCGATTGGTATGCCGGTATCCATCTGCTCGATGATGCATTCTGCGACGGAGATCCGGACCGCGACGGCTTTGCGCAAGCGGCGCGTGAGAGCGGCATCAAAATCGCGGCCAACGATACATGGTCCGATATATTCACGCGCGTTCTGGTGGAGCGCATCGAGCCGATGCTGGGCGGATCATCGGAGATTGCGCAAAGAGCCGTTATCCTGCACGCCTACCCCGCCCCCGAAGCGGCCCTGGCACGCCGTTCGCCAACGGACCCGCGCTTAGCCGAACGCTTCGAGCTTTATGCCTGCGGCGTTGAACTTGCCAACGGCTTTGGTGAACTGAACGATGCGGCCGAGCAGCGCCGGCGCTTCGAGGCTGATATGCACGAGAAGGAGCGCATCTACGGTGAGTGCTATCCGATCGACGAAGATTTCCTCGCTGCCCTCACCCAGATGCCGCCGGCCGTCGGCTGCGCCATGGGTTTCGACCGACTGGTCATGCTCGCAACGGGCGCGCAGCGTGTCGACGATGTCATCTGGACGCCAATGGCGACGGAACCCGCCCCATTCGAAAACAGTAAAGCAACCCACGACGTGAAGGGCCAGCCTCTCGCATGACACGCCTGCCGACGACGCTGCGCACCGCTGCCGACCTCGCCGCCGCCGGTTTCATCGGGGACGACGAGCGTGCTGCGGTCGATGCCGTTGGTGCGCGCTATGCGATCGCCATAACGCCGGCAATGTCGGCTCTGATCGCGGCGGGCGAACCAGACGA
>JTFN01008815.1_pt1 | contig 13031 bp, 19 predicted proteins | sample 235401 | NCBI WGS metagenome assembly JTFN01 (sample SAMN03067589, study PRJNA260952) | activated sludge metagenome | biome: Sludge; feature: Wastewater; isolation source: CETP activated sludge from augmented bioreactor treating industrial... | place: India:Gujarat | collected 2013-04 | reverse complement strand
TCATTATCTCTTAAGGCTTTAATTTGCTCTGTAATTGAAAGGCTATTGTCACTCTCTATTTTTTTATGAAAGTTATTAATTTCTGTAATGATAGATTGATAACGTTTGATGTTTTTCTTGTTTATAAAAAATTTAAATTGCATAATTTGCTCCATATAAGTTAAATGTAGGAGTTTATTCAACTCCTAGTAAATCAGTGTTTAATTAAGTAACTTATATAGATTCGGATATTTTATTAAGATTAGTATGTTTATAAAAAAATAAATTATGATAAAGTTTCGTTATATTTTTTAAAGTGATAATAAAATTATTTGATATTTTAATAATTACTTTATGTTTTGTTTCTATATTTTCTTTTTTAATTTTTATATTTTTACTTTGAATAAATTGATTGGATTGTAATTTAAATAAAATAAAAGTTATAAATGATATAAATAAAGAAAGTAATATCTCTTGATAAAATAAATTATAATTAGTTGGTATTATTTCACTTGTATTTATTGCTAAGTCTTTGTTTTGCTTAACATTAAGCAAATATTTATTAAGTTCAATATTTTTTAAATTAACGATTAAGTTATTAAGAATAGGATTATGTTCATCAATAAGTTTTGATGATACTAAATCATTTTCAATATTATATTTGATATTTTCATTATCTTTATTATTAAAATCAAAATTATTAGAAATGTTTTTAATTTCTTGCCCACTAATTGTTAATAGACAGGCTTGTGTAAATAAAGAAAAGAAAACATATTTCTTTATGTTATTTTTCATTTTTTTAATATGTAATAAAAAGAATGACTTGTCAATATTTGCTTACCTTTAGTCGTGAGATATTGAGATTTTTTTGATTGGTGTTAAAGGTGGAACAGTATGTTGTGAAAATGAATATTGTTTATTGTGGTTAACTTTACTATGATAGGTTCATAAATTATAAGGAACCAAAATGAAATTATTACAATTAAATTCATCCATTCGTGGAGCAGACTCTTTATCTACTAAGTATGCTTCATTAATAAGTGAAAAGATAGTGAAAGAGAATAAGGCTAACTTAGTAGTTAGAGATTTAGAAAAAGATCCAATTCCTGTTTTTGATACAAAGGCTTTAAATGCAGTGTTTGGAATTAAAGAAAATAAAGATATATTATGTCAATTTGATTATTTAATTAATGAGATATTAGAGCAAGATGTATTAGTAATTGGTGCTCCAATGTATAACTTTGCAATATCTACTCAATTGAAAAATTATTTTGATGCTATTGCAAGAGCAGGAAAAACATTTAAATACAACGAAGATGGTCAATCTGTTGGATTAACCAAAATTAAAAAAGCATTTATTGTGTTGTCTCGCGGTGGTAAATATAAAGAACATGGATTAAATTTTCAAGATGAATATTTAACAAAATTTTTACACTTTATTGGTGTAAAAGATATAGAGTTCTTTTATATAGAAGGTGTTAATATGGGTGAAGAAGTTGCTAACCAAGAAATGAGTATTATAGAAAAGAAAATTACGGGTTATGATTTTAAAGTGTAATGCTCAAATCTTGTGATAGTTTAGAGATAATGGGCAACATTTTATCTTTTAACTCTTCATACTTATTAATGTAATTAAGCCAAGTTTTTTGATTAAGATTTGGCTTTTTCCAATTTTCATCTTTTAAATTATTTTGAGAAAGTAAATGAATAAATTGTTTTAAATATGAATTCCAAATTTCAACATTAGGATCTTTAATGTTATTCTGTTTTTGATAAATAGTATCCGCTAATTTAGATATGAATTGTAAAGTCTCAATGGTAAAGTTAGGTTTCTCATTATTAAAAATTAATGTTCTTAACTCAATAGCATGTTGATATTTATGCTTTAATTCTTTTTGATCTTTTAAATAAATACCACCCATACCTTTTTTAGCCCAGGTAGAACTTAATTTTGGATTTGTTTTATGAAATCCACTTTCAATTCTTTCTTTATTAGACATTAAGTGTTCAAGTAAAAATAATAAATAATAACTATCTTTATCATTAATTAAATCTCCAATAGTAAAATGAATACTATGTTCCCCTTTGGGAATTAAATCATTATGTTCTAAGAGTTTAATTTGATCATATACTAAGTAAATATTTTGAACAGGAGAAAAGGCAAATTCATAATATTTATCTAACCCCTTTTCAATTCCACATTTTTCAGTCATTTCTAATTGCGGAATTAGAGTTTTCTCTAAAATACAACACTCTGCTGTTAAAAGTGCTTTTTTTTCTTCATTTAACTTTTCATAAGTAGTATTTTTTAAATATTTTTCATATAGTTCAGGAAAGTAATATCTCCACTTTACTTCCACTTCAATACCAATAGGACAATGCGCTTGCCATTGATTATTAAGAGATAAAGGAATATATGAATTATTATTTAAGTTTTTTAATAACTTATTTAAAGTGTTAAGTGATGTTTGGTTCATAAAATGATTTCCTAATTGATTTTTAATTATAACATACTTAATTAAATTCCTGTTAAATCGCTTTAATTATTTTATTAACTGTGTTAATATAAACTATAAATTAATGATTGGGAGTTTATTATGAGTGAAATTTTTGCACTATATGCTGTTCAATGGATGGAGTCAGAAAGAGGATGGGGAATTCGTCCTGATGGATATAGCTTTCATAGAAGTGAAAGTGAAGCAAATAGTTTCGTAAAAGAAATGAATGATAATCTTCCTGATGAAGTACCAGATGAGTATAGTTATGCAAATGGTATGAAGTTAACGGTGGTATCAAAAAGTTTATATGATTATGTAATGAATAATGGTTCGATTAAATTGTATAAAAATAATCTGGATGATTATAAAAACTTTGATGCTTCTAAGATAGGAGCCTAAAAATAAGGAGTAATAGTGACTACACTTGCAGAGAGAAAATTAGCTATTGAAAATAGAAATAGATTATATGATTATACTCTATCTTCTGGACGTAAAAAAGCAAGAAAAGAAAAAGTTTCATTGGTAACTCGTGAGGAAAAACTAATGGTATTTATTGATGAATATCGTGATTTTTTCTTAAAAGATGTTAAAAATTATGTAATTAAAACAAAAAGTAAAAACGAAAATAAACAAATGATGGAAATTGTTAAATATGCATTTAATAAATTTCCTGTTCCTGTTTTTATGAATGAGGCTTGGAAGATTAAAGATAATGAATTAAATCTTTTAAGTAGAGATTGTGAAATACCTAAACAAAAGAAAACAGAATATAAAGATTGGTACATTTGCATGGCTCAAGGTGGATCTTTATACAAAAAATATTTTAAGAACTTTTTAACAAAAAAAGAAACTCATATTTTTTCAGTTTGTAAGTATGAATTAACCATTAATGAAGTAATTGTTTATGCTATTGCAAAAGCAGAATCTGAAAATGATGGCATTTCTTTGAGAATTGCTCATTCCAAAATTTCAAGATTGAATTTGAAAAATGATTTTTATAAAAATATTATTCGTTTCTTTGCTAAAAATACTCCAAAATCAGTAAATGAAATTAATGACTTAATTGATTATTTCGCAAGTCAAAAACAAGCTAACCCAAATTATACTGTTTTAGGGCAAGGTTACACAATTGAGTCTTTAAAACATAAAATGGAAAGTTGGCATAGAGACTTAAGAAGACTAAAAGATATTGGTAACGATGTTTGGGAAGGTTTTCTTTTAGAAGATAAATCTTATAAAGATAAAAATGGACAAAATGAAGAAATTTATTGGACATTAACTCAAATAAAATCTGCTAAGGCTTTACAGGCAGAAGGTAATGCTCAAAGACATTGTGTATTTTCTTATAAATCTTTATGTGTTAATGGTAGAATTTCTATTTGGTCTTTATCTTTAATAGATAAGTTTGGTATTTCAAGCAGAAAATTAACCATAGAATTAAATAATAACGATGAAATTGTTCAAGCAAGAGGTTTTGCTAATAGAAGTGCTAGAAAAAATGAACAAGCCATTTTACAAAAATGGGCAAGAGAAGAAAGGTTAAAATTGGATTTAAGATATTAATAATAAAACCCACTTTTTAGTGGGTTTGTTTTTTATTTGATAATAAGTATTGGGAATACCTTTTCATAAGGCTTTTCACCGTCATAATTAGGTATATTATCATTTTTGTAAGGATAAGATACTGTTAAATATGATTCAGGTGCTCTTCCCATGAAATTAAATGTTTGCTCATACGGTTGAAGATCATCAATTGTTAATGAATCAATAAAAACTTGTCTATTAATTCTTTTATCATCAAAGTTGCAGTTAGTTGATAGTCTTATATTTTGTTTAGTATGATTTTTTAAAAGAACATAATTTTTAGGTATATAGCTATAATTTCTTCTGTCTACTAATTCATCTGGAAACATATAAGTATCTTCACATTTAATTTTATCAAATCCTTTTTCAATTAGGTTTCCACAATATACATCTTTATTATTTATAGATTGAAAAGAGATTACTTTATTGTTTAAAGGAACATCAAGTAATTTAATATCATAAAATGATGCACAAGTAGATAATGAGAAATGATTAATATCTTGTTCCCAGGCATCAAATTTATTATTAACTTCTTTACCTGTATTAATATTAAATAAAGCAATCATCCTTTCCTGGATAAACTCTTTATCTAATGGTTCATTAGCATGTGAAACTGATGAAATTGAAAGTAATGAAATACTTAAAGCCATTATTTTTTTACGAAACATACTAATCCTTTGATTTTATTAATTTTTTGAAATGTAACATAGTTTTTAATAAATATCAATTATTTTACTTGATTATTTCTAAAATTTTATTATTTATATAATATGAGTAAAAAATATTTATTTTTAGATTTTGATGGAGTGCTTCATCCTTATGAATGGGATGCCACTCATTTTGAACTTTTGCCTTTATTATATGAAGTAGTTATAAAGCATAAAGATTCATTAAACATTGTTATTTCCAGTTCTTGGAAATTAAGCCAATCATTAGAAGTTTTAAAACAATATTTTCCAGAAGATATGAGAGATATGATTGTTGCAGTAACTCCTGATTTATTAGAGTGTCGTGCAAATGAAGGAAGATATAAAGAAATTGAGTTATTTATGAAAGAGTCTAATTTGGACATATCAAATACTAAATGGATAGCCATTGATGACGAAGCAAGATTATATCCAGAAAATTGTCTTAATCTTATAAAAACATCTAGGTATGAAGGTATAAATAAAAACTCTCTAATAAAAATTAAAGAGTTTTTGGAAAGTTAAATTTTAAAATTATTTTTAACTGTTAATAAAGGTTCATTTTCCTTTAAAGTTCGTGATAAGTTATGATATTCAACTATTGGTAAAATTAAACCTTCTATTTCAGGTAGCATATTTCTATAATGTTCAAACCCTTGTTCAAGTGTAAATTTAACATCTTTATATAAAGTATAATAACTAATAGTAGATCCCCACCCATAAGAAATTTTTTCTAATAAGTTAGGAATATCTATAACTTCATTAGTGTCTTTAATAAGTTCTTCCATAATAATTGGAATATTTTCTTGCTTTACACAAGCTATAATGCCAAAGATGTTTTGTGGAATATCATCGTTTTTTAGAACATTAATAGCTTTAATAAGCTGCTCTTTTGATGAAGTTGAGTTAAGTGTATCTAATGCTTTTGTAAGATTAATGGTTTTTTCTATTTTAACTTTTAGCTCTAAAAGCATGTCAAAAATTTCCTTCTTATTTTTAAGAAGGGGGTATGAAAAATCATATGAATTATTAAAAGAAAATTTAATCCCATTTAAATCAAAATTAATTTGATTATCTGTTTTCATATAAATGAGGTTATTTTTTTCTTTAAAAACTAAATTACCATTTTCTTCTTGAGTAATATTGAAAAAGATATTATCTCTTTTTTTATTTCTCATATATAAGTAAGGTAAATGAAGAAAGTCAAATTTAATAATTAAACTTTCTTTAGACATGGAATTATTTATCGTTCCATAAGTAATTTCATTTACATTACTTTTCAATATCTTATGATGCTTTTTTAAAAGATTCATGATTTGAGTAGAGTATTGACGAATCTTTTCTTTTAAATCGTTATCTTTCATATTTAAGGTTTAAGAGTGCTTGTTGTATTCATTTTATTTTGAACTGCTTTAACAACATATGGATCTATGTTTGGTTGCTTTAATATCCATGCTTTATAATCTCCTGGCAAATCTTCGATTTTCATTCCTTGGTGTTTACCAAAGGGCATTATATCAGGAATTCTTGCTGCTTCTGAAAGTCTCCATAAGTGGTCTATATCAGTAACTTTTTTAGAATATTTATGCTCAAATTTTTCAATTAATTTATTTAATAGAAAACTACAATTTCTAACATCAGTTAATGCGCTGTGAGCATTTTGCACCATTTCTCTTGCTTCTTTCTTGTTATCTGAAAAGTAGTAGATTAATGCTGTTTGTGTATGGGAGTCAAGTTCTGGTAAGATTTTTCTAGCCAATGCCATTGTGCAAATACGTTTAACATCTGGTTTATTTGCCATATCCCAATCATAATCAATATTATGACCAATCATGTATTCAAGACCTTCAGGAAGTTTAAATGTAGATGATGCAGGACAGTTTACTAAATCTTCTTCGATAATATTGTGAGTAGCCATAGCACCAAAGTCAATAGGAATGCTTGGTTTATAACGTTGTTCAAAACTATTGGTAGGTTTGAAGTTTTCATCTAATCCAATCCATGCTGCTTCAATAATTTGTGCATCTTTATTTTCTTTTTTAAAACCAGTAGTTTCTGTATCAAAAATAATAATTTTTTCCATTTTAATTCCTTTTAGTAACAATTACCTATAATTATATAGAAGATTAAGTGTGAGTCAATTTAATTAATAAAAAATGACCCATTCAAGGGCCATTTTTATAATATTTAGTGTATATTAAGCTACTAGACGATCTAAGCTCTTTTGCAACCAAATTAATTCATCACGTTTGGCATCTAAGTTAACATAACGTGCTTTATTTAAATCACTAATAGTAGTCTTAATTCGACCTGAAGAGTCAACTTTATTTTCTGGATTGCTAAAAGATTTAAAGTTAGAAGTATTAACAGAAAGTTCTACTAAACGACAAAAATGATTTGCAACACGTGATTCAATAGTTGTAGAATCTTCTGCTTTATATTGTGGGATTTTCTTTGGTAAAGTAGGATCTTTAAGTTTTGATAAGTCTGCATAAATTTTAGGTAAATCTTTAACTGCCTCATCAATACCTACTCCACTTTTAATTTTTGCTACTGCTTCTTTTATTTGTTTTAAATGCTTCATGAATAATCTCCTAATACAAGTGAAGTTTTTAGATTTGCTAATTTAGCATAATCCTCAAGGTTTTGTCAATAATATTTAAGGATATTTTGATATAATAGCCCATATTACTTTTTTAACATTTGGTCTAGGTGTAAAAACTAATAAATGGGGATAATTTTTTACAAGATAATTATAAAAATTGTTTTTTACATATGGATTGTTTTTATGCTCATCTCTATATATCATCCATTTTGATATAATCAGAGTTTCATTAAATGGTGTCATAAACATATGATATTATATAAAATAAAAGATGCAACAATTGTATTATAATTTTTAACCTATAATATATATTAAAAATTATAATAAAGGAGTTATTTATGAGTATTAAAGATAGTTTTGAAAAAATAAATATAGTGGCAATTTCAGATAATTTTTTAAAAGATGATGTGAAATTAATAGAAGAAACCTTTGATTTTGAAGATTCTTCTTCTATGAATGCTCAACAATTACAAAATAATCACATGACTACATTTTCTAATCCATTAGATGAATATGGTGAGGAAATTTTGCCAATTCAAAAGATGGTTTTTAATTTAGTTAGGAAATATTCAGATGGAACAATATCTAAAACACCATTAGCAGAAATACCAATATATCCAAAGAAAAAAGCTCCCAAAGGACAGGTGGTTAATTTTGAGTTAACAAAAATAATATCAGATAAAGATAATTTAAAAAAATTATATTTATTAATAAATATAGTCACTAATTCTCCAGAAGTATTATTAATGGAATTTGCAGTTAAATATGGAATTAAAACTTTGACAAAAAAAGTTCAAAAAGAATTAAAGTCGCATGAAGGTGAGGCTGAAATGTTAGAGCTTTTGATAAACATTCAAAGAGATTTTATTGGAACCTTTGCAGACATGCTTCTTGATAATAAAAAAACAAAAATATCAAATAATATAAAAAGTATAAGAAATGATTTTAGCAATGATACTATAAAGTTAAAAATGTAAAATAATAAAGCCTTGAAAAAGGCTTTATTGTTTTTAATTATTAATAAAATCATGATATGATTTTATCAGCTTTTCTTTATTAATACAGTTAATAATTTCAACTCTATCAATGAAAAATTTAATTCTTAATATCAAAACATCATGTTTATTTTTAATATTTATTTCATAATAATCTCTATCTATTTTAAATATAAAGAATCCTTTTAGTTTTTCACCATCAACTTTTTTATCCGAAAAAATAGCATATGTTTTTATGTTAAACATTTGTTCACAATTATAAGAAAAGAGTGAAAAATACTCATATTCATTTTTTTCTTTATTTAAAATATGTTTTATAAAAGATATTTTATCACTACTGTAATTAATATGACATAAAAAGCTTTCGTTATATGTTTTGAGTTCTAAAATTTCTGGTTCATTCCATGTTATTTTTTGTAAAATTTGCTTGTCATTAAATTTTTCCTTCATTTCTCTTTGTTTTAAATAAAATAATGGAGATTTTCCAATGCATAAATGAGCAAATTTTTTCCCACCATGAAATGAAGCATGTATTTCATAGTCTATCATATTCGTTTCTATATAATTATCTTTCTTATTTTCTTGTAGATAAAAAGATGGAGAAGGTGTAAATTCTGTTGATAACAATATCATATTAAGAATATAAACAAGCTCTTCTAAAAAATTTTTAAGTTCTAAAATTTGTTGATACAAATTTATTTTTTTTAATATATCTTCATTTTCTAATAAAAATTTATTACTTATCATTTCAGAATAATTAATAAATGCCGTTGGTTTTAATACATAATTATATTTTTTACTAATAAATTCTTTATAATAATTGAATTCCTCCATGAAATTATAATGTGCTTGATTAAATAACTCATAATCATCCTCTCCAATTATTTTTTTTAAGTTTTCTATTTCTAACCTTTCTTTTTTTAACCTTCTTTTCTCTGAATATATATTTTTATTAAAAAAGTCATTTATTTTTTTTTAGTCTTAAATTAATTTTTTTAAATAAACTTTGTTTTATTGTTGCCTTATTTTTATTTTCTATATTAAAGAAAAATAAAGTAGTTATTTCGTCAACAATATCCTGATTGATATTCATTTTTTCTAATAAATATTCAGTTAATACTTTGTTTAAAACTATTAATAAAGATAAGTTTAATTCTTTATTTTCTAATGTTTTTTTTATTATATGTATAACTTGATTATATTTTATATTATTAACAGTATCATATACTGATTTTTCTCTATAAGAAATAAGTTTTATAACTTTAATTAAGTCTTTTGCTAAATGTGAATAATTAGAAAAATAACCTTTTTTATTTTCTGTAATTGTGATTTTATTTACTGTAAACATATTATTATTCCTTTTATTAATTTCTATTGCCACGATCCAAGAAACCATAAATAATTATGTTTTGGTTAATTTTTTGATTGTTTTTTTCTTTTTAATTTATGCTGCTTTTGGCTTTCTTCGTGGAGAGGGTACATAATTCCCTCCTTATTATATAAATGAAGTAAGAATAAAAATCAATAGCATTTTAAATAAATATAATTTTTTTACTTTATACTGTCTTTTACAGGTTGATAACTAAATCTATGAAAGCCTTGAATTGGTCCATATTTTTTTAAGGCTTCCATATGAACTTTAGTTCCATAACCCTTATGTTTTTCAAATCCATACTTTTTATATAATTCATCTTTACATAAATCATATATATATTGTGTATGTGAATGTTTTGCTAAAATACTAGCACAAGATGCACCAGGTAAAATAGCATCTGCTTTAATTAATACATCTGTTTCAACAGTAATGTCTGATGGTTTTTTATTTCCATCAATAACAGCATAGGAAGCACCTGTTCTTTCTGACAAAATGTTAATTGCTCTTTTAAAGCCTTCCATTCTTGCTTGAAATACATTTAATCTGTCTACCTCTTCTGGTGTAATTCTTACAACCTCATAATCAACAGCTAATTCTATAATTTGAGGATATAATTCTGCTCTTTTTTTCTCTGTAAGTTTTTTACTATCATTTACAGTAGATAATTTTGATAAGGCATCTTTTTTAATAACAATACCACAAACAAATAGATCACCACTTAATACACCTGCCGCACATTCATCAAGATAAATAACTAAATCAGTATTTTCTATTTTTCCTTTAATTTGTTCTTCATTTCTCATTTTTATTCCTTTTATTTTATATAACAATTACTCATATAAAATATAAATTTTGATTATGCAAATTTAAAATATTAATAAATCTCTTTTAAATATTAATTGATTTTAAATGTATTTTAGAATATTATTATAACTTATGGAGAAATAATATTAATGACAAAAGAAAGAATAGAGTTATGTATATTTAATCATATAAATATTAATGATTTTTTTGACTATTATCAAAAGTATAATTTAGTTAATGTATATATAAAAGTTGATTTAAATAATTTAAGTGAAACTAGAAAAAAATTAATTGAACTAGATTATACAACAAGATTATTTATAGTATTTCACAATGATAAAAAACAAGAATATATATATGGAAAATTAAAAAAACAAAAGGGGGTTTTTAATGAGCACTGTAAAAATTCTGTTTTCCGAAATGAGTTAATAGATTTGATAGATATATCATCAAATGAAGATGATATAATATTAACTGATGATGAAAATATTAAAAAAACTTATTTAGGGAAAAGAAAATGGATAATTATTTAAAAATAAAACCTAATAGTGTTTTCAATATAGATTGTATTCAATACCTAAATTTATTGATGGAAAATTATCCAAATAAAAAAATATTTGACTCTGTTATCACTGATATACCATATGATGTTGTCTCAAGAGAAAGTGCGGGCATAAGGGTTTTTGATAAAAAAGAAGCAGATGTATTAACTTTTGATTTAAATAAATTTATTACAAATTTAGTTCACTTGGTTAAAAATAACATACTTATATTTTGTTCTTCAGAACAAGTTTCTGATATATATAATTTATTAAATTCTTTTAACTATCATGTGAAATTAGGCATTTGGGAAAAGACTAATCCAAGTCCAGTAAATGGACAACATTTTTGGTTGTCAGGTGTGGAGTGTTGTGTAATTGGTTCTAAAAAAGAGATAGATGATAAAGATTTAATTTGGAGATTTCCATCTGGAAGAAGTAAAGAACATCCTACAGAGAAACCAAGTAAATTATTAAATTATTTGGTGCAAACATTTACAAATGAAAACGATCTTGTGTTAGATCCTTGTGCTGGAAGTGGTGCTCATTTGTTAGCATGTAAAGAAAATAACAGAAACTATATCGGAACAGAGTTAGAAAAAATATATTATGAACTAATTAAAGATAAGGGACTATAATGTCATATTATACAGATATAAATAATATTGTAGAAAATTGGAGTGTGAAAATACTAAATAAAAGTCTTCCATCTAATTTTAAAATAGAAAGAAATAATTTATATTCAAATGATATAGATATATTAGTGTCAAATGATAAAGAGCAAATATTTAAAGTAGATGCTCAATATAGTTTTAATTTTGCAAAATATGGTGATGTAAGAATAGATTTAATGTCTGCTGGTTTTAAAAAAAGTAATTGGTCTAATTATACTACATCTGAAATAAATAAACATTTAGCCAATACAAGCCATCCTTTTTTTGAAATGGAAAAAATTTTTGACATAAGAAAATATGGAAAATATTTTGAAGATAATAATATGGCAGGTGTGTTATATTTTTTATATAATGGTGAAAAACCAAGATTTTTAACAGCAGAGTCATATAAGAAATTAAAAATAGATTATATATTATATTTACCTAAAAATATAATTTTAGAAGAAATTTACAATCCATCTTTTAAACATGCTTATAAAGTAAATGATAAAAGCAAATATTCTTTAAAAGAAAGTCATGATTCTGCTTTTATTTGCCTAAATCTTAAAGAAATTTGCAAAAAACACAATATACCAATATTAAATTCATTACAAGAAGTAGATAAAATTAGAGATACTTTTTTAAACTATATTGAATTGAAAACAAATCAATATAATCAAGTTTTTTAATTTTTATCTTTCTTATTAAAATTAATACTTCTATTTTTTAAATCTTCTTCTGTACTTCGTTTGAATTTTACAAATTCATCTTCATGAATTTCTGAATAAACACATTCAAATAATTCAAAAATTTTAATAATCCATTCATTTTTTTCATTTTTACTTACTGAATAAGGATGCCAAATTTTACCATCATTATCTACTCTATCTCTATCTAATATTCTTTTTCTTGGATATCTGTTTATACTTTCTACATCTTTTAATTTTATCATTTTAAATACATTATCAGATAAAAAGAGGGGATGATAAGAGTGTTCTAATTCTTCAACTCTATCTGAAATCATGTCATTATCATTCGTATAACAACTTTTAATATCTATTTCATCTAATACTATTTCACTCACATTATAAGGTGGGCCTTGAAACCAAGAAGGATCTTTTTTATTGTGATCAAGAAAAATAGCACTAATAGTTCTACTACCTTTATCGGTACAGAGATATTTAAAACCAGCACTCCAATAAAAGGTTTTACCTATTTCAAAATCTTCAAGTTTCATATGATTCCTTTATTTATAATATTGTTTACTAAAAAATGGTTTATTTAATCTTTATTATTAAAGTTAATGCTTCTAT
>JTFN01001806.1_pt1 | contig 13079 bp, 7 predicted proteins | sample 235401 | NCBI WGS metagenome assembly JTFN01 (sample SAMN03067589, study PRJNA260952) | activated sludge metagenome | biome: Sludge; feature: Wastewater; isolation source: CETP activated sludge from augmented bioreactor treating industrial... | place: India:Gujarat | collected 2013-04 | reverse complement strand
CCTACATCGGCAACGGTATCCCCAAGCTGGTCGAGCGCTGTCTGGCGGCGACTGGCGAGGCCGGGCGTGCCGTCGATCTCGAGCATGCCATCACCCGCTTCAAGACGTTCTACGCCGAGGAGCCGGCGCTGCGGACACGGCCCTATCCCGGAGTGGTGGAGTCGCTGGCGGTACTCACAGATGCGGGGTGTCGTCTAGGCGTCCTCACCAACAAGGCCGAGGACCTGTCGCGCGCAGCGCTTGCCGATTTGGACCTTGCGCGTCATTTCGAGGTTGTGATCGGGGGCGACACACTGGCCACCAAGAAGCCCGATCCCGAAGGCCTGTTCCTGGCGATGGGCAAGCTCGGCGGCTCCCGGTCGAACGCGCTCTATGTCGGCGACAGCGAGGTCGATGCGGAAACGGCGGCCAATGCGGACCTGCGCTTTGCGCTGTTCACGGGTGGGTATCGCAAGTCGCCGGTCAGCGCGCTCAGGCATTGGATCGCCTTTGATGACATGCGCGAGATGTTGACGCTCGCAGGGCTGCGCTAGACCGCTCCAGACCTGGAGGCCAATGCGCCCGGCCCGTGCGCTCGGCGTTGCCATCGAAATGGTGCCACAACTCGATCTTACGGCGTATGCAACCCGCAACGACGCAGCCGCCTGCACGGATGCTTCAAGCCGGCAATGGAAATTTTTTGCTGCCTCCCGGGGCGCGAACCCCTAATAAGGGGCCAGTGCTGAAACCCCGCGATGAAAGGCTGCGAGATGATCGACCTCTATTACTGGACGACGCCAAACGGTCACAAGATCACGATCTTCCTGGAGGAGGCGGGGCTCGATTATCAAATCAAGCCGATCGACATCAATGCAGGCGACCAGTTCAAGCCGGAATTTCTCGCGATATCGCCGAATAACCGAATCCCCGCGATCGTTGACCATACACCTACGGATGGCGGTGCGCCCATTTCCGTTTTCGAGTCCGGCGCAATTCTCCAGTATTTGGCGGAGAAGACGGGGCAATTCCTTCCCGGCGATCTGCGTGACAGGGTGGAAACGATGCAATGGCTTTTCTGGCAAATGGGTGGTCTGGGTCCAATGGCGGGCCAGAATCACCACTTTCGATTGTTCGCGCCGGAGAAAATTGAATATGCAATCAATCGATACGTCGCAGAAACGGGCCGTCTCTATGGCGTGATGGACAAGCGTCTGGCAGATCGGGATTTTCTGGCTGGACACTACTCGATCGCCGATATGGCCTGCTTTCCCTGGATCGTTCCCTTTGAGCGCCAGGGCCAGAAATTGAGCGACTTTCCAAATCTCGCGAAGTGGTTTGAACGTGTCCGTTTGCGCCCAGCAGTCGCACGCGCATACAAAGTTGCTGAGGCAATCAACGACACGCCGCAGGTGAAAGCAATTTCGCAAATTGTGCTTTCTTCGCCGCAGTAATGCCGGAATGGTCGCGTCAAGAGCCAAACGCGTATTGTATACAGGACGTCAACAGCGTAACCGTTATGCGTTGGGATCGTTGCCTCAATTAGATTGGGACCGCCGTTACGCGTGTCGGCGTGAGCGCCAGGCTCTGGATGTCCCTGCTCGCGTATTACTTTTCATGCTTTTCAAGTAGATTTTTCGGTCGGCCAAGCGTGCGCTGGGGTGTGCGCAGTGGTGGCTGACCCATGTTGGGTGGTGATGCGTCTCGTCGAGTAGGCAATGGCCAGCGGGGGGGACTGTGAAACTACCGAACGCCAAAATGTTGCTTGTCGCCGCGCTTGCAGCGGCGGTAGCGGGTTGCTCCGTATATCCGAAGCCGTTTTCCGAGATTGAGCTTACGATTCACGCTGACGTCAATCTCGCGGAGGTCGCCGAGGGGCAGGAGCAGCCGGCACGGGCGATCGGCCTGCATGAGGCCATGGCGCGCGCGCTGAAATACAACCTGGACTTCCGCGTCGAGCAGATGCAGCAGGCGCTCCGGGTCGCCGAGCTCGACCTGTCGCACTGGAGCCTGCTGCCTGAAGTCGTGGCCAACTCCGGCTATGCCGCGCGCAACAATTACAATGCCTCAAACAGCCGGGAGGTGCTCCCCGGAGATGTGCTGGCGCCGACCACCCAGCTGCGCAACTCGACCTCGCAGGAAAAGCACATTCGCTCCGCCGACATCGGCTTCAGCTGGAACGTGCTCGACTTTGGTCTGTCCTACATCCGCGCGCGTCAGGCCGCAGACAAGGTCCTGATCGCCGAGGAGATGAAGCGCAAGGTCATACAGCGCGTCATCGAGGATGTGCGCACCGCCTATTGGCGCGCGGTCAGTGCAGAACGTCTGATGCGGCGTTTGTCGGGCCTGGAGCGTCGCACCGAACGGGCGCTGGGCGATGCCCGCCAGCTCTACGATACGCGCCAGACCTCTCCGATCACGGCGCTGACCTACGAGCGCGAACTGGTCGAAATCAAGCGGACCATCAAGGAGCTCGAGCGCGATCTCAAGGTGGCCAAGTCGCAGCTCGCCGCGCTGATGAACTTGAAGCCTGATACGCGGTTTGCCCTGGTTGTGCCGCCGCGCAGTTCGCGTGCGCCCGGGCTGACCATGGGGCTGCACGAGATGATCGACGTCGCCCTCCGTTTCCGCTCGGAGCTGCGCGAAGTGGCTTACCGGCGTCGCATCAACGATCACGAAGCCGATGCAGCGCTGTTGGAACTGCTTCCCGGATTCGAGCTGTATGCGAATGCAAACCACAACTCGAACGATTTCCTGCTTCACAACTCCTGGCACAACTGGGGCTTCAAGGCTGCCTGGAATCTGCTCAAGGTGTTCCAGTATCCGGCCAAGCGTGATGTCGTCGAGCTGCAGGATGCTGCGCTGCGCGAACGCGAACTTGCCGTCACCATGGCCGTCATGACGCAGGTCCACGTCAGTCGGATCCGCTATCTCCACATGCGCGAGGAGCTTGCGACTGCCGACGAGTATCTCGATGTGCAAAGGCGCTTGCTGAAGCAGATGCGGGTCGAGGCCCAAGCGGATCGCATCAGCGAGCAGACGCTGATCCGCGAAGAGATGAATACGCTGGTCGCCGAGGTCAAGCACGACATCGCGTTCGCCGCTGTCCAGACCGCCTATGCGAACCTCTTCGCATCGATGGGGCTCGATCCATATGCCGACGAACTGGCCGAGTATCTCTCGGTTTCCGAACTCGCCGGCGAATTGAGGGCCCAGGCGTTGGAGAGAGGAGCTCAGCGTGCCCCTGTTCGGAAGGCCTCGATCGCTCACTGAGTTTTGCCGTGTCGGGTGCTTCGCATCGCTCGTGTCGGCGCTCGCGGCGGCAGCAATCTGGCCTGCGGGAAACGCCGAGGCATTCGACGCCGGCTTGGATGCCATGCCTGCCCGAGGCGTGGTGCGGCCGATCGGCCAGGCGACCATCACAACTGATCTGCAGGCGCGCGTGTCGGCCGTCGGTGTCAAGGAGGGTGACCACTTCAAGGCCGGAGACCTGCTTGTCGAATTCGATTGCAGGCGCTATCGCGCGGAGCTGGCCTCCTCGCAGGCGCAAAGGCGTGAAGCGGAATTGGCGCTCGACAACAATCTGGTCCTCAACCAGCACAGGGCAATCGGCAAGCACGATGTTGAGATTTCGCGCGCGCGTCTCGACCGCGCGTCCGGCGATATGGAAGCGCTCAAGGCGCGTGTCGATGACTGCCGGCTGCTGGCACCCTTCGATGGCCGCGTCGCGGATCTCGACATCCATGTCCATGAAACGCCGACGGGCGGTAAGCCATTCATCACGATTATTAATGACCGCCAGCTTGAGATCGAGCTGATCATCCCCTCCGCCTGGCTCGTGTGGCTGCGTGAGGGAACGACATTTGATTTCCGTGTCGATGAGCTGCAACGAAGCCTGCCGGCGCACGTGCTGAGGATCGGCGCCGCCGTCGATCCTGTAAGCCAGACGATCAAGGTGATCGGCAAGTTTGCTGATGAGGCCGATCTGTCCGACGTGCTCGCGGGCATGAGTGGGGCGGCGGAGTTTTCGCCAGGAAAGGGCTGATCGAAATGGCCCGCAAACCCGCCGACATGGATCCCAAAATTCAACTTGGCCCCATCGAGGGGCGTACCGCGAAAGTCGCTGTGGCCCGGCGTATGGCGGGCGCCGCGCCGCCGCCGCCGGTGCACGATAGTCCCGCAGCCTCGAAATCACAGCGTGACGGCGAGACCGCTGCCATCGAAAAGCTCAAGAAGCTGCACGCGGAAAACGCTGCCAGGACAGCCGCTTCGAACCCCGGCCTCGACGGCGCTACCTCAGGCAAGAGCCCCCCCACGGGAGCGGTCGGATCGCAAGGTTCGAGAGACACCGCGCCCACCGATCGCGAGGCGGGCCTCATGGAGATGCTGCGTATCGAGGGCGAAACCCGCGATGCACGCACGAAGATTGAACTGCTGGCCCTGATCGCCAACGCGCCGCGCCGCATAACCCGCGCGCGCCAGATCTTCGTCGTCCGGCTGATTGCTGGACGCTGGCAGGTGGTTGCCATTTCCGCACTTCCTGCCGTCGACCGCACTTCGCCACTCGTCCGGTTCATCGAGCACACCGTCCAGCGGCTTGACGCTGAGGGCCTCGGAGGCAAACCCATGGAGTTCCGGCTGTCGGCCTATGCCAATGCGGATGACGAGGCAGGCAGTGGCTACCCGATGCAGGAGGGCTTGTGGATCCCGTTCTGCGATCGAAACGAGAGTGTGTTCGGCGGCATGCTGCTGACACGCGAAGTCGTCTGGCAGGAGCGCGACATCGTCATCGCGGCCCGGCTTGGCGGCGCCTTCCAGCATGCGATGCAGGCACTCGAAGGTCGCAGGCCGCTATGGCGTCGGCTCCGCCCCAGCGGCAAAGTGCGTCTGGCGCTGGCGATAGGAGTTCTGGCACTTGGCTTTTTGCCTGTATCTCTGACGACGCTGGCCCCGGCGGAGGTTGTCGCGCGCGCGCCCTTTGTTGTCGCAGCCCCGATCGAGGGGGTGATCGACGACATTCCCATCGCCCCCAACGCCCGTGTCGAGCCTGGCACGCTTCTGGTCAAGTTCGACGATACGCTGCTGCGTAACAAATACGAGATTGCGGAGCGCGAAGTCCTGGTTGCCGAGGCGCGACTGAAAACGACCACTCAGTTGGCGTTCGCCGACGAGCGCGGCCGGCACGACATGGCTGTCGCTCGAGCCGATCTCCTGCTCAAGACGGTCGAGCGTGACTTCGCCAAAGAGATGCTGGCCAAGACGCAGATCCGGGCCCCGCGTGCAGGCCTTGCGGTTTTGACCGACAAGAAGGATCTGATTGGCAGGCCGATGACCGTCGGTGAGCGCATCCTCGAGATCGCCAACCCCGCAAATGTCGAAGTGCGCATAGATGTGCCCGTCGATGACGCGATTATCTTGCGCAACGGTGCAAAGGTGAAGCTCCTGCTCGATGCAGATCCGCTCACTGCCATCGATGCCCGCATCATCCAATCCGATTATCAGGCGCGGCCCAGCGACGCCAACGTCCTCTCATTCCGCGCCATCGCCGAACTGACGGGCGACGGCCAGCAGCCACGGCTGGGCGGCCGCGGGAGCGCGCAGATCTACGGTGAACGCGTCGCCCTGGCCTTCTATCTCCTGCGTCGTCCGTTCGCCAAGCTCAGGCAATGGACGGGACTATGATGTCAGCCGCCGGCAAACCCAGCAAAGGGATCCGGCTGCCCGAGCTTCGCCAGGATCTCACGGTCATTGATCCGGGTGCCGTGGGCGAGGCCGGCAAGCGCTGGCTCATTTATGATCCCGTGCGCCACCACTATTGCGAAGTCGATGCAACAAGTCTCGAGATGCTCCGGCTGTGGCGCGCCGGGCAGACGGTCGACGGGTTGATCTCGGCGGTCGAGCGCGCAACCGGAAAGCGCATTGCCGCCGACGACATCATTGAATTCCTGCAGTTTGCCGAGGCAGAAAAACTTCTTGCCGATCCGGCGGGCGGCGATTGGCGGGCAATTGCAGCCACCGCCGCGCGCGTGCGCAGCGGCGCAACGAAGCAGCTCATCCATAGCTACCTCTTCTTCAAGGTTCCGCTCGTCCGTCCCCAGGCATTCCTGCAGCGAACGCTGTGGATTGCGCGAATGCTCGCCTCGCGCACGGCAACGGCGCTGCTCGCCATGACCGGCTTGATTGGCCTGTATCTGGTGTCGCGACAATGGGACGAGTTCCTGGCGACGTTCGCCGGCTTGTGGTCCATCGAAGGCGCGTTGTCCTTCGCTATCGCCATTGTATTCGTGAAGGTGCTGCACGAACTGGGGCACGCCTATACAGCGGTCAACTACGGTTGCCGGGTGCCGGCCATGGGCGTTGCCTTCATGGTGATGACGCCGATCCTCTACACCGATGTAACCGACGCCTGGCGCCTGGGCTCGCGCCGCAGCAGGCTCGCCATCGATGCCGCCGGCGTCGTCGCCGAGTTGAAGCTGGCCGCGCTGGCAACGTTTCTATGGCCGTTCCTCCCGCCAGGAACCCTGAAAGGCATCGTCTTCGTCATCGCCACGACAAGCTGGCTGATGAGCCTGGCCATCAATCTCAATCCGTTCATGCGGTTTGACGGCTATTACATCCTGGCCGACCTCATGGGCATTTCCAACCTGCAACCGAGAGCCTTTGCGTTGGCCCGCTGGCGCTTGCGCGAATTACTCTTCGGTCTGGGTGAGCCGGCGCCCGAATTGCTCCCGCCTGGACGCCGCCGCCAGCTTATCGCCTATGCCGTTGCAACCTGGATCTACAGGCTCGTGCTGTTCATCGGCATAGCGCTGCTTGTCTATCATTTCTTTTTCAAGGTTCTCGGTGTGCTGCTGTTCATCATCGAGATCATCTTTTTCATAGCCCGCCCGATCTGGAGCGAAATCCTGGAATGGAGAAAGCGCATGCCTGCAATCCTCTCCCGGCCGCGCAGCTATGTGACGGCGTCAATCGTTGCGGCGCTCATTGCCGGCGCATTCATTCCCTGGTCCGGTCGCGTTGACGTGCCCGTGATCGTCGAGCCGACCCAGATTGCACGGATCTTCCCGCCACGCGCCGCCGAGATAGCCGCGGTGCGGGTGGTGCCGGGCCAGCATGTAAAGAGCGGCGATGTGGTCGCCGAACTGCAATCCGATAAACTCGATGCGGAAATTGCATTGGTCGAAACGCGCATTCGTGCCACTCGGGTGCGCCTTGCGCGTGTGGCAGCCGATATCGGTGATCGCGAGCAGATCATTGTTTTGGAGCGCGAACTTCAGTCGCTTTTGGCTGAACGGTCCGGACTTTCGAAGGTGAAATCCGATCTCGTCTAGCGTGCGCCGCTGAGCGGTCAGGTGGTCGAACTTACACCAGCGCTGCATGAAGGCCGCTTCGTTCCAAAGACACAATTGCTTTTCGTGATCGCCGGCGGCGGGGAATTGCAGGCGCGCGGCTACGTTTCGGAAGGGGACGTCAGGCGCATCGCTGCGGGTAATGCCGCCCAGCTGATCTTTAATGATGGCCGTATCGCCAAGCTTCATCTCAGCGTCGCCGAGGTGGGGGAGAGTGGCGTGGACAACCTGGAGCTGTCTGATCTGGGATCGGTTTACTCCGGACCGGTTGATGCGGTCTGGACGCAGGAAAAGAAGATTGCGCCGGTCACGGCCCAATACCCGGTCCGTTTCACGGTCGATGCCGACCCGGATTTGCTGCCCCACCGCATCCGCGGTCTGGCAGTGGTGTCTGGCGTCCGTGAAAGTTATGCCGTGCGGATATGGCGGCAGATTGTGCGAATTGGCATACGCGAAGGCGGTATATAGAGCCGCTTCTGGCGCTCTAATGCCGCGAATCGCGGATGCAAAAGGAGAGAGGATGAGACGCGCAGCATGCTGTGCGTTTTTTTATGGGCCCCGCAGAAGGGGCGGCAGGTGACACCATTTTGGATTTAAACAAAATCCTGAGAATTGTCGAGAAATGCGGCTAGAAAATAATGTTTTCAGAATTTCCATAAAAACAGTACTCGAAACATATTGTCCAATTGCGACGCCAAAGTTTAGGGTTTGATAACAGTTCGAGTGTGAATTAGGGGATAACGGTGTAATAGATACAATAGACATTTGCGCCTCGTTGAAGCGAGCGCAAATGACGGATGCGAAAATATGCGGAAAACCCCCGGAAAAACAGCTTCGCGTTTCGGCTTTGCTGATGTGGCGAAGGCTAATGCAACTCAACCTCCTGCCTGGCGCGATTCGATATCGTTCCGGGCTTTGGAGAAGCGAATTGCATTCGACGCGGCGGCAGTCGCCGTGGTCCAGGAGGTCACGCAGGATGCGGCGCCCGACGCCGCGACGCCCTTGTCCGAAAGCCGCGAAAGCGCGCCGATCGAGCCCCTCGCCGAAGCGGCTGCTGGGCGGGAACTTGGCGGTGAAGACCAGTCCAACGCGATCGTTTTCCTGGATTCGGCGGTTCCCAATGCCGACCAGATCATCGCGGCCATCGATCCGTCTGCACAAATCGTGGTTCTGCAGGCCGGTCGAGATGGCGTCGAGCAGATTGCCGAGGCCCTTGCGGGGCGCTCCGATATAGATGCCATTCACATCGTCAGCCACGGCACCGAGGGTGTTCTCAATCTTGGAAATACAACCCTGACTGCGGCGAGCATGCAGGGCGAACACCTCGATGAGCTGACCGCGATCGGTCATGCGCTGTCGGCCGACGGCGACATCCTCATCTATGGTTGCGACTTCACGTCGGGCGAGGCGGGCCTGGAAGCCGCCATGATCCTCGGTGGCATCACAGGCGCAGACGTGGCTGCCTCCACCGATGCAACGGGTGCCGCAAGCCTGGGCGGCGACTGGGATCTGGAAACGGATTTGGGAGCGATCGAGGCCAACGCGATCAATGCGCCAGGCTGGCATGGTTTGCTCGCCCCCCTGGTCATCAACGACATGACGACCGGCGTGACCGCGCTCGACCTCGCGCAGGAAGTGGTCGGTGACGGCGTCACCATCGTCAGCGCCAACTTCAGCGGCGTGCTGGAGCAGGCTGCGATCTTCTCGGGCGCGCTTGACCCGGCGACCGGCATGCCTGGCGTCGTTGACTACGATCGCGGCATCATCATCTCCTCCGGCTGGGCCAACGACATCGACGGTGTGAACAACGCTGTAGGTACGTCGCGCGACCTGACCAGCGGCGGTGATCCGACGCTTGATGCGCTAAATCCCGGCGGACAGCTGACCCAGGATGCGGCGATCCTTGAAATCCAGTTCATCCCGGACCAGTCGGAGATCACGTTGCAGTATGTGTTCGGGTCGGAAGAATACCCCGAATACGTCTACAGCAATTTCAATGATACTTGGGCGATCTTCGTCAATGGCGTCAACATCGCGCTGGCGCCCAATAACCTGCCGCTCGGCATCGACACGGTCAACGACGCTGCGCAGTACAATCCGGCATCGGGCAATGATGCCAACGACCCCAACCCCGGTCATAATCCGACCGACGGGATCTTTGAATCGGCGCATGAATCGCTTTACATCAACAACCCGGTCGGCAGCGGCGCCTTCAATACGCAGATGGACGGTTTCACCGTCACCATGTCGGTGATCGCCAATGTCAATCCCGGCGTTGTCAACACCATCCGCATCGCGCTTGCCGACACGGGCGATGGCGCCTACGATTCCTGGCTGATGCTGCGCGGCGACAGCCTGCAGACCAGCCCGATCGCCCGGCCGGACGTGGTCGCACCCGATCCGGTTTTCGGCACGACCATCAACGTCCTCGCCAATGACAGTGACCCTGTGCTGATCGCACCGGGCGACCAGCCCCTGACGATCACCCAGATCAATGGAACCGCAGTCACTGTCGGCGTTCCGGTCGTACTCAATTCTGGCGCGACGGTAACGCTCAACGCCGACCAGACACTGCATGTGACTGCGCCGACCAACGGCGCCTCCGGCGACGCTTTCACCTACACGATCTTCGATGGAGCGGGCACATCGAAGGGTGTGGTCACTATCGCCAACACCGTCAACGATGCGCCGGTGATCTCCGCGCCCGGCGCCCAGACAGTCGACGAGAACAATTCGACCAACATCAGCGGTTTCGATCTTTACGACATCGACGCTGGCTATTCGGATGTCAGCGCCACGCTTACGGTCTCCAACGGCACGATCTCCGTGACCGGGTTCGCCGGCCTCACCGTCACCGACAACGGCACAGGCACGGTAGTGCTGAGCGGGCCGATCGTGCAGATCAGGAACGCGCTCAACTCGATCGTCTACACGCCGAACCCGGCTTACAATGGCCCGGACACGCTGAACATCCTGATCAACGACAACGGCAACACCGGCTCCGGCGGCCCGCTGACTGACACCGCCAGCGTTGCGATCACTGTCGCCGACCTGTCGTTCATTCCCGAGATCAATCTCGACCCGTCGAACAATTCCGGGGGCGCCGATGATCGCGGCTTCGAGACGACCTATTCTGCGGCAACCGACATCCCCGTCAGTCTGACCGATCCCGCGATCTCTATCGACGACAGCGACAATGCGTCGATGACGACGGCGACCTTGAGGCTGCTCGCCGCGCCGGATGGCAATTCCGAACGCGTCACGATCGGCGGCGTCACCTTCCAGATGGCGACCAATTCGACCCAGAACGTGACGGTGGGCGGCACGACGTTTCAGATCGCCTTTGTCGCCGGAACGCGCACATTCAGTATCACCAATTCCGGTGGTGGCACGATGCCGAATGCCGATCTGGAAGCTCTGTTCGCCTCGGCGACCTATGCCAACATCGCCGCGACGCCAGCGACAAGCGACCGCTTCTTCTCGTTCTCGGTTAGCGACGGTACTAATACCAGCAACATTGCCCAGTCCATCGTCAATGTGCAGGTGCAAAACCCGCCGAGCCTCGATCTCGACACGACCGACGCTGGCACGGCGGTGATCGTGGCGACCGAAGATTTCGAGTCCGGCAACTATTCCGGAGGCACGGGCTGGACGACTGGCTGGACCGAGATTGGCGAGACAACCAACCCCACCGCGGGCGACATTCAGATCGTCGCCGACGGCGGTGACAACTCGCTGCGCATCGGGGATGGCGCTGACAACGCGGTCGACACGATACAGCGTACCGTCGATCTGTCCGGCCTCGCCTCGGCTAGTCTGAGCTTCGATTTCCGCCGACTTGGACTTACGGGCGGTGGCGAAACGGTCACGGTCCAGATCTCCACCGACGGCTCAAGTTTCACGACAATCGCGACGTTCAACTCCACGGCGTCAACCGCCTACGCCTCGCAAAACATCGATATTTCCGCCTACATCTCGGCAAGCACGACGATCCGCATCAACGCGGCCACGGCCCTCGATAACGGCTCGGATTTCGGCTATTTCGATGATATCGTCATCAGCGGTGTCACGGCCGCGCCGACGGGTTACGCGACCAGCTACACGCAACACGCCGCGCCGGTGTCGATTGCCACCGCCAACACCGGCGTCACGGACGTCGACAGTGTCAACATGCTGTCGGCGACGATCGCGGTGACAAATCACCAGACCGGTGATGTCCTGTCGGTGATCGGCTCCCTGCCGTCCGGGATCACCGCCTCTTCCTACAATCCGGCGACCGGCGTCCTGGTGCTGACCGGCTCGGCAAGTCGGGCGGCCTATGAGACGGCGATCGAGCAGGTTGGCTTCTCGACGACGTCGGAAGACACGACCGCGCGAACGGTCTCGGTCCGAGTCAATGATGGCGGTCTCAACTCCAACACCGCGATTTCAACGATCTCGATCGTCGCCGTCAACGATGCGCCGGCCGGCGCTGACGCGACCATCACGCTGCTGGAAGACGGCGCGCACACCTTCACGGCGGCCGACTTCGGCTTCAGCGACATCGAAGGCGACAGCTTCGCGAGCGTGATCATCGCGCCGCCGAGCGCTGGCACGCTGACCTACAACGGTGTGCCGGTCACGGCGACGCTGAACGTGCTGGCGAGCGACATCGGTCTGCTGGTGTTCACGCCGGCGGCGAACGCGAACGGCGCGGGCTACGCGACGATCGACTTCCAAGTGGTCGACGACGGCGGCACCGCGAACGGCGGCGCGGACACGGATCCGACACCAAACACGCTGACGTTCAACGTGACGCCCGTCAACGACCCGCCGGTTGCGACCGACAACGCCTATACCACACCGGAAGACACGTCGATCACCGGCAATGTCATCACGGACGATACCGGCGCTGGCCTCGATAGCGATCCCGAGGGTCAGTTGATCCGGGTTGTATCCTTTACGGTGAACGGAACGACATACAACGCAGGTGGTACCGCGAGCCTGACCGAGGGCGATCTGACAATTCTGCCAAGTGGCGACTACACCTTCGTTCCGGCCCAGGACTTCAACGGTGTTGTCCCTACTGTCACCTACACCATCGAGGAATACGATACCCTTGTCCTCAACGGAGGCATGGATGGCGTGCCGGCGGGCGTGGACCGGAATGCGCACAACGGCGTCCTGCCGCCTGACTGGACGATCGTCACGAATACGCCGGACGTGTTCAACGAGACGACGACACTCTTGGGATATGCCTGGTTGCCGTCGCCAGCGGGCGGCGACTTCCTGCACGGGCTCGCACGGACGGGCTGGATCGAATCGTTCGAACAGTCATTGACGGGGCTCACAGTCGGCGAGCAGTATACCGTGTCCTTCTACCAGACCAGCGCGACGTATAATAACCCCGTTGCAGATGGCCACTCGAGCGTGGAGGTCGCCGGCACCACCTTCGCGTCGGACACGATGACGGCACCCGGCTACGACGTTGCCGCACCTTGGGAGTTGCAGAGCTTCCAGTTCACCGCCACATCGCCCACCGAAACGCTCCGCTTCACGACCGTCAGCCCAACGGGCAGCCGTGTTGACCTTGGCCTCGATGGCGTGATCGTGTCTGCGACGAACGCCGTTGTTCTGAGCGCCTCGGCGCAGCTCGACATCACGGTGACGCCGGTCAACGACGCGCCGGTCGACGGCGACGAGACCAACACGGTCGCCGAGGGCGGCACGCTGGTTGTCGCCGATGGCTCGGCCGATGATCTGCTCGCCAACAGC
>JTFN01006005.1_pt1 | contig 13158 bp, 13 predicted proteins | sample 235401 | NCBI WGS metagenome assembly JTFN01 (sample SAMN03067589, study PRJNA260952) | activated sludge metagenome | biome: Sludge; feature: Wastewater; isolation source: CETP activated sludge from augmented bioreactor treating industrial... | place: India:Gujarat | collected 2013-04 | reverse complement strand
ATTTTTTTAGTTTTTTTTCTCATTGCTATATTTTCATGTTCATAGCTGTACGTACCTCGTCTAGGGTTTGTATTGCCATTGCTCGAGCTTTTTCGGTTCCATCAAATAAAACTTTTCGTATATATTCTGGATCCTTTTCTAGTTCAGCTCTTTTTTTGCGTAAAGGGCGTAATTCTTCGTTGATAGCTTCTGTTAATGTTTTTTTGAGCAATCCACCACCACCTTCACCGATGTGCTGTGCAATTACTCTTTGATCCTCGTGAGTACAAAGACTTATAAGATCGAGTAAGTTAGCTACTTCTGGACGATTTTCAGGATCATAGGTGATATTTCTTTCTGCATCAGTTTTTGCTTTTTTTATTAATTTTGCAGTTTCATCTTCTGTATTTGACAAGAAAATTGCATTGTTGCGACTTTTACTCATCTTTTGATTACCATCGAGCCCTAAAATATGCGGAGTTTTACTTAACAACACTGAAGTTTCAGGAAATATGGGATTCTTGGGACAAAATTTTTCGTTAAAGCGGCGTGCTATTAAACGAGTTAATTCAATATGAGGTAATTGATCTTTACCAGCTGGAACAACATCACCTTTGCAAAAAAGAATATCGCAAGCTTGATGAACTGGATATGTATACATACCTGCATTTACATTTTTAATTCCAGCAGATTGGATTTCTTCTTTTACTGTAGGATTTCGACTTAGCTCTGCATTAGAAATAAGAGTTAAAAAAGGAATTAATAATTGATTTGCCTCTGGAATATAGCTATGTGGGTAAATAATAACATTATCTGATGGTTCTATTCCTGCCGCTATATAATCTATGACAAGTTGTTTTGTGTTTTGTGAAATTTTATCAAAGGCATCATGATCTGTTAAAACTTGGTAATCTGCAATAAGAATACAGGTAGGGACTCCCATTTTAGAAAGTTTTACACGGTTTTGTAACGATCCAAAATAATGTCCAATATGGAGTCTTCCAGTTGGGCGATCTCCTGTTAAGACTCTGTGTTTCTTCGGATTTAATTTTAAGTCTTCTTCAAGTTTCTTGCTGCGCTCAACTGCAGCAGTATAAGTGTCATTAGCCATATTTGCTCCGTTTTGCATATTTAAATAATATAAGTATTATATAAAAAAAAAAAAAATTATACTATACTTTCTGGTGTAATAAATTTTGAAGGTGTTTTAATGAATAAATATGATAAGCAAATTGGTTTAATTTTTTTCTTGTGGTGTTTTCTTGCTGTACTTCCAGCAAAATCTTTTGAAAATGAACAAAAAATATATTCATCATCTGATGATGTTTATTCAGATATAGAGATTTTATATATTGCCAGTGGTATTTCTTTGCCATCTTCTTCTGGCCCCTGGAGTAGTGGAGAACTTCGAGATATGGTTGAGCTTATAGATATAAAAAATCTTTCAGGTTCTATGCGGGCTCTTTATCGCTCTATATGTGATCAATTGTATGAAGAACAAGAAATAATAAGAGAAGAAACATTAGCTTTTTCTTCAGATATAATTTTTGCGCCAGAAGTGTATGCCCAAACAAATAGTGATGATTTTGACAGCGAAAGTGATTGGAATTATGGGTACGAAGAGCGTAGTGCAATGTTAAACATTCCTTTAGAGGGATGGTTTTCTTCTATTTTTTATATGCGCTCGGATCTTTCATTAGGCATTGATTCTGGAGGAATAGATAGTGAGGATAAAGATACGTCAGACGATTTTTATTCCACTATGCTTGCAAGTAATCTCTATCCTGTATTTCCTGCATCTGTAAGCAATTTAAATGCAAATTTCCCATTTCGCTCTTCGGTGTCCTTTGGCGGTAATCATTGGAATATTGCTTTAGGACGGGATACTGTGGAATGGGGAGTTGGCGAATCTGGAAATTTAACATTTGGTGGAAATATGAAATATGAAAATTATCTTAGATATTCAGCATATTATGATACATTTAAGTTCACAACTTTATCTGTTTTTTATCCTCATCCAGAAACAGTTGATGGAGGATCTGACCAGAATAGTTTATATACTGGTTTAAAATTTTTTCTTGCACATAGAATTGAATTTAAAGCTTTTGACAATAAATTATCTCTAGCATTAAGCGAAGCAATTATGTATCAATCTGCTGATAATACAATAGATCTTAGTTTTTATAATCCTGCCAATGTTTTTCATAATTATTTTATACGTGCTAATGCAAATTCCCTTATATCCTTGGATTGGGATTATGCAATTACAGCTGGTTGGACAACGTATGGGCAGTTTTTGGTAGATGAATACCATGTTCCAGGAGAACCAGATCCAAATGATGGAGAAGATGGAGCGTATCCTGATGCGTGGGGTGCTTTAGCGGGTGTAAAAAACACAAGAGCATTTAGGCAGGGAATACTAAAAAATGTTTTTGAAGTTGTTCTAGCTTCTCCCTATCTATATTTGAGAGAATCCTATGAAGATGGTGAAGAGGGAAAATATGGAGTTTCATTTTATGGTGATTATAGAGATTATACTTCTGATGGAATTGAATATAATTCCTATTGTACTGGATATGCATATGGTGGGGATTGCTTAACTTGTACTCTTAAATCGACTTATATAGTTCCAGACAAATGGAGTGCTGGAGCTGAGCTGTTTTATATGATACATGGCATAATAGATTCTGATGAAGCATATCATGTTCTAACAGGAGGGGAGAGTATAGCTTCTTTTTTAGCAACTTATTATCCTGATTATACTGGTAACGAAGACTGGTCTGAAGAAAAATATACAACAGGAGAACTAGAGTATACGGTGCGTAGTTCAATATTAGGTTCTAGACAAGTAAAAGAAAATCTAAAGGTGTATGGGAACTTAGATTTTTATCTTATTAAAAATAAAGACAATGAAGCCTCTGATTGGGTAAGTGATGTTCAGTTAGTTTTGGGTGCAAAGTATTTATTTTAGATAGTGATATGTAAAGGTCATTTGTACCTTTACATAAAAAAAGACTTACAAGAAAATCTTGTAAGTCTTTAGCTCGCCCCGCCAGGCTTGAACTGGCGACAGATGGATTAACAGTCCATTGCTCTACCAACTGAGCTAGGGGCGAATAAAACATTCTGTTAAATGTTGTATCTGCTTTGTTGCGTCAACGTAGAATATATTATAAAATTGTATAAAATTTGTCAACTAGCAAAACTAAAAAAAAACTAAAAAAATAATTTTTTTTTATGAATTATAAATGTTAGCATTTGTGAATATACAATCAACGGGTACATCGGTGATTTCCATAGGAATAAAAGGTCGTATTTGGAAATCATAACATAGTCCACATATATACGGTATTTTTTCATGTTTTGACGATGAAAAATTTTCGAGTAACGAGTTTAAATATCTATCATAATAACCTTTCCCATGTCCTAAACGGTCACCCGTTGTTGTAAAAGCGAGTCCAGGTACAAAAACAAGTATTTGTTCATCCTTTTGCAGATGAAATAGTTTTGCTGACTCTAAGGGCTCAGAAACAGAGAATTTACCTTTTGATACTTGATTTAGAATTGGTATTTTGGGATCTAAATAATAAAAAAGTATTTGAGTTTTATTAATTACTTTTGGTATAGCAACTTTTTTACCGTCAAGAATTGCATTTTCAATAATTAGTTCAGTTTGTATTTCATTAGGTAAAGACATAAAAATAAGTATAGTATCAGCTTTTTTGTATCTTTCATCCATCGTTACAAGATTAGCTGTTTTTATACTCGCTGTTAGAACGTCATCTTTGTTTTGTGAAAAAGAAAATGTCATTTCACGCATTTCTTTTCTTAATAAATCTTTCGTTTTTCTGTTTGTTTCTCTACTCATTTTGTCCTTTATTATTTACGAAATAAAAGTTTTTCGTATTGTGATTTCATAATAAATATACAATCATCAATCTTTGCATTTCCTCTAACAATATCTTCTGCTAATGCGCGGCAATTTGGAGATCCACACGAGCCACAATCAAAACCTGGTAACAAGTCTAGAATTGATTCTATTTCTTCCATCATTTTTCTGGCTTTTGAAAAATCAGTACTCAATAAACGCGATGGACGAGGTATAATAGGCCTTGTATGAAGATAAGGAGTAATATCAAAATATTCTAAAGTTTCTATATTTGAATTTTTTTTTAAAAACTCCTTATTAACATAAATGTTATCTCTAAGTAATGCTTCTGCTACAGGTTGAGGGTTTATTGTTAAAGGGCCTCCTAAACAACCACCTGGGCATATATTCAATTCAATAAAATCATAATTTCCAAGAGTTCCATCTTCAATATTTTCTAACATTTCTATGGTTTGTTTAATACCACTTGCGTTAAGCCATTTTAGTTTATGCTTAGAATCTGAAAATAAGGAATCTATACAGCGTGATTCACCAGAATTGCTACACCAAAGAGTATATATTGAATTTTGAATTTTGTCAGATTGTAAAGTATTTTTTTTTATAGAATTTTTATTTAAAGCTCCTAAAATAGGAAGATACAAATCTTCTAGACTTAAAACTTTATCAATTGCAGATTTATCATAACCTAAAGGAAATCGTGTAACGGTCATTTTTGCAGGACAAGAAGATATATAAAATATGCCAACATTAGAATTGTTTAAATATTTAATTTTTCTTGCACAAGCTTCTTCAGGAGAGATAATTGGAATTAAATGTTCAATAAGTGAAGGGAAACGTACTTGAATCAGTTTTACTACAGCAGGACAATTTGAAGAAATAATAGGACGCAAAGGATTTTGCTTTAAAAAATTTTTTTTTAACCAAGCTACACTAGCTTTTGTAATTTGTTCGGTGGCATCCTCCAAATGATATACTTTTGAGAATCCTAAATTTAGCAAAGCTTGATCAATATTTTCTTTTGAGAAACGTTCATTAAATTGAGTGAATAAAGTAGGAGGGACTAGAATTACTGGTTCCTTATATTTTTGAATATCATCTAAAGAATTTGAAACAGCATATTTAGCCCTGTTAGGGCAGACACGAATACATTCACCACAGTCAATGCATTTTTCTTCGAGGATATAAGCTTTCCCATCATGAACTCGAATAGCTTCAACCGGGCATGATGTTACACAGATTGTGCAGCCTTTACAACGTTCATCTTTTAATTCTACGGAATGATATTCTGATATACCGTTCAAATGATTTCTCCGCTGTTTATTTTACCATTGACAACTTATCCAGGAAAATCTTCATGGTTACTGTTGTTCCCAATCCTATTTTTGTTTTAATGTCTATGAAATCTGAATTTTTTTTCATATTTGAAAGTCCCATTCCTGCCCCAAATCCTAATTCTTGTGCTGCTTTAGAGGCTGTAGACCATCCTTCTGTCATAGCGAGTTCAACATTAGGAATTCCTGGTCCCTTGTCGCTCATAATAATAGTTATTTCTTTATCATCAATACTAATATCAGCGACTCCTCCTCCGGCATGTACTACCATATTTATTTCAGCTTCATACATCGCTACAGCAGTGCGTTTTACCAATAGTGGAGGAATTCCCAGTTGTTTTAGTTTTTTTTTCATTTCAGAAGAAGCATGTCCAGCTTGGTTATAATCATCTCCTGAAATAGTGTAATGAAAATCCATTTATTAAATTTTCCTTACACCACTGCCCACAAGTCCTGCGGCATAAAGCTTTCCGCTAGCTACAAAAAGAGTGTCTTTAGAAGAGAGAAGAACAATATCCATTTCTTTTGCTAATTCAATCATATCTTGTGAAGGATGTTTTCCTCTAACAAAACAAATAGCACCAATGTCCATAAGACTTGCAGTTCTAATTACCTGTATATTTATTAAACCTGTAAGTAATAAAACTTGATCTTTTACAAATGCCATGACATCACTCATAAGATCACTACCACATGCAGAATAAAGCTCTGTGTTTGCTAAATCGTTATGGCAAATTATTTCTGCATCTAAGATTTTTGCTATTTCATTTATTATCATATTTTGATAATAACATAGGATTTTGTTTTTTGCAAAAAAAAAGGATATTGTAAGACTTTTTTGTCTCTTAAAGTTGAATATTGCCGCTTGCTTTTTTATTGTGTTTTGAAGTGAATTTATCTCTTGAGGAGGAGGCAAAAAGAACTTTTATCATCTGTCCTTTTACTAATTGTTTGTCATAAACATCTCCACTGGAAAGAGGAATTGAAAAAGAAACTGTAGTCGTTCCATTCTTTTCGGAACCAGATAGTATTGTTATATTGTTTGTTCCCCCTAGATTGACATCATTTTTGTGTCCAAATAAGCTTGTTCCATAATCGTCTTCGGCAGAAACTATGCCATCTTTATCTACGGAAAATAAAAGGATGTCAGCATCTTTCATCATTTTTGTAGGTTCAAATCCTACAGAAACCCAACCTGTAGTAGGTGCTGAAAGTGTCATGATAAGATTTGATTCTTGAATTTCCCAGCTAAAATCGAAATCTTTGGTTTTTAAATTTGTTGGTTCTGCAGACATATTTAGTGGAAAAAAAACAAAAAAAACATTGCCAAAAATAACTTACAATATTTTTTCATAGCTAACTCCTCTATATAATTTAGCCTTCTAATTCTTTTGCAATAGTAACTCCTGCAGAGCAACCTAAACGGGTGGCTCCAGCTTTTACCATTGCTTCTGCTTCTTTAAGACTGTGAATTCCTCCTGCAGCTTTTATTCCTAAATCGGAACCAACTGTTTTGTGCATAAGAGCGACATCTTCTGTTGTAGCTCCTGCGGAAATTAAATTACCATTAGCATCTTTTCCAGGTGTTCCAAAACCTGTGGAAGTTTTTACAAAATCTGCCCCAGCATTTTTTACACAAAGGCATGCTTTGACTATTTCGTCTTTGGTAAGATAACAATTTTCTAAAATTACTTTTACAAGTACTGTTTTATCTATTTTTTTGCTTGTTGTTTTTGCAATTTCCACGACGGATTTTATGTCAGCTTCGACAATATTCCAATCGCCTTCTTTTGCTGCTCCAATATTCATGACCATGTCAATTTCGTCAGCTCCATCTGCTATTGCGATAGCAGTTTCTGAGGCTTTTGTTTCTGATGAAGTTGCTCCAAGTGGAAAACCTATTACAGTACAAATAGCTATTTTATAATCAACTGAATTTTGTTTCGTAAAAAATGATTTAGCATGTTTAACCCAGACAGGGTTTATACATACAGAAGCAAAATGATATTGAATTGCTTCTGAACAAATTTTATCAATATCTTTAGATGTTGCGAACGGTTTTAAAATTGTATGATCAATTAGGTTTAATATATTCATATAAACATGAGTATATCATAGAATTTTTTACCTGACAATCTTGTTTTTCCTTGAGTTTTATTTTGATTTGTGATAAATTACGAATATCTTGATATAATGAGGTAAAATTATGGCTTATAAAATTACTGATGCTTGTGTAAATTGTGGTGCTTGCGAAAGTGAATGCCCAGTTGGAGCAATCAGCGAAGGCGACAACTGCCGTGTAATTGATGCGGATGCATGTGTTAGTTGTGGTACTTGTGCTGCTGCATGTCCTGCAGAGGCTATTGTTGAAGAATAAATAAATTTATTCTTTTTAGTAATTTTATCAAATTAATCTATAGTATTTTTTTGATAGGTTGCAATGCTCCGGTGTCCCGGAGCTTTTTTTATAAAATGTATTTTTAATACTTTTGTAAAATTTGTATGCAGTGTATAATCATATTATGAAATTTTCATTTAAATCTAATCGTTTTGTAAAAGTTATCAGTACAGTTTTTTGTATTGCTGTCGCTTGTATCATTTTAAGTTATCTTTTTGTTTATCCATTATGGTTTTTTGCAGATAAAAAACCTCATGCCTTTTCTATAACTATATTTGTAATTTTTATTTTATTCTTAGCTTATAAAGTAGTGTATAAAATTAAAGCATATCTAACTTTTGAAAATCCTGACATAATAGAAAAGAAAAAACGAATTCGTCGACTTGTAAAAGGGCTCTTTTTTTGGGGAATACTTATTCTATCTTTTTTGATTATTGTGTCCCTTGTGCTTAATGGATATAGGGCGTTCAGTTTTATACCTCTTGTTTTAGGAATAGTTTTTTGTGGTTTTTTACAAAAAAAATAATGGAATTTATATATCAAAATAAATATAAAAAACTCATATTTTTATTTGCTTTGATAGTCTATTTTTATTTGCCTTCTGCTCTTTTTTCTACAGGTATTTTAAGTTCCATTCCACAAAAAAAATTCCCGCAATTAGAATCCTTAACTGTAAATGATTCATTATTTAAACAGTTTAGTGAAATCGTACAACAAAATTATCGTAATATTGCAGCAAAAAAGGATGTAGAATTCCAAATCTATGCGTATAAGGTCAAAGAAAATGAGGATTTACTAGCAATTGCTGCTCGTTGTAGTATCCCTTATGAAACGATAGCAACTTTAAATCATATCGCTTATATTGATGATAACATAGTTGGAAAAACCGTGTATCTTTGTACCTGTCCGGGGGTCTTTGTTGCAGATAATAAGAAAACGCAACTTGATTCTATTTTGGGAGTTTCAGACTTTGAAAAGTATGTGAAATCATGTTATAATATAGAAGCCGAACAGTTTACTTTTTATGAAAATGCTCGTTTAAATGCAACTCAAAGAGCTTTTTTTACAGATTCAGGGTTCTTTTCACCTATTAGAAATGGGGTTCTTAGTTCTCCGTATGGTTTTAGGAAAAGTCCTTTTACAGGGAAAAAACAATTCCATCAAGGGATTGATATTGCAGTACCCGAAGGGGCTAAGGTTTATGCGTGTAAAAGTGGAACTGTACAGAATGTTGGATATTCAAGCATATATGGAAACTATATAAAGCTCAAACATGATGGGGATAAAACAAGTTTATACGCACATCTTTCAAAAGTAAATGTTACAGAAAAGGAAGAAGTTCATGGTGGGGATTGTATAGGTCTGGTTGGTTCAACAGGATTATCTACAGGTTCTCATCTTCATTTTGAGATTCGATTTGGAACATCTTCAGAAAATCCAGAAGATGTTTCTTCACGTTTTAAATATTAAGGTAAAAGGAACTTGATAACATGGTTGTGTCAATACAAAAAAAACAATTAATAGTTTCTCTAATTGTATTTTTATTTTGTATACTATTGTCATCTGCTGAAAATTTTCGTGTTCATAAAACTGTAATAGTTAATATACAAAATCAAATAGATAGCTCTGAAGTTCAACTTGGAATAAATGATTCTTTAGCTATCTTTTTACCAGAAGATACTGAGTTTTTAAAAGGTTTAGAATTTGAGATCACAATTCCACAAGTAGCTGCATATAACCAAGGGGCCATTGCTTGGTCTTTATATGATAACATTTCTCCACAACCTAACGTTGATGTTATTGATTATAGTGGAAATAAGTTATATTTAAATACGTTTCCAGGAACCTTAAGCTATAATGTTAAAATTCCCTTTGTGACTGATCACGGTTTAGAATCTTCTCCTTATACTACCATTCTTAAACAATTATATTCGCAAAAATCAGATTTTGTTTTTTTACGTTTTCAACTTGCAATGAAGGGTACATCTCCTGATTTGTATAATGCAATGTTTACTGTACAAGTTAAGCCTGTGTTATATGATGAAGGGCTATTAAATTTAAATATTAGTTATCCAAAACACGAAATAAATTCAGAAGATACGGATGAAGATCTTATAGAGAATTTAGATGTACCTGAAAAATCAGTAATCTATGTTGATGATGAACCTGTAACAGAATTAATCAACGGAGAAACAAAAAAATCATTGCGTTTAGCTACAGGGACTCATCATTTATCAATTGTGTCTGATAACTATCGCAATGAAGTAAGAACTTTTACGATTGAGCAGGCTAAAATTTCTGCATTGGATATTGTCATGCATAACATAATGCCTCTTGTTGTAATCTCAGCTCCTTCTTCTGCAAAAATTTTTATGGATGAAGACGAAGTCCTTTTAAGTGATAAAGAAATTCCTCTTTTACCGGGGGAACATCAAATTAAATTTATCATTGATGATTATGAATTAGTAAAAAAAATTGTGGTTGAAAATGGGAAAACATATTCTATTAATCTTTCTATGAATATTGATGTTTCTGAAAAAAGTGATGAATAAAAGATATTTTTGAATTACAGATTAAGTTTTGTTCTATCTCACCCGATATATAATATGTCGGGTGAACTAATCCCCTCCCACCCATTGTTTGCCCGACTGCCTGATGGGCATGGCCGGTTTCGTAAACCGGCCTTTTTTTTGTATTAAACTATTTTTTTAATCCTGTTAAAAATTTAATAAAGTAAAATAAACCTATAATGATAAAAATAATACCTATAATCGAAAGGAAAGTTGTAACTACGATATTGTTTCCAGATTGATAAGTTGCTGTTTCTAATATAAGAAAAAGTATTCCGATTAATAAAAAAAGAGATAAGAGAGCATTCTTTTTATGTTTGTTTTTTTTCTGGTTTTCCCTAATACTAAACGAGTTAGAAAAAAATAGTTTAATCGAATTGATTATGCGTTTAATAAATGAAGGGTTTCTAAGTTTTTCTAAAGTTGAATAAGCGTCTAATAATTCTTCTCGTGAAAAATCTTGACGGACAACGTTTTCTTCAATTTCTATTTCGAGCTGGGAAATTTTATCCGGTGAAGAAGTTATAGTGATAGGTATGGTTTCCCAACCAAGTGCTATGGCAGCTCTTAAACGGCGCTCTCCGGCTATTAATTCATAATTTTCTGAGACTACTATTGGATTGAGCAATCCATAGCGTTTTAAACTATCCATAAGTGGCTGAAGATCACCTACATCTTGACGAATCCTTTTTTTTACTTTTATTTGTGCAATTTTAGCATTCATAAAAAAACTCCTCTTAAAATTAATCGAGTAAATTGTTAATCAGAGGCTTTTTAGCTTCTTGAAGCTCTTTTGTTGTTTCGTTGTCTGCAGTAATAGTGTTTTCTGAATCATCTAGATTTTTTGAACTGTCTGATGTTTCTGAGTCTTCTGTGTTTTCACTGGAAATTTCGTTTTTATTAGAAATTATATCTTGTTTTAAGAAAGATAAATCAACTGTAAGAGGGGTGTTATCGATATCAGGATTTAGAATCGTTCCGGTTAAGAATTTTTCATATTCTAAACGTTGCGCTCCAATCTGTGCTGCTGTAATACGATTTGAATGTAATTCGCAAATTGTATCTGGTTGAGTTCCTGTAAGGTATATTCCATCAATTCTATTATCTCCACAGGCATCTGTCAAAATCTGTCCAGATACAGAACAAACGGTTGCTTCAACTATTCCAGTTGTTGGTTTTTTAAATTCTTTATATGGAAGTCCTTCATTTGCAGCACTCATAAAATCACCCCAAGCTTGACCGGCAAGTGTTGAACCTGTAAGTTGTAATCCAAGAGATTGGCCAGTTTGATCAAAACCGAACCAAAATGCAGAGGTGTAATAAGGTGTAAAACCAACAGCCCAAGCTGCTTCCCAGTTTTGTGTGGTTCCTGTTTTACCTCCTGCAGGCATCGTAAAGCGATTTCCATTCTCATCTTTATATCTAAATTTTGTGCCCCAGCCAGATCCCCAAGCAAGACTTCCTGTCTTAACTGTGTTTTGTAGTAAATCTGTCATAATATAGGCAGTTTGAGGTGATATAACTTGTATGTCATTTCCTAAATCTTGTTCTTTTTGGCGTAATTCTTTTTCTGGATTTAAAATTATAGTACCTTTTTTATCTTCTATCGATCGAATTGCTATAGGAGTTACACGTTTTCCTTCGTTTGCAAAAACAGCAAATGCTTGGGCGGCTTCTATAGGATGAATTGCGCATGTTCCAAGTCCAATTGGGTATCCAGGTACAAAGGCTCTATCATCAATTTCATCCTCAGGAATATTATATAGATTTGTCATTCTATCAATAGCTACATCAAATCCAATTGCATCAAGGATTTTTAAGGAAGGCACATTCATTGAATGTGCAAGTGCATACCATAATTGGACAGGACCTTTCCAAACTCCTTCAAAATCAAGAGGTATGTAAGGGTCTCCACTTTCTGTATGAAATACAATAGGAGTATCATAAATAATAGATGTTTCTGTAAATTTTCGGCTATCTATTGCTGCTGAATAGTACAATGGCTTAATTGAAGACCCAGGTTGCATTAGTCCTTGAGTACAACGAATAAGCTGGTTTGTTTCGCTAAATTTTGATCCTCCAATTAAAGCTGTAATGTACCCTGTATTGTTTTCGAGAGAAATCATTGTTCCTTCAATTGTTGTTTTTGCACTTTCATCAACAACTTCTGAATTTAAACGATTGACAACTCCTACTTTTAAATTTTCAACTCCAAACATAAGAGTCATCATGTCAACAACGGGATTTAAAACTTCTTTATAGTAGGTTTTTGAAGTCAATTCGTTACGTTGTTCCGATACTTTTAGGTCTGGAATGTTAAACACTAATGACATAAGCTCTGTCATTGGGATATATGTTTTTGAGGCATCACTAGAGCGAGCTTCACTTGAATTTAGATATGAGCGATTGGCATAGTCAATCCATTTTTTCATTGTTTTTTGAGCTGCTAATTGATGGCTCATATTTAAGGTTGTATTAACTGTATACCCATCTGTATAAATATTTGTATTTCCATACAATTTTTTTAGTAATTCTCGACGAACATATTCACTAAACCAAGGAGTTGGATCTTCACGCATTGCATATGCAGAAGTATTAGTTCTCGTGTAGTCAAAATTAGCCCAGTATTCATCAAAAGATTCGTCAGCTTCTTCTTGGGTAAGATACTTTAAATTTACCATATAATCGAGAACATATTTTTGCCGTTCCATGGCTATGTTAGGATGTTCAAAGGGATTGTAATATGCGGGGTTTGATAACTGAATCACCAAAATTGCTGCTTCAGCCGGAGTTATTTCTGTAGCAGAATGTCCAAAATAATATTTTGAAGCAGCCCCAACACCGTTTGTTCCACCTCCAAAATATACTTTGTTAATATATAATTCTAAAATTTCATTTTTTGAAAATCTTCTTTCCATTTGAATAGCCCACCAGAGCTCTTTGATTTTGCGGCTTATAGAAATTTCAGTACGGTCACAATATAACGTTCCA
>JTFN01004268.1_pt1 | contig 13166 bp, 16 predicted proteins | sample 235401 | NCBI WGS metagenome assembly JTFN01 (sample SAMN03067589, study PRJNA260952) | activated sludge metagenome | biome: Sludge; feature: Wastewater; isolation source: CETP activated sludge from augmented bioreactor treating industrial... | place: India:Gujarat | collected 2013-04 | reverse complement strand
CCAAATAGAGGGAGAACTTTTGGTAAGGGTGGTGCTCCTAAGAGAGGCCGATAAAGCCGCAACACAAAAACGACACTTCTAACAAGCACAAACCACTGTTGGCACATATGTTGGTATAAATTATAAAAAAATTATATTTATGTTTATTATCAATAATTTATAATTAAATTTGAGTCCGGCCCCGGCACCACTCAAAAATCCCTAGTGTTTACAAGCACTTAGCGCGATTCAAGTCATAGCCCCAATACTGGGGGATTTTCCTCAAAGTTCGCTTAGGTACAGTTTCGGTACACTGACGCAGCGCAATGCGTTCGACGGAGCATGTATGGCGACGATTGTTAAGACACCCTCTGGCACTTGGAAAGCACTCATTCGTAAAACGGGTTGGCCCCCTGTAGCCAAAACATTTCGTACTAAGCGCGATGCCGAGGATTGGTCTCGCCGTACAGAAGATGAAATGGTGCGTGGCGTTTACATTCAGCGAGCCCCTGCTGAGCGCATGACGGTAGCGGCGGCACTCAAGCGCTACCTGAAAGAGGTGACTCCTACCAAGCGTCCTTCCACGCAAGTTGGCGAGCACAAGAAAGCTCAAACCATCATCAATCATCTTGGCAAGTATTCTCTTGCCGCGCTCTCACCTGACATCATTGCTGACTTCCGGGATATGCGCCTTGCAGGTGATGAGGATGCCAAGGGGATGCGCAAGCCGAGAAGCAATAACACGGTACGACTTGAACTAGCTCTGTTGGGGCACTTGTTTACGATTGCCATCAAAGAGTGGAGCATCGGCCTACCTGCCAACCCAGTTGCCAATATTCGACGCCCCGCGCCTGGGGCTGGTCGTAATCGTCGATTGACCCCAGACGAGCAGAAACGCCTCCTAGCGACCGCAGACAGACATTCCAACCCAATGTTCGGATGGATCGTCAGAATCGCCGTAGAGACCGGTATGCGCTTGTCAGAGATCACAACGCTACGTGTTGATCAGGTGGACTTGGAACGTCGAATAGTACGCTTGGAACACACAAAAAACTCTTCACCTAGAACTGTCCCGCTTACCGTCTCAGCTACGGCCACGTTTCGCGATGCCTTAGATAACCCAATGCGTCCGGGCGAGACCAGCCTGATTTTCTTCGGTGAGCCAGGGCGGGACGGGATGCACCGCCCTTACCTGTTCGATAAGGCGTGGAATGATGCTAAGCGAGAAGTGGGCTTGGTGGATTTTCGCTTTCATGACCTGCGACACGAGGCTGTTAGCCGGTTTGTTGAGGCGGGTCTTAGTGACCAGGAGGTCTCAGCGATTAGTGGGCATAAGTCCATGCAAATGCTCAAGCGCTACACGCACCTTCGTGCAGAAGACTTGGTCGGCAAGCTAGATAAGCTGTTTTAGGATATAGCTGCACCTTGTAGAGCTTGAAAGTAGAGTGAAACTCTTAATTTACAAAACGAAACAAAATTATTTTTAGCGTGGAAAAACAGATTTATATGTAAAAACCAAAATTGTATATATTGGTTTTTGGGCTTCCTTAATGCCAATATATTCATTGGTTTGTGAAAGCTATACTGTTCAACTATTTATTCGTAAAGGAAAACCAAAATTGGGTATTTTGGTTTTAATTCAATAGCTTACGTTAATTTTTCTGGTTGACTAAGGGGTTTTGTCTAACAACAATAGCCGTGCTTGCTCTTATTTTGTGTGGGCAAATTATTAACTTTCTTGCTTGTGCGCTAGGAGTTGTAATGACGGTAAAAAAATATATGTTAGACAGGTTCGGGCCTTTAATGACCGTAGAGGATCTTGCTCAGGTTTTAGGGCGGTCGGCCGTGAGTGTCAGAAATTCGATTTCCAACAACAATGAAACATCGCAGCGCCTAAAACCGACAATTGTCCGGATTGGGCGACGCATTCGGTTCCGTACTGCCCAGGTGCATGATGTGTTGCAGCTTGAAGCATCAGAGGATCAGCTATGAGTGCAGATAGCTTTACCCTTCACAAGCAATTTAATCATGACAGCTTTACGATCGTCCCAAATTGTCTCATTCGTAATGGGGAGGTTTCGTTGTGTGCTCTGGGTCTGTGGACTCTGTTAAATAGCTACCATGCAAATATGACGTTGTCGATTGCCTTCTTAGCCAAGGTTAGGCGCAAAAATGGTCGCGACTCCATCAGGGGCAAAGTTCGGGAGTTACAGGAGTTGGGCTATCTCAACATCGATCGAATTCGTGATGCTGCTGGAAGGTACTGCAATAGTGATTGGACCTTGATATCCGATCGTTCGCCAAGCAGTGACAGCCATACACCAATTCAAAGGGCTAAACGCTTTATCCAGGCCAAGTCACCAGGATCGGTTTATCCACGTACGGAAAACCCGTCTGTGGATAAACCACCTATGGCAAATCCAACGCAAAGTAATACAAGTAGTATAGAAATACTATCTGTAATAAATACTACTACTAAGGCGCATCGCGACTTGATTTTCCCTCCTCAGCTGACAAGCGAGGAGCACCAAAGCATCACTAATGGACTGAAGGGCCTCTCGGTGCAAGATGCACAGCAACTGCTGGACGAACTTGCTTACGCCATTCAGGCGGGCAAGATTAAATTGTCGCGGGTCAGCTGGCTTTTTTCTGTGAAAAGGAAGTTTCTGGCGGGGCAATTCAATCCGGTGGGAGCTAGCAAAATTGCGAGTCAACGAAAGCAGGCTTCAGAGCAAGGCTTAGTGCCGCCTGTAGAAGCACGTCCGGTAGACAGGCAAAGAGGCCAAAAAGAAGCTAGGAGGCTGAAGGAGCTACTGGCAACCTCAAGGCAAAAAAAGCAGGCTTAGAAGCAGTAAGTTGTACACCTAGCAGTTTCAGCAGTAAGGATACTGACCGTCCCAAGAACGAAATCATTCGTGCTGGATGCGGGCCTTAAAACCGCCCTGACCGTCGGGAACAGAACGACCGCTTAGACCACACCCTAAGAACGCGTAGCGAGCCGGGTACGACCCTTAAACAAGGTCTGACAGACGGGAACAGAACCGCCCAGTGTCCGCAAGTCTTTCCATACTTCGGAGCAAATAACATGAAAATCTTTTCTATGCCCACGGGCGTAGCGGTTTCTCTCGTCCTAATTTCCTCGCAGGCGCTGGCCCAGATACCTGTGACTGATGGAGCGGCCATCAAAACGAGTGTTCAGCAGCAAGTGGAAACCATGGCGAAATGGAAGCTGCAATACGATCAAATGGTCAGCCAGATCGACCAGATGAAGCAGGAGTATCAGTCGATCACCGGGGTTCGCGGCTTGGGCGATGTTCTGAACAACCCTGCGTTGCGAGACTACCTTCCGGACGACTGGCAGGGCGTCTATGACAGCGTTAAAAGTGGTGGCTATGCAGGGCTAAGTGGCCGGGCTGGTCAGGTCTATAACGACAACAAAATTTACGATGCCTGCGTAAACCATACGAATGAGCAAAGCCGGATCAGTTGCGAAGCGCAAGCAGTGAAGGGTGCTCAAGATAAGGCGTTTGCTTTGGATGCCTACGACAAAGCCAAAGAGCGCCTGGGACAGATTGACGCCTTGATGCAAGAGATCAATCGCACACAAGACCCTAAGTCGATCGCAGAGCTGCAAGGACGTATCGCGGCGGAGCAAGCACTGATCCAAAACGAGCAGACCAAGTTGCAGATGTACTCAATGGTTGCTTCGGCTGAAGATCGCTTGCAGCAACAGCGGCAGCGTGAAATCAATGCCAAGGTCCTTGCCAACCGAGAGTACACCAAGCATCAGCCTTTCAACCTGTTGAGCGAATGAGGGGAAGCACCATGACTTCTTATATTCACATCCCTATTCTGATTGCTTGCTTCTTCGTGCTCTTGTCTATGCAGAGGTGGTGGCTGTGCATCAGCCGTATGGGCTTTGTTCGTGAGCTTGGCCGCCGTGCTCCTGCACTTGTACGAGGTGACATTCTGGCTGTGACGTTTGCCGTGGCTCCGTTTGTAATTGCCGTGTTGGACTGGCTTGGTTTCGCCATGCAGGGACAGACTGTGATTGCTTCCCCTGTTGCTGTTCTTCTCTCTTTGGCATGCCTGGGTGCTAGCGTATTCGTGTTGGGGAATTCCGGCGAACGCTTTGCCGGTCATTGGGCTGGCACTCGGGAAAGTGCCTTGCGTACCGTGGCGATGTTGCGCATCATCGACGCTGCTCAGTTGGCCCACGCCCTGGACGTGTTGCAACAACACGAAGCCCAGGAGGTAGGGAAATGAAAAAGCTTTCTATCGCCTTGGTCGTCGCTGCCTTCCTGACCGGCTGCCCCGAGAACACTCCCGTTCAAACCGTCGATTGGTACAAGACCCATGAGGTCGAGCGCACGGCGATGATTGCCAAGTGCCAGGCCAATCCAGGCGAACTAGGCACATCCTCCAACTGCATCAATGCCATTACAGCGGCAAACCATCTGGCCGTCGAGAAGCGAGGTTATACGAAACATGCTCCCATAAATGCGCTGGAAGGGGGGCAATGACATGGCTATTGAATCGAATATCTTTGGGTGGATTGGCGAAAGCATCGACATGACGCTGGATACGTTCGTGCAAGTCACGTCAAGCAATGTCATTTCCATGTTCTCCGATACCTTGATCTTCGGTGGAACGTTGACCTTTGTGCTGTTGGGGTTTGCGGTGATCCTGGGATACGTAGAAATTCCGGCATCTGTTTTTCTTAAAACCTGCGGCAAGTTCTTGCTTATAGGCGGCTTGGCGTTGAGCGCTCCGACTTACCTTACATGGGTAGTTGAAGCCCTGCGCGGTTTGGAGGCAGGCTTGGCAGATGCCTTCTCGGCATCAGGTAGCGGCGTGGCAGCGACCTCCGTCTATCAGGTCATGGATAAGGTTGTGTCGGATGGCTTTCAGATTGGTGGCGACATGCTCGACAAAATGGGCAAGAGAAGCTGGTATGAAATCGGCATGGTGGTTTGGGACTTATTGAACGCCATCATTATCTATATCGCTACGCTTCTTATCGCCATTCCAGCCGGTGCCATGGTCATTACCTCCAAAATCATGCTGACCGTCATGCTGGGTATCGGCCCCTTTTTCATCGCAATGCTAATGTTTCCAGTGACGGCCAAGTGGTTTGATAGTTGGATTGGGCAGGTGATGACTCCCATCATGCAGATAGCCTTAGTGACTACCGTTCTTGGCATGGGTACGAAGTTCTTCAGTTCGCTTACCGCAAAGGTGTTGGCAGTGACCACTGATCACCCGATTGCCACCATGCTTGAAATCCTGATCGTTACGGGCGTGACGCTCTTTTTGTTGCAGAGAGCATATGCGGCTGGAACAGCCTTGGCTGGAGGCATCTCTTCGGCTGGCATCACTCTGCGAGATGTTGCCCAGGCTGCTGCATCGCCTGTGACTCATGGGTTAAACAGGCAAAGTACAAGACGAGACCTGCAAAGTGGGCAAATGGTCACGGCTGGTCGTCTGAACCATCTTGCAGCGGGGAACTCGATGCTTAATCCCGCCTACCGTCAGCACGTTATGGAACGGCTACGGAAAACACAATGGGGCCGCCAAGGTGGCACTGCGAGCAAAGGAGATTAGCGATGTTTACGATCAATGAGCACCACGCCCTGCTGCGTCTAATGCGGGTGTCGATGGGATGCGTTCCCGATAGCAAACCCATTGCTCACTGGCTACAGCAATGGGATCGCATGAATGATCCAGCATCCTTAACTGCGTTGCAGGCTGATCTTGTCTTTAGCCGCGCTAGAGACGTTGAGGAAATAACTCTGGCTGCAAATCGCACTGGAGCCAAACCCTCTACCCTCGGTCGTCGTGAATACGAAAATTTCATGGAGATCATTGCTCGCTCATACCCGTTACCAAGCCAGGAGCAGGAACGCTAACAGGATTTGAGTCGTGTAGTGCCTGGAGCAACCCCCTTCGGGTTGCATACCGCGTCCGATCTTGCCGGACAGGCTGCGGGGGCAGGTTCAGCGGCTTTGCCTTGCTCCTGCCCCTTGCCAGCAGGCTTTAAGGCATCCATGTGCATCAAGGGTGAAGGCTACGCCCAACATCCTCACCCGGTCGTCCTGGTGGGCGCTGCGGCTTCCGGTGTTGCCCTTGACACTCATAGACGCCAATCACGGTCGAAAACCTCTTTGCTTGTCGGATTGGGATTCCTTGGTCATGACCAAGAAACGGACGGGGGTAAGGACTATTGCAGGATAGGCTAACCGCCGGTGAACTACCGGGGTAGATTGGGATCTTGGTCAATTTGAATGGGATGGGGTGACCGTTATGGATAGAGGGCAAGAAAAACCGAAGAAAGCGTCTCTGTATATGGACGTTTACCTGGGCGACCTCAAAACCCCTTGGGTTGAGTATTGTGCATCCGTGGGTAAAAAGCCGGGTGCTGCTTTGCGTGAAGCGATTGAAAAGCAACTTACTGGATTGCAAATAGGCAGGCCCAAGACGGTTTTTAAGTCAGTGGAGGAGGTTCAGCACAAAGCCAAAAAGAGGTTTGAAATTATGCTAACGGACTCTGAAAAAGAAGCCCTTGCAACTAGAGCCAATGAGGAAAACTGCTCTGGACGTCAGTTTGTGATTGATGCGTTGCGAGCAGCCCTTACACATGAGCCACAGCTTTCAATGAAAGAGATTGAAATTTTAGGGGAGTCCAATTTTCAACTTTTGGCGGTAGGGAGAAATTTAAACCAAATTGCCAGGCGATTGAACGAGGGGAGGTATGAGCCTGTCACTGTTGAACGTATTGAAGAGCTCAAAAAAATTATTGATGCACACGTTCAAAAAGCAAGCGACAGCATTAGAGCAAACATCGAAAGATGGAACCTAAATTTATAATGATTTTTAGTTCCCTGCTGTGTTGCCCAAGAATGAGGTAATCATAAAGAATAAGGACGGCTTAGAATATCTAATTTCATTTTTATAAGTTAAAAAATTGCATAAATTTAAAAATATTGGATTTATAAAAAGATATAGAAATTAGATGTCTCATAATAATATGGATGGGCAATTATTTAGACGTATACAGTAAGGCTGCTTTACGGGTGTCTTTAAGAAAAAATCTTGAGCGGCAGTTTCGCGCGACCTGAAATTTCTTGGTGAGCAGCTGGAGGTTTCTGGCCCTTGTGCACCGCCGGAGAAATGGGCAAGACGGTTCACAATCAAAGACTTGACGTAGATAAAGTTTATTTTTTTGCCGCTTCGCTTTAGCCCCTTGAGCTTTAGCTTAGAAATCTCCTATGATCGTGATTTTGTAAGGCCCTGGTATTAAGTGATCCGGATGACTCAAGGAGGTCAGGTGGAAAAACAAGAAAAGGCTAAAACTGCCAATGGACGTTACAACACTGATGACGTGACAAAGCGTGTTGTCTGGATCCGATCTGCAGGCCATTGCGAACTTTGCGGGATAGACCTTATGCACGACTATCGTGCAGGAATGCCTATGAGATGGGGTGAAGTGGCCCATATTTTGCCGGCTAGCCCTAAGGGACCCAGGGGGCGCGATGATCATGATGAGACGAAGGCCGAGTCGCTTACTAACGACACAGTAAACCTCATGCTTCTCTGTCCAACCTGTCACGACAAAATCGATCGCGATGCTGATGGATACCCAGAAAGCGACCTGAGTGGCCTTCACCAAGCTTATTTGGAACGAGTCCGGCTGGCGGCAACCACACCCGACGGTGGAAGAGCTATTCCTGTAATAGTGCAAAGCCAACATTTCGCAACAACCAACGATATCTCTGTGCGCGACCTGTTGGTTGCAATGTCTTCAGAGGGACTGACGGCATTTGATCACCCCATCAAGATCACCTTTCCGGCCCCAAGCCATCGTGGTAGGGATCCTCACTATTGGCAGAGCATTCAGGATAGCGTTCAGCATGAATTAGAGCATCAGCTAAAGCGTCGTGGAGGAGCCTACGGCGATGCTCCGGCAGTGGCCGTGGTGGGAGTGGCAGACATTCCGGCGTTGATAATGCTGGGCCAATCCTTAGGCGACCGATCCAAGCGCCTGCTTTTCTCGTTCAACCGAGAACACCAACTACGTTGGCCTAACCAGTCAGCTGAACCGCCAGAGTTTTTGTTCACCCCACCTGTGGATGGCAAAGGTCCGCTTGCTCTTGTATTGTCTATTTCCGCTCAAGTACCAATTCGTGACGTTGAAGAAGCATTACCTGGTGCGCGTATCGCAGAGCTAAGCATTCCAGTTCCCAGCTACGCAATGGTTCAGAACCGACGTGTGATACACGCATTTCGTGATGCGTTACAAGTGCATTTGAGTCGGCTCGAGGCTATGACTGCAGGCACTATTCATGTATTTGCGGCTATTCCTGCTGCTTTGGCAATTGAGTTCGGTGCTTTGCTTACTACGCAGCACCAACATGCTTACTTGATTTTCGATCGAGATAAAGAAAATCAAAATAGATTCACGCCAACACTACAGTTGGGCCATCAAGCCCAGGAGGATCATTGATGTCAACGAGTAATGAGCAGACCAAGCGTGGGAGTTGGGAGCATTTTCTTCTCCGCGCGGCGAAGGAAATTTCACTCTCGGAAGCACAGTACGAGAAGATCAACGAGAGATACTCCCAGTTGGAGAGAATTCTCAGTGCCTCTGATAATCCGTTGCTGGCGGAAGCACATATTTTTGTCCAAGGCTCCATGGGCCTGAAGACAACAATTAAACCCGTCCCTGGTGCTCCGGAGGATTTGGGCACTATAGATGCGGACGCCATCGTCTGGCTTCCACATGCCCAAGGGGCTAGTGCTCAAGAGATTTTGGTTGCAATTGAGGAGCGCTTCAAGGCTGGTAGTCGCGTCCAGGAAGAAATCAAACAACTGCGCCGGGGCATTCGGATTGTTTATGCTGACGAAAACCCCGGATTCCACATTGATGTTACGCCGGCGCGTGCTATTTATGGGAATTCTCAAAGCAACGGTGAAGGTAAGCTGGAGGTGCCAGACCGGGAGACTGGCTGGAAGGCAAGTAGTCCGCTTCCCTACTCCAACTGGCTGCAAGTGGCTTCAAAACAAACAATTTCGCTAGAGCATTTCGTTGTCGCAAAAAGTCATCGCGTCTATGACGCTGCTACTCAGGCCCCTTTACCGGAGTATGAACAATACGTGGAGCAGGATCCGCTGCGGGCGACGATTAAGCTGCTTAAGCGCCATCGAGATGAATGGGCTATCCGGACAAAAAATGAGAGCTACCGTCCCATTTCGGCGGTTATTACCACACTTGCTACTCATGCTTACCTAGACGTGGTGCAGGAGTCCAAGTCGAAGCCGCTGCGGCCACTGGACGCGATTTTCGAGATCGTTGGGAGGATGACAGATCACATTAAGCATCGGGGGAGCGAATTCTTAGTTTGCAATCCAGCAGACGGCGGTGAGAATTTCGCCGAAAAGTGGAATAGACCGATTGAGGGGAGGCGCTACCGTGAGGCATTCCAAGAGTGGCATCAGAATGCCAGCGAATCTGTGACATTAGGGCTTGAGAGTTTGTCCGCAGAGTCTTTTGCCAAGGCAATTAAAGATAGCTTTGGTATGGGGCCGGCGTTCATCTTAGCTGTGAATCGCGAAATTCCGTCCAACTGGACGATGCCTGGCCGCCCTGAAGGAACCACTCGAAACTCTACATCGATGGGCGCGCTGTTTGGAGGTGGTAGTAGCACCGCGAACTCTCAAGAAGGTGTGAAGCCAGTTGGACGTCTTGGTTGACAACTCTGATACACCTCTGCAACGTGGCATAGCAGCGTTACGAGGCATTTTGGGCGAAGATGCCTCGATCGCATTGCTTCATCCAGTGGCTGCACGGACTGATGAAGCCGCGAGCTATTACTTTCCATTGCCAGTTGACTATACAGGCACGGAACGGCTGCTACGCATCGGCTTTCCGAAGAACTTCCCCCGTAGCGGGTTGAGGCTTACCGTCGAACCATCGCCTTGGCTTATATGGCCCCACGCTATGGAGGACGGACTTTGTCTGCATGGTTTCCAGGAGCGCCCAGTGATGGGTACCCCTGAGTATGTTGTATCAGATAGCTTGGCTCGTTTACGCAAGATTGTAAATTTGTCTCAGATGGGGGCATGTGAGGCTACCCGGACTGCCGAATTCCGGCGTGAAATTACATCCTACTGGTCTAGGCAGCAGGGGCTAGCTAGACAAAACCTTATTCTTCTGGATCGCCCTCAAGTTGCTTCGCAGTTATTTGCTCTAAGTGATCCTCGACAAGCGTTGCCTTCCGGGCAAGAAACTGTCTGGCTTGCAACAGAACTGTCGTCACTAAAAAGACATTGCAAGCGTACGATTGGCCGATCACCAACGATTCGAGCCCCTGAGACTCCAGGGTTTTACGCGAAGCTTCAGAGCTATCCAGATCTACGTCTTCCACCACCTGAACGATTGCTCTCATGGCTTATACCGCACCTTGCCCCTGGCGATAATGCGCAGCTCTTAGCTTGGTTCAATGAACGGGGGGCATTCATCAATCGTTGGATTGCTTTGGAGCTTCCTGGAGACTCCAATGCTCCGATTTACTGTCTTAACGTTCGCACGCACGGTCCGCAGGTAGATCGAGGGTCGAAGTTCTACTTGCGGTCAGCGCGACGTAGACAAGCGGTTACGGTCAACCATTCCCCTGTCTTGATCCGGGCAACGACGTTGGATGTGTTGGATAGGACGGAGATTTTGTCGCGCGATCTCAGTGGTTTAGCGCAGAGTCTGGAAGGAACTCGTGTGGTTTGTGTAGGGATAGGCTCGTTGGGCAGTACTGTTGCCCTACAGTTGGCGCGTTCTGGTGTTGGACATATCACACTCATCGACCCCGACCACTTGGTGTCAGCGAATCTTGGTAGACATGTACTTGGGGCTGACGACTTAGGTCTTCCCAAGGCCGAAGCGCTACGGGAACAAATTCGCAAAGACCTACCCACTACGGAGGTTGTGTCGTTCTCAACCTTCGCCGAAGTGGTGATGTGCAAAAAACCTGAGGTTTTTGAGAAAGCGGATCTGGTGGTGGTTACTACCGCAGATTGGCAGTCGGAGGTGGTGCTCTGGGGATCCAAGTCGAATTGTGCCTCCTGGGGCCTACTCCAGGCTTGGAGTGAGCCTCATACGCAAGTTGGACATGTAATTTTTGCACCCTCTGGTGCATTTGATGCTCGAGATCTATTCACAGAAAACGGTGATTTTAAGTACAAGCTCACCGAGTGGCCGGAAGGTGGGGTTGTTGCTCTTCCAGCCTGTGGGGAAAGTTTCATCCCAGGAGGTTCTCTCGGGATGGTGAATATTGCTTCGATGGTTTCTCAAGTGGCACTGCGAGCGTTGAGCGGCAGTATCCAGAGCCCGAGCTGGGTCAGTAGCATCAGTAGACCTCATGACATTGCGTCATTAGGGGGGAAGTATCTTGGACCAGAGTTACCTGCTGGAATGCAACAGGCTCAGTTAGAGCGTGACTGGCCAGATCATGTGGAGAGCGATCAATGACTCCAATAGCCTGGCAGTGGAGCTGGCCCAGTGTGAATACTAATCTCCTAGTATCGGAGGAAGTCGCAAGTTTGTTGGAGAGTTACCGGCAAAGGCGTTTTGATGTGGAACGTGGGGGACAGCTATTTGTTGACCCATCAAGTGCTACCGGATTGGTACTTTCTTTGGCGACCCCCCCGCATAGAGATGATCGGGCAGGCAGAACCTGGCTTGAGCTTAATGCATGTCGCTGTAAAGAGGAAATTGAGCGAGCTAATGCGGCAGGGCTCCGCCTAGTGGGGTACTGGCATACTCACCCGCAAAACATCCCTACAATCTCTCCCATTGATATCAGAAGTTTTTCCAGGTTTGCAGCGAACTACATTAAGGATCTGCCGCATCCGCTGGCAATCATTGTTGGAAACTCCAACAGCCAGGAAGGAATAAAGGCTTGGTCCTTCAGAGAGGAGGGCTATGTGGAGGCCGTGCGGAGTGGTTGGCTTAGTTAGCGGTTGCGGTTGTCCGCCAGCATGAGAGCAAATAACTCTGCCTGAAATCGAGCGTCGTCTAACGCGTTATGGCTGGGTGCGCTCTGGGGCTTGAGCCGAGCTGTCATTTGAGAGGATTTGGTTTCTTTCCAGCGACACCCGGTAGCTCCCATGTAATACGCCTTCATGTCGATGGCGGTGAATCCAAAAGGGTTTGCCCTAGAGTACTTATGGAAATAGTAATTAACGAAGGACCAGTCAAAAGGAGCATTAAGCCCCACGAAAACGATTTTTTGCCCTGCGGAGCAGTTCTGAGTCAACCATTGCTCCAGTTTGAGCATTGCTACTTGCGGAGGGAGTCCTTCGCTTTCTAGCTTAGCGAGGTCAAAACCAGTTACGGCCAATGCCTCCGGATCGTACTTGAGGCCATCTGGCTTAAGCTCAAGATAGATTGATTGAGCAGGTTCTGAAACGAGACAAGCCCCGATGGAAAGCAGGCTATAAATACCTGGCACTGGCCCAGAAGTCTCGACATCGACGGAAACATAAAGCTCATCGTTCATCATTTTTTCCCTTATATTTTGGTCAGCCTGATAGGAGTTGCAAAGCCCCTAAGCTTTTTAGATACTCAACAGCTGCTCCTGGCTGAAAGAGGTCAGTCTCAAACACCAAAATGGTCTCCCGAACTCTTAGTCGTTTCCTGTGCTATTGTTCTCAGCTTGTCTGTATACGTGACCAATTAGTTCTTGGATGCTGATCTGACCTTCAATATATTTCTCAGCCTCTGCCAATGTTTCCTTTGGTACAAAAAAACCTTCCAACTCTACCGATGCCCGGGCAGCATCAGAGGCCGCCTTTCGTTCAGCTTTACTCATATCGCATCACCCTCATTTAAGAAGCCAGGAAACCAATGCCCACAGACCAGAAACAATCAGCGCCACTACGAACAGAAAAATGCAGTACACCTACATCCTAGCTAAGAACATCCCTACACGGGCAATGTCATGTGCGCAAGCAACAATGCAACGATCTAAAAATCCCATCTCCCCCCCTGGCTTGGTTGGCTAAAAAGCAGATGTGTAGATGCTCCAAACTAGCACCTGATTTCGGTACAGTATCGGTACAGTGAGTAGTTTTTACTAAATTGCGTTAAGTTGGCTAACCCACTGATTCTTAAGTTGTTTATGGTGTTATTATATCAA